>JAEEGK010000639.1_pt1 | contig 87442 bp, 68 predicted proteins | sample 8958771 | NCBI WGS metagenome assembly JAEEGK01 (sample SAMN16246547, study PRJNA631951) | gut metagenome | biome: gut microbiome; feature: rumen; material: SC-attached | host: Bos | place: Iran: Karaj | collected 2018-10
AGCTTTAGCGAAAAATAATTACCAATCTTTATCCAATAAAAAAAATCAAGAATTAGAGATTTTTTCTTTGAATTTAAAAGAATTTGAGAAGGGGCGCTTACGCTCCTACAATCATGCCCATTCTCAATGCTACGCAAGTAGCAAGAATTCTCTCTTTCGCATTAATTCATTTTCTCTAATTCTCAAATTCTTGATAAAAATAAAAGATTGAAAAGATTGGTAAGATTGGTAATTATTGTCAGTTCAAGCACCAAAGGTGCGCATTCATATTTAATTGATCGAACCCACATAAAAAATTTATGAGGTAGCTGCCTCTTGCAAGCAGCCCCTCATAAACGAAATTGGGTAATTATATATGTATTTAAGTAAAGTGAATTTTAATCTAGGTTATAACCCCTTCCCTGCCCTACGAGCATCCATTTCACATATTATCCCGAAAGGGACAAGGATGAGGCCACACACATTTGCGATTATTCTAACGATATAAAAGTACTAACTTTTCACTTATCCCTTCCCAGGGAACTGATGTCTCTATTAACTAAGAGTGAAGAGTGAAGAGTGAAGAGATAAGAGTGAAGAGTGAAGAGTGAAAAGATAAGAGTGACGGGAGACGAGGGACGAGGGACGAGAGAAAAGCGAAGAGATAAGAGCAACGGGGGATGCGTCACGCCGGGCGGACGGCGATCCACAGGCCGAAGCGCCCTCCCTCGCACGAAACGAAGCTTATCCTGCGTTCGTCCCGCCTCAGTCCCTCCTGCGGCAAACGGCATCTGACCGCGTGGAGCCACACGGCGTGAAGCGCGTCGAAAAACCCCGGTCCGTCCGCCGTATCGGGCACCGGAAAGCGCAGGTATTCGCCGCCCGCCGTAACGGCGCCGGCGACCGTCGAGGCGAGGGGGATCGGCTTGCCTACCGTGCATACGAAGTATTCCGGAGGCTCGCGGCGGCATATCGACATCACGTCCGTCTCCTCGCGGAGCGTGCGGTATATCTCTTCCTCTGCGCCCGACCATATCTCCGGGAAAATATCCGTCCCGTCCTCGGAGGGTCTCCCGCAGCGGTAGAGCCGCCCCGACACGCGGAATTTTTTCACGGTTTTCCGCTCCGGATCCGTCATTCTCACCAGGCCCCTCGTCTCGGCAAACACGACGTGGGAGACGCCGTAAACGCTTTGGAACGCTTTATAGAAGCCCGACACGGTCTCAAAGCCGCTGTGCTCCATTGCCGCGGCGATACCTCCGCCCTTGCGGAGTATCCCCGCGCTCTTCTGCAGCCTGCGGAAGCGGATATACTGATACACCGGGCAGCCCACGGCGGCCTCGAACCTGCGGCGGAACGTCGCGTACGGCATGCCGCATTCCTCGGCCAGCTTCTTCGGATCCCAGTGCTCTCCGGGGTCCGCGTCGATGCGCTCTATGCATTTCCGGACAGCCTCCGCTCTTTTTTTCGACACCGTCATGTTTTCTTCCTCCGATCCCGTCGTGCACGGCATGGAGGACGGCGCAAAAAGGCGGAATCCCCTGCCGGCACACACTTTCGCGGAAGCATACCGAAAGTATGCCTCGCCCTGCTCCCTTTTTGCGACCGGGAGAACGTGCAGCCGGCGGGTATTCCACCTTGATACCCGACCTGATCACCGGCTGACGGACCTGACTCGCGGCAATGCCGCACACAGTAGAGGTAAGACTGCGCCGGATTCTCACCGGCTTGTCATTTGCCGTGACCTCCGCCCGCCGAAGCGGACCATTCACGCACCGTTGACCATACTATTAAGTTTATTAACAAAAAAATCCGCGTGCCGAAAAGGGCACACGGACACAAGGTCACGGCGCCCCGGTGACGGCAGGGCCCGCAAACCGTCTCAGCGTATCTGACTTATCTCCTCCTCGGGAGCATCACAGTGACCCACTCGCGGGGCTTCTCACCCCATTCCGCCTCCGGCCGCACCGGAAAGACAGTTTGCATATTTTTCTCTTTTTCTGCATTATAATCTTTTTTCCGGCATTTTTCAAGAGGAAAAATATTGCGGCGGGACCCGGTCCCGCCGTCACGTGAGCGAGAGCTGCTCGTAAAAATTCAATTTGCTCACCTCGAGGGTCAGCGGATCTATGATTATAATGGGTTTGTTGTTCTTCTGCGCGTAGGTCACGGTATACCCGGTGCCGCTGCGCGCTTTCTTTTTTTTGTCGAGCACGGCGAGGATCACGTCTGCCCTGTCGGCAAGCGTGCGGTTCCTTTTGAGATAGCTTTCGCCCGAATACTCCCCGGATACGAGCTCGATATCGCTCGCCGCCGCGAGCAGCTTTTCGTACCGCTCCCTGTGCTCGCGCGACCATTTTTTCTCCTGTCCGCTGAAGGGCACCACGCAGTGCAGCCTGATATTGCCGTCGAGCTTCATCATTTCCAGCACGCACTCCCCCGCCCAGGTATCCGTGCCCTGAGCGCAGCCCGTATAAAATTCCGTCACGCCCCGGCGGCGCAGCCCCTCGAGCTGGCGGGCTATGGCCAGCTTTAGCGCGGCGCAGTCCGGGTGCGCCTCATTATATCCGTAGGGCAGCCTCGACGGCCTGTGCCCCGTCACGGCGCATGAAACCATATCTTCCATACCGCTCTCCATCCGCCTGTTTTTTCACACTGAAGATTGTATAATCGGCGGGGCGCGCTGTCAATATGTTTTTCGTACATTCGTTCGATTGTTTTCGACGCCGTTCGCGCCGATAGTGTCAGGGGCGGTGTCAGGGGGACGGTTCTCTCTGACTCATTTTTTCGTCTTTTTACAAACCGCGAGCCCAACAAAGTGGGTCGCGGTTTGAGAGGAATTCCGTGCCGCCGCTGCCGGTGGCAGAGAAAGGCGGTGCGGAATTACCGCAGCCGCGCCGTTGGCGGCCTGTCGCGTAAGCAGGGCCGTCCCCAAAGGCCCCTTTTCGAAAAGGGGGCTCCGCGAAGCGGTGGGGGATCGAGTTCGATCCATCGGAGATACCTTTTTCATCACGATCGAAGCCCAACGAAGCAGGTTCAATCCTTCGGAGATACCGCATTATATCGCCGCCGTACCTCTTCATTGATTTGTTCACATACGCCGGTGAAGTTGCGCTGGATTTCTGCATTCGATATGCGCAGCACGTGTATTCCGTATTCTGCAAGCACGTGATCACGCTCGGCGTCCTTCTTCATTGCCTCTTCCTCATAGTGCTGTTCTCCGTCCAATTCGACGGCTAACTTTGCTTTTGCGCAGTAGAAATCTACGATATATCGGTCAATGGGGCGCTGCCGCATGAAACGCAGCGGATAATCCCGCAGAAAGTCATACCAGAGATGACGTTCCTCTTTGGTCATATTCTTTCGGAGCAGTTTTGCGTTTCGAACAAGCCCGTCCATGTCGAACTCCCTGAAAGAATTTTAAGGTGTCGCTGCGCGACGGATCTGACCCGATCCCTCAGTCACGGCTTCGCCGTGACAGCTCCCCTTTCGAAGAGGAGCCATTTCCGCGTCGTCCCCAACGGCCCCCTTTCGAAAAGGGGGCTCCGCGAAGCGGTGGGGGATCGAGTTATATCCATCGGAGATACCTTGCTAATCAAAATTGAAGCGTGCTTCAATTTTGAGAGGAGGAGCAACGAAGCGATACCTCAGGCTTGCCGCGGAAACGGAGCGAGCGCAGTTTGCTCCGACGCGGGATCAGCGGCAAAGCGTATATACGGCATACGCGAATATCTTGCACGCGGTCAGCAGATCCTTTATATTCACCCGCTCGTCGGCTCCGTGCAGATGAGAATCGAAGCCCGGCATGGAGGCGCCGAAGGCCACTCCCCCCTCCACGTCATGCACGTACGTGCCTCCGCCCATGTAGAGGCATTCGCCCTTTCTGCCCGTATAATACTCGTATGACGAAAGCAGGTTATTTATAAACGGCGTATCGGCGGCGGTAAGATGCGGCGGGCGCATCTCCCCGCTTACCGCAAATCCCGCGCTCCCGAGCGCGGCGCTCGCTTTCCGCCTGCAGTTTTCGTCGTTCGCGCAGATCGGAACGCGGCTGTCGAACGAGCCCTCTATCCCGCTCCCGTCCATTTTCAGCAGCGAGAAAGCCACGCTGAGCGCGCCGGAAACGTCGTCGCGCATATCTATGCCCAGCGCTTTTCCCTCTCCGTCTCCGTGGGGGAACAGCTCCTTCAGCTTTTTCAGCGCGTCCGCGCCGGGGCTCCCGGCAAGCGGCAGCAGGCAAAGCAGCTCGATCAGCGCGGTAATGCCGTTGTTTCCCTCCTCGGGCGTGGAGGCGTGGGCCGATCTTCCCTTCACGTGCAGCCTCGCGCCCTCCGGAACGTCCTCCGCCGTCAGCAGGACGCCGAGCTCTCCCGCCCTCTCCGACAGCAGCTTTTCCGCCGTCCGTGCCGAAATGCCGGCGACGTCCGCCTCCGCGTCGGACGGAAGGACGTTTATCCTGAAGCCGCCGCTGAACCGCGTGACCCTCGGAACGGCGCTTTCCTCATCCCATTTGCGGGAAAACGTACATCTGAACATGCCTTTTTCCGTGTTGTACACGGGAAAAGACGCATCGGGCGAAAAGGTGTTCGGCGCGGGAGGGAGCTTTGAATAATAGTACTCTATATCCTTCGACCCGCTCTCCTCGTCGGTGCCGAGTATGAGCCTGGCGTTTTTCTTCAGGGGTATGCCCAGCTCCCTCAGGCAGCTCAGGGCATATACGGAGGCGACCGCGGGGCCTTTGTCGTCATCCGTGCCGCGGCCGTAAAGGCAGCCGTCTCTGATCTCCGCCTTATACGGATCGCTGCTCCAGCCCTCGCCCTCGGCTACTACGTCGAGGTGCGCGAGTATATCCACCGCGCTCTCGTTTTCGTTCAGGTCGGCGCTCAGCGCGTAGTTATCATAGTTCGTCACCCTCAGCCCGTGCTCCTCGCACAGCTTTTCCGCCTCGGCCAGAACGGCGGCCGGACCTTCGCCGAAGGGCATGCCCGGCGCCGGCTCGGAAGCCACGCTCCTTATCGCCACAAGGCGGCTGATATCGCCTATGATCCTCTCTTCGTGCGCGTCGACCCACTCGCTTATACGCTCGCGTATGTCCATTATTGACGCTCCTCCGTTTCAGTGTTATCGAAGCGGAACAGCACCGCGCAGGTCTCCGCTCTCGTCGCCGTCTGCCGGGGCTCAAATCTGTTTTCCCCCCGGCCGTTCATCAGCCCCGAAGCCTGCGCCCAGCTTACCGCCTCCGCGGCCCAGAAGCTTATATCCTCGCCGTCTGCAAAGCCTTCGCTCTCTCCGACGGCCGTATCTCTCCCGGCAAGCGGAGCCGCCCTGTGCATGATGAGCGCCATCTGCTCTCTGTTGATCTTCTCCGTCGGCCTGAAGCTGCCGTCGTCATACCCGGTAACTATTCCGTTGTCCGCCGCCCAGGCGACGAAGGGCCCGTACCAGGCGTCTATGTCCGCGTCGTCAAAGCCCGTCTGAATATAATACCCGGCGTCCTCCGGCGCATACATCCTGCCGAGCATCGTCACGAACTCCGCTCTCGTCACCGGGCTCTCCGGAGAGAACATATGCCCGCCCACGCCGTTTACTATGCCGCGCCCGGCAAGAGCGTAAATATATTCCGCCGCCCAATGGGCGTCCGTAACGTCGAGGAATTCCGTCTCCTCCGGCGTCTCGCCCCGGGGCGACAGTCTGTAATATCCGTCCGCCATGCCCTCGGCGTATTCCGAGTATATCTTTATTACAGCGCGGCTGTCCTCGGCGGCGAAATACTTTTTCCCCGCCGTGAGCATTTCCCCGTCGGCGCATACCCGCGCCTCGGAGATGTCTATCACCTCGCCCGCCGGGACGCTGAGCTTTGCCGTGCCGTCAAGCAGTATGAAGCAGCCGAAGCTGTCCAGCTCCACCGCGTCCCCGTCCGCAAGCTCCACCGGCGTGAACATCGGCGCGTAATCGTATTCCGTCCTGTCCGGGACCGTCAGTGCGTCAAGGCGCGCCGAAACGTCCGAAAACAGCTTTCCGAGCGTTTCGGAGTACAGCTCGCTTACCTGCCGGGTGACGTCCGGCAGGATGACCTCGTTGAGCCAGCTCAGTGAAATAAGAGGATCGTCGGCTCCGCCCGCCGCCAGAGCGCATACTCCGAGCCCGGCGAGCATCGCGGCGGCGATCACTGCCGCAATGATCTTTTTCATACTTGAAGTATATCACCGCTCCCGGGCAATTTCAACCTGCTTTCACCCCTCGGAGCCGCGCGGCATAATACTGTATTGAAAAATCATTTATTTGGGGAGCATGACGTGAAATGAGTACTTTTTTCCTCGGCGCAAACAGCTTCAAAGGCTTTTATTCCCTTTACGGCGATTATTTCCGTCCCGGTCCGTCCGAACGCCTTTACGTCATAAAGGGCGGACCGGGAGGCGGAAAATCGGGCTTCATGCGCGCGATCGCGCGCAGCGCGGAGAGCCGCGGTCTGAAGGTGATAAGGCTGCTCTGCTCGGGCGACCCCGCCTCCCTCGACGGCATACGCATACCCCAGCTCGGCCTTATGTTCGCCGACGGCACCGCCCCGCATGTCCTCGAGCCGGACTGTGTGGGCGAGCGCGGAGCGTATATAGACCTCTCCCGCTTCTGCCGCATGGACGTCGTCGGCGCGGCGGAGCTGAGCGGGGAATACAGGGAGCATTACCGCAGGGCGTACTGCATCCTCGCGGCGGCGGGAAGCGTATTCGCAAGCATCAGACTGCCCGAAGCCTGCCTTGATGAGATAGCTTCCCGGGCAGAAGGAATAATAAACCGGGAGATAAAGCGAAAAAGCCGCGTTCCCGGGCACGCCGAAAGGCTTTTCACCGACGCCTTCACCTGCCTGGGCCCGGTCTCTCTGTCCGAAACGCGCTCGGAGCTCTGCGGAAAGCTGATAAGCCTCGACAACGAGTACGGAGCCGCGGCGCACTTTCTCGAAATACTGTCCCGCGCGGCCGTCGGGCGCGGATACGACGTTATAATATGTCTTTCCCCTCTCGACCCGGACCGGATCTTCCATCTGCTGATACCCGAGCTGTCTCTCGGCTTCGTATCGGGCCGCGGCGGACGCCGCCTGCATCTCGACAAGACCGTCGCCGCGCATATGAGCCCGGAGGAGATCGGGGCGGCGAAGGAGGCTCTTTCGGAGTACTCGCGTCTTCTCTCCATGGCGCAGGAGCGTCTGAGGCTCGCCAAGGCCGCCCACGACCGCCTCGAAGCCGCGGTGAACCCCCACGTGGACTTCGACGGAGTTTACGCCCTCGCGGCGCGGTATATCGACGAGCTTGCAATAGAGCGCGTTTAGTGATATCCTTTTACACAAAATATAAAAAGGTGGCGTTCCGATATGAAATACGGCTTCATAGGTCTGGGAAACATGGGCGGCGCGATAGTGCGCGGCGTCGTCGAAAGCGGAGCTCTCGCCGGCAACGAATTCTTCGCTTATGACAGGCATCCCGACAAGCTCGGCAAATACCCCGTCGTCCCCTGCTCCGGCGCGGCGGAATGTGCCCGCGGGGCCGATACCGTCGTCCTCGCCGTAAAGCCGCAGGCCCTCGACGCTCTCTTTGACGAGCTCGAAGGCGCGCTCGTTCCCGGCAAGCTCGCGGTCTCCGTCGCGGCGGGCATCCCGCTTTCCCGCTATGAGAGCCGCTTTCCCGGCGTGGCCTTCGTGAGAGCCATGCCCAACCTCAACGCCGCCGTCCGCCGCTCGGTCACGGCCGTCTGCGGCGGCTCATGCGCTTCTGCCGAGCAGCTCGCTCTTGTCAAAAGGCTGCTTGAATGCGTAGGCGAGGTATTCGAGATACCCGAAAAGCTTTTCGGCGCGTTCAGCGCCGTGGGCTGCGCCTCCCCGGCGTACGCCTTCATGTTCGCCGACGCTCTCGCCTCCGCCGGAGTAAAGGCCGGTCTTCCCCGCGCCTCCGCTCTTCGCATCGCCGTGAACTCCGTTCTTGGCAGCATGGAAACGCTCAGGGAGAGCGGGGTCCATCCCATGGAGCTTGCCGACAGGGTCTGCTCCCCGGGAGGCACCACCATCGAGGGGCTGCACCGCCTGCGCGCCGACGGCTTTGAAAGCGCGGTATACGACGCCATCGCCGCCGTCATAGCGAAGGATTCCTCGCTCGGCGGCTGAAGCCGCACCGGCGCAGAATACCCGTCTTTTGAGCCGAGCCGCCCCGCCGGCGGCTCCCGTCCGCCCTGCCCCGCCGCAGGGCGGTTTTTCCTTTTTCCCGGGGCAATACGGAACGGTTCGGTCATTTTTCCTTTTTCGGTGAAAAAATCGACGATTTTTTTCTAAATTTATGTATGTTGCTTCTTGTTGTACGCCTCGGCTTATGGTATAATCTCAAAAGCTCTTTACCAAGCGCTAAATATTTTACAGGAGTTGATTTTTTTGGAAAACCTTTATTGGTTGAGCCTTGCCGCTGCCGTGATAGCGCTGCTGTTCGCTTTTATCCAGAGCAGACGCGTTCTCAAATGCAGCGAGGGCACGGAGCGCATGGCTCAGATCTCCCGCTTCGTCCGTACCGGCGCTCAGGCGTATCTGAAGCGTCAGTATAAGGTCGTCGGGATCTTCTTCATCTGCATGTTTGTGGTTATCTCCGTTATGGCTTTTCTGGGCAAGCTCACCTGGTTTGTGCCCTTTGCCTTTATAACCGGCGGATTTTTCTCCGCGCTGAGCGGTTTTGTCGGCATGAGCATAGCCACCCGCGCCAACGCCCGCACCGCCAACGCGGCGCAGGAGGGCCTCAACCGCGGCCTGCGCGTGGCTTTCTCCGCCGGCAACGTCATGGGCTTCACGGTCGTCGGTCTCGCGCTGCTTGACCTCTCTTTGTGGTATGCCCTGCTCAAGCTCGTATTCCACCTTGAGCTTGCCGAGATAACCTCCACGATGATCACCTTCGGCATGGGCGCTTCGAGCATGGCTCTGTTTGCCCGTGTCGGCGGCGGTATATTCACCAAGGCTGCCGACGTCGGCGCCGACCTCGTCGGCAAGGTCGAGGCAGGCATCCCCGAGGACGATCCCCGCAACCCCGCCGTCATCGCCGATAACGTCGGCGACAACGTCGGCGACGTGGCGGGCATGGGCGCCGACCTGTACGAGTCTTACGCCGGCTCCATCCTCTCCTCCATGTCCCTCGGCTGCGTGGCTTTCGCCGGTCTCGAAGGCTTCGCCGTCAAGGCTGTCGCCGTGCCGCTGATCATAGCCTCCATCGGCGTTCTCTGCTCCATCCTCGGCACCTTCTTCGTAAGGACCAGGGAAAACGCGGGGCAGAAGCAGCTGCTCGGCGCTCTTTCCAAGGGCACCAACTTCTCTTCCATAGTCATTGCGATAGTCAGCTTCTTCGTAGTTTATTTCGTGCTCGGTATCGAATACTGGGGCATTTACATCGCCATACTCGCGGGTCTTGCCAGCGGCGTCGCCATCGGCAAGGTCACCGAGTACTATACCTCCGATACTTATAAGCCTACTCAAAACCTCGCCGACCAGTCCGAGACCGGTACCGCCACCATCATGATAGGCGGCCTCAGCCTCGGCATGAAGTCCACCGCGCTGCCCATAATCATTGTCGGCATCGCCGTGATCCTGGCTTATATGTTCTCCACCAGGACCGATCCCGGCAACTCCGTGCTCGGCCTCTACGGCATAGCCGTCGCCGCCGTCGGCATGCTCTCCACTCTCGGCATCACCCTTTCCACCGACGCTTACGGCCCCGTTGCCGATAACGCCGGCGGCATTGCCGAGATGGCCGGTATGCCCGAAAGCGTCCGCGAGCGCACCGACGCTCTCGACTCTCTCGGCAACACCACCGCCGCCACCGGCAAGGGCTTCGCGATCGGCTCCGCCGCTCTCACCGCCCTCGCCCTGGTCGCCAGCTTTGTTGAAAAGCTCAAGCTCGACGCCGCTTCCGCCGACGCTGCCATGTCCCTCATGAATCCCAAGGTGCTCGTCGGTCTGTTCGTCGGCGCCATGCTTCCCTTCCTGTTCTCGGCTCTCACGATGAGCTCCGTCGGCCGCGCCGCTCAGAGCGTCGTCGTCGAGGTCCGCCGTCAGTTCAAGCAGATCACCGGTCTCATGGAAGGCAAGGCCGACCCCGACTACGCGAAGTGCGTCGACCTGTGCACCCGTTCCAGCCTTAAGGAAATGATAATGCCCACCGTTCTCGCCATCCTTGCTCCGATAGTCGTCGGCGTTATCCTCGGCGGCTCCGGCGTTATAGGAATGCTCTGCGGCGCCACCGCTACCGGCTTCATCATGGCAGTGTTCATGTCCAACTCCGGCGGCGCGTGGGACAACGCCAAGAAGTACATCGAGTCCGGCAAGCACGGCGGCAAGGGCAGCGATCAGCATAAGGCCGCTGTCGTCGGCGACACCGTCGGCGATCCCTTCAAGGATACCTCCGGCCCGAGCATCAACATCCTCATCAAGCTGCTCAGCATGGTATCCATCGTTTTCTCCGGTCTTATCGCCGGCATACATCTGTTCTGATAATCAAGCTCATATATGAACTGCCGGGCGCCGCGGAACCGCGGCGCCCGGCAGTATCTTTTTTGTCAATATACGGGGCTGACTTTCCTGCAGCAGCCTTTTCCGAATATATCCTCCATCGCGGAAATATATCCCGCTTCCGCGTCCTTCGGAATGAGCGCCTGCACCGTGCCGGCAAAGCCCCCGCCGTGCACCCTTGCCGCTCCGTTTTTCCCGAGCAGCTCGCGGCTTCGGGCAAGCGCGAGGCTTATGCCCTGGCTTGCCGGGTCGGCATAGCTGTTCTGCAGCAGCTCCGCCGAGGAGCGTCCGGACTCGTCCATCAATTCAACGTAGCTTTTCATATCGCCCCGTGAAAGCGCCTCGGTCATCAGGACCACTCTTTCATTCTCATCGAACCAGTGCATGGCCCGCAGAACGGCTCTGTCGCCCGCGGCCGCCCTCAGCTCGGCCGTCGACGCGAAGAGATCTTCCCGTTTTACTCGGGAAAGCAGTTTTTCACCGAAAAATGCCGAAACGGCGCCCATTTCCCGGGTTATGGCCGCGTAATGCGGAGTCAGTCCGCTGTGACTGCCGCCGGTATCCGTAAGCACGAGCCGGTATCCCGCCCTGCCGAAATCGGCGTCAATGCGCCTGACCTCCGGCGAGTCCTCGTTGCGGAAATCTATCGCGATTATGCCGCGGTAAGCGCAGGCGCATTGATCCATCATGCCGCTCGGCTTGCCGAAATATACGTTCTCCGCGTATTTTCCCGCCGCGGCCAGCTCCGACGGCGGTATTTCCCCGCCGTTGAAAAGACCGCTTATGATACTGCCTATGAGTACCTCGAAGGCGGCAGACGATGAAAGCCCCGAGCCCACCGCTATATCGGACTCCACCTCCGCTCTGAAGGCGCCGAGGGCGTATCCGCACTCTGCCAGCCGCTCCGCCGTGCCTCTTATCAGCGCCTCGGGGCGTCCCTTTTCGTTCTCCCGCGGTCCGGCGGAGCCCGGCTCCACGGCGATCTCGCCGAAGCCGCGCGAGCGCAGGATGATCCTGTTCCCGTCGGTTTTCTCCGCCTCGGCGCTCATGAAAACGTCTATGGCCGCGGCAAGGACACGGCCGCCCTGATGGTCGGTATGGTTGCCGGCCAGCTCCGTGCGTCCCGGCACTTTGAATTTCATTCCGTCCCTCCCCTGCCGCGCGGCGTTTCGGAGTTCCAGAAATGCTTTTCTCCGTCCCAATAGGTCAGCTTGACAAGGTCGAAGTATTCTATCATCCGCTGAACGTATTTTCTCGGAGTTCCGAGAAGATCCCTGACCTCCGCCAGAGAAAAGCCGCCCTCGGGATAATGCTCTCTCAGCGTTTTTTCAACGCTGTCGAGGGCCTCTCGCGTATATATGACGTTTTCCGCAAGGCGTATCATCTCTCCGCTTCGCAGGAACCACTGCTGATATTCTCCCTGATCCTTCTCCGATATGCCGACCTCCGCCATGACGTCGTTCCAGCCCGGAGGCGCGTAGGGCGACTTTTCGTATGCCTCTCTGATCTTCCCTATCAGCGCGGACTGAGCCGGAGTCAGCCTCGGGGTCCACCCGGCAGGCCGGAACGTGGTATCGTCCTGTTCTGTCTCTCCCGCCTCGCCGAGATATCTCAAAAGGGCCCTCTGCTGCCTGGTATCGGCCCGCGGGAACATCGTCTGCGCTATCTCCTTTTTCGGCGCTCCGAAGCGCATCGGAAAGCGGGCAAAATAGTCGGCCATCCACGCTTTCGTCTTTTCCTTCAGTTCCGCGGCGTATTCCGCCGGGCAGAAATATCCGTCGCCGAGATCGACGAGCCTGCCGTTTGCTTTCAGTTCTTCCGTCAGCGCGGCAGCCTCTTTTTCGTCCGTCTGCAGACACTCCGCCGCGTCCTTCAGCTGCCAGGGCAGCGCGTCCTTCATCATGGACGCCGTCAGGATATCCGACGGCTCTCCTCCGCTGAACGCGGACAGGCGGGCAAGGTCGCTTTCCAGATTGCGTTTTCTGTGTTTTGAGGCCGTGGGATCCAGGATCGTTCCGCCGCCTATGGTGAACATCGGCGAGTAGAAGCGCAGTACGAGTCTGTCCCCCGCCAAAGCGGCAAGCGGCGTCTCGAGCTCCAGCTGGGCATAGCAGCTCTCCCCGGGCTTAAGGGCGTCTCTGTCGAGCAGGACCACTCTTGCAAGGGCCTCCGCCGTGCCGTGATGAACGTGCACTCTTGTCCTCTGCGCCATCTCCGGAGCCTCCGGCAGCAGCTCGAGCCTTATGTCCATGCGCTGGGAATTTACAAGCTTGCCCTCCGCCGCCAGCCAGCTGCCGCGGACGACGAGATTTTTCTCCACGCCCGTCAGGTTCACCGCGACCCGTTCTCCCTGAAATACCTCGTCGCGTTTCTCTCCGTGTACCTGCAGCGAGCGCACCCTTACCTGCCTGCAGGCCGGCAGAAGCTCCAGCGTGTCTCCATGCCGTATGCTGCCGCTCCAAAGGGTCCCCGTCACAACCGTGCCGAAGCCGGACATGGTGAACACCCTGTCCACCGCAAGACGGCATATGCCGTTCGATGAACGCTCCGGAAGCCTGTCGCAGAGTCTTTCCACCGCTTCGAGAAGCTCGGGTATGCCCTCTCCGGTGACCGAGGATACTTCCACGATCTCCGCGCCGCTGAGGGGCGAGGTCTTAAGATATTCCCCCACGTCCTCGCGCACGAGCTCGAGCCATTCCGCGTCGACGATATCCGTCTTTGTAATTGCGACCACACCGCGGTCGACGCCGAGCAGCCGAAGGATGTTCATATGCTCGCGCGTCTGGGGCATTATCCCCTCGTCGGCCGCTATCACGAAAAGGACTATGTCTATGCCCGTCGCTCCGGCGAGCATGTTTTTTATAAAGCGTTCGTGTCCCGGCACGTCGACTATTCCCAGATGCTGGCCGTTGGGAAGATCGAAGGGCGCGAAGCCCAGCTCTATCGTGATCCCGCGCTCCTGTTCTTCCTTAAGGCGGTCGGTGTTCACTCCCGTTATACGCCGGACAAGGGCGGTCTTGCCGTGATCCACGTGTCCCGCCGTGCCCAAAACTATACGCTTCACTGCCGTGTCCTTTCTTTATATCAGCATGTCGCCCTTCGATCAGGGCGACATGCTTTCTGTTTATATGGCGGGGATGTGTGCGAATCGAACACACCAGAGACGGCGCTAACCGCCTCACATCCGGATTTGAAGTCCGTGCCGGCCACCGGGCCGGATCCACCCCCGTATCTATGTCCGGGGCGTATTTCGCCCCGGCTGTTCAACATATCTATTTTATGTTTTCTTTGCCGGTATGTCAACCGGAAATTCCGTTATAGAGCTCCGTTATCCTCGCCGTTATCTCGTCTCCGTCCCCCGGCATGAGGGTCCTCGGCGAAATAAGCGCCTTTGACTCGTGCAGTCGCAGCACTATCGGCGTCGGCGCAAGGCGCATGCCCTCCTCAAGCTCGCTCAGAGTCATTCCCTTCGGCTCCACTGCGACGGCCCAGCCCGGAAATTCCACGCCGGGGAGAGAGCCGCCCCCTGCCTCGTCCGCAGTCGGACATATCTCCACGGTCCATCCCGGGGCCGCTGCGCTTATCCGTCCCGCAAGCTCGCCGGCCCTGCGCTTCAGTTCCTCCGGGCCGAGCGACAGCATCGAAAGCACGGGAACGCATTTTCTCGCCGTATCGGGATATCTGCACAGCTTCAGCGTCTGCTCCAGCGCGGACACCGTCAGCTTGTCCGGGCGTACCACACGCGCCAGGGGATTTTTCTTCATCCTGCTAATGTATTCCCTGCGCCCGGCTATCACGCCCGCCTGCGCGGAGCCCGTCAGCTTATCTCCCGAAAAGCATATCACGTCGGCGCCGCTTTCTATTCCGCTGCGCGCGGTATGCCCGCCGCCGCTTATGCCGAGAAGCTCCGGATCGACGGTGAAGCAGGAGCCCATGTCGTACACGAGCGGGACCCCGCGTTCGCGGGCCAGGACGGCAAGCTCCCCTGCCGATACCGAGCCGGAAAAGCCCACTATCCTGTAATTGCTGGTATGCACCTTCAGCAGCAGCTCCGCGCCCGCGTCCAGGGCGGCCGCGTAATCGCCGAGCCGTGTCTTGTTCGTGCAGCCTATTTCCATAAGCTCCGCTCCGCTCTGCTCCATTATCTCCGGTATGCGGAACGAGCCGCCTATTTCCACCAGCTCGCCTCTCGATATGGCTACCTTTTTCCCTTTTGCGAGCTCCGACAGCGTCAGGAAGACCGCCGCGGCGTTGTTGTTCACCGCCATGGCCGCCTCCGCGCCGCTCAGCTCGCATATGAGCTTTTCGACGTACGCGCAGCGGCTTCCTCTCTCTCCGCTTTCAAGGTCGTATTCAAGAGTGCCGTATCCGCTGTATATTCTTTCAACGGCTCTGTACAGCTCTTCTCCGAGAGGCGCCCTGCCCAGATTGGTATGCAGGACTATGCCCGTCGCGTTTATCACGCCGCGCATGCCCTCCCTGTCTTCCTCCTCCAAAAGCGAAAGCATTCCCCTCGCGCACGCGTCTGCGGAGGGCACCTCGTCGGTCTCCCCGGAAGCGACGGACGCTCTCAGTCCGTCGAGAAAGGCCCGCGCGGCACGCTTGACGCGCTCCCTGTCCAGGTCCCGGAATTCTTCGCGGTCAAGCAGAGTGTTCATATTCGGTATTCTTCTTATAAGTTTATTATCCATAACAGTTAGAGTATACCTCTTTTTTTCCTTTTGTCAATCTTGCCCCGCCTGCCCGCGCGAAAAAAAACGGACTGCCGCAAATACTGATTTGCGGCAGTCCGACCTAATGTTCGTTCCGTCAGCTGATCACTCTGACTCTGATAACTCCGTTTATCGCCTTCAGCGCCGCCTCGTCGGGAGCGTCGTCAAAGTCGATGAGGGCTACCTTATAGCCGAAGTTGATCTTTTCGCTGTAAGCCACGCCCTTCACCGAAATATCGGCGCTGTCCTTCGCGATGACGACGGCTCTGTACTTTCCGGTCCTCTCCATCTTGATGTTGGGCAGGTTGACGCTGTTTATTATATTGCCTCTCAGCATGTACTCGGAAATCTGATCCGCCGCCATGATCGCGCAGTTGTCCTCGCTCTCGGGAGTAGAAGCGCCGAGATGAGGAAGGGCTATCGCGCCTTCCATGGTTATGGTCTTGCCGTTGGGGAAATCGGTCACGTAGCGTCCGACGTAACCCATGGCGAGAGCGTATTCCATATCCTCATCGTCTACCAGCTCTCCGCGGGCGATATTGACTATCCTGACGCCGCGCTTCATCTTTTTGATGCTGTCCTTGCGGATCGTGTGGCGGGTATCGTTGTTGTAGGGCAGATGCAGGGAAATGTAGTCGGCGCGGGGATAGAGATCGTCGCTGTTGTCCACTATCTCGCAAATTCCCTTAAGCTCGGCAGCCGTTTCCTCGGATACGAAGGGATCGTAGCCCACCACGGTCATGCCCAGATCGTGCGCCGCCTTGGCGACCTTTGCGCCCACGTGGCCCAGGCCGAGCAGACCGAGAGTCTTTCCGTAAAGCTCGGGGCCCTTGAAGGTCGATTTTCCGCCCTCCACGGCATTGGAAACGAACTCGTCTTTGTTGGTGAACGGAGGCATCATTGCCGCCTGTCCCGCTATCGTGGCCAGCCACTGCATCGATCCGGTTATATTTCTTGAAGCAAGAAGAAGAGCGCAGATCGTCATTTCCTTAACGGCGTTCGCGTTGGCTCCGGGAGTATTGAAAGCCACTATGCCCTTTGTGGCGAGACGCTCAACGGGAATGTTGTTGTATCCCGCTCCGGCCCTGGCAACGCAGGCGAGACTTGCGCCGGGAGCGAAGCCGGACATATCCGCCGACCTTACGATTATCGCGTCGGGATCCGCGCAGCCGTCGTCCAGCTCAAAGTAATTCGTGTCCAGACGCTCCATGCCGATCTTTGCGATCTTGTTAAGCGTTTTAACAGTATACATTCCTCAAATCTCCTTCTGAAAATATGTTTTGCTGCCTTATCAGGCCTTTTTCTCAAAATCCTTCATGTACTCGGCAAGGGCCCTGACGCCCTCGAAGGACATCGCGTTGTATATCGAAGCTCGCATGCCGCCCACGCTGCGGTGACCGTTCACGTTCTCAATGCCTATCTCCTTTGCCCCGGCAATGAAGCGTTTGTCCATTTCGGGATCGCCGGTAACGAATGTGACGTTCATATCCGAGCGCGAATCCTTCTCCGCGCAGCCCTTGTAAAGACTGCTCGCGTCGATCACGTCGTAGAGTATCTTTGCTTTTTCCTTCTTGCGCTGCTCTATCACGCTCAGGCCGCCCTGCGCGTCCATCCACTTCAGCACGAGACCCAGCATGTAAATGCACCAGCAGGGCGGCGTGTTGTGCATGGAGTCGCCCTTTATCATGGCGGCATAGTCAAGCATAACGGGCGTGTACGGCAGAGCGTGGCCGGCATAATCCTTGTTTATGAACACTACCGTCAGTCCGGCGGGGCTCATGTTTTTCTGAGCTCCGGCAAATACCACGGAGTATTTCTCAAAGTCTATGGGCTGCGTGAGTATATCGGAGGACATGTCGCAGACCAGCGGAGCGTTGACCTGCGGGACGTATTTCCACTCTGTGCCGTAAATCGTGTTGTTGGCGGTATAGTACAGATAGCTGATGTCGTCGCGCACGTTCAGCTCGCTCTGCGCGGGGATATAGCTGTGATTTCTGTCCTTGGACGACGCCGCCACCGCGACGTCCCCGTATTTCTTCGCCTCGTCGTAAGCCTTTGTGGCAAAGGAGCCGGTAAGAACGTAGTCCGCCTTGCCGGTAGCCGTTATCAGATTCATCGCGGTCATGGCGAACTGCAGCGTGGCTCCGCCCTGCAGGAAGAGTATCTCATGCGTCTCGGGCACGTTCAGTATGCGGCGAAGATCGGACTTGGTCTGCTCGAATATCGAAAGGAACAGCTTGCTCCGGTGGCTCATCTCCATCACGGACATACCGGAGCCGCCGTAGTTGATAAGTTCTTCCTTAGCCTGCTCCAGCACCTCAAGCGGGAGAGTCGAAGGACCGGCAGCGAAATTGTAAATTCTTTTTTCCGACATTTTTCCTTACCTTCCCTTTTAAATATATTAAATGACTGTATAAAATTCCATTGTTGTATTTTAGTATTATAATACACTAAATTGCGGAAATCAATGTCATATTGACCATATCCACGCCTGTTATTCTCACTTTTTTTATGCTACCTGCCAGCCCGCCGCACGGCGGCTCCACTGTGCAGTAATTCGGCGTATGTCCGACTTTTGTCTCGAAAAGCACTTCCTGCTCGCTGCCTGTCTGAGCCGAAAGGAAGCTCCTTTCCATCCTCGCGGCAAGCTCCGCCGCCCTTGCCGCTCTTTCCTCGCGCAGCTGCTTCGGAACGCTTCCCTCCATGACCGCGGCCTTCGTGCCCTTGCGTTCGGAATACGGGAAAATGTGAACGTGTGAAAAAGCGCACTTTTCCATGAATTCGAGGGTCCGGGAGAATTCGTCCTCATCCTCTCCGGGAAATCCGGTTATCAGATCGGCGGTTATGCCGCAGTTGTCGAAGTGCTCTCTCAAAAGCTCGACGGAACGGTAAAAGCGCGCCGTGTCATAGCGCCGTCCCATACGTCTGAGCGTTTCGTCGCATCCGCTCTGCAGGGAAAGGTGGAAATGCGGACACAGTCCTCTTACCTCCGCCGCGGCGCGGCAGAAATCCTCGCTTATCGCTCTCGGCTCCAGCGATCCGAGACGCAGTCTTTTGTCCGGAGCGGCTTTTCCGACGGCCCGGAGCAGTTCTCCCAGCCCGTACTGATATGAAGCAAGCTCTATGCCCGTTATCGTAAGCTCTGGCGCGCCGCACTCCGCGGCAAAGCGCGCCGCCCGATCTACCGGCATGCTGCGCACCGGGCCTCTGAGAAAAGGTATTATGCAGTAGCTGCAATAATTCTGACAGCCGTCCTCCACCTTAAGATAGGCTCTCGTCCTGCCCTCCAGTACCGCGCTTCCCAAAAGCTCCGGCTCACGGCGCTTTTTCGGATCGCCGACCATCGTCCCCCCGGCCCCCGCGCACAGCGCGTCTATAAACGCCATTCTGTCTCCGCTGCCGCCTATGAGCCCGGCTCCGAGCTTTTTTGCTTCCTCCGGCTCAGCCTGAGCCCAGCATCCGCATACCGCGAGAAAAGCCCCCGGGTTTTCCTTCATCAGCCGTCTGACGGCCTGTCTGGATTTGCGGGCGCTCTCCGCGGTAACTGCGCAGCTGTTGACAACCACCGCGTCCGCGCCGAAGGCGACGACGGAATGGCCTCTCTTCTTCAGCTCGGCCTCCATCGCCGCGCTCTCGAGCTGGTTTACGCGGCAGCCGAGGGTATAAAATCTTACTTTCAAATCAACGACCGTTCCTTCAGCATGATAAACTTATGTTCCGAAAATGTTTCAAGCTTAATCCTTGATTTTTCGCCTTCTTGTGTTATGATTAAGCAGACGCGACCTATAATGACACGTTTCAAACGGCGCTCCTGCGGCGTTTGAAGTCCGAAGGAGTTTTGCCGGAGCAGATTTGCGTCTGCGCGAGGCAAAAACGCAGAGCGTCCTTTCCGGATGGTCGAGTTTTTTAACGAAGTGCAGGCGGAAAGCTGCCCGTCAAAACCGGGCCGGTATAGGTTTCGTCTGCTTAAAAATACCATTTTGAAATTGACTTTTCAAGTCGTCAAGGAGTATTTTGCCGTGATCTATCTTGATAATGCCGCCACTACGCAGCCCTGTCCCGAGGCGGTCGAGGCCGTAAAAAAGGCGATGACGGACTGCTGGGGCAACCCCTCCGCGTCATATTCGTGCGGCCGCGAAGCGCGTATGGCCCTTGAGACGGCGCGCTTTCAGGTCGCCTCGGCTCTCGGCGCCAATCCCATGGAGATCATATTCACCTCCGGCGGCACCGAGGCAGATAACCACGCCATACTGTGCGGGGCGCGCAGACAGAAACGCTACGGCTCGCATATAATAAGCTCGCTCACCGAGCATGACGCCGTCCTCGAGCCGCTCAAACAGCTTTCCTCCGACGGCTTCGACGTCACTCTGCTTTCTCCCGACGAAAACGGCAGAATATCCGTAGCGTCGGTGGAAAACGCTCTCAGGGACGATACTTCGTTCATTTCTCTTATGCTGGTGAACAACGAGACCGGCGCGATCAATCCCATACCCGAGATATCCCGGCTGATCCGCGGGCGCAACATACTGCTCCACTGCGACTGCGTCCAGGCAATGCGCAACATTCCCTTCACCGTGCGCTCTCTCGGCGCGGACCTGATAAGCGTAAGCTCCCACAAAATAAACGGCCCCAAGGGGGCGGGCGCCCTGTGGGTAAAAAACAGCGCCAGGCTCACGCCCTTCATTTTCGGCGGCGGTCAGGAGGGCGGCCTGCGCAGCGGGACCGAGGCCGTTCCCGCGATAGCCGGCTTCGGGGCCGCGGCCGCCCGGCCGGGCGCGGGCGTAAACCCCCGGCTCCGTGAGCTTATCCGCGAAAGCTTTCCGGACGCCGTCGTCATCAGCGGCAGCGAAGGCTTTTCGTCGCATATCTTCATGTTTTCCCTTCCCGGCTGCAAGGCGGAGGTGCTTACCAACTGGCTGGACAGCATCGGGATATTCGTTTCCCGCGGCTCGGCCTGCGCCAAGGGCAGGCGCAGTCACGTTCTCGCCGCGATGGGCCTGCCTGCCGACGTGATAGACGGCGCGATACGCGTCAGCTTTTCTCCCGAGAACACCGAGGCCGACGTGCTGACCTTCTGCAGCGAGCTCAGAGCGGCGAAGGAACGCTTTTTCTGAGTATTTAGGGGCGAAAAGCGCCGAAAGAGCGCCGTTTGAAGCGTGTTCTTATAGGTTACGTCTGCTTAATTGAATATAATTCGGGCGGCTGCGTTCGGTGAACGCGGCCGCCCGTGTTTTTTTCCCGGTCTCAGAACAGGACCACTATCCCCGCTGTCAGCAGTATATAGAATATATACAGCGCCAGCATCACCGCGCCCTGACTTCTGCGGAATTTTCGGCTTATCAGCGCGGGTATCACCGCGACCGCGCCGAGCACGAGCGAAGCGGGAAGATCGTACGCCGACACCTGCGGGGAAACCGTAAGCGAGCCGCCTCCCGTAAAACAGCATACGGGGATGATCAGCGACAGGTCGATTATATTCGCGCCTATTATATTGCCCACGGACAGCGAGCCCTGCTTTTTCACGATGGCCGTTATGGTGGTGACGAGCTCCGGCAGCGAGGTGCCCACGGCAATGAGCGTTACGGATATCACTCTTTCCGGCACGCCGCACATGCGGGCAAGCGCGCTGCCGTTGTCTACCAGCAGGTCCGCTCCCCATACTATTGCCGCCGCGCCGACGACGAACTTGAGTACGTTTATCCAAAGCTTCTTTTTTTCAAACGGAATCCGGTCCTCTTTTGACGAACCGCTCATCGTTTTCTTTGCCGCCAGCACGTTGTCGGTCATCGCGGCGGCGAAAATGAGCACGAGGATCACGCACGGCAGCAGGCGGAAGCTGCCCGAGCGTCCGAAAACGACTATCACTCCCGCCGCGCAGAGCATCAGCAGGGATTTCGCGATATAATCCCGGCGCTTTATCGCCATGGGGATGCAGACCAGGGCTATGGCCATTATAAGGCCTATGTTGGCCGTAACGCTGCCCACGGCGTTGCCTATGGCCATGTCGCTCTTGCCTTCCGCCGTAGCGATCACGGAAACCAGCAGCTCCGGCAGCGTGGTGGCAAAGCTTACCACGGTCGCCCCGACTATGAATTTGGGTATTCCCGTCGCCTCGGCCATCCATACGGCGGCGTCGACGAAAACGTCTCCCCCTTTTATTATCAGGGCGAGACCCAGCAGAAGAAGCAGTATCGTAAATACTACGGACATTTCTCCATCACCGTTTCCACTGTATAGTACAATACCGGATTATAGTACAACTTCCGGACATTTACAAGGATGTTTTTTGTTGACAAAGCGGGTATACGGGTATACAATACGCTGCAAATATTGCGGGGGTGAATTGCATGAAACGTATAGCTACGATACAGGACATATCCTGCTTCGGGAAATGCTCGCTTACCGTGGCCCTGCCAATCATTTCGGCCATGGGCGTCGAGGCGTGCGTGGTCCCCACAGCAGTGCTTTCCACCCATACCATGTTCAGCGGCTACACTTTCCGCGATCTTACCGACGATATGCCGCTTATAATGAAGCATTGGCAGCAGGAGGGCTTCCGCTTCGACGCGCTGTATACCGGCTACCTGGGCTCCGAGCGTCAGCTCTCGATAGTATCCGATTATTTCAGCGCCTTCGGGACTGACGGCGGCGTTATACTCGTCGACCCGGTCATGGGCGACAACGGCAGACTTTACAGCGGCTTCAACGAGAGCTTCGCGCGCAGCATGGGCAGACTTTGCTCTTCCGCCGACATAATCGTGCCCAACCTTACCGAGGCGGCCTTCATGCTCGGCGAGGACTATGTCGGCGAAGGCTACGACGAAGCTTACATCCGCGAGCTGCTCAAGCGGCTTACCGGCCTCGGCGCCCGCACCGCCGTGCTTACCGGCGTCAGCTTCAAAAAAGGCAGCATCGGCGTTATGAGTTATGACAGCGAAAGCGGAGAATATTTCCACTACTCTCACGAGAAGGTGAGCAAAAGCTATCACGGCACCGGCGACATATTCGCCAGCACCGTCGTGGGCGCCCTTATGAACGGCCTCGATCTGCCGCGCGCTCTGACGGTCGCCGCCGATTATACGGCCGCCTGCATACGCATTACCGCCGAAGATCCCGACGGCATCGATTACAGCGTCTATTTCGAGTCTCTCATACCGCAGCTTCTCAAAATGCTCGGCAGACAGTGACACTCACATCCGAAAAAATCACGGCGCAGTTCGCGCCGTGATTTTTTTACCGGAGGGCTACGCCTGCCCGGACCTGGTATAATAAAAAATATACTGCTGTGCCAGTCCCGCGGCGTCGCCGAAAACCGAAGGATCAAAGCCCGGAGGATAATGCTCTTTAAGGGCTTTTTTCATCCATACGTCTATGGGAAAGGCGTCCGGTATCTGCAGTCCGAACAGGACCACGCAGTTTGCCACCTTGTCGCCCACCCCCCGCAGCTTTTTCAGCTCCGCGAGAGCTTCGGAACAGCTTTTTCCGGCAAGCGCGTCCAGATCCAGCCTGCCGGAGGCGACCTCCCTCGCGGCGGAAATTATGTACTCCGCTCTGTACCCGCATCTCAGCACCGCCAGATCCTCCGGCTCCAGAGCGGCGATCCTTTCCGCAGACGGGAACGAATGATATTTCTCGCCCTCGAAGCTCAGCTCGTCTCCGAAGGCGGAGCACAGGGCTTCGATGATCTTCTTTATCCTCGGTATGTTGTTGCACTGGGATATGATGAAGGAGCACAGGGCCTCCCAGCGGTCCTGCTTGAGTATGCGTATGCCCGCCCCGAACTCTGCCGCCCTCGCGGTATAATCATCCGTGCCCAGCCTTTTTCGCAGGACGGAATAGTTTCTGTCCATGTCGAAATATCCGCGCCAGACGTCGGCATATTCCTCTTCCCCGCCGCTTATGAATATGCTGCCGCTCTCGGTATATACCCGGGCGGCTCTGCCCATCGCCACGCCGACGTAGCCTCCGCGCCCGTCGGCGTTCCAGCGGAAGCACTGACCGCATTCGAAGATCTTGACGGGGTCGAAATCATCCTTCTTTTCTATCTGTATATATTGCATTTTCCCGATCCTCACATATATAATCGTATTATATACGGAAACGGGGTCAACTTCAATGCCGGAAAAAATATTTACCATACCGATAAACGAGGCCTTTGAAAAGGAGAGCGGCTGTCCGTTCTGCGCGCTGCGCGAACGGCTTGAGGAGCAGACGTTGTCGTATACCCTCGGAGCGGCGATGATGGAGCCGGACGTGCGCGCGTCTATGAACGCCGCGGGCTTCTGCCGCGGACATCTCGCCGCCCTGCATTCCATGAAGAACAAGCTGTCTCTCGGGCTGATCCTCGAAAGTCATCTCGACGAGCTTATCGCCGCGCTCTCCCCCGAGCCCTCCGGCGGAAAAAAGGGCGTGTTCTCCCGCGGCCGGGGAGACGAGCCCGACGCCGCGGACTCTATCGGAAAGTTTTCCGAAAGCTGCTATATCTGCCGCCGCATCGGAGATACGGAAAAACGGTATTTGTCCAACGCCGTCTGGCTGTGGTCGTCGGACGCGGCTTTCCGCGAAAAGCTGAAAAGCAGATCCTTTTTCTGCCTTACGCATTTTTCCGCATTGCTCAAAACCGGCAAAGCGGAGCTCAAAGCCGCCGAATACGCCGGGCTCTACTCGGCGATGACCGCCCTTGAGCGGAAGTATCTCTCATCTCTCCGCTCTTCGGTGACGCAGTTCAACACGAGCTTCGATCACCGCAGCTCGGACAAGCCTCTTTCCCCCGAAGCGCGTTCGGCCCTGGACGACATACGCGCGGCGCTGCGCTGAGCCGCCTGACCGATCCCGCGATCCGTCTCCCGCTTTTCGGCGCTGTCGGTTTTCCGGCAAAAATCTTTTGACTCTGCCGGCGGTTTCAAGTATTTTCCTGCCTGCGCCCGGGAATACCGAGACGGTTTCTTCGGATAATAAAGGCATGAGCTTAAAGAAAACAGGAAAACAGACCGTCAAATTCGCCTGTCCTCCCTCCGTGATCGCCTCCGCCGGCGTGGCGGGCAAAAAGGAAGGCGAAGGCCCGTTGGCCAAAAGCTTTGATTTTATAAGCGAGGATCAGTATTTCGGCGAAAAATCGTGGGAGAAGGCCGAAAGCGCCATGCAGAGGCTTGCCTTTACCCACGCCCTGAACAAAGCCAGGCTGAGTCCCGCTTCGGTGGATTATGTCTTTGCCGGCGATCTTCTCAATCAGTGCACGGCCTCCGTATTTGCCCTGCGCGACTCCGGCATACCCTACTTCGGTCTTTATGGAGCCTGCTCCACCATGGCCGAGGGACTCACCCTCGCCGCCATGAGCATTGACGGCGGCTACGCGGACACCGCCTGCGCGATCACTTCGTCTCATTTCTGCTCCGCCGAAAGGCAGTTCCGCATGCCTTTGGAATACGGTAGCCAGCGCACGCCCACCGCTCAGTGGACGGCCACCGCCGCAGGCTGCGCCCTTCTCTCTTCGGAGGGGAGCGGGCCGTATATCACCCACGCCACTGTCGGGATAATACGCGACGCGGGGATAAACGACGCAAACAATATGGGCGCCGCGATGGCCAGAGCGGCTTATGATACTCTTTCCGCTCATTTCGAGGATCTGGGCGTCGAGCCGCGGCACTACGATCTCATCGTCACGGGAGACCTCGGTCTTGTGGGACGGTCGATAGTTCTGGATTTTTTCAGGCGCGACGGAGCGGATATTTCCCCCATCTACGACGACTGCGGCATGCTGCTGTACTCGAACGGGGAGCAGGACGTACACGCCGGCGGCTCCGGCTGCGGCTGCAGCGCATCGGTCCTGTGCACCTATCTGCTCGACGCGATGCGCTCGGGCCGCTGCAACAGGCTGCTTTTTGCCGCCACCGGGGCTCTCATGTCTCCTACGAGCAGCTGTCAGGGAGAGAGCATACCCGGCATATGCCACGCCGTAGCAATATCAAACGTGAAGGAATGACCAAACAGTGCTTTGGGATTATATAAAGGCTTTTGCCGTCGGCGGGCTGCTGTGCGCCGTCGGACAGATACTGATAGACAAAACCCGCCTTACGCCCGCAAGGATACTCACGCTGTATGTGGTGACCGGAGTGATTTTGGGCGGAGCGGGAATATACCGTCCCTTCGCCGAGTGGGCCGGAGCCGGCGCGACGGTCCCCCTGACGGGCTTCGGAAATCTGCTGGCTCAGGGCGTAAAGAAGGCCGTTGAAGAGAAGGGTCTGCTCGGCGTGCTGACCGGCGGGCTTACCGCCTCTGCCGCGGGGATATGCGCCGCCGTCTTTTTCGCCGCCGCGGCCGCGCTGATATTCAAGCCTCACGAAAAGAAATAGAAACGATAATACGGAAGGACCGCCGCATCGGATCCTGCGGCGGTCCTTCCTTTATCATGCCTCTCCGTTCGCTATCGTTTCCGCGGCCTGTCTTGCCCAGGTCAGGCAGCGTCCGTGGCTGTTGCCGTTGAAGAGCAGCGGATAATCCACTCCGTACAGTCCTCCGGCTATCATTCCCACCGCGAGCAGGCCCGGTATGGGTCTGTATTCGCCGTCGAGCACCCTCAGCTTTATATCGGTGTTCACCCCGCCGAAAACGTTCAGAAGCGAGGGGCCGAATTTCAGCGCGTAGAAGGGCGGCTTGTCAATGGGCGTAAGCAGCACCGCGCGTTTTCCGTAATCCTCGTCGTTCTGCTTATGATAAAGCTCGTTGTAGCGCGCCACGGTAGCCAGGAAGGTATCGACAGGCACGTCCATCTGCTTTGCGAGTTCTTCAAGCGTGTCCGCCTTGCAGCACGTGCCTTTCTGAACGTAACGCTCCACGGACGCCTCGGTATCGTTGTCGTCGCTCCAGCTCTCGCCGTATACGGCCATGAGCGGCTCGCAGAACTGGCCTCCGCTTATCGGCGAAAGATAGCGCACCTGATCCACCCAGCGCGAATCGAATACGCTGAAGGCCCACTGTCCGTTGGGCTGCTGCAGGGTGCGTATGGCCTTGGCCTGAACCCAGGTATCCTCGTTCATGTATCTCTTTCCCTGCCGGTTCACGTGCAGGAAGAAGAAAGCGAACATGGAATACGCGATGAGATGCAGCGACAGCGCCCAGTCGTGGGACTCGTACTCCGCCCCGGCCCAATACGCCATTTTGTGCCCGTCTCCGGTGTTGACTCCCTCCGGGAAATACCCGTTGTGCTCCGGCACGAGCCCGAGCGGAGCGAAATATTTCAGCATTTCCCTGTTTCCGGAAATGTCGCCCGTGGCGAGCACTACGGCCTTTTTGCCGACGTAGCGGCGGTACGTCCCCTCGTTGTCCTTCGCCACGAAGGAGACCACTCTTCCGCCGCCGTCCTTTTCCAGATACATGGCCGCGGTATTGCGGTCGATACGCTGACCGGCGTCAAGGATCACCTTTTCCAGGATCTCGCAGATAAGGAACGCGCTGCCGTTGTGCTTATACGTGGTATATCCCGGCTTTTGCTGGATAAACTGAGTGCCGGCGTACTCGGTAAAGTCCGGTCCCTTGTAATGGCCGCCGAAGAGCTTTGCCTCTATCGCCTCTCCGCCCATTTCGAGCAGCCACTCGAAGGCCTCCTCGCTCTTGTTTATGAACAGCCACAGCAGATCCTCGTTCACCCTGCTGCCGCTTATTCTCATCCAGTCTCTCGCAAACTGTTTTTTGTCGATGAACACTCCGTTTTCCCGCTGTATCCTGCTGCCAACGGAGGCGACGTGGGCGCCGTGGGCGTTGAGACCCTTGTACTTTTCCGCTATGACCACGCTCTGTCCCAGCTGAACGCAGCGAGCCCCGGTGGCAAGGCCGGAAATGCCGCCGCCTATTATGGCGACGTCCGCCTCCACCGTTTCCTTTATCAGACTTTCGTCGATCTTCGGCGGCGGAGTTCCCCAGGGATATCTTGCCGCTCTTGCCTCGGGCGTCGAATAATCCTCTTTTTCAATAAAATGCATGACGATCCTCCGCGTTTGTTTTTTTATTTGATTTTATCACAGCGCGGAATGCCCTGTAAACATTTTTCACGTTTATCGGCCTGCCGTCGGCGCAGGATAAAGCATATGAAGAAACTGTTTATTTTCTTTGCGCTCGCGCTCCTGGCGGCCTCTCCGGTCCGTGCCGACAGTGAAGACGTACTTCTCCCCATCATAATGTATCACGAGGTGCGGCCCGACAGGACCGGCAAGGATTCCATACTGCCCGGGGAATTCGAAGCGGACCTGAAATATCTGCGGGAAAACGGCTATACGTGCATTACCGTGTCCCGTCTGATCGCATACGTTTATGACGGCGACCCGCTTCCCGACAGGCCGGTGATGATCAGCTTTGACGACGGATATCTGAATAATTACGTCTATGCTTTCCCGCTTTTGAAAAAATACTCCTCAAAGGCGGTGCTGTCCGTGATCGCCGGCGCGGCCGACGAATTTACCGAAACCGGCGACGAAGATCCCGCCTATGCTCATCTGTCCTGGCCCCGCCTGCTTGAGATGGCCGACAGCGGGCTCATAGAGCTGCAGAACCACAGCTATGATATGCACAAACCCGCTCCGCGCGTCGGCTGCTGCCGTATGGCAGGCGAAACGCAGAGCGAGTTTGAAATAGCTTTTACCGCCGACGCGGGCCGCGCCCAGGAAGCGCTTTACGAGCATACCGGCGCCGCGGCGAGCGCCTTCACGTATCCTTACGGTCTGAGCAGTCCGTTCAGCGACGCCATTCTCGAGGAAATGGGCTTCCGCGCCTCACTGAGCTGCGATTTCGGCATTAACCGAATAACGCACGATCCTCGGTGCCTGTTTATGCTCAAGCGCATCTGCCGTTCTCACGGCAGCGATCCGGAAGAGCTGATCGCCCGGGCGTATCAGTATTCCGTCTCTCCCTCGTAAACGAGCACTGCGTCTCCGGTAAGGGTAACGTCCTCGTCGGTATAATTGACCACCAGGTCTCCCCCGTGTACCTTCACCGTGACGTCCTCCCCCTTGCGGCAGAGCCCCAGCTCGGTCGCCGCGACGACGGCGGCGCAGGCGCCGGTGCCGCAGGCCCAGGTCTCTCCGTTGCCCCGCTCGTAAACGCGCATTTTGATCATGTTGGGATTTACCACGCGTATGAACTCCGTGTTCGTCCTCTCGGGGAATATCTCCGCGTTCTCGAACAGCGGCCCTATGGCTTCTATATCGACCTTGTCGACTCTGTCCACGAAGACCACGCAGTGCGGGTTGCCCATGGAAACGCAGGTTATCCTGTGCTCCGCGCCGCCTATCTCCACCGGATAGTCTATCACCCGCTCGGCCGGCAGCGATACGGGAACGGCTTCGGCGGCGAGCTCCGCCCTGCCCATTGATACGCTGACGTAGCTCACCGAGTTGTTCATGGTATACAGCGTAAGGCTCTTTACGCCGCTCGGGGTCTCTACCGTTATCCTGTCTCTGTTGACGTAGCCGCGGTCGTAAAGGTATTTACCCACGCAGCGTATGCTGTTGCCGCCCATCTTGCCTTCGGAGCCGTCGCGGTTGAATATGCGCATCTTCGCGTCCGCGACGTTGGAATGCTCTATCAGCACTATGCCGTAGCCGCCCACGCCCTTGTGACGGTTGCACAGACTGATGCAGAGCGACTCGGGACAGCTTATCTCGCCGTCGAAGTTTTCGATATAGATATAATCGTCGCCCGTTGCCTGCATCTTGGCGAATTTCAGTTTTTTCGGCCTGGAGCGCAGATGATTTATGTCAACCAGCTCGGTATTCTGCTGACTGTAACGGCTGGCGATGATATCGGCAAGCGCCCCGGCGGTATCGAGCGAGGTGAAGCAGGGCACCGCCAGCTGAACGGCGCGGCGGTGGAGCCTGATATAATCCTCGTATTCGGACATATCGGAGCCGCCCGTATAAACGATATAGTTTATTTTGCCGCTTTCGAGCAGTCTGAAGGCGTCGCCGCCCTCGCGTATCCCGTCCACCTTCGTCACGTCTATTCCGAGGGCGGAGATCGACTGCGCCGTTTCCTCCGGAGCATAGAGCTCAAAGCCCAGATCGTCCAGCTTTTTGGCCAGCGATACTATTTCAAGCTGATCGTGGCTGTCCACGCTGATGAGCGCGCCCACGCTCTCTCCCTGAGTCGTCGATCTCAGCACCATGCCGGAGGAGCACAGTCCCTTGAACAGCGCCTCCTTTATATTCTTGCCTATGCCGAGCACCTCGCCGGTGGACTTCATTTCCGGCCCGAGGTAGGAGTCCGCGTCCGTCAGCTTTTCGAAGGAAAAGACCGGGACCTTGACGGTGACGTAAGGCGGTACCTTATACAGTCCCGTGCCGTAGCCCATATCCTTCAGCCTTTCGCCCACCATTACTCTCGAGGCGAGCTCCACCATGGGCACGCCGGTGACCTTGCTGATATAAGGCACCGTACGCGACGCTCTCGGGTTGACCTCGATGACGTACAGCTCGTTGCGGTATATGAGATACTGTATGTTCACAAGACCCTTCGTGCCGAGAGACAAGGCGAGCTTTTCGGAGCGGTCGATGATTATTTTCAGCATTTTGTCGTTGATGCTGTAGGGAGGGTATACGGCGATCGAGTCGCCGCTGTGCACTCCGGTGCGCTCTATATGCTCCATAACGCCCGGAATGAGCACGTCGCTGCCGTCGGAGATAACGTCTACCTCCAGCTCGGTTCCCATCATGTACTTGTCCACGAGCACGGGATTGTCCACGCGCTGCGCGAGTATGCGTTCCATGTATACGCGCACCTCGTCGGCGTTGTGGACTATCTTCATATTCTGTCCGCCTATGACGTACGACGGTCTCAGCAGCACGGGATAACCGAGCTTTTCCGCCGCGGCGAGGGCCTGCTCGAGATCGTTCACGCCCATCCCGCTGGGGCGGCGTATGTCCATCTTTTCAAGCAGCTCGTCAAAGCGTTCTCTGTCCTCGGCTATGTCTATGCCCTCCGCGGAGGTGCCGAATATTTTGATTCCGTTTCTGTCAAGGAACTGCGTCAGCTTAATGGCCGTCTGCCCGCCGAACGCCACCACCACGCCCTCGGGCTTCTCCACCTTTATTATGTTCATGACGTCCTCGCTGCACAGCGGCTCAAAGTAGAGCCTGTCGGCGGTATCATAGTCGGTGGAGACCGTCTCGGGGTTGTTGTTGATGATGACCACGTCGTAGCCGAGCTTTTTCAGCGTCCATACGCAGTGCACCGAGGAATAGTCGAACTCTATGCCCTGGCCTATGCGTATCGGCCCGGAGCCGAGCACCATTATCACGGGCTTGCCGCTGCGCGGCAGCATACGCGCCTCGCACTCCTCGTCGTACGTGGAATAGAAATACGGCGTAAGCGCGTCGAATTCGGCCGCGCAGGTGTCCACCATCTTGTATACCGCGTCGGCGTGAGGAAGGTCCCCGCAGCCTGACAGCCGCCTGAGGGCCTCGTCGGTATAGCCGAGCTTTTTGCCGCGCAGGTACTTCTCCGCGTCCATGCCGCCCGCGATCCCGGCTTCGTAATCGGCCAGATTTTTCAATTTGTTCAGGAAGAAACGGTCGATACGGGTGATGTCGTACAGCGTATCTATGTCCACTCCGGCCTTTATCGCCTCAAACACGGTGAAAATGCGGCGGTCGTCCTGCTTTTTCAGCCTTTCCATCAGCGGCTCGTCGCCGAGAGGCGGCGCGTTGAGGGTGTCCAGCGATATTTCGGCGCCGCGCACGGCCTTCATTATGCCCATCTCAAAGCACGGAGCTATGCTCATGACCTCGCCGGTGGCCTTCATCTGGCTGCCGAGCTTCCTCGAGGCTCCCGCGAACTTGTCAAAGGGCCATTTCGGGAACTTTACCACCACGTAGTCGACCGTGGGCTCGGAGCAGGCGTAGGTGGTGCCGGTAACGTCGTTTCTTATCTCGTCGAGCGTATAGCCCAGCGCTATTTTTGCGGTTATCTTCGCGATAGGATATCCCGTCGCCTTTGAAGCGAGCGCGGACGAGCGCGAAACGCGCGGGTTGACCTCTATCACTGCGTATTCCATGCTCAGGGGATCAAGCGCGAACTGGCAGTTGCATCCGCCCACTATCTTCAGGGAGGAAACTATGTTCAGCGCGGCGTTCTTCAGCATCGTGTATTCCGCCTTTGACAGCGTGAGCGCCGGAGCGACGACGATGCTGTCGCCCGTATGTATGCCGACGGGGTCCACGTTCTCCATGCTGCACACGGCTATCACGTTGCCGCGGCTGTCGCGCATGGTCTCGAACTCTATCTCCTTCCATCCGAAGATATAGCGTTCGACAAGTATCTGCGTTATGGGCGAAACGTCAAGGCCTGTCTTGGCCACGCTTTTCAGCTCTTCCTCGTCCGCCGCCACGCCGCCTCCGGTGCCTCCGAGAGTGAAGGCCGGGCGCACGATGACGGGATAGCCTATCCTCCGGGCGACCTTGAGAGCGCTTTCCACGTCGTTGACCGTGTCCGAGGGAATGACAGGCTCCCCTATCTCCTCCATCGCGTCCTTGAAAAGCTGTCTGTCCTCAGCCTTGTCTATCGCGTCTACGTTGGTTCCAATGAGCCTGACTCCGCGGCTCTGCAGGAAGCCCTCCTTGTCCAGCTGCATGGCTATGGTAAGGCCGGTCTGTCCTCCGAGCCCGGCAAGCAGGCTGTCCGGACGTTCCTTGTCGATTATTCTTTTGACGGTGGCGGCCGTGAGCGGCTCGAGATATATCTCGTCCGCCAGCGCCTTGTCGGTCATTATGGTAGCCGGGTTCGAGTTGACGAGCACCACGTTCACTCCCGCCGCCTTGAAAACGCGGCAGGCCTGCGCCCCGGCATAGTCAAACTCCGCGGCCTGGCCTATCACTATGGGCCCGGAGCCTATTATAAGCACCTTTTTTATACTGTTGTCTCTCGGCATCTTCCGTTCCTCCGTTATCTGGTCATAAGCGAGATAAAAGCTTCAAACACAAATCCGGTACTGCGCGGAGCGTCTCCGCATTCGGGCGAGAACTGCACCGATACGGCCGGGCAGCCGCGGTATTTCAGTCCCTCTATGCCGCCGCTGTTGAGATCGCTGAACCATATCTTCGCCCTGTCTTCCCGGATACTTTCTTCGGCGACCTCGTAACCGTGATTTTGACGGCAAATATAGATAAGTCCCGTTTCCCCGTCTCTCACGGGCTGATTGCAGCCGCGATGACCGCTCTTCATCTTTTTGCATTCAAAGCCCGAGGCAAGAGCCATTATCTGGTGGCCGAGCCCCGTGCCGAGCATCGGCAGCCCGCCGTCCATCAGCTCCGCCGCGGTTTTTATCATAGCCGCGCAGTCCGCCGGATCCCCGGGACCTCCGCCGAGCAGCAGGCCGTCCGGCCTGAGCTGCTTTATCTCCTCCGCCGTCACCGTTCCCGGCAGTCTTATCACGCGGCAGCCCTTTTCCGCGAGGGCTTTCATCTCTCCGACGTCTCCGCCGAGATCCGGCGCGGCTACCGTCGGGCCGGCCTGCGTGCCGTTGAGTATCTCCGCTTTGCCGTCCCAAAGGGCCGTTTGTACCCTGTATGCCCTGATGCGGGCAGCGTCCGCCGAGGCGGGGTCGGAGCATATCATACCGTTCATTTCGCCCTCGGAGCGAAGCATGCGGCACAGGGCGCGGGTATCTATCCCGCACAGTCCGACTATCCCGCGCTCCTTCATAAAGGCGTCTATGTCCCCTTCGCTGCGGAAATTCGACGGCTGAACGGTCCATTCGCGCACTATGTACGCCGAGGGGGCGGCTTTTCTCCCCTCCAGGTCCTCGCTTATGGCTCCGTAATCCCCCAAAAACGGGAAGGTCTGCACCACGGCCTGTCCGGCATAGCATCCGTCCGAAAAGTTGGTCATATACTCGCTGTCGGTGGTAAACACCACCTCTGCGACGACGTCCCCGTCCGCTCCGAACGCCTCGCCTTCCCATACCGCTCCGTTTTCCAATACCAGATATCTTTTCATAATGCCTCCGTGCCTCATCCGTCTGTCTTGTGAGCTGCGGATATTATAGGCGTTTATATTCATACAGTCAAGTTTTTTATGCTGTTTTAAGTATATTTATGCATTATACCGCGTATTAACGGAATATATTTTCATTATTTGTGTATCTCGTTCTTTGCCCGTCATCCCAGAAGGCGCTGAGTCCGGTAGAGCTTTGCGTATTCGCCTCCGGCGGCCATGAGCTGCTCGTGAGTCCCCTGCTCTTTAACTATCCCGTCGTCTATCACGAGTATGCGTCCCGCCTTTTTCACGGTCGAAAGCCTGTGCGCGATGATCAGAGTCGTGCGGCCCTCGCTCAGCTCGTCGAAGGCGCTTTGGATCTTGGCCTCCGTCACGCTGTCAAGGGCGCTCGTCGCTTCGTCGAGGATGAGCAGAGGCGGGTTTTTCAGGAACACGCGCGCGATCGCCACGCGCTGCCTCTGCCCTCCGGAGAGCTGTATCCCCCGCTCTCCCACCCACGTGTCAAAGCCCCCGGGCATGGCGGCGATATCGTCGTAGATCTCCGCTCTTTTCGCCGCCTCGGCCACTTCCTCATCCGTGGCGTTCGGCCTGCCGTAGCGTATGTTTTCGCGTATCGTGGAGGCAAAGAGGAAAACCTCCTGCTGAACTATGCCTATGCTCCCGCGCAGCGAGCTTCTTTTGACGCGGCGCACGTCGTGTCCGTCTATGCTTATGCTGCCGCTCCCGACGTCGTAAAATCTCGGTATGAGCTGGCAGAGCGTGCTTTTGCCTCCGCCGGACGGGCCGACGATGGCTACGATCTCTCCGGGCTCGACCGTCAGGCAGATATCGTGGAGCACGTCTCCGTTTTCTTCGTTGTAACGGAAATCCACGTGATCTATCCTGAGCTCTCCGCGGACGTTTTCAAGCTCGATCGCGTCGGGGGCGTCTTTGATCTCCGGCTCCGTGCGCATCAGCTCCACGAAGCGGCGCAGTCCCGCGCCGCCGTTCGAAAGGGTCTCGGCAAAGCCGGCGAGCTTTCTTACGGGCGTGGTAAACGTGGAAACGTACAGGGTAAAGGTCAGTATGTCAACGTAGTTCGCCCTTCCGTCCATTACCATCCATCCGCCCACGCCCACGACGGCCACCGGCAGGATGCACACGAAAAACTCTATCGTCCCCTGAAAAAGTCCCATCGCTTTGTGAAAGCCGCGCTTGGAGACCTTGAACTCGTCGTTTGAGGCCATAAATTTGTTTATTTCCTCGGTTTCGTTGGCAAAGGCCTTCGCGGTGCGCATGCCGGACAGGCTCGACTCTATCTCCGCGTTTATGGCAGCCTGCTTTTCCTTTACGAGCTGCGAAGCGCTGCGCATGGATCTGCGCCTGAGCAGCGTTACGGTCATGGCGATAGGCAGCAGCAGCGCCACGACGAGGGCGAGCTGCCACTGAATGCTGAACATGAGTATCAGCGCGCCGATTATCGTCAGCACGGAGGTGATTATGTCCTCCGGGCCGTGGTGCGCAAGCTCCGTCACGTCGAAAAGGTCCGTCGTGAGCCGACTCATAAGTTTTCCGGTGAGATTTTTGTCGTAAAAGCCGAAGGAAAGCTCCTGCATATGCGAAAAGAGGGCCGCACGTATATCCGCCTCCACGCGGATACCGAACGTGTGCCCCCAATATGTGATGATGAACTGAAGTACGGCTCTTACGGCGTACGCGGCGACGAGAGATACGATCACCGCGAAAAATATCGAATACGCTTTCTGCGGCAGCAGCTCGTTGAGAGCCTTTCGGGTAACAAGCGGGAAGGTAAGGTCAACTGCCGATACGAGGAGCGCGCAGAACATGTCCAGCGCGAAAAGCCTCATATGAGGCCTGAAAAAAGACAGGAAGATCGAAAGAGCCGATCTTTCGCGGTATTCCTCTGCAGTCATATCATCCTTCTCCGTCCGTTACAAAGCTCCGTCAGATTATTAAAGCGTATTTTATCATGTTTTCTTCTTTCTGTCGACAAAAAAAAGCGCGCTTTCCGGAAAAAATTTATGACCTGCACGGCGCGCTTCGTCCCCGCAAAATGCGCTCATCCGTACCGCCCCGACGCCGGGTCTTTCCGGACAGGGGCGGATCGATCCGAGGCCGGCTCCGCCGCCTCGGTTTCCCCGCCGCTTTATAATTCCGGCAATCTCGCGCGGGGCCCCGATACGGGGCCCCGCGCTGTCGTTTGTTATTTTTTCAGTACTTCGTCGAGGAAACGGAAAAGCCGCTCCTCGTTCTGAGGAGTGCCGAAATCCGGATGACCGTGGCTTCTGCCCTCAAAGGGCTCCATGATCGCCCTGCCGTCTCCGCACACGGCGTTGATGCGGTCGACAAGCTCGGGGGAATTGTCGTAGGGCACGATCTCGTCCGCGGTGCCGGCCTGTATCAGAGTGGGCGGGCAGTCCCTGGTTACGTAGCTGCCCGGCCAGCTCAGACTCATGAGCCCGGGGTGATCGCGGCAGGTTATCCCCGCGAAAATATCGGCGAAGTTGGGCATTTTCATCGCGGGCATGTTTCCCATCGCCGTCGGCTCGCTCTCCTCGGTGAATTTTGACTGCATCACCAGGTCGTATACGCCGAACAGACCTATCACGGCCTGAACGGAGCTGTCGGCGTCGGGATTGCCCATGGAAAGATCCTCCAGCGCCGCGACGCCCGCGGAGGTGCCGAGCAGCGCCGCGAAATAACCGCCCGCGGAGTTGCCCGCGGCCGCGAAGCGTTTCGGATCGAGGTGATATTTCTCCGCGTTGGCCCTCAGGAAGCGCACGGCGGCCTTGACGTCGAAAACGGGCTCGGGGAATTTGGCCTCGTCGGAAAGCCTGTGGTTCACGCTGACAACGGCGTAGCCGCGGCGGATGCCGTTCATGAGGTATACGCACTGAGTGTCCTGCTTATCCCCTCCCCAAAAGGCTCCGCCGTGTATGAAAATGATCGTCGGGAAGGGGCCGTCCCCCTCGTCGGGCAGATAAATATCGAGCTTCTGATTTTTCCCGGCGTTCGCCGCGTAGGGCAGATCGAGGAATTTGCGCCTGACTCCGCTCACGTCCATCACGGGCAGGGCGAACTGGCCCGGCTCGGCCTTGGGCGTGACGATTTTGATAACGTCCATATGAACCTCCCGAATTGTTTTTTTATGTTTCAAGAATATCACAGCGCCGCGGGTCTGTCAAAACAAAACGGGCGGCAGGGCCCGCCCGGCCCTGCCGCATGCGCTTATTATTGCTCCGCTCCCGGTACCTCCGCGGCGCCCTGCGTCTTTCCTCCGGCGACCGAGGCCAGAAGGGCGCCTATATCCAGGCCTGTGGTCTGCTTCATGCCCTCGGTGATCTGGCTCGCGCCGTTCATCACGTCCCTGAGCAGCCTTGTCGTGTTGCCGTCGCCGTACATCACTATCTTGTCTGTCTTCGCGAGCGGCTCGGCGGCGTTCCTCACTATCTCGGGCAGCACCGAGAGATACATTTCGAGCACGGAGGCCTCGCCCATCTTCTTCTGAGCCTCGGCCTTCTTCTCTATGGCCTCCGCCTCGGCAAGACCTCTGGCGCGAATGCCCTCCGCCTCCTGCTCCATGGCGTAGCGCTGCGCCTCCGCCTCGGCCTTCTTCGCCTCGGCGCGCTTTATCGCCTCATACTGCTGAGCCTCGGCTTCCTTCTGTCTCTTTATCAGCTCGGCCTCGGCCTCTTTTTCCGCCTTGTACTTCATGGCGTCGGCCTGCTTGTTGATCTCCGCGTCGAGCCTGCGTTCTCTGAGAGCTATCTCCTTTTCCGCAAGCTCCGCCTCTTTCTCCCGGCGGGCTATGTCGGCGCTGACCTTCGTAACCTCTATCGTCTTGCGCTGGCTCTCCTGCTGGATGGCGTAGGCCGCGTCCGCCTCGGCCTTCTTGGTGTCGGCGCGCACCTTCATCTCGGCCTGCTGCACGGCGAGCTCGGCGTCCTGCTCGGCTATCTTTTTCTCAGCCTCCACCTTCACGGCGTTGGCCTCCTGCTGCGCGTTGGACGAGGCTATGGCTATGTCCCTCTGCGCGTTCGCCTTGGCTATCTGGGCGTTTTTGCGTATCTGCTCCACGTTGTCTATGCCCATGTTTTCAATGGTGCCCGCGCTGTCCTTGAAGTTCTGGATATTGAAGTTCACCACCTCGATACCGAGCTTCTGCATGTCCGGGACCACGTTCTCGGTGATCTTTTTCGCGACGCCCTGGCGGTCCTGGACCATTTCCTTGAGTCCGACCGAGCCCACTATCTCGCGCATGTTGCCCTCGAGCACCTGGGTAACGAGGGATATAAGCTCATTCTGGCGTATTCCGAGAAGGGACTCCGCGGCGCGCTTGAGCAGCGCGGGATCCGAGGATATCTTCACGTTCGCCACTCCGTCCACGGATACGTTGATAAATTCGTTCGTCGGCACCGCCTCGGACGTTTTCACGTCCACCTGCATCACGCGCAGCGAGAGCTTGTCCACTCTTTCGAAGAACGGCACTCTCCAGCCCGCCCTGCCTATGAGTATGCGTTTTTTTCCGAGGCCGGAGATTATGTACGCGGTATCCGGCGGAGCTTTGAGATATCCTATCACCAGCAGTATCGCGAGAACTGCCGCGGCCGCGAAAACGGGTATGTACTTTTCCATGTCTTTCCTCCTGTTCCGTAATGTTGATCGATGTGTTTTCGCAGCGAGCCGTTTTCGCTCACCTCCTCCGTCTCATAGAAAAAGAGACCTTCGCAACAGCTGCGCTGCTGCAAAAGTCTCGTAGATCGTCTTATGATCCGCAGAGCCGGGCCCTCGGGCCGTCCTGACGGCGTCTGCGGCATTCCGTTCCGGAACGCCACTACTCCCTTTTGTTTGGGCGATATTACCACGGCGCCCCCTCCCTGTCAAGAAAAATCGTATCGCTCCGGGACCGATTTAACAGTTTGTTCATAAACTGTATTGAGAGGAGGTTCGTCATGAACAACGTGAAAACACTTCGCAAAGGTTCCGCGGGGCCTCAGGTCGAGCTGGTGCAGCTTGCTCTCGGGCGCCTCGGCTTTTACCCTTCCGATCCTGACGGGATATTCGGCAAGCTCACCGAACGGGCGCTCACGTCCTTCCAGCGCAGCTTTTCCCTGAAGGCGGACGGCGTCGTCGGCAGCCGCACCATGGGCGCGCTCATGCCCTATCTGCTGGGTTATTCCACGGTCACGGTCAAAAGGGGCGATACTCTTTACAGTCTTGCCTCGAGCCATTATACGAGCATCCGCGCCATAGAGACCGCCAACCCCGGCGTCGACCCTTTCGATCTCATACCCGGCAGCCGCATAACGGTGCCTTACGGCTTTTCCGCCGTACCGACGAACATATCCTACACCTCCGCGGCGACGGACATCGTGATGCGCGCGCTGCGCGCCCGCTATCCCTTCCTGTCCGGCGGCAGCGCGGGCAGGAGCGTACTCGGCCGCCCTCTCGGCTGGCTCGCCGTCGGCTCCGGAGGCAGCGAGGTGTTTTACAATGCCGCCCACCACGCGAACGAATGGATCACCACGCCGCTGCTTTTGAAATTCATCGAGGAGTATGCCGAGGCCTATTCCTCCTCTTCCGTCCTTTACGGTTACGACGCGGTGCGTCTTTACTCCTCCGCACGCCTGTACGTCATGCCTCAGGTAAACCCCGACGGCGTCGATCTCGTCACGGGGGAACTCGGCGCGGACAGCGAGTATTATTACGACGCCCTCGCGATGAACGATCCTCCCGTTGCCTTTCCTTCGGGCTGGAAGGCGAATATCGCGGGAGTGGACCTCAATCTGCAGTATCCCGCCGGCTGGGAGAACGCGAGGAGGATCAAGTTCGCGCAGGGCTACACCTCGCCCGGTCCCCGCGACTACGTCGGCGACGGCCCGCTGAGCCAGCCGGAGAGCCGCGCGGTATACGCTTTCACCCTCGCTCACGATTTTGTCCTGAGCCTGTCCTACCATACTCAGGGCAAGGTCATTTACTGGAAGTACGACGGCTTCGATCCCCCGGGCGCCCGCAGTATCGCCCTGGAGCTCGGCCGACTCAGCGGCTACGCCCCGGAGCTTACTCCCCCGGAGTCCGCCTGGGCGGGATACAAGGACTGGTTCATCCTGCAGTATGACCGGCCCGGCTTTACCATAGAGGCCGGGAGCGGCGTCTCTCCCCTGCCCCTGTCGCAGTTCGGCGAGATATACGCAGACAATCTGCCCATACTCGCCTATGCCCTCGCGGCGGCTCAGGGGCTGCGGCGGTGAAAAAAGCGCTTTTTCGATCTACTCCTCCCGCAGTGCGGGTGAGATCGCCCTCGGCGGCGCCGCAGTTTTACGGGCAGCATCCGGGCAGTTGAATACCCGTTACCGCTTTATCATCCGCACGATGTCAGAATTCAGCTTTTTCCCGCTCCCGTCCGTCACCACGCAGCGGAACCTGTATACCAGGCGGGCCTCGGTCAGCGTCGTCGTCAGCGTCGCCGTTTTGTTCCCCGGCAGCCCCGAATTGCCCCAAGTCGCCCCGCCGTCGCTCGAGTACTGCCACTGATAGCTCAGGCCGCGGCCGATCGCTTCAACTGTAAAGCTGACTTCATCCCCCACCTGACCGCTGAAGTCCTCGGGCTGCGAGGTGATCGCGAGCCCGATCGCGGGCAGTATTTTTTCCAGAGTATCGGTATACTCTCTGCCTCCCATCAAGACTGCGGCGGTATAAGCGATCCTTCCTTCCGAGTCGACGGTCGGCTCGACGGTCGTCTCGGAGCTCACCTCGGCAATGACCGTCTCGGAATGATCGGAGTCTCTGCGGCAGGTAAATACCGCAAAGGCCGAGCCGAAATCATCCGACCACACAAATTCGGGCTCGTCCCAGTCGTGGCCCGGGGCGGAAATCGGCACCGCCAACACCTGCTCGGTAAAGGGCACCCCGGAGAATGCTGCTGTCCGGATCCCGATACCGCCTGTCGTACAGCCGGCCGGGGTAAGCACCGAATAGACGGACGTCACCGTTTCCGTCACGGTATGGCTGCCGTCGGTTCTGCAGACGGCGGCGGCGGTAACGGTATTGTCGCCGGACCAGGTGTAGCTCGGTGTATCCCAATTGTGTCCGAGCGCAGGGATATTCTCAGTCTTAACGCACTCGCAGCGGGTGCAGAAACGGATCAGGCGGCCGTCCTCATCGCAGGTGGGCTCGATTTCTGTCCGGCCCCCGTCCCAGTCGTGGCCGAGTGCGGGAGCCTCTACGACCATTTCCATCTGAGGTTCAAATATCGGATCATTGAATTCTTCGGCCATGAATATGCTCCATTCATTCTCAAAACATGACGCATCGTTCCTGTCCCATAAATATGCGCTTGACGTTTCCGATATCACATGGCATTCATCGTTCTGACAGACGGCTGTCGCGGTGACGCTTGAATAATCGTCGGCCCAGACGTACTCCGGTACGCCCCAGGCGTGGCCGGTCGCCGGCACGTCTTCGAACTCCCGCGTCATCAGCTCCTCGCCGCAGACGGTGCAGTAGATCATTTTCTCGCGGAAGCCCGCTTCCGTACAGGTTGCCGGGATCTCGTTTTCGAACACCAGCGCGCCGGGCATATGACCGGGATGCCTGTCGATGTAAGCTTCTTTGCTGTAAACCGAATCGAATTCGCCCCTGTAATTGATATAGAACCACTGTCCGCAGATCGGGCACTCCCAGTGCTCGGAACAGCCGTCGACCGTGCAGGAATGCGGCTGTTCCGCACAGTGGACCAGGGTGTCTTCGTTGTGAAGGTGTCCGCCTTCATCCACCGGCAGTGCGGTAAAATGCACGTCGACGTATATATCGCCGGCGGGCATCGTGAAATCCTTATTAAATCTGTTCCCTATGCTCGTATTGCCGGCTCTGATCCAATCTCTGCCCCACTCGGCTTCACCGGTTATTGAACCCGCTGCCGGCGTAATGTTTTCCACGAAGACCGTTACCCCGGGGTTGGCGGTATAGGTCTCGGAGTCCAGCTGCTCCAGACCGGTGCCGCGCAGCGACGCCGAGCCGTAGCCCGACCCGCATATTGACAGATGGATCGTATAGCGCGAGTTGTCGCGCCAGCCGGCGTAAAGCGTAACGTCATCGGTCAGAGGCCTGCTGAAATCGAATAGGTATCCCGCGGCGCCCCGATCCGCCGCCTGCTTTGTCGTATACCAGCCGGTGAAGGTCCGGCCGTCGGCCGCGGGATCCGATGGCGGGCCTGCCGGCACGGTGTTCAGCTCGACGAACATCGTATCGGCCTGTTCGCCGAAGCCGTTCATGTCAAAGCTTATTCTGCGGTAGGGTATATTGTCCCAAACAGCCCGGAACACCATGTCGTCCGTGACCGTGATGGTCCTTCCGGCGCTGAAATAAGAGCCTCCGCTCGCCCAGTATTTAAAGCGCTTGCCCTCCGGCGCGGTAAAGCCGCAGGCCGGAAGCGTGAAGCTCTGTCCCTGATTTTTTTGCACGGAGCTCATACTGCCTGTACCGCCCTCTGCGCTGAAGCTGAGCGTGCATATCTTCGTCCATTTTGCGTTAAGGTTTGTGTTCGCCATGACGGGCTCGGAGAAATCGTAGCGGTTCTCCTCCGCAAATCCGCCGTTTTTGAACCATCCGCCGAAAATGTAATTTGCCGCTGTGGGTTCCGGCGGCTCCGCGGCCGTTTCTCCGTACGTCACCGTCTGGACCGGCGGACTCGTGCCGATGCCCCGGCTGTTGAAGGAGACCAGAAAAGTCTGCATATCCCATTTGGCGAAAAGCGTCATCGCGCATGTGACCGGCGCGCCGAAATCGTATATATGGGCAAACTCGGGATCGGTGTACCAGCCGGCGAAAACGCCGCCCTCCCGGGTAGGCTCGGCAGGCCTTGTCACGGTGCCGCCGTGGCCGATTATCTGCGGCCTGATCACGGTGGGAGTACCCCCGCCCGTATCGAACGAAACTTCATAGTGCATCAGGTCCCACCGGGCGTAAAGGGTTAGCGTACCGGTGACCGGCGTGCTGAAATCATAGAGTTCTGTAAAGTCCGGATCAGTGTACCATCCGCCGAAGACGTAGCCGTTGTTCCGGGACGGGACGACCGGCTGCATGGCTCGCTCGCCCGTGATCACATGCTGGTCGGGTATGCTCTGCCCGTATTCGTTGCCCCGGAAGCTCACGGTCCAGGCTTCGCGGACACGGAAGGACTTGCTGCGAATGATTTGAGGCGCATCGTCTTCTATGATGGCTATCTGGTACGGTTTGTCGCAGACCCAGTCGGCGTCTATGGTGATGCTCATGTCCCGATCCTCCTCGATCGAGACTTCGTGATTGTCTCCGTTTATATATCTGTAAGCGCTTATGAGCTTAACGGACTGGTGGAAGCCTATGGGCCCTCCGGTGAGCCAGAACGTCGCGTCCACGTAGTTGTTCCACGTCTGCGTGTAGGGCTCCGGGAAATAATCTACCTTCCAGCTTACCTCGGCCGGCATGCCGTCGAGTATGACGACGTCTTCGGGCTGCCGCTCGAATACATGCGAGCCCTTGCGCAGCACATAGAAGGGCTCGCTGAAATACTCCGCGCCGTCTTTGGTATTGACCCAAATATAATAGGGATCCGAGCTTATGTAGGAAGCGTCGAGGAAGATCGGTGACGACGAATCTCTCAGATCGGCTATGCCCCAGCACGACGGTCCTCCTCTTTTGCCATCCTCATCCCGAATGAGGAAAACGAACTCTCCGTGCGGGGTGAAATTGATCTCCCATGAGACCGCCTTAAAGGCGTCCGGGTCGCCGATATCGTCAAGATATATCGAATTCGGCTGCTTTACGAACTTCGGCTCCGGGTTGATGTAGAAAAGCTCGCTCGTATTGCTGCATACGGCGTTTCCGGCGTCTCTGTACTGCACCCGTATTCTGTACGGCATGTCGCTTACCCAGGAACTGCCGACAACGACAGTCATATCCCGTTCAGGCGCGGCGGCATTTCCCGCAGGATCCGCGAAATGCCCGTCGATCTGCCAAGTCATGCTGTCCTGCACAAGGTAAAGGCCGATATCGTCCCGTCCCTCGGGGTCGATGTTCAGAGAGAACGTCAGCTCGGCCGTGCCTCCTTCCGGCACGTAGATCGTTTTCGGCTGCATCTCAAAGTACGGGACGGCGGCGGCAGCCACGGACTGTGGCATGACGGCGGGCATGATGCTCAGCGTCAGGCACAGGATAAGGAGCAGACTGAATATCCGATTTCGCTTCATCATCGGATCCCTTCCTTTCTCGAATCGATTTCACCGTATTCACGGGCCCGGCTGCGGTTTGCGGCAGCCCGTCGGCGGTGTGCGCCTGTAAAACTCACAGAGGCCGCTGCAAAGCTTTTGTTTTTTGCAGCGGCCCCCATCATACCGGAGGACTGTTGAGTTTTATTTTACCAATTCCCTGCTGGCGTTGTCTATCTCGGCCATGACCGCCTCGTAAACGCCCGGATAGATGCTCTCGGCTCCGCCCATGGTGGTGCAGGGGATGAAGCCCTTCGGGCCGACCTTTTCGCAGATATCGAAAACGTACTTATGTATCTCTTCCTGCGTCCAGTCTCCCTTGTCGACCTTGCCGTTGTCGATGCCGCCCATGAAGGTGAGCCTGCCGTCGTATTTCTTTACCAGGCCGGGGATATCGTTGGTGGTCATAACGCCCTGCCAGACGTCCATTTTCATATCCACCATGTAGTCGACCAGCGTCTCCGCGTAAGAGTCGGAATGATGGATTATGCACTGTACGCCCTGCTCCTTGAAATAGCCGTAGACCTGCCGGTAGCAGGGCAGTATGAATTCCTCGAACATATCGGGGCTCATGAACGTGCTCTTCTGGCTGCCCCAGTCGTCGTGGTGGAAGATCGCGTCGGGCTTGAGGTATTTCATGATCTGCTCGGCGTAGGCCAGCTCCCAGTCGGTGAGCATCTTGTACAGATCGTGCATCTCATCGGGATATTCGTACAGATCGACGAGCGCCTCGGAAATGGAGAGCAGATAATGGCTCTGTTCGAAAATGCCCGGCGCCATGAACGGGGCGACGAAGTATTCGCTGCGATCTATGGCGTTGGCCATATTGACAAAGGGCGCCCAGGCTTCCTCGGGGAACATGACCGTCGGGGGCTTGACATAGTCGCGGAAATGCTCGATATCCTTGATAACGATGTGCTCCGCGTCGTGTACCGGGAACATGCCGGGCACGTTCTCGGGATAGCTCATGGTAACGCCCCAGCTGTTCACGGTATCGGGGCCGCCCTTCCTGGGGAAATTGCCCGCCATCATCACCGGCGTATACGCCAGCTGGACGGCCTCGTAGCAGTTGCAGAATCTGTCCGGATTGCCTGCCGAGCCCTTCATGACTTCGATCATGTTCTGTTTTTTCGTCAGCATCTTTTAATCTCCCTTTTTGTTTATTTCCGGCCCGATCCTGCCGAAAATAAGATTGTAAATACTTATTTATAATGATATAGTATACAAAGAAAAAAGTCAACATTATCGCTCTTTGCTGCATATTGCCATTCAGTATAAAGGGGTTAGACAAATGATTGAAGTATCGTGTCTTACCAAAACCTACGGAAAAAAGCGGGGCATAGACAGGATATCCTTCTCCGTGGCCGACGGGGAGATAGTCGGTTTTCTCGGGCCGAACGGCGCCGGGAAAAGCACGGCAATGAATATAATAACCGGTTATCTCTCTCCCAATTCCGGCAGCGTGAAGGTCGGCGGAAAGGACGTCCTCGACGATCCCGTCGCCGCCAAGCGCATGATGGGCTATCTTCCCGAGCAGCCCCCGCTTTATCCCGACATGACCGTCGACGAATACCTCGATTTCATTTACGACCTCAAGGGCGTGTCGGGCCGCAGGCGTTCGGAGCATATCGCCGAGGTATGCCGTCTTGCCGGGCTGAGCGAACAGAGAAAACGCGTTATCGGCAATCTTTCCAAGGGCTATAAGCAGAGGACCGGGCTCGCGCAGGCGCTCATAGGCGATCCCGAGGTCCTTATCCTCGACGAGCCCACCGTCGGTCTCGATCCCCGTCAGATAATCGAGATCAGAAACGTCATCAAGACCCTCGGCAAAAACCGCACCGTCATTCTCTCCACTCATATCCTGCAGGAGGTCAGCGCCATATGCGAGCGCGTGCTGGTGATAAACAACGGGCGCATCGTTGCCGACGGCAAGCCGGACGAGCTTTCCTCGGTGATAACCGGGGACAGGAAGCTCACCGTCCGCGTCGCCGGTCCCCGTGACGCCGTGCGCAGACTGCTCAGGAGCGTGGACGGCGTGCTTTACGCCGACGTTACCGTACAGTCCGAAAAGGGCGCTTACGATTTCCTCGTCGAGTCGCGTCCGAACGTGGACGTACGAAAGCCCATGTTCGCCGCCCTCGCAAAGGCCGGATATCCCATACTCCAGCTCAAGACCGTGGAGCTTTCCCTCGAGGAGATATTCATGCGTCTCGTTGAGGAAAAGCGCAGGGCCGACGCCGGGGACGCCCTGCCCGACCGCCGTCCCGGCGAGGGACTCTTTACAGGGCTCGGATCCGACGAAGAGGACGAAAAGGAGGAAGACGGGGTATGACTGCGATATATAAGCGCGATCTGCGTTCTTTCTTTATCTCCCCGATAGGCTACGTGTTCATCGCCGCCTTTACCGTTATCATGAACGGGGCGTTTTACGTTCTCAACATGCTCACCGGCGAAAACAATCTTATCACCTGCTATACCGTCATGCTTTACGTGCTCATGGTCCTCGTTCCGATACTCACGATGCGTTCCTTCAGCGAGGAGTACAGGCAGAAGACCGACCAGCTCCTGCTGACGTCGCCGGTCAGGCCCGCGGGAATAGTCCTCGGCAAGTTTTTATCCGCCTACACCGTTTTTCTTATTTCCCTTGCCCTGACGGTCATACAGGTCTTTATCATCTCCGTCTTCGGCAAAGTGAATTCCGCCATTGTGTTCGGCAACTACATAGCCCTTATGTCGGTCGCGGCGGTATATATTGCGATAGGCGTTTTCATATCCTCGCTCACGGAAAACCAGCTTGTCGCCAATATCGCCACGCTTGCCGTAAACGTCGCGCTCTTCCTTTTTGACATGTCCTACGATCTGATATCGCTCACGTGGATAAAGCGCATAATCTACTGGCTTTCTCTGTACCGCCGGTACAATACGTTCTATATGGGCGTTTTCTCCGTGGCGGACCTGTTCTATTACATAAGCGCTGCGGCCGTCTTCATTTTCCTCACCGTTCGGGTGATGGAAAAGAAGCGTTGGAACTGAAGGGGGGCGACGGTATGAAATACGCTCAGCGCGATTTCTCCCCCGTTCCCGGAGCGGACGCGGAGCTGGCCCGCGAGGCCGCCGAGATGAAACGCCGCCGTCTGAAATACGGCGTCTACGCCGCCGTATTCGCAGTACTGTTCGTGTGCGCCGTGATCGCGGTGAACATCTTTGTCGGGTATATGACGGACCGCTTCGTTTGGGAAGTCGACATGACGTCCGAAAAGCTCTTTGAAATTTCCGAGGATACCAGGGAGGTCATTGCCGACCTGCCCGTGGACGTCACCATAACCGTATGCTCCGACGAGACCTCTTACAGGGATTCCGCCGAGCTGCTCGGGAACATATACGAAATACTCCAGCGTTATTCCGCGCTCGGAGGCGATAAGATCAAGCTGCGCTATCTTGACCCCAACCTCAATCCTCAGATCTTCGACAGATACGACATCGGAGGCGACCTTGCGCGGGATTATATCATCGTTGAAAGCCCGCTGCGTTATACCTATATGTCGCCCGTAAGTCTTTACAGTACCAAGACCGACGACAGGACCGGCAGGACGTACTACGTCGGTCTGCGGGCCGAGCAGGCGCTGACCTCGGCGCTCGTGTTCGTTTCCTCCGATTCGGTGGACCGGGCCGCGTATATACGCGGACACGGCGAGGATTATTACATGGACCAGCTCGATTCCCTGCTGAAGAAAATGAACTACGACGTGACCGACGTGATACTCGCCCAGAACGATATCCCCGAGGACGTATCCCTCGTCATAATCTCCTCTCCTCTCACCGATTACGGCGCCGACGAGACGGACAAGCTCGACGCCTTCTTCCGCCGCGGCGGCGACGCCGTCGTTTCCATGACGCCCGCGACGTCCGAGGAGCTTACAAATCTTTCCCTGCTGTTCGAGGAATGGGGCGTCCGGTATTCCTCCGAAACGGTTTTCGATACGTATCAGAGTCTCAGCAGCTATCCGATGTACGTCGTCCCCGAGGTCGCGGTCATCCCCAACGTCACGGAAGCGCTGAATACCAAGAATTATTTCGCCATAGTACCCGGCGCGATGCCCATAGAGCTTACCGGAAAGCAGACCGCGTCTCATACCGTGCTCGCGCTCATGCGCTCCTCGCAGTATTCCTACTCGAAGTCTCTCGAAGAAATCTCCGTCGGCTTCGACCGCGCCGGGGACGACCGCTCCGGGCCGTTCGATCTGTGCGCGATAAGCGAACGCTTCGTCACCGACAAGAACCTCAACAGTACCCGCTCCGACGTGCTCTTCTGCAGCGCCGGCATGATATCCGACAGCGTTCTTTCCGCGTCGAATTTCCTCAACTCGCAGTTTCTCACCGCCGTTATCAACTATATCAGGGAAGACGGCAAAGGCGTGGTGATACCGGACAAGAACTTTGCCTCGTCCGCCCTTACCGTACGCTCATGGCAGATCAGTCTTATTTTCTGGATCATTGTAATACTTCTGCCCCTCGCCATACTTGCCGCGGGCGTCACCGTGCGCGTTAGGAGGAAGCATCTGTAATGTCCGGAAACGTAAAACGCATCGTCGTCGCCGCCGCGGTCACAGCCGCCGCAGCCGCAGCAACGCTGCTGCTCATGTTTGTCTTTCCCGAACGCGGAGACTCTTTGCCCGAGCCCTCCGACAGTCCGGCTCCCCCGCTGTCCCGGTATCTTCTCAAAACCGATCCGGACAGCATCGTCAGGCTCGTGCTGACCCGCAGCGGGGCCGATCCGTTCTCCGTGGAATACTTCAGGGACGCCGAGGGCGGAATAAGCTTCGCCGCGTCGCCCGAAGACGCGTACTTCGGCTATGACGCCTCCCGTCTTATCTCGCTGCTTTTCAGCGTTTCCTCCGTTCCCGCGTCCGCATACATAGCCGACTCGCCCGACGATCTTGCGCCCTACGGCCTTGACGACCCCGTTCTGACCGCCGAGCTCACCTTCGCCGACGGCGGCAGCGACTGTATCCTCATCGGCTCGGAAACGCCGGTGGATCACGGGCGTTACGCCCTGCTCCGTTCGGACGGCGACGTATATACGATCGGCGGCACGGTCGCCGACCTGCTGATGAGGAGAGCCGAGGATTACCGCAAAATAGACCCTTTCCCCTCCTACGGCGGCGAAACGGTCTATGACAGCATAAGCTTTTTCGGCATCACCCGCCGCGACGGAGTCAGAATAGACGTTCATCTCGACCGCGAGCTGAGCATCGAGGGCAACCAGGCCTCCTCGCCGCATATCATGACCTCGCCGGTGCTGTCCTCCTGCGCCGAGGAAAAGGTAGACTCTCTGCTCGACGCCCTCGCCTCCGTGCGCTTCAACTCTGTATACGGAGACATAGGTCCCGACAGGCTGGAGGAGTTCGGCTTTGACTCTCCGGGAAGGCTTACGCTTAAGGATACGGACGGGAACGTGCTCGATATCGTCGTCGGCCGCGCGGAGGGCGGAACGTTTTACGCCGCCGACGCCGGCCAATACGAGGCGTTTCTTGCCGGGGAATACGGGCTTCTGTGTCTGATGACCTACACCGGCGGCTCGGAATGGCTCGATACGGACTATATGACGCTGCTGATCCGCACCGTATGGCTCGAGGACATACACAACGCCGCCTCGATCAGCTTCGATTTTTCGGGCGAAAAGTATTATATGGAGCTGAACGAGTACGACGACGTGACCGCCTCCGGCTCCCCGGTGGTGCGCGTATACGGCGTGATCAACGGCAAGGAGCTCAGCGAGACGAACACGAAGCGTATTTACTCGCGTATGCTCAATCTCCGCGCCGCCGGCGTCATCGGGGAGGGCGCGGAATACGACGCCGAGGCAAGCTACTCAGTTCGCATCGATCTCAGAAGCGGCGGCAGCCGTACTCTCGAGCTGCACAGGATCAACGCCCGTCAGTACGCCTGCGTCGTTGACGGGACCGCGGAATACTACGTCTATTCAAGCAATATACAAAATCTCACGGACGCGATAGCCCGCGTCATGGACGACAGAGACGTACCTCTGAACTATTATACATGAACGATATGAATTCACTTGACAGACTGAACGTTTTTTTCGACGAGAACCCGCGTTTTGCCCTTGCCTTTTCCGGCGGCACGGATTCGGCGTTTCTGATGCACGCGGCGAGAAAGCACGGCGCCGAAATACGGTGCTACTCGGTCTTTTCCGAGTTCCAGCCCCGGTTCGAGCTCAGCGACGTGCAGCGTCTCGATCCGGACGCCGAGATCATCCCCGCCGAAGTGCTCTGCGACGCGGAAATAAGGGCAAACGGCCCTCTGCGCTGCTATCACTGCAAAAAGCGCGTGTTCACTCTCATTAAAAGCCATGCCGCGGCCGACGGCTTCGACATGGTCTGCGACGGCACGAACGCTTCCGACAGTTACGACGACCGTCCCGGCATGAAAGCGCTCGCGGAGCTCGGCATACGCTCTCCCCTGCGCGAATGCGGTCTCACGAAAGCCGAGATACGCGCCTATTCCGCCGAAGAAGGGCTTTTTACCGCGGATAAGCCCTCATATTCCTGTCTTGCCACGCGCGTCCCGACCGGCACAGAGATAACCGCCGAGGCCCTGGCGCGCATAGAGGACGGCGAAATGTATCTGTTCTCCCTCGGTTTTTCGGATTTTCGCCTGCGTCTGCGCGGCGACCGCTTTTCTCTCGAGCTGCTCCCCGAACAGCTCGACCCGGCGCGCTCCATGCTCGATACGCTCAAAAACCGCCTCGGCCCGCTTGAGCTGGATCTGCGAAAGAAAAAATTATGATCCGTGAGGAAATGATATGAATAAAGAACAGTTAAGACAGCTGCTGAAAAACGTCAGCGACGGCGCCGTGAGCGTGGACGACGCCGTAAAACAGATCAATCTTGCCCCGTTCGAGAATATAGGCTATGCCCGCGTCGACCATCACAGGGGACTGCGTCAGGGCGCCTGCGAGGTCATTTACGGCGCCGGCAAGACTACCGAGCAGATAAAGGGCATACTTGCCTCAATGACGGGCAGCGGGGCAAAGGACATCATCATTACCCGTATCGCTCCCGAGACCGCCGCCGAGATATCGCGCCATTTCACGGTGGATTACAACGCCCCCGCGCGTATCGCCGTCGCCGCGCCGGACCGGGAGCGGGTTCTCACCGGCTCCGTCGTGGTAGCCTGCGGCGGCACGAGCGATATCCCCGTCTGCGAGGAGGCCGCCGTAACGGCAGAGGCCCTCGGAAGCCGCGTTACCCGTCTTTACGACGTGGGCGTATCCGGAATACACCGCCTGCTTTCCGAGCTAGATACGCTTTCCGACGCCCGCGCCGTTGTCGCGGTCGCCGGCATGGAGGGCGCGCTTGCCAGCGTGATCGGCGGTCTGGTAGACTGTCCCGTGATCGCCGTGCCTACCAGCGTGGGCTACGGCGCGAGCTTCGGCGGCGTAGCCGCTCTGCTCGCAATGCTCAATTCGTGTGCCAGCGGCGTTTCCGTGGTCAATATAGACAACGGCTTCGGCGCGGGATATATTGCCAGCATGATAAACAAAGCAGGGGGTCCGAAATGAAGACTCTGTATCTTGACTGCTCCATGGGCGCGTCGGGAGATATGCTCATGGCCTCGCTCTCTCAGCTTCTTGACGATCCTTCCGCCTTTGCCGACGAGCTCAACTCTCTCGGCATACCCGGCGTGCGCGCCTCCCTTTCGCCGGCGGAGTCCTACGGAGTAAGGGGCTGTCATATGACCGTCACCGTGAACGGAGTCGACGAAGAGGACGCCCATGCCCATGAGCACGGGCACGGCGATCTCGGCTCGGTCAGAGAGATAATACTGTCCCTTCCCGTCTCCGAGAAGGTCAAGATAAACGCGCTTGCCGTATACCGTCTGATAGCCGACGCCGAGTCCGCCGCACATGGCGTCCCCGTTGAAAAGGTGCATTTCCACGAGGTCGGCGCCCTTGACGCCGTTGCCGACGTGACCGGCGTATGCATGCTTATGGAAAAGCTCGCCCCGGATACCGTCCGTTCTTCTCCGCTCAATCTCGGAGGCGGAACGGTGCGCTGCGCCCACGGCGTTCTGCCCGTGCCGGCTCCCGCCGTGGCGGCTCTTACCGCTTCCCTGCCCTGTTATCTCAGCGATACGGCCGGCGAGCTGCTCACGCCTACCGGCGCCGCGCTGCTGCTGCGCTTTGCCGACAGCTTCGGAGACATGCCCCAAATGACGGTGGAAAAGACCGGCGTAGGAATAGGCAGCCGTGATTTCGGCCGCCCGAACTGCCTTAAAGCCTCTCTCGGCAGCGGCGGGATACTTACCGACAGCATAATCGAGCTCAGCTGCGGCATGGACGATATGACCGGAGAAGAAATGGGCTTTGCCGCCGAACGGCTCATGGAGGCCGGCGCGCTTGACGCTTACTACACTCCGATCTATATGAAAAAAAACCGCCCCGCGTATATGCTGACTGCGCTTGTCCGTCCGTCGGACTGCGACAGGCTCGCCGGGCTTATTTTCCGCCATACGACCACTCTCGGCATCCGCCGCAAAAGCTGCGAACGCTATGTGCTCGAGCGCCTCTTTTCCGAGCGGGACAGCGAATACGGCCCGGTACGCATAAAGAACGGCAAGCCCGAATATGAGGATATCGCCAGGCTCGCGAAAGAAAACGACCTGTCGCTTTTTGAGATAAAACGCGGGCTTAAATGATCCCGGCCGGCAGATGACCGAACGGGCTGCGGCAGAACTTTCGTTTTGCCGCAGCCCGTTTTTTCCGTATGTATTTACAGCGTTATCTCGTATTTGTCGGCGTGGCGCTTTCTGACGAGCAGACCGATCAGCCAGCATATCACTATCGCGGCGGCGATCGCGCCGCAGCCCGTAAGCACGTTCGTCTTTTGCTGAGCGAAGGTCCTGCAGAAGGTCAGCCCGACCGCAGACATGGCCGGCATGAAATGCGAGCTGCCGTAGCCGGCAAAGAAATCGAAGTTATAAAATATTCCGAGCACGGACGGGCCGAGATTGATCAGAACGAGTCCTGCCAGCCCGGCGGGATTTCTGTTGTACCCGAGGGCGAAAGCGAAGATCAGTGTCGCGAGAAGAATGAGCAGCGAAAAGACTATGAAATTCCATCCAACCTTTTCGGTGACGCCCGCGAAATTCGAAACGCCCTTGACGCTCAGTCCGTTCCCGTATTTATCTGCGGCTCCGCCTATCGCGACGAAGCGGAACGAGGAGAGCACGCCCATCTCGAACATAATGAACACATAGATAAGAAGCGTATAGAAAAAAGATCTCGGCTTGCTTGTCAACAGCTTCATTCTTAAACCCTCCATTACTATTTGTAAGAATATCATATACAAATCCGATTATCAAGTACTCGGCGCGATTTTCGCCGCAGAATGATACGCGTCCGGCTTGTGCGGGGGCGGGAAATATGGTAATATTGGAAAAACAGGATGTTTTTCCGGTAAAATCATCGTTTTTGAGGTGGATCTGCAATGCCGAAGCTCGACGCTTTACGCGAAGAATGTTCTCTCTGCCGCGGATGCGGACTTGCCGACGGGCGCACGAACCTCGTTTTCGGCGTCGGAAACGAAAACAGCAGAGTCGTATTCGTCGGAGAAGCTCCCGGCGAGCAGGAGGACCTGAAGGGCGAGCCCTTCGTAGGCCGCGCCGGCAAGCTGCTCGACGATATGCTTGCCATGATAGACCTGTCCCGCTCCGATATTTACATCGCCAACATCATCAAATGCCGTCCTCCGAAAAACCGCGACCCTCTGCCCGACGAGCAGAACGCCTGTTTTCACTGGCTGGACCGCCAGCTCGAGCTTATCGACCCGCGTCTGATCGTCTGTCTGGGAAGATACGCCGCGATGAATTTGATCAAGCAGGATTTCAAGATCAGTATTGAGCACGGCAAATGGTTCCCCGTCGGCGGCCGCGAGATCATGGCCGTCTATCATCCCGCCGCCCTGCTGAGAGACCCCCGCCGCCGTCCCGAGGCCTTTGACGATTTCAAGGAGCTCCGCCGAAAGCTTGCCTCTCTCTGAGGCGGCGCGGCTCGGTATAGGCGAAGGGAGTTGAACACCTACCGGTTTTCACGGGCTGATTTGCGCCGATACTTCGTTGCAGCCCTTGAAAATACGGAAGTATTCCCTGCGGGCTGCGTCTCGTCTCAGCCCAAATCGGCTCCGTGAAAACTGCAAAGCACCCGAGAGCGAGAGATTTTCGAGTGATTTTTGTTCTTTTTGATGCGGCAAGGCTGTCGCCTTGCAAAGAAAAAAGGGCAAAAAGCGCCGAAAAGATACGTTCTCGGGCGGCAGAGGTTCGACTCCCTTCGCCTATAACCATATGTTAAAAAAAGAAGTCCCGGACGCGCGGACCGACGAATATCCTTTGCGTTTTTTCCGCCTTAAATTGTCAGTAATAATGCAAAACGGCGGACGCAACATATATGCGGGACACCGAGAAAAAGAAAAGGAGTTTCAACTCAGATGGCTAAGAACAGCAACAGAATTCTTAATCCCAACGCCCGCGACGCCATGGACCGCTTCAAGATGGAAGCCGCCGGCGAGGTCGGCGTGAGCCTGAAGCAGGGCTACAACGGCGACATCACCTCCAAGCAGGCCGGCAGCATCGGCGGACAGATGGTCAAGAAAATGATCGAGTCCTACGAGAACGGCATGAAGTAAGACCGGGATCCGGCCATAAGCGGAGCCGCGGCAGGAAACATCCTGCCGCGGCTGCTTAGTTATTCCGCTTCGGTCTGGTGCGCCACGATGCTGACGCCGTTGTATTTTTCGCGGAGCTTCGGCTTTTCGATCTTGCCGGTGGGATTTCTCGGGACCTTGTCGAAAATGATCTCGCGCGGACGCTTGTAGCGGGGGAGATCCATGCAGAATTGCTCTATGTCCTCCTTGGTGCATTCCGCGCCGGGCTTGAGCTCGATTATCGCCGCGGCGATCTCGCCGAGACGCGCGTGGGGACGGCCTATCACCGCCACGTCCTTTATCGCGTTGTGGGCGCGCAGGAAATCCTCTATCTGCACGGGATAAATGTTCTCACCGCCGGTGATGATCACGTCCTTGGAGCGGTCCACCAGCCAGATGAAGCCGTCCTCGTCCTCGCGGGCCATGTCGCCGGTGAGCAGCCATTCGCCGCGCATGACCTCGGCCGTGGCCTGTTCGTTTTTATAGTAGCATTTCATCACGCCCGGGCCCTTCACGGCCAGCTCGCCCACGGTTCCGGGCTTGACGTCCCGGTTCTCGGAGTCGACTATCCGCGTTTCCCAGCCGTAGCCCGCCTTGCCTATCGCGCCGACCTTGTGGATGTTTTCCACGCCGAGATGGACGCAGCCGGGGCCGATGGATTCGCTCAGACCGTAGTTGGTATCGTACTGGTGCTCGGGGAAACAGCTCTTCCAGCGCCTTATCAGGCTGGGCGGAACGGGCTGCGCGCCTATGTGCATCAGCCGCCACTGGCTCAGCTCGTAATCGGCGGGATCCACGTCCCCGCGCTCGATCGCGTCGAGTATATCCTGCGCCCAGGGCACCAGCAGCCATACTATCGTGCATTTTTCGCGGCTGACGGCTTTGAGTATCCATTCCGGACTTATGCCGCGCAGCAGCACCGCCTTGCCTCCGGAGAGCAGGCTGCCGAACCAGTGCATCTTGGCGCCGGTATGGTAAAGGGGCGGCATGCACAGGAAGCAGTCGTCCTTCTGCTGGCCGTGATGAGCCTGCTCGGTGCGGCAGGAATGGACAAGAGCGGCATGGATATGCAGTATGGCCTTGGGGAAGCCGGTGGTGCCGGAGGAAAAATATATGGCGGCGTCGTCACTGTCGCTTATCTCCACCCGGGGCTTGCGGCTGGAGCAGTAGGCTATCATTTCATAGTAGCTGTCGGCAAACATGGGCGTATGGCTGCCGACGTAGTAGAGCTTGCGGATTTTGGGCATGGAGTCCAGCTTGCTTTCCACGCGCTCGGTGAATTCTTTGCCGAAAATAAGCACGGAGGCGTCGGAAAGATCCAGGCAGTATTCTATTTCATCGGCCGTATAGCGGTAGTTGAGGGGGACGGCCAGCGCGCCGGATTTGAGGATGCCGAAATATATCGGCAGCCATTCCAGGCAGTTCATCAGCAGTATGGCGACCTTGTCGCCCTTTTTGACGCCCGCGGTGAGCAGCAGGTTGGCAAAGCGGTTGGCGCGGCGGTCAAAATCCTCCCAGCTGATCTCGCGGCGGTAGGCGTGCTCGGGGTCGGCCTCCACGAGGCTGAACTCGGTCCACTTCTCCTCGTGCTGATTTTCAAGCTCGGGATTTATCTCCACGAGGGCCGTGTCGTCGGGCCAGCGGCGGGCGTTTTCTTCCAGAAAAGCTGTAATAGGCATTTTGTTGTTGCTCCTGTTCGGTCGAAATTCTTTTTTTCGTTAAATAGCTATATTAGTATAGTACGCTTTTTCTCACAAGTCAACGGTTATTCTTCACATAAATAAAAACCGAGCGGGTTTTATTGTTTTTCCGGCGGCGGTTTGATATAATCACACGGCCGAAAAGGAGAAAAAGTATGCTGTATTTTGCAAACGATTATTCGACCGGGGCGCATCCCGAGCTGCTTAAGGCTCTGCTGGACACCAATGACGAAAAGCTGCCGGGGTACGGCGAGGACCGCCTGTGCGAAAGGGCAAAGGAGAAGATACGCCGCGCCTGCGGCTGTCCGGAGGCGGAAATTTTCTTCCTCATGGGCGGCACGCAGACAAATTCCGTCGCGCTGTCCGCGCTGCTGAAGGGCTACGAGGGCGTCATCGCCGCGCAGACCGGGCATATAAGCGTTCACGAGGCCGGCGCGGTGGAAAGCGGCGGCCATAAGGTGATAACGCTGCCCGGCCGGGAGGGCAGGCTCGACGCCGGCACGCTGAAGGCGTGGCTCGGCGACTTTTACGGCGATGAAAGCCGTGAGCACATGGTTTTTCCCGGGGCGGTGTACATATCGCAGCCCACGGAATACGGCACGATATACAGTCTCGGAGAGCTGGAAAGCCTGTCGGCGGTATGCGGGGAGTATTCCCTGACCCTGTATATGGACGGGGCGAGGCTGGGTTACGCCCTTGCCAGCCCGGCTGCCGACGCGGGGCTGGAGGATATCGCGCGGCTGTGCGGGGCCTTTTACATAGGCGGAACCAAGGTAGGAGCCCTGTGCGGGGAAGCCCTGGTCTTCCCCAAGGGCGCGCCGGAGCACTTTTTCACCACGGTGAAGCAGAAGGGCGCTCTGCCGGCCAAGGGCCGGCTGCTGGGAGCGCAGTTCGACGCGCTGTTCACCGACGGACTGTATCTGCGCATTAGCCGTCGCGTCATGGAGATGACGGAGCTGCTCAGAGGCGTGCTCGCGGCGCGGGGCTTCCGTTTTTATATAGACTCGCCCACAAATCAGCAGTTTATACTCATCGAGAACAGCCGCCTGGAAAAGCTGACGAAGGAAGTCGTACTGACGCTTTGGGAAAAGCCGGACGCGGAGCACAGCGTCGTGCGTTTCGCGGCGGACCCGTCCACGACGCCGGAGGATATCGAGGCGCTCGACGCGATCCTCGCGGGGCTGTAAAGGAGATAAGATCGAATTGAGCGGAGAAAAAAACAAAGTCAGCCTTTCGGCCGTGGCGGCATGTCTCGTATGCATGTTCAGCGTGGGCATGGTATATCTGTGGAGCGTGTTCCAGAAGCCGGTGACGGACGAGTGCGGATGGAGCGCGCCGTCGGTGACGATGGTGTCGTCGGCGGTCATATTCATGTATGTGCTGGGCTCCTTTGCCGGAGGGGCGCTTACGGACCGCTTCGGCCCCGGAAGGGTCGCCGCGGCGGGCGGGGCGCTGTTCTGCGCGGGACTGCTGGCAAGCTCGTATACCGTAAGGGAAGGGATGCCCGTATGGTCGGTGTATCTTACCTACGGCGCGGTAGCCGGGACGGGCACGGGCTTTACTTATTCCTCGGCCCTCAACTGCATACAAAGATGGTTTCCGCATAAAAGGGGCTTCGCCACGGGCATTTCCGTGTGCGCCTTCGGCCTGAGCGCCACCGTGACGGCGCCGCTGATAACCGCCCTGATAAACGGACGCGGTCTTACCCCGACCTTCCGCATACTTGCCTTCACCTTTCCGGTGCTCGTCGTGCTCGCGTCCCTGTTCGTAAAAAATCCCGGACGGGAATACCTTGACGGGCTCGCCGCGGCGGGCGGCGGCAGCGGGGGCAGACAGTATACGCCGAGGGAAACGCTGCGAACCCTCAAATTCTGGTGTCTCGCCCTGTCGCTGCTGTTCCTTCCCGCGGCGTATATGATGATAATACCCCGCGTGAAGACTCTTGCCGCGGCAAGGGGGCTTTCGGAAAGCATGGCAACGCTGACGGTATCGCTGACCGGAGTGGCCTCGGCGATATCCAGGCTGATCGCCGCCGCGGCCTCCGACCGCGCGGGGCGCGCCGTGACGATATGGGTGCTCACGCTGGTGACGCTGGCGGCGTCGGTCTGCATGACCTTCGCGAGAGGCTGGCTGTATATCGCGGCGGTGCTGCTGATAGTGGCGGGCTATTCCGGCCCGGCGGGCATCTTCCCCGCCATGGCCTCCGATTCCTTCGGCGTGAAATATTCCGCGACGAACTACGGCATGGCCTTTATGTTCCTCGGCGTGTCCGCGCCGCTGTTCACCGTGATTTCCAACACGGTCAGCGCGGCGGGCGCCGAAACGGGCAATTATACCGCGGCGTTCATCATAGCGGCGGCAGGCTGCGCCGTGCCGCTGATAATGCTGCCGGTATACGATCACGCGGGAAAGAAGGGGGCGAAAAAATGATATACGACAACACGGAGGGCGGCCGCTTCGCCGGATACTTCGTTCAGGACCTGCGTTATCCGGACGGCATGGCGACGGAGGAATTCAAAAAAATTTACGACGGCTTTGCCAGGCGCATACTGTGGATGGACGGCGACGTTTGCCCCGGCGCGTTCCAGATGAATACCGCATGGTACGCCGCCGTGCCGCAGCGGGATCCGATATTCGACGAGCACAGCCACGGCTGCGAAGAGCTCATAGGCTTTTTCGGCTCCGATCCGGACGACCCCTACGAGCTGGGCGGAGAGATCGTTTTCACCGTCGAGGGCGAGCAGCGCAGGCTGACGCGCTCCACGATGATCTTCATACCGCCGAACGTCAGGCACAATCCCATGCGCATTTTGCGCGTGGACAGACCGATATTCCATTTTTCCGTGATAACGGACGGCCGATATAACGGCGGCGACGTATATAAATGAAAAAAGCTTCTCCGGCACAGTCAGAGGACTTTGCCGGAGATTTCTTTTGCGGGCGGTATTATGCGGCCTTTTTCGGGAAATACTTATGGTATTCTTCTTTAAGGAAAGGAAAAGGGCATGACGGAGATAGGAATAAACGGGTTCGGACGCATAGGCCGTCTGGCGCTGAGGCTTGCGGAACGGCGGGACGACGTGCGCGTAACGGCGGTGAACGATCCCTTCCTGAGCCCGGAGGGCATGGCATATCTGCTTAAGCACGACTCCGTTCACGGGATCATGGACGGGGACGCGTATGCCGACGGGGACAGACTGATGGTAAACGGGAGGCCGGTGTACGTGTCGGCCTGCTGCCGCCCGGAGGAGATACCGTGGAAACGCGCGGGGGCGAGATACGTCCTGGAGGCTACGGGACTGTTTACCGGCGCGGAGAAGGCGGAAGGACATATCGCGGCAGGCGCGGAAAAGGTGCTGATAAGCGCGCCGTCAAAGGACGCGCCGATGTTCGTGATGGGAGTAAATCACAAAAAGCTGACGGGAGACATGCGCGTAGTGTCAAACGCTTCGTGTACGACGAACTGCCTCGCGCCGCTGGCGAAGGTGATAAACGACGCCTTCGGCGTGGAAAACGCCCTCATGACCACCGTCCACGCGGTCACCGCCACACAGAAGACCGTGGACGGCGTCTCGATAAAGGATCTGAGGGCGGGCCGCTCGGCCATGGAAAATATAATACCCGCCTCCACCGGGGCGGCAAAGGCGGTGGGGAAGGTGCTGCCGGAGCTTGCGGGAAGACTCACCGGCATAGCTCTGCGGGTGCCGGTGACTGACGTTTCGGCGGTGGATCTGACGGTGAGCCTGAAAAGGCACGCGCCCTACGCCGAGATATGTCACGCGCTGGAAAGCGCGGCGAAGGAGGAAATGAAGGGAATAATACGCTATACCGAGGATAAGCTCGTTTCCTCGGACGTAAAGAGCGACGTTCACAGCTGCGTTTTCGACGCCGGCGCAGGGCTCGCGCTGAACGAGGGCTTCATGAAGCTCATAGCCTGGTACGACAATGAGGCAGGTTACGCCATGCGCTGCCTCGACATGATAAAATATATGTCACGGTTATAAAACTGCGGCAAGGTCCGTTTTCGGACCTTGCCGCAGACTGTAGACAAAGTGTAATTTGGAAAAAACAACGGTATTGCGCCTTCAGCCTCGCAGAGTTCACGCCCGCAGGCGTGAATAAAATAGGATCATTTTCGACGGAAACCCTTTTTTTCGGCGAAAATTCCTCTCACGGAGCGCGCGTGCACGTGCCGCAGGGCGGCGCGCTGTGCGCAAAGCGCAGTGCGGCTCTTTTGTCGATAAAGTCCGAAGGACTTTGTCGACAAGCTGCGGCAAGGTCCGTTTTCGGACCTTGCCGCACCGATCACGGGGAATTATCAGGCCACCACGCGGCTGCTCAGATACAGCAGGCAGGCGCAGGCGGCGGGAGTATACTTCGCTCCTGCCGGGGCGGGACGGGAGGGATCCCGGGTAACGCCCTTTTCGAGGCAGGAGGAGATCATGTCTATGGCGATCTGCTCCGCGGTGGCGCCGAGATCGCAGTCCAGCAGACCGTTGGCGATGATGCTGCTGAGAAGAAGATCGCATCCTCTGTCCACGGAGCAGGCGGCAAGCCTGCCGAGAGCGCGGGCGTTGTCCTCCGGCAGCAGCTTGCCGAGAGCGAGGGGTACGAGGCAAAGCAGACTGTCCGGGAAGTATTTTTCACCGGTAAGTACGTTCATGCAGGCGTATTTTTCGCCGCTCCGGAGAAGTTCGTCCATGAGCCTGAGCTGTTTTTTGCTCAGCGCCGCCCACTTCGCGGCGTCCTCCGCCTTGTAGAGCAGCACGGCGAGCTTGCACAGGCAGTCGGCGCACATGACCATGTACGCGTTCAGATCCGGCGAAGCCACGGGAGCGACGTCGGGGAAAATGTCCTCATGCGGCCAGCCGCATTCATGGGGGAAGGCGTAATAGAACAGGCCGTTGTCGGCAAGGCGTTCCTTCTGCCACCAGCCGACCGTGCGGGACATATCATCGTAGAGAGCGGCGAGCTTTTCACGGGGCACGCTGCCGAACTCCCCGCTCTGCACCACGCGCCTCAGGGCCCAGCCGTACAGGGGCGGGGCCGCCTCATAGAGCGTGGAGGAGCCGGAGACCGAGGCGGGCAGAAATCCGCTCGGCTGCGCAGAGGAAAGAAGGGCGTCGATGAGATCGCACACCGTCTCGGCGTTTTTCAGAGGCAGCGTCGCGAGCGCCTGTTCGGGGGCGGTAAAGGTCAGGCCGCTCATCTTGTCCGAGCAGAGACGCTTTTTTCCTCCGCAGGGGAGAAAACCGGTCCAAAGAGAATATGCCGCAAGGTCGCTCAGCTCGCCTATGCCGTAATCGGGCGCGGTAAGACCGTTGAAGAATTCCTGGAACTCGCGCTGAGACCGGTCGGCGCATTCGTCCAAGGACGTGCTGAGGGCGGGCAGGACGTAGGCGCCGTCGGTGTCGTATATCGCGGCGGAGAAGCAGCCGTCCGCGTCCGGCTCAACGGTGATGACCGGGTCGGACGAGCGCAGCGCCCGCAGGTCCCACTGAGTGTCCAGACTGACGCTGCCCTTCATGGCGGTGATGAGATAGCGCGTCGAGCCGAGGGATATCTCCGCGCCCATATCGTGCCTGTTGGCGTTCTCACCGAAGCTGAGCCTGCCGACGAGGCGCAGGGCGAGGCCCTTGCCCTCGATGCGCAGGACGGAGTCACCGTCTATCGCGAAACGGATATGCCCGCCGGAGGAATTGAGCTCCACCAGGGAAGGAGAGGCGGAATAGCCGTAGGCGGCTTCCTCACCGCCGTAAAGAGGCGCTATGCGCAGAAAGCCCTTGGCGCGCGCGGAAGCTCCTCCGAAAAGACTGCTGCTCTCCGAAGCGAGAGCGAGATAAAGGCCCTTTTCGATGCCGCTGCCGTCGGCGCCGGTCTCCTCGTATATCATGTGCCGCGACATGTGTTTTCCGAAATGAATGGCGGTCAGATCAAGGCGCATGTTCCGAAACCTCCGATCAAGAGTTTTTGCCCCGTCCCGTTCCCGCGGGAGCGGGCATTTGTTTTTGTGTCATTTTACCACACTACGGGCTGCCTTGTATAGTAAAAATCCGAAAAAAACGATACGTACGAAAAAACGGGCTCGGGATGGCCCTTCGCGGGCGGGAGACCGGAAAATGAATGTCTGACCGGGGTTTTATTCATTTACACTCTTGAAATCGGGCATATGATAGTGTAAAATGAGCGCATATTGAAACTTTCGTAAAAAATAATGCAGATCAGGAGGATATCATGAAGAGAACAATAAGATCGGCCGCCGCTCTGCTGATGGCAGTGATCATTCTCGCCGCTCTCTGCGGCTGCGGCAGCTCCGCGACCCAGATCAAAATGGCCACCGGCGGCACCGCGGGCACCTATTACGGCTTCAGCGGAGTCATCGCGCAGGTGCTCAATGAAAAGCTGAAGGACGATATCAACATCACGGTCGAATCTACCGGCGCCTCCAAGGCGAACATCCAGCTCGTGCAGAACGGCGACGACAGCCTCGCCATAGTTCAGAACGACGTTATGTATTACGCCTATACCGGCACCGACATGTTCACCGAGCCGGTCAAATCCTTCTCGGCCGTGCTGTCCTGCTACCCCGAGATAGTGCAGATAGTCGCGGCGTCCGATATCAGCTCGATAGACCAGCTCAAGGGCAAGTCCGTTTCCGTCGGCGCTTCCGACTCCGGCACGCGCTACAACGCCGAGCAGATACTCGCCGCCTACGGCATAAGCTTTGACGACATCAACGTGGTGTACGAGAGCTTTGCCGACTCGGCCGACTCCATGAAGAACGGCACCATCGACGCCTGCTTCGTGGTCGCCGGTACGCCCACCACCGCCATTACCGAGCTTGCCACATCCTATAAATTCAATCTTCTCGGCGTAGACGACGCTCATCTCGCGCAGCTGCAGGAAAAATACGGCTTCTACACCGCCGTGACGGTTCCCGGAGACACCTACAGCTGCATGAACGGAGACGTGCAGTGCGCCGCGGTCATGGCCACGATCATCGCCTCGAACGATCTGAAGGAGGACGCGGTCTACAGCTTCCTCAAGGGCCTGTTCGACTATAAGGACGAGATATCCGCCGCCCACAACAAGGGAAATGAGCTGGATCTCAACACGGCGGTGAGCGGCATCTCCATACCCTTCCATCCCGGCGCGCAGAAGTTCTACGCCGAAAAGGGGATCGACGTCGGGAAATAATTGAAAAGAAAAAAGCTTGCAGCGGCGGCCGCGGCGGTGTTGGTTATCGCTGCGGCTGCCCTTACAGCCGCGTTTTCGCCTCTCTGTCTCGTCCTCAGGGACGCCGACAGCGGGGAGGTATACGCGGCTGTGCCCGTGAAGGAGGGAGAGGAATTCTCCGTTACCTTCACCCATTCGGTCAATAAGACCGATGAAACGGAGCTGTACGCGGTCCGCGGCGGAGAGATTTGGCTCACCGGCTGCGTGTATTACAGCTTCGGCGCCGGCGTCGCGGAGGTACTCGACGGAAGCTGGTCTCTCCGCATCGGCGACGCCGGAGAAATGATCATTTCGGACATAAACATGAAAATGGAGCCGCTGCGGTACGTCGTGGGCACCGTGTCGGATCACGTGCTGAGCATCAAAGGAAGACAGATCGGTCTTCGCGAGCTTTGCGGGCAGAACAGCAGCGTGATATTCACCGCCGCCCGCATGCCGCTGTATAGCTTCAAACGGCGCTCTTTCGGCGCTTTTTGACTCCCCGTCCCCGACGGGTCTGATGAAAGGAAGTGACGCATCTGTCTGAGGAAATAAAAAAAGACGCCGTCGGACCCGGAGCCGACGAAGCCGAAATACGCGCGGTGATGGAGAAATATGACCGCGAGTCGAACACGCGCCTGTGGGAAGGAATACCGCGAAAGATCGTTCGCGTGCTTTTCGTTCTCTTTTCGCTTTACGCGGTGTTCCTGCTGTTTTATACGGGTGAGACGAGGTTTGAAAGGGCGTCCTTCGTAGGGGCGATAGTATTCCTCGTATTCGTCAATTTCCCCGCCTCGAAGGGGAAAAAGAAGAGAAACAATTTCGTGCCCTGGTACGATATCGTCATTGCGCTGCTCGGCGCGGGAGCGTATTTTTATTTCGCGCTGAACTATCAGGCGATGATAGAAAAGGCGTTTGCCATCAGCACCTTTGACGTGATCGCGGGCGCCGTGGGCATAATCGTCACTCTCGAGGCCTGCCGCAGAGCGGTGGGGCTGCCGATAGTCATAGTCGCCTCGGCCTTTATAATCTATTCGGTGGCGCAGAGAGCGGTTTTCAGCAGCCTCCCGAGGGCCGTGATACGCAACGTATACGACATATTCTACACTACGGAGGGCGTGATAGGCACGCCGACCCGGGCCTGCCTGAATTTCATCGTCCTGTTCGTCATCTTCGGGGCCTTCCTTGAACGGACGGGGATCTCGCAGTTTTTCATAGACGTGGCCAATTCCATAGCCGGAGCCTCGAGCGGCGGCCCGGCAAAGGTGGCCGTCATCTCCTCGGCGCTTTGCGGAATGGTGTCCGGCTCGTCCGTGGCGAACACCGTTACCACCGGCTCGATAACCATACCGCTCATGAAGAAGACGGGATACAAGCCGGAGTTTGCCGGCGCGGTGGAGGCCGCGGCCTCCACGGGAGGACAGATAATGCCGCCGATAATGGGCGCGGCGGCCTTCCTTATGGTCGAATACGTGACCATGCCCGACGTCAGCGTAAGCTACGGATACATAGCCCTGAGAGCCATCCTGCCCGCCGCCCTTTACTTTCTCGGCATATTCATAATGGTCCATCTTGAGGCCAGAAAGCTGGGACTGAGGGGCGTGCCCAAGGCGGAGCTGCCCAGCTTTTTCAGGCTCGTCATGCGCGGCGGCTACCTTCTTCTGCCGCTGATCGCGCTGATATATTTCCTCATCACCCGTACCATGGCCTTCGCCGCGCTGGCGGCTACCGCCATAGCCGTGGCGGTGAGCATGTTCAGAAAGCACACGCGCATAATAAGCGTTGAGCGCGGAGAAAACGGCCGGGCGAAGCTGAACGCGACGAAATTTATCGACGCGCTCGAAAACGGCGCGCGCAGCACGCTGACCGTGGGCATAGCCTGCGCGGTCGCGGGCATAATAGCCTGCGTGATAACGACCACCGGCATAGGCAGCAAGCTGATCACTCTCATAGTCGGCGTCGCCGGCGACAAGCTGCTCATCGCGCTGGTGCTGACCATGATAACCTGCATAATCCTCGGCATGGGCGTTCCGACGACGGCGAACTACGTGATCATGGCGACGACCTGCGCTCCCATACTTATCAAGATGGGCGTGCCCTCGATAGCGGCGCATATGTTCGTGTTCTACTTCGGCATAGTGGCGGATATAACGCCGCCCGTTGCCCTGGCGGCGTACGCGGGGAGCGCGATAGCGGGCTCGCAGCCGATGAAAACGGGCGTAAACGCTACCAAACTGGCGATAGCCGCGTTCATAATCCCCTATATCATAGCAATGAATCCCGCGATGGTCTTCGTGGATACGACCGCGTGGCAGGTAATATTGCTTATAGCCACGTCCTTCGTCGGCATGTTCGGAGTGAGCATGGCGCTGGAGGGATATATGCACGGCAGGATAGCGTGGCCGCTGCGCATACTCGCCGCGGCGGGCGGGCTGTGCCTTATCGACCCCAATCCCATGACCGACGTTATAGGTCTCGTCATTACCGCCGCGGTCTGCGCGGTACAGATACTTTTCGTAAAAAGGCAGAGTGCCTCGGCAGCGTAAAACAAAAAAAATATATAAAAAGGAGAGAGGAAAATGTTCGGAGACTTTGTTAAAAGCTTTGTAATGAACTACGGGCTCAAGCTGATCGGCTGCATAATCCTGCTGATAGTCGGATTTCTGCTGATCAAGCTGCTGACGCGGTTCCTCCGCAGCGACCGCGTTTTCAAGAAAACGGATACCACCGTCAAACGCTTCATCGTCAGCTTCATTACCATCGGCCTGAAGCTGATATTGGTCCTGACGGCCGTCATTATCCTCGGTGTGCCCGCCGCGACGGTAGTGGCGCTGCTGGGCTCCTGCGGTCTGGCGATAGGTCTGGCTCTGCAGGGCGGGCTGGGCAATCTGGCCGGCGGCGTCCTGATACTCCTTCTCAAGCCGTATAAGCTGGGCGACTATATCATCTGCTCCGACGGGGAGGGCAACGTGGCCGATATCGGGATATTCTACACGACCCTGCTTACCCTCGACAATATCAGAGTGGAGATCCCAAACGGCAGCGTGGCGGCCGGCACGATAAAGAACCTTACCGCGGAAAAGCTGCGCAGGGTGGATCTCGACTTCGCCGTATCCTCCGGCTGCGAGCTCGACGCCGTGCGCGGCATACTCGCCTCGGTCATCGAGGCGGACGCGCACGCGCTGAAAGAGCCGGCATACGATATCCTCATCAGCGAGCTCACCGCGGCGTCGGTCACCTTCCGCATCCGCGTATGGTGCTCCAGCGCGGATTACTGGACGGTCTATTTCGACCTCATAGAGGCGGTCAAGCGCGCGTTCGTCGCCAACGGAGTGGAAGCGCCCCTGCAGAAGATGGGCATAAAAAATCTGTAAAAGAAGAAGCAGCGGTCGGCAGCGCGGCACGTCGTGCCGCGCTGCCGAATACTATTGAAAAAAAAGCGGAAGAATGGTAATATCGATTTACGGAGGAGAGCTTCGAAATGGGTATTACATCTGATAAAGAGATATCAAGGATGTTTTCCAATCTGAGCGCCGCGATGATAAAGGTGCTCAACGACTCCATGGCGGCGTCGGAGATAATGGCGAAAAGGCTCGAACGGGAAAACGACGGGGAGCTTGACAGCCTGCTTGCCGTTATGCGCCGCGATCAGATGCGCCTGCTGCGCATCGCCGACAATCTCGGCGAGCTCGGCAGGATAGGGCTGGACGAAAAAACGGAGGAGACGGGGTTCACGGCGCTGGGAGAGCTGTGCGCCGATCTGACGGACAGCGTGCGCGCGCTCATCGGCGAAAAGGGGATAGAGCTGAGCTTTTCCGGTCCGTCCGAGGACGTGCTCGTCCGGGCGAGCGGCAGGGATATCGCTAAAATGCTCCTTAACGTGCTGGCAAACAGCCTGCTGCACTGCGCCCGGGGAGACCGGGTGGAAATAAGCCTGTCAAAAAACGGAGACACCGTCCTGATAAGCGTGACCGATACCGGAAGCGGGATAGCCGAAAACGTGCTGCCCAGTCTTTTTTCCGATTTTATCCGGCCGGAGGATCTTTCCGATCCCGGCAGGGGAGCCGGTCTGGGACTGAGCACCGCGGAAAGTCTCGCGGAGTTTTACGGGGGCGGACTTGTCACGGGAGAAAGAGAAGGCGGCGGAGTGAAAACGGTGATCAGTCTGCCGTGCAGCGGCAAAAGCCCGCTCGCTCAGGCGCACGGGAAATACAACGGGCGCATGAGGGATATACTCGTCGGGCTGTCGGACTGTATCGACAGCAGATATTTCGCTGCCCCGTATATGTGAGGGAAAACGTAAAGGCGCCGCTGCAAAACAGTCTGCAGCGGCGCCTTATTATATTTGCGCGGGCGGGTACGTTCAGCGCATGGAAACGAGCTTGAATACGTCCTCGGAGCGGCCTATGATCATGAGATGGTCCTCGTCGGAGAAAAGCCGGTCCGCGTCGGGCACGGGGTCGATATCGCCGCCGTGCTTTACCGCGATGATGTTCACCGCGTATTTTTGCCGCGCGTTCACTTCCCTAAGGCTCTTGCCCAGCCAGGCGCGCGGCACGGTTATTTCGTAGACCGCGTGGGTATCGGTAAGCGGTATGTAATCGAAGATGTTTTCCGAATCGTAGCGCACGGCCAGCTTCTCGGCGAGCTCGTACTCGGGATATATCACCTCGTTCGCGCCTATGGAGTAAAGCAGCTCCCGCTGCACCTCCTTGCCCGCTTTGGCCACGATGAAGGACGCGCCGAGCTTTTTGAGAAGCAGGGTTATGATCACCGAGGCTTCGAAATTGGAGCCTATGGTCACGAAACAGATGTCGAAGCTCGGCACGTCCAGAGAGGACAGCACCTCCCTGTTTGTGCAGTCGCCTATGTGGGAGTCGGTGAAGCTGTCGGCGTACTGTTCCACGAGCTCTGCGTTGCTGTCGACGACCATGACGTCGTTTCCGAGCTCCTGCATTTTCATTGCCAGATGATAGCCGAGCTTGCCCAGACCTATAACGAGAACGGATTGCATAATATCATCCTCCTATCCTACGAGTATGTTTTCCGAGGGGCGCTCCGTTTTTGAAGGCCTGCGGTTTTCGCCCAGAAGCAGGGCGAGAGACAGGCCGCCTATGCGCCCCGCGAACATCAGCAGCATGATGATCGCCCGGGACGCGGCGTGCAGATGCGCGGTCGCGCCCATGGTCAGCCCCACCGTTCCAACGGCGGAGACGACCTCGAACAGTATCGGCTTGAGCCCGAGGGGCTCCAGCGCGCAGATGACGAAGGCCGCTGCCGCCGCCGCGGAGACGTAGAGCGTTACTATGGCTCCGGCGCGCTTGACGACGGCGTCGTCAAGACTGCGCTTGAAAACGGTGATGCTGTTTTGCCTGGTGGCGGAGGCATAGGCGCTGAGCAGCAGCACCGCGAAGGTGGTGGTCTTTATTCCGCCGGCAGTGGAGCCGGAGCTGCCGCCTATCAGCATCAGCACGCAGCTGAGCAGCGAGCCGCTGTCCGAAAGCCGCGACAGATCGGCGGTGTTCATGCCGGCGGTACGGGTGCTGACGGAGTGGAACAGGGACGCGAGCACCCGTTCGCCTGCGGACATAGAGGCCATGGAGGCGTTTTTCTCACTGAAGAAAAACAGGATCCATCCGCCCAGTATCAAAATCGCGCTGACCGAGAGAGAGAGCTTTGAATGAAGCTCGTATTTTCTGAAATGAAAACGGTTTTCGGCTATATCGCCCCAGATGATAAAGCCTATGCCGCCGATGACTATCAGCGCGCACAGGGTGAGACAGACCAGGGGATCGCGGTAATAACCGGTAAAGGACGAGTAATTGCCCATTACGTCAAAGCCCGCGTTGCAGAAAGCGGATATGCTGTGAAACACGGCGTACCATACGCCGCGCGCGGGACCGAAGAGGGGGACGAAGCGTATCGCCAGCAAGGCCGCGCCCACGCACTCGAATATCGCGGTGCCCGTTACGATGCGCAGCACCAGTCTTCTCACGCTGCTGTGCGTCATCGCCCCGGTGGCCTGCATCAGCAGCGTGCGTTCGTGCAGCCCGATGCGCTTATGTATCAGCACCGACGCGGCGGTAATAACGGTCATGAAGCCGAGCCCGCCCACCTGTATCATCAGCAGTATGACCAGCTTGCCGAAAAAGGACCAGTGAGTGCCGGTGTCCGCCACGACGAGCCCCGTAACGCAGGTGGCGCTGGTGGAAGTGAAAAAAGCGGTGAGAGGGTCCGTGCGGACGCGGTCCGCGGAGGACCAGGGCAGCATGAGCAGCAGCCCGCCCGCTATTATTACGGCAAGAAAGCCGAGCACGATTATTTTGTTGTAGCTGAGACGTGATTTGCGTTCCTTCATATGATCGTCCTCTGAAAGCCGGAGACAGAAGCACAATAAACAACTACAGTATTTTAGCATAGCATTTGACGGGCCGCAAGAGTTATTGACTTCGCCTCGGGGAGTGAAATATAATCGGTACGTTGGACGAAAGGGGGGCTTTCGCATGAATAAAACGGTCATAGTAACGGGCGGAAGCAGCGGGATAGGGAAAAGCACCGCGGAGCTGTTCGTACGGGCGGGGTACACCGTATATACCGTGTCCCGCGGCGAGCATGCCCCGGTGGGCAAGGCTCACATCCGCGCCGACGTGTCCGATCCCGACCTGGCCGCGGCCGCCGTAGAGACGGTCGTTAAGGCGGAGGGCGGCGTGGACGTGCTGATCAACTGCGCGGGCTTCGGCATATCCGGAGCCGCGGAATTCACGCGGCCCGAGGACTCGCGCCGACAGATGGAAGTGAACCTGTTCGGCACGGACAACATGATACGCGCCGTGCTGCCCCATATGCGCGCCGCCTCAGCCGGGAAAATAATCAATATAAGCTCCGTGGCGGGCTGCGTGCCGATACCGTTTCAGCTGTGGTACTCGGCGTCGAAGGCGGCGATAAACTCCTACACGATGGCGCTGGCCAACGAGCTCAGACCCTTCGGGATAAGCGTATGCGCCGTAATGCCGGGCGATACGAAAACGGGCTTTACCGACGCGAGAAAAAAGGAAACCGCGGGGGACGACTGCTACGGAGGAGCCATAGAACGCTCCGTGAGCCGCATGGAAAAGGATGAGCGCGGCGGAGCGCCGCCGGAGAGCGTTGCAAAAAAAGTGCTGAAGCTGGCGAAAAAAAAGAAAACGGCCCCGCTTTATACCGTGGGAACGCAGTACAAGCTGATCGTTCTGCTCGTAAGGCTGCTGCCGCCGTGTATCTGCAACAGGCTCATAGGGCTGCTTTACGCCTCATAAGGGACGGAGGGTATCGATGAACGCCGAAGAACTTTACCGCAGGCTCGACGCTCTTTACGCGGCGGACGACGCCGCAGGGGCGTACGAACTGCTGTGCCGGCAGAAGAAAGAAGCGGAGAGGACGGGAGACGACGCGCTCGCGCTCGCCGCCGCGAATTCTCTGATGGGCCACTGCAGGGAAAACTGCATATTCGATGAAGTGGACGGGCATTACCGGGAGGCTGTGCGCTGCATAGACGCGCTCGGCCTGCGGGGAACGGCCGAGGAGGCGGCAACCGTGCTCAACGCCGCCACCGCCTTCTGCGTTATGGGCAGGGAGGAAGAGTCCGAAGAGCTTTACGGCCGGGCCGAGCGGCTTTATCTGAGCCTGCTTGAGCCCGGAGACACGCGCCTTGCGGCGGTATACAACAACCGTGCGCTTCTCTACCGCTCGCAGGGCAAAAGGGAGAAGGCGGAAGCCTCCTTTGCAAAGGCGCTGGAGATCCTTACAGACAATAACGGCCCCGCGGACGAGATCGCGGCGTCGCAGCTGAACCTGGCCTCGGTATGCGCCGATATCGCCCGGGCCGGGGAGCTTGCCGAAGAGGCCGCGGCATATTATTCCACGCCCGAGGGAATGACCGACATACACCGCTTCACCGCCCGGGCGCTGCTTGCCGAGCTGGCGTTCCGCCGCGGAGAGTACAAAGAAGCGGGCAAAAGCTTTGAAGTCACGGCGGACGCATGGCTGAGCGCCGGAGGCGCCGAAATGCGCGCGGCGGTGCTGCTGCGCAACGCGCTGCACAGCTATGAAAAAGCCGGATCGTCCGAGGACGCCGGACGCCTGCGCCGACGGCTTGCGGAGGCCGATCGAAAATGAAGGGTATGGAAATGGCCCGGGAGCTTTATGAAAACGTCTTCCGGGATGTGCTGGCGTCCGAATTCGCTCCGTGGGAAGAGCGCATAGCCGTGGGGCTCGCGGGACCCGGCTCGGAATGCTTCGGCTTTGACGATGAGATTTCGCGCGACCATGATCTCGTGCCGCGTCTGTGCCTGTGGCTGACGGAAAAGGACATGGCCGAAACAGGTCCGCGGCTCCGCCGGCGCTTCGACGAGCTCACCGCGGATCTGCCGCAGCCCTCCGAAGCGGCGCGGGACCGCTCCGGCGTGATAGGCACGGCGGAGTTCTACCGGCGCTTTACCGGCTGTCCCGGCGCGCCGGACGGGCCTATGCAGTGGCTGAGAGTATCCGACCGTTACCTTGCCTGCGCCGTGAACGGCGAGGTCTTTCGGGACGATCTCGGAGAGTTCTCGGCCATACGGCGGGAGATATCGAAGGGTTATCCGCCGGACGTAAGGCGAAAAAAGCTTGCCGCGCGGCTTTTCGCGATGGGCCAGGCGGGTCAGTACAATCTGCCGCGCTGCATCAAGCGGGGAGACGCGGTCGCCTCGGCTCTCGCGCTGAGCGAATTCATCCGCGCGGCGCTCGGAGCGATATATCTGCTCAACGGACGATATGCGCCGTTTTACAAATGGCTGTACAGGGGGGCGCTCGATCTGCCGCTGTGCCGGGACGCCGTCGCCGCCGCGGGAGAGCTGGCGGACTGCCCGAAGGGGGAGCGGGAGGAGCGCGTGGAAAGCATATGCGCCATGCTGCTGCCGCAGCTTCGCTTGCAGGGACTTTCCGATACTGACGGCGATTTCATGGTGGATCAGGCATTTTCGGTGGCGGCGGGGATAGAGGACCCGCAGCTCGCCGCGCTGGATGTAAGCATCGGATAGGGATGAGAAAATGGATAAAGAAACGCTGGTCAAATCGATTATAGAGCTTGAATGGCCGATGTTCCGGGACGTCAACGGAGACGACAGGGCGGACTGCCAGGAAAATGAGCCCATGTTCGTGAAAATGCGCAGCGCGCAGTTTTCCGTATGGAACGAACAGACGCTCCTTTCGTACAGAGACGATCTTATCGCGGCGAAAAAAGAGGGAAGGAACCTTCTCAGGGACAAATACATCAATATGATGGCCTCGACGGACCCGGAGCTCTATGCGAGGATGAAAAGAGAACTGCCCGAGCCGGGCGAAAAGAAGCTCGAGCTTACCGAGAGCATATGGCGTATACTGCTCCGGCAGACGGTCCTGCTCCGCAGCCGCTATCCGGAGGTCGGCAGGCTGGGGCGTCCGCTGCTCGCCGCGGACGAACGGGACGGCTGGGCCTCCGTGGAGACCTATGAAAAGGGCGAGCTGCTCACCTATTCCGAAAAGACGCTGGCCCTTCTGCTGCAGTGCATACGCGGCATGGAGGCGGAAGGCGTATCCTTTGCCGAGCGTATTCAGGAAAACGGAGTGATGAGCGAGGGCTACGCCTCTTTGGAGGAGGCGGAGAGGGACGCCGCTCGGCGCAGACGGCCGTAGGCCCGACGTGTTGACAGGAGATGTGCATTGAGTTATAATTCCAACGCGGCGATGCGTATTTTCGGCTGCGGAAATGAAGATCCGCCGGGGCTTCGACGGATTTTCCTTCCGCTTTCATATATGCCGCGGTAAGGGAGAAGAACACGTATAATGAGGATAAAAATAAGCTCGGACAGCACCTGCGACCTTCCCGCAGAGATCACCGAAAAAAACGACATAAGCATAGTTCCCCTGTATCTTGTCTGCAAAAGAGGCACGATGCGCGACGGAGTGGACATCACCCCGGACGAGCTGTATGCCATAACGGAAGAAGAAGGACAGATCTGCTCTACGGCCGCGGTGAACGTACAGGAATACACGGATTATTTCACCGAATATCTCAAAGATTATGACGCCGTCATACATTTCACCATCAGCAGCAGCATGTCCAGCTGCTGTCAGAACGCGATGACCGCGGCGGAATCGCTGGAAAACGTTTACGTCATAGACAGCAAAAGCCTCTCTACCGGCATAGCTCATCTCGTGCTTGACGCGGCGCAGCTTGCCCGGGAGGGAACGGCTCCCGATAAGATAAAGGAGATACTCGAGCTCCGCCGCGAAAAGCTCGACGTCAGCTTTGTCCTCAGCACGCTGGAATACATGCGCATGGGCGGACGCTGCTCGTCCGTGGCCGCTTTCGGAGCGAACCTTCTCGGCATCAAGCCGGAGATCGAGGTGCGCGACGGGGTCATGGGCGTAGGGAAAAAATACCGCGGCCCTCTTGACAAGAGCCTGGTGAAATACGTCAGGGAAAAGCTTGCCGACGCCGGGAGCGTAGATCCGCGCAGGATATTCATTACCGATTCCGGCGTGGATGAAAAGACCTGGCGGCTGGTGGAGGCGACGCTGAGAGAGTGCGTTCCTTTCGAGGAGATAATACATACCCGCGCCGGCTGCACCATCTCGGGACACTGCGGCCCTGGCTGCCTCGGGATACTGTTCTACAGAAAATAAAAGACCGGATATAATTCTGCCCGCCGTGAGCGCGTCGCGCTCACGGCGGGCAGTTTTTTTAAGAAACGCGTTATTTCCCGAAGCGTATGCGGGACTGCTTGTAAAGCTCCTCGCGGTAGGGGAGAGTGAGGGCGGAGGCGCCGTAGGGGTTGATCACGCAGGGCTTGTCGGGATCGCAGAATTTTTCCGCGAACTCCCTGGCCTTGGCGCGCTGCTCCTCTTCGCTGAGAGCGCTTGCGTCGTACTGCTCGGGTATCACGCCCACCACGAGCCTGTCGCCGTAGAGCTCATATATCTTATGAGTGTCGTTCATCGCCTGACCGCTCCAGGTATCCCAGCCGGCGGCAATGATGTTGGGGACCTGCTTGAATATCTGTCCGCAGGAGTGCAGCTCCGCCACGCGGCCTATGGAATGGATATGGTCGGTGACCTTTTTCATATAGGGAACTATCATTTCCTCAACGATGGAGGGGCTGAAGAACGTCTCCTTCTGGGAGCCCCAGTCGTCGTGCATGTATACGCAGGCCGTCTGAGGGAAGTAGTGGACGTAGTGGTCTATGATGTCGATGTACAGGTCGCCGAGCTTGGTGAAAAAGGCCTTGATGGCGTCCTTCTGATCGTCGTCGATAAGAGCCATGATGGCGCCCTCGAATTCCATAAAGGAGATCAGTCTCTCAAACCAGCCGGTCTGGAACCATACCTGCAGCGCGGTGTCGCCGCTTACGTATTCGGCGTTTTCCTTTGCCGAGCCTTCCCAGTCCCAGCTGTCGGGATCGGGCCAGACAAGAGTGCTTTCCCAGTCGTTCATGTCCTCGAGCATGACCTGACCGGGCTTTTCCATGGAGCCGCCGGCGACGGGGACGTATTCCCACTCCACTCCGAACATGTCAAGTCCGCCGCCGTCCTTGAGGCTGTCGAAGCGGGCCGCCTCGAAAACGAAGGCGCGGGCCTTGTTGTCGGGAACGATGCGGGGGGTGAAGATGCGGGTCTCGTTGCCGGTGAGCTGCCATATCGGCTTGCGGTCGCGCATGAAGGACATATAGGCGTCGCGAACGGGAACGGGGTAGCTGAAAATGGGCACCTGGCCGGACATGGAGAAAGACCAGCCCGACGGGGTCAGCTCCTTGGGGTCGAATGCGGGAATATCCATAACAGTTCCTCCAAACTAAATCATTATCCTGTTATCCTGCGCTTTCCGGATCTTCGGGGGCCGCGGCGAAATTTCGGCGCAGATCAGCCCGTAAAAACCGGAAGACGTTCAACTGTCTTAAAAGTTAGCATAAGCCCGGCGGGCTGTCAAGGAAAAGCATGTGCGGGAAAAAACGGTATGAAACATATTCGGGTAACGGGAAAAAAGTAACCGTAAGCAGACGCCGGAATTATAAAAGGAAACGGCATGCGCGGCGCAAGTGAGGAAAGACTTAACGCAATATGACTTGAGATAAAAAAAGCGATGAAATAAGTAAAGATAATGAAACAATTTTCAAATTATTCATAATTGTGATCAAAACTTCTTGTAGAATACCACCAAAGAAAGCTCGTTTTGCAGCGCGGAGGGGGCACGGAGTTGAAGCTGATCGAAAACAGACAATCCAAAGAAATGCGCAGGACCAGGCGGAACTCGTTCTTTTTCATAATACCGAGTCTGCTCGGCATCTTCGTCTTTTTCCTGGCGCCGTTCGCCGTGGTTGTCTACTACGCGTTTATAGACAATCCCATAAATAAGGAATTCGTATGGTTCGATAATTTCGTCAAGGTATGGAACAACGCCGCGTTCAAGCAGGCGTCCACCAATACTCTTACGTTTTCCGCCATCGCCGTTCCGCTTGCCGTCGTGCTGTCGCTGCTGCTCGCGATGATACTCGACGCCAAGATACCGGGCAAGAGCCGCTTCCGCACCTTCTTCCTCAGCCCGATGATGGTCCCGGTCGCGTCGGTGGTGCTGATATGGCAGGTCATCTTCCACTTCAACGGCGCAATGAACGACTGGCTCTCGGTATTCGGCTGGGAGCAGACGGACTGGCTCAAATCCCAATACAGTCAGATAGTGATAGTGCTGCTGTTTTTGTGGAAGAACCTGGGCTACAACATGGTCCTGTTCATGGCGGCGCTGTCGGACATACCGACCGAGCTGCTCGAGGCGGCCGAGGTCGACGGCGCAAGCCCGATAAAGAGATTTTTCACCATCAAGCTGAGATTTCTTTCGCCCTCGATACTGTTCGTGACGATCATGTCCCTGATAAGCTCCTTCAAGGTGTTCCGCGAGGTCTACCTGCTGACGGGAGATTATCCGTTTGAATCGCTGTATATGCTCCAGCACTTTATAAACAACACCTTCGCAAGCCTCGATTATCAGAAGCTGTCCGCGGCCGCGATAATAATGTTCGTCGTGATGCTGTTTATTATCGGCGCGCTGTTCGTCGGGGAAGCGCGGTTCGGAAAGGATGTGGAAGGGCAGTGACGACGGCGGCAATAAGAAACAGGCGAAAGCTTCGCCGGGCAAGAAAAGGCATAAAGATCGCCCTGCTCACCACATGGGCCGGACTGTTCGCGGTGCTGTTTTTGCTTCCGACAGTGCTTACGATAACAAACTCGTTCATGTCCTCCGGCGAGATCACCGCAAACTACGGCGCGGTGTTCGCGACGGGAGAGTCGGGCGGAAAACAGTTCATTGCCGAAAGGGTCAACCTGAAGTTCATACCCGACAGGGTGACGCTCAAGCAGTACATAACGGTGCTTTTCAAAAGCCCGGATTACCTGCTGAAATTCTGGAACGCGCTGATCCTCACCGCGCCGATAGTCATCTTCCAGACAGTCGTGGCGCTGATAGCCTCCTACGGCTTCGCGCGATACCAGGGGCGCTTCCGGAACATCCTGTTTTTCATGTACATCGTACTGATGCTCATGCCCTACCAGGTGACCCTCGTGCCGAACTACCTCGTATCGAAATGGCTCGGAACCCTGAACACCCGCTGGGCGATAATCCTTCCGGGAATATTCTCACCCTTCGCGGTGTTCATATTGACCAAGTGCATGAGAAGGATACCGAACAGCCTTATCGAGGCCGCGAAGCTCGACGGGGCCAACGAATGGAAGATATTTACCAAGATCTGCGTGCCCTCGTGCAAGAACGCGATATACTCGGTGGTCATACTCGTTTTCATCGACTACTGGAACATGGTCGAGCAGGTGCTGATCCTGCTGCCCGACAAAGAAAAACAGCCCCTGTCGGTGTTCCTCTCGGAGATAAACACCGGCGAGATCAGCCTCGCGTTCGCGGTCGCGTGCATATACATGATACCCGCTATTTTCCTGTTCCTGTACGGCGAGGAATATTTGCTGGACGGCATAAACTACTCCGGCGGACTGAAAGGTTAAGGTGGACGATATGGATAACAATGAGAACGGCAAGATGAAAAAACGCGGTTGGGTCAAAAACGCGGCTATCATTTTCCTGGCTGTCATGCTGGTGCTGACGTTTTTCTCCAACACGATACTCAACTGGTCGCTTCCCGAGGTATCGGGACAGTATACCGGACGCGGAAGCATTTCCAGCGGCATCAGCGGCACGGGCAGAGTGGCGGCCAACGTGGCCTACAACGTGGAGATATCCGAAGGCCGCGAGATAGAGAAGGTCCACGTCCGGCAGGGAGATACCGTTGAAGCCGGCGATCTGCTCTTCACTTTGAGCGAGAAGGACAGCACCGAGATAGAGGCCGCCGTCGAGCAGCTTGAAAACATGCAGTACAACTACACCGTGAAGGTGCTCAATCACGTCGCTGCCGACTATGACTCGTCCAACGAGAATATAGCGAACCTGAGAGAGCAGCTGGCGGATGCTCAGGCAAAGTTCGACGCCCGCAATACCTATCAGGAAGCGTACGACGCGGCCAAGGCGGCCGCGGAGGAAGCCTCCGACAAGGTAGACGAGCTCAACGAGATATCCTCCGAGCTCAGCACCGCCGCAAGCCAGCTCAACATGAACGAGGACGGCGGCTACGAGGACGTCCGGGCGAAGCTCGACGAGATAGAGAAGCTCACCGAACAGCTTGAAGACGCCAACGACGCTCTCAGCGCCATGACCACCGGCTCCTCCGAGGTACAGGCTGCCGAAGCGAAGGTCGAAAGCGCCGAAGCCGCTCTCGAAGCCGCTCAGGACGCTCTTGACAGCGCTCAGGACGCATGGATAGACGCCGAGGAAGCGTATGAAGCCGCCGATACCAGGCTCGACTCTTACAATAACAAGCTGAAGGACTACAACGCCGAGAAGGCCAAGCTTGACGCCATGGCCGCCGACGATCCCGGCCGCACGGCTCAGCAGGACTACGTGAACGCGCTTCTGGCGGATCTCGGGACCAAACCGGATCTCAAGCCCTATGAAAAGTCCCTTAAGGATACGGAGACGGCCTACGGCAAGGCCGCCGACGCCCGCAGCAAGGCTCAGACCGCTCTTGCCGACGCCAAGGCGGAGCTGGAAAAGGTCAAAAATGCCAACCGCGATACCAACGTAAGCGAGGAAGAGTACGACGCCGCCCAGGCGCTGGTGAAGAGCCTGACCAAGGAAAAGACCCAGGCCGAAAAGGATCTGAAAAAGCTCGTCAACGCGGCTCAGAGCGACATAAAGAGCAAACAGAAGGAAAATGAGGCTGCGCTCAAGGAGGCGAGGAAAGCGGCCGAGGAGGCCAATTCCAAGCTCAACGACGCACAGAAGGAGCTCAACGACAATACCGTCACCAAGGAGACGGTGGACAATCTCCAGAAGCAGCTGGAGTCCGCGATATCCCAGCTCGAAAAGCAGAAGAACTCCGACAGCAGGAGCGAGAAGCTTTTCCAGATGGAGCTGGACAACGCGATGAAGGATATCAATAAGCAGAAGGAAAACATAGACAAGATGCGCGCCTCGAGCATCAGCACCGAGGTAACGGCCAAGTACTCCGGCACCATATCGAGCGTGAACGTGATGGCCGGCGACACGGTCAACAAGGGCGAGACCCTCTGCCAGATCGAGGTCAACGGCAAGGGCTATACCGTCAGCATTTCCGTTACCAACGAGCAGGCGAGCACCGTAAAAGTGGGCGACGAGGCCACGGTGAACAACTTCTGGTGGGGCAATATCTCGGTCACGCTGGCCGCCATCAAGGCCGACAGGACCAACCCCAGCACAAAGAAGCTGCTTGAGTTCGACGTGGAGGGCGATGTGACCGACGGTCAGAACCTCGAGCTCACCATAGGCAAGAAAAATACGTCCTACAGCAACGTCGTTCCCAACAGCGCCATCAGAGAAGACTCCGAGGGCAAGTTCGTTCTGATAGCCGTTCCCAAGAGCACGCCTCTCGGCAACAGGTACGTCGCCACGCGCCAGAACGTCACCGTTCTTGAAAGCGACGATTACAATTCCGCCATCGATACCGGCACGAGCTACGGCTATGATTACATCATCGTCAGCTCCTCCAAGCCCATCGAGGCGGGCACGCAGGTAAGGCTGGTGGATAACTGATGAGCCGCAGCGAGCTCAGGCGCCTCTGCGTGGGAGCCGCGCTGCTGATACTCACGGCGGCCTCGCTCATTGCGCTCGGCGCTGTCAAAAAAAGCTTTCCCGGGCAGTTTGCCGCAGAGCGGTGGCAGTCCGAGGAAAACAGATACGCGCAGCTGTCCTGCTTCATAGACACGCATGAGGAATGCAGTGAAAGCACGATAAAATCCCTGGAAAGCAGCATAAACAAGCAGATGGCGAGCGAGGCAATGGATCTCAGCTGGACCTTCTGCTACAGCGGAGACAGCACGCTGTCGGTCTCGCGGGGCTCGACCACGGTATCGGCGAGAGCGATATGCACGGGAGGAGATTTCTTCCTGTTCAATCCCCCGAAAATGGTCAGCGGCTGGTATTACAGAGACGACAGCATCAACGGAGACGGAGTGGTGCTCGATATCCAGCTGGCGTGGAAGCTCTTCGGCGGATATGACCTGGAAGGCATGACGGTCACGATAGGCGGTCACAGCTGCCCGGTCACGGGCGTTGCCTATCCTCCCGAAAACTCCATCGAGAAAAAGCTGTACGGCGACACGCCCACGATCTACGTTCCGTATTCGCTGCTCTCGGTGATAGAGCAGGCTGCTCCCGCGGTGACGAATTTCGAGGCGGTGCTTCCCAACCCCGTAACGAATTTTGCCATGGGCATGCTCGAAAAGTCGGTAAGCTTTTCCGAGAACGGCAGAGAGCTGAAGCAGAACACCGACAGGATGGGGCTGATACCCGGCCTGAAGATGCTCGCCGAATTCGGAACGAGAAATCAAAAGACCACGGCCGTTTACTATCCCTATTGGGAGAACGCGGCGAGGGCGGGGGAGAGCTGGTGCACGCTGCTGGCGGCGCTGGCGGCGCTCTTCGCGATATTCCCGCTGGTACTCGCATTCATCTATCTTGCAAAGCTGATCGGGCTTCTTAAGGCCCTGGCGATAAAGCAGAAAAATAAAATAATAGGATAAAGGAGTATTCTACCGTGAGACATTTCAAAAGGATAGTCGCGCTGATGCTGGCCGTGCTGCTCATGGCGGGACTTTGCGCCTGCGGCGACAAGGGCGGCGAAAGCGGCAAGCCCGCTACCAGCGCCAACGGGACCAAGATGCCCGAGAAGGTCAAGCTGGAGCATGTGTATACCGCGAAATACATCGACTCCGGCCTGCCCGAGGGAAGCAGCTACAACTCCATCAATTTCCTCAACGACACCATTTACGTCACCGTACCTTATAACCGCAACGTGGAGGTCGACGGCGAAAACGTGATGGAAATGGGCACCGTCCTGTATTCCATGGACCCCGACGGGAACAACACCGTGAAGCTTGCCGAGTTCCCCACGACCATGGACTTCAACACCTCCGAGATGCATATGGTCAACATCTCGAACATCGTGCCCGCGCCCGACGGGACGATATGGTACTACAAGACCGATTCCTACAACAACTGGGAAGACGAGAACGAATTCATAACCGAGGATAAGAGCGCGATAGTAAACGCCACCGTCGACGGCGAGGAGCTGCTCAGCATCCCCGTGGCAAGTCTCACCGAAGACTCTTACTTCATGGTTAACAGCATGTTCGTCGACAAAGACGGCGACATCACCCTGACCACCGGCACCGGGATCATCGTGCTGGATCCCACCGGCAAGGTGCTCAGCCGCGTTACGCTGGAGGACAACTTCATCAACAGCCTCGTCACCACCGGCAACGGTGATATCGTGGGCATAAACAACAGCTTCGACATGACGCCCATGGGCGCCGGAATGGATCCCATGGCGGGAGGCGGAAACACCACCTCGCTCATCAAGCTGGATAAGCTGACCGGCGAATTTGAGGATATAGGCGCTCTGCCTCTTGCCACCACCTATTCCATCATCGGCGGCGAAGGCGACAACGTGCTTATCAACAGCGGCGCGTCGGTGTATTTCTACGACATCAAGACCAAGGTGCTCACCGAAAAGCTGAACTGGCTCAACTCCGATATCAACTACAACCGAGTGGGAATGATCGTTCCCGCCTCCGAGGGCAGAGTGATAGTCGTTGAGAGCAATACCGCGGGCGGCATGTTCGGCGGTATGGGCATGGGCATGGGCATGGGCGGCGCCTCCGGCAGACTTATGATGCTCACCGGCAAGAGCGACTCCGAGATAACCGAAAAGTATCTCATCAACTTCGCGGCCACCAACCTCAGTGAAAGCCTGCAGGACGCGGTCATTTCCTTCAACAAGACCCATGACGAGTACCGCATCCAGTTCAAGGATTATTCCGTATACAACAACGAGAACGACTTCGGCAATCAGGGCGGCGTATCCCAGCTCAATTACGACATCATCGCCGGCGACATCCCCGATATGTTCCTGCTGGACGGCCTGCCCTTCGAGACCTATGCTTCCAAGGGCCTGCTTGCCGACCTCGGCCCGATAATGGACGCGGATCCCTCCTTCAACAAGGAAGACTATCTTACCAACGTTCTTGACGCCTGCTCCTACAAGGGCAAGATATGCAGCGTGATCCCGGGCTTCTCGCTCATGACCCTCGTCGGCAAGAGCTCCAACGTCGGCCCCAAGCCCGGCTGGACCATGGAGGACCTCAGCGCCCTCATGCAGAAATACCCCGACGCGGCGGTCATCAGCGATATGACCAAGACGTTCATGCTCATGATGTTCAGCATGATGGGTCTTGAGAATTATATCGACACCGATACGGGCAGCTGCAGCTTCAACAGCCAGTCCTTCATAGATCTGCTCAAGTTCCTCAATACCTTCCCCGACGAGATCGACTACGGCGCCATGATGAACGGCGGCGGCGGAATGGGCGGCTTCGGCTTCTCCAACACCAGATACCGCGACAACGAGACCCTCATGCAGATGGCGTTCCTGTCCGATTACGAGAGCATCAAGACTCTCATGTACGACTTCGGCGAGGACATCACCTTCGTGGGCTTCCCCGTGGCCGAGGGCGTAGGCTCCACCATCCAGCCGCAGCTTGAGATAGGCATATCCTCCAAGACCGCGCTGACCGACGCCTGCTGGGAATTCATCAAGTTCCTGCTCGGCGACGATTTCCAGAACGGTATAATCAACTCCGAGAGCTTCATGGCCATGTCCGCCTTCCCGGTAAAGAGAAGCGTACTCGATAAGCTGGCGCAGCAGGCCATGACGGAGCAAGAGGACAACAACGGCGGTTTCGGCGGCGGCTTCGGCGGCATGATGGGCATGATGGGCAGCGACGAGCAGAGAGAGTTCATGGCCAAGCCCCTCACCCAGCAGCAGGTCGACCAGGTCAACGAGGCGATCTTCTCCACCACCAACGTTTCGAGAAATCGCGACGACGTGCTGGCGATAATCGAGGAAGAAGCGGGCGCGTATTTCGCGGGCCAGAAGTCCGCGGAGACCGTGGCCGGCGTCATCCAGAGCCGCGTACAGATCTACGTAAACGAGAACAGATAACAGGGCGGCGCCGGATCATCCGGCGTATCCCCGGGATCGGTAACGGAAAGCCGCGGCTTCGGCCGCGGCTTTCAGAATATTGTTTTGAAGAGCGGTTCGATATATAATAAGCGCGGCGGCAATCATTATTTATCGGAAAGGGGTATCGCCATGGCATACAGGGCATTGACGGCTTATCTTGACGCGCTGGAGAGCGAGATGCACGTCCCGGCATACGATCTGCGCATCTTGAAAGGGCACGAGGAGGTTTATTCCTACCGCAGGAACTGCGACGAGAAGACGGTTTTCTGGTTCTATTCCTCTACAAAGCTGTTTACCGTGACTGCCGCGCTGCGGCTCGCGGAAAAGGGCGCTCTGGATATTTCGGCGCCGGTAAGCCGATATATCCCCGAATTCGCCTCGCTCAGGGTAAAGGAAGGAAACGGCCTTCGCGAAGCGGCCACGGTCATGACGGTCGAGCAGCTTTTTTCCATGACGGGCGGCATGAGCTACGATATCTCTTCGCCGGAGATAAGCTCGGCCGAAGACCGCTCCACCCTCGGGATAGTCCGCGCCATGGCCGGCATGCCGCTGTTTTACGATCCGGGCGAGGGCTTTGAGTACAGCCTGTGCCACGACGTGCTGGCAGGCGTTATAGAGGTCGTGTCCGGCATGAGCTTCGGGGAGTATCTGAAAAAAGAGATAACCGGGCCCCTGGGCATGGAGAGCATGACCTTTCATCCGGATGAAAAGACCCTTGCCGCGATGGCGCCTCAGTGCGTGATGACCGACGGCAGGGCGGTCGAGATACCCAAGGACAACGTCTTCAGGCTTTCGCCCGAGTACGAGTCGGGCGGCGCGGGGCTGTGCGGCACGGCGGCGGATTACATACTCCTGCCCGACGCTCTGGCAAACGGAGGCAAGGCGAAAAACGGCTGCCGCCTGCTGAGCGAGGAGAGCGTGAAGCGCATGTCGTCCAACCGCCTCAATGCGCTGCAGTTTGCCGTGATGAAGGAGAAGTGGCCGCGCTTCCGCGCCTACGGATACGGCATGGGCGTGCGCACAAGACTGGACGCCTCCGACGGCGGCAGGAGCCCCGTGGGCGAGTTCGGCTGGGACGGCGCCGCGGGCTGCTATTCGATGATCGACCCGGTGAACGATATCGCGATGTTCTACGTTCAGCACGTGCTCGGACACGGCGAGTCGTTCGATATAATACATCCGAAAATAAGAGATCTGGTATATGAGGACTGAAAAGAAAAAGATCCCGGGCAGCCTCTGCATAATCCTCGGCGGCATACTGTGGGGCTGCATAGGACTGTTTACCCGCCCCATGTACGCAGCGGGACTGTCGGTATTCAATACGATAGCCCTGCGCAACGTGGGGGCGATGATCGGGCTGACGCTTATATTCGCCATAACCGACCGCAGCGTTTTCAAGATCAGGCTGAAGCATCTCCCGATTTTTTTCGGGACGGGAATAATCAGCATACTGCTGTTCACCCTGTGCTATTTCGCCTGCCAGCGCATATGCTCGCTGGCGGTTTCCGGCATACTGCTTTACACCGCTCCGGCCTTCGTGATGCTTATGAGCGCCCTGCTCTGGCGCGAGAAAATAGGCGGCCGCAAGCTCGCTGCTCTCGCGCTGGCGATAATCGGATGCGTCCTGGTCAGCGATCCGCTCGGAGCGGGGAGAATAAGCGGGACGGGGCTGCTGCTGGGGCTCGGCTCCGGATTTTTCTACGCGACCTACAGCATTTTCGGCCGCTATGCTCTGAAGCACTACAGCTCGAACACCGTGACGCTCTGGACCTTTATTTTTGCCGGTCTGGGCTCGCTGTTCTTCGCGGACGGGGAGATCTTTTCCGTTTTCGGCAGCGCCTCTCTGACGGCCGAGACGCTGGGGCTGGTCCTGCTGTCCACCGTGGCGCCGTATATACTGTACACCCGCGGCCTTGAGCATACGGAGTCTTCAAAGGCGTCCATAATGGCAAGCGTGGAGCCGGTCACCGCGGCGGTGGCGGGCGTAACGGTTTTCGGCGAGAAAATGACCCTTTTTACCGCGGCGGGCATAATATGCGTGCTGCTCGGAGTGTTTCTGCTCGCGGGAGAAAAAAGGAAAGTTTTGTGTTGACAAACAGGTGCCGCTGTGCTATCATCTATCGTGCTGTGGGGGTATAGCTCAGCTGGGAGAGCGCTTGAATGGCATTCAAGAGGTCAGCGGTTCGATCCCGCTTATCTCCACCAAAAAAACAGAGTCCGCCGATGCGGGCTCTGTTTTTTTGACGAAGTAGGAAAACGAACCGCTGAGCTCTTGCAAATAGGAATAAGTCAGCGGAGCCGCCGGACGGCGAATGCCGGCCGGCGGTTCGATCCCGCTTATCTCCACCATCAATCGAGGAGATTGAAATGGCGGCCCGTTCTCATCAAGAGAACGGGTCGCTTGTCATATTCAGGCTGTCTTCGCCGCCTCCTCTTTCCTGTTGAGGTCCAGCCCGAATTGAAACTGATCGAAGTCGATGTTGAAGTCGATATGCACCCGATAGTCCCGGTACACGTCGATGCGCTTGATGAGGCAGCTCACGATCATCTTCTTCGTCTCGATGCTGGCCCCGTCGTACAGCTCCGACCAGCCAATGATGGCGTCATACTGGGTGTTCAGCGAGGCCATCAGCGCCTGCCCTTCGTCATAGGCCGCCTGTGCCGATTTGAGTTTCTGTTCCAGGGCAGCGCATTTGTCCTCTGCCTCGTGGATCAGTGTGCCCAGCGTGTCGGTACTGAAGCTGCTCTCGCCCCGGATGGACTTCACTACCTCGGCCCGGAGCGTCGCCAGCTCATCGGCGGCCTTCGCGTGGTCCCGCTTTGCCGATTCTAACAGCGCTTTGCGCTCCGCCATCCTGTCCCGGTAGCTCTGGCTGACGATCTCGCTCTTGTTGACCGTCCACATCTGCTCGAAAATGTGATGCACCACCTTATCCACGATGCCGTCCAGGATATGGGCGGTGTAGCCGGTCTGCCCGTCGCATTCCGTCTGCTTCCTGGTCTTGCCGTAGCAGATGTAGCGGATGCGCTTCACCACCCGGTTGGGATCGGCGGCGCAGGGATAGGCCTTGCCATTGGTGGTGAGAGACAGCCGAGCCCCGCAATGGCCGCAGAAGACGTTTCCTGCCAAAAGTGAATTGCCTCTCGTGTTCAGCGGAACGCGGGGATTCATGGAGGCAGAGTCAGCGCGGGCTTCCCGGATACGCTGAGCAAGCTCGTACTGTTCCTCCGTGATGATCTGTAAGTGCTCCTGTACCGGAGATCGGCTCTCGCCACTGCGCAGGACGCCGGTGTAGGTCAGGTTGCAGAGGATGCCCCGGATGCTGGCATGGTGCCAGGGCTTGCCGCTGCGGGCTCTGTAGCCTTGGTTGTTCAGCCAGGTGGCGATGCGCTGGGCGCCGTAGCCCTCGTTGGCGTACTTGTCGAAGATCATGCGCACCACGGCGGCTTCGCTCTCGTTCACGGCCAGGGCGTACACCTCATGCTTCCGCTTGTTCAGGATGCCGCTGCTGACCAGATCGTAACCGTATGGCGCGGAGCCGCCCATGAAGCGTCCGTCCTCCGTGAGCTGGCCCAGCGCGGTCTTGGTGCGGATGGAGGTCTTCTCGCTCTCCCCGTCCGCCTGCCAGAAGCGGATATAGTTGGTGAGCTTGCAAGTTTTTCTCTACTACTCTATTGCGACATAAATTTGGAAAAACGAAACCCATGCTGGGAAAGAAAGCGTATCCGTAATTCTTCCCTCACTTCTCTACAGCAACTTTTTTGAGTCCAAAGCGAAGCCGAATGCGTAAAGAATCTGTGAACTCTGCTGTTTCGCCTCCGTCCCATTAATTTGCAGTGGAAGCTGAAAATGCACACCCTGTTTTGAAAAATAAAAAACGCTCATGTTTCTCCGAGCGGAGTTGTATGAGCGCGTTTTGTTCTGGTAGATCTCGATCATGTCACCGCCAATATGAATTGAATTTTGACGGTTTCTGTGGTATATTTAATTATGGAGGATAGTATGCATCTGATACTCTTGAGGTAGCTGGAACGGAACGCAATCATGACGCTTTAGGACCGACCATGAGTGGTATTTTTGCAGAAATCAAGATGGTCTTGACTCTGCCCGTAGCGATGTGGCCAGACAGGTCAACAACGTACTTCTGAACACCTACTGGAATATCAGTCGCATTACCTCTGAACATGAGCAGACCGTGCCGACTACGGAAAGCAGACGATGAAAGAGCTGGCCCGGGTGCTGACGGCTGAATTTGGCAAGGGCTTTTCGCGGGCCAATCTGCAGAATATACTTAACTTTCGAATCATTAATTTATGCCTACAGAGGGAAAACGCTGACAGAAATATCTCGGCTCACCGGCATCAGCTACGGTATGGTGAAGGTGAAGCACAAAAAACGCTGGAGACCTTGCGTTCCCAGCTTATGTAAAGAACCCTCGGGTTTCTATGTCGGAAAACAATTCCGCTTTGAAATAAAAACAAAAGCTCAAAGTCTGAAAGGAGTAAACACCATGAAGAACAGAAAAAAGCAGATCGAGAAGATGGCCCAAGAGGCTGTGAAGAAGGCATCCGAAGCGGTCAGGAGCGCCAACGACGCCCTGACCGAGGCCCAGACCGCTCTTCGTGTCATGGAGGAGCTCTCCGACGATGACCTGGATCAGGTCGCCGGCGGGGGGAATCCCTTTGGGGAG
>JAEEGK010000640.1_pt1 | contig 87267 bp, 82 predicted proteins | sample 8958771 | NCBI WGS metagenome assembly JAEEGK01 (sample SAMN16246547, study PRJNA631951) | gut metagenome | biome: gut microbiome; feature: rumen; material: SC-attached | host: Bos | place: Iran: Karaj | collected 2018-10
GGGACATTGCAAACGAGTACTTTAAAGCAAGAGACGAATACAATGAATATGTTGTAAAAACCGATGCATTAAAGGATGTTTTGAAAAATGAATTTCCTACTACGGAAGAGATCAGAGCGTTTGTTTTCAATTGCCCTGAAGGGGTAATTATAGAAAGTTTTGCTATTTCATCCGGTTTTCTGTCTATAAAGGCTTTTGCACTTAATTATGAATTGATAGGAGATTATTTAGATGCGTTAAGTGAAGTAGAGTATTTTAAGGATATTAATTATTCAACTATAAGCCATACATCTAATAGTAAAACTGTCAAAACCATAGATGAAGAGGGCAAGGAAATAGAGATGAAAGAAACAATAAATGGCTACGCTTTTACTTTTTCTATTAAAGTTGCCGGTGAATCAGAATGAAAAAAATTACTTTCAGAGAAAAGATAATAATGATTGGAGCAGTTCTGCTTATTGCAGTTCTTCTTTTTGACCATCTTTTTCTTAAACCTGTTAGGGAAGAAACTCTTACTCTTCAAGCAGATATAGAAAAAAGAGAAGAGATCATTGCGGCGCTTGATGGACAGCAAAAAGGATATGATTCCATTACAGAAGACCTTAATCGATCTATTGATGAATACAAAAAAACCATCGGTCAATTTCCTGAAAAATGGGATGATTCTATGATGCTTAAATACATTGAAGATACCATAGGAGATGTGTTAACTAAAGATAATCTTACATTTAACGGGCTCACAAAACATGACAGTTATTATGTCGGTACCTATAGTATCGGGGTATCTGGACACTTTGATGATTTTATGGAATTATTGTTCAAATTTGCTAATGCCAAGTATTTTAATACAGTATCTAATGTAAGTGTTCCTAAATACAGTTATGACAATGAAGAAGTAACCGCTTCCTTTACAATTAATTTCTATGTCCTTTCGGAATGATCATGAAAATATATTATCTTATACCCATAATATTGATCCTTTTGATCGTTTATACAGCCTATGAGATCTTTGAGTTCAGATTCAGAAAATATGTTCATTTTAAGCTGGATCTGGGACTGGGATTAAAGGCCGTTATCATTACGGATCTCCACAATAAAAGCTTTACAAAAAGGGATCTAAAACTCCTGTCTTCGGAAAAACCGGATTGTTTTTTTATGGCAGGAGATCTTTTAATATCCAAAGAAGAGGACAATAAAAAGGCTCTGGAGGCTATGAGACAGTTATGTGCAATTGCTCCGGTTTATTTTTCCCTTGGGAACCATGAACTTAAATACAGGGTATACTTTAAGGAACAATGGGATGAGTTTATTAAATCTCTTCCGGATAATTGTTTTATCCTGGATGACAGCCATATGAGCTTAGGTGAAAAGGCCGAGATCTTTGGGATTTCTTTAAAGATCGAGAATTATAAAAAGGGAAGACTTTATGATATGTCCGAAGAGGATACGGAGGTTTTTAAGGATATTCCCGAGGGTAAGAAAAAGATACTCTTAGCTCACGATCCTGACTTTTATGAGTATTATGACAGAGTGCTGGATGCGGACCTGATAGTTTCCGGACATTTACACGGAGGCTTTGTGAGAATCCCCTTTATAGGCGGTTTTGTCTTTTCCCGGTACGGAGTAAAGCACAGGGTCAAGGGAATATATGCAGGAAAGCACTTGGTGTCTTCCGGAGCGGGAGAACATTTGATGCCCTTGCGTGTGTTTAACAGATGTGAAATAGATATAATAGATCTTTAGATCAGGCTTTTCTTTTTATGCAACTTTATTTGTCAAGCTTCTTCTTTTTTCACCTTTTTTGTGATATAATATTTCAGTTAAAAAATCTTTAAAAATCTTTTAAACGAGGCTCCTATGTCAATCCCGATAAAACTTGATGCATTTGAAGGCCCTTTGGACCTTTTGCTGCATTTGATAGATATTAATAAGATAAATATTTATGATATCCCCATTGCATTGATCACCGATCAATACCTTGATGCCATTAAGGGGATCGAAGATAAGAGCCTGGATTCCATGAGCGAATTTCTTTTGATGGCCAGCACTTTGCTTCGCATAAAATCCAAGATGCTGCTTCCTGCGGAAGTGGACGAAGAAACGGGCGAGGAGATAGACCCCAGAGCAGAACTGGTGGAAAGACTCCTGGAATACAAGATGTACAAGTACACCTCCTTGGAGCTTAAGGACATGGCTGTGGATGCGGATAAGGTGTTCTTTAAGAAGAGCAATCTTCCTCCCGAGATCCTGAATTATCATGAGCCGGTGCCGGTGAGTGAGCTTTTGAGCGATATTACCCTGCAAAAGCTGAATGATATCTTCGACGGTGTTATGAAACGCCGGGAAGATAAGATAGATCCGGTCAGATCCAAATTCGGAAAGATAGAAAAAGAAGAGGTGAGCCTAACCAAAAAAATGTATTCGGTTCAGGAATACGGCCTCAAAAACAGACATTTTTCCTTTAAAACCCTGCTTGAAGGCGGAAAAGATAAAATGGATGTTATAGTTACCTTCCTTTGCGTTTTGGAGCTCATGAAGATGGGCAGGATGAATGTGGTACAAAAGGATATATTTGATGATATAGAGATCGAGTACACAGCCGATGACATCGTTGACTTCGATGAGAACAACGGATTCGGACTGTAAAAGGGGAATAAATGGAGATAAAAGAACTTGAAGCAAAAATAGAAGCCATACTTTTCACCATGGGTGAAGCTGTGGAAGCAGACCGAATAGCCATAGCTCTTGAGCAGGATGTGTCTGTTATCAGGAATATTTTAAGGAATATGATGATCGAGTACAAGGAAAGCAGCAGAGGTGTACAGATCATTGAACTTAACGATTCATTTCAGATGTGTACCAAACCGGACATGTATGAATACATCATCCGCGTGGCACATGCACCGAAAAAGCACATTTTGACCGACGCTTTACTGGAAACCCTTTCCATTATCGCTTACAAACAGCCCATCACCAGAAGCGAAATAGCGGCCATCAGAGGCGTTAATTGCGATCATGCGGTAAGCAAACTGGTGGAATACAATCTGGTAACGGAATTGGGCAGGATAGAAGCTCCGGGACGTCCCATTGCCTTCGGCACGACCGAGGAGTTTTTAAGGAACTTCGGTCTTTCTTCTCTTTCGGATCTGCCCATTGTAAATCCGGAGAAATTGGAAGACTTTAAGATAGAGGTTCAGGAAGAACTGCAATTGTCATTCGATTTTGATACTTGATCTTAAGATTTCGGAGCTTTAAAATCTGCATCATTTAAATCTAAGGGGAATATAATGATTCATTTAACCAAGCAAAAGATCAGAAACCTGGCGCCTGATGAAGGTACTTATCTTCGCGGAGTTACCTATTACAAAAACGGCCACATCCAAAACGCCTCTTACTCCAGACAAAACAAAAAATACAAATTCATAATAAAAGGCAGCAGCAGCTATACCGTGCTCATCAATGAGCTGGAGGACGGTATGTTTGATTACTCCTGTTCCTGTCCGGGAAGCATTTTGGGCCACGGCGCCTGCAAGCACGTGATCTGTGCTCTTTGTATGCTTTATAAGCATCAGGAGAAGAAAGAAGGCAATCTTCCCAAGACTCCGGAAGAAAAGCGTATTTACAACGTTCTTGATTATTTTGACAATATGTCATCCCTGTCAAAGACAGGAGATGTTTTCCATATAGAACCTGTTATAAATCTGGGAACCATGCTTAAGAATACATCCGGTAAGGCAGGAATTTCCATTAAGGTCGGAAGCAATCGTCTTTATAAGGTGCAGAACATAAAGAAATTTCTGGAATCCTTTGTAAAACAGGAACCCATAGTTTTGGGCAAGGATTTTCACTTTATCTACAACGAAAGTGCCTTTGACAGGGATTCAAAAGCTTTTTTGGACTTCCTTTTGGGCATATATGATGTATCCGAGCTTACCGCAGGTAAAGAAGGCACGGAGATCTTCGTCAAGTCTCAGATGCTGATATCCAAATTCCTGTTCATAAAGCTATTAAAACAGGTGGGTAATCTTTCCTGTACCCTGGATCTTTACGGAAATCAATACTTCGATGTTCATGTGGTAGCTTCCAATCCCAACATTGAGTTTGAGCTTATAAACACGGAGGATCAGATAATCTTTGATTACAAAGATAAAGAACCCGTGATACCGATCACGGAAAATGGGGAAGTGCTTTACAGAGACGGATTTCTGTATACCCCCGACAAGGTTTTTCTTCACAATTTCCTTCCTTTTTTCAATAATCTGGGAGGAGACAGGACTCCGCTTATCTTTGAAGGCAAATACAAGCAGAGATTTCTGGAATTCGTTCTTCCAAAACTTCATGACACCATGGAGTTCGAAATCCCGGAGGAACTTTCGGACAAGTACATTTCTCCGGATTTTAAGGCGGAGATATATTTTGATAAATACAATTCTTACATTAAAGCAGAGATAATCTACACCTACGGTGAATATCGCTTTAACTCTTTTGAAAGTCCAAAGAGTGAGCCTTATATCATTTTAAGGAACAAAACGGAAGAGAAGAACATCTGTAACATCCTTGAAGCCAATGGCTTTGAAGCCTATTCCGGCTTTTATCTTCTTAAAGCCGACAACGGGATATATGAATTTATCACAGAAGGGGTGGAAAGCCTTAAGGAACATGCGGAGCTTTTCTATTCCGAGGATTTTAAGAGATTAAAGTCTTCAAGAACGAGAAAGTTTTCCATAGGCTTAAATGTGTCGGGAGAAAGCGATCTCCTGGAACTGAATCTTACCTATGGAGATGTTACCAAAGAAGAACTCAAGTCACTTTTCCGTGCCTACAGACTTAAAAAGAAGTTCTTCCGTTTATCGGACGGCTCATTTATAGATCTTGAGTCCGATGAACTGAACGAACTGAACGGACTTCTGGACGATCTGAACATTTCTGCCAAGGAGATCGAGAAGAAGGACGTGCTTCAGGTGTCCAAGGGACTGGCGCTTTTTGCCGACAGGATCTTTGATGAGGGTCGTTTCACCGTTATCAAGAACGATGAGTTTAAGGCACTGGTTGATAATGTGCTGAATTCCTCAAAGCAGGATTTTGAAGTGCCTTCAGAGATCAATGCGGAACTTCGTCCCTATCAGATAGTGGGGTACAAGTGGCTCATGAATCTGGCTGCCAACGGGCTGGGCGGTATATTGGCAGACGACATGGGTCTTGGAAAGACCTTGCAGGCCATTGTTTATATTACCGAGATGAAAAAACTTAATCCCGGAGCTCAGTTCCTCATCGTTTGTCCCACTTCCGTGGTTTATAACTGGATGGATGAGTTTGAAACCTTTTCGCCTACCCTTAAATGCAGGATAATAGAAGGTGTTCCTCAGGACAGAGAGGAGGCTATCAAAAACAGTGGAGACTTCGACGTGCTCATCACTTCTTATCCTCTTATCCGAAGGGATATCGGAGCTTATGAAGACAAAAAATTCAATTCCATTTTCCTGGATGAAGCACAGTTTATTAAAAATGCGGCTTCCGTTAATGCAAAATCAGTTAAGAGCCTTCAGGCCGAGCACAGATTTGCTTTAACAGGAACTCCCATAGAGAATTCGCTTTCGGAACTTTGGTCCATATTCGATTATATCATGCCTTTTTATCTGCTTTCCTATACAAAGTTCATTACCAAGTATGAAAAGCCCATTTCCAAGGGTGATGAAGGGGTAAAGGCCATCTTAAATAAGCGCATATTGCCCTTTGTCATGCGCAGAATGAAGAAAGATGTGCTTACCGAGCTGCCTGACAAGATAGAAGAAAAGATGATCGCCGAGTTGAACTTTGAGCAAAAGAACCTTTATCTTTCCTATCTGGAAAGCGTCAAGGGAGACCTGCGCCAGGAGCTTTTGAACGAGGGCATAAATGCCAGTCGTTTCCAGATACTTGCGGCTCTCACCCGACTTCGTCAGATCTGCTGTCATCCTTCCACCTTCCTGGAAAACTACGAAGGAGGAAGCGGAAAACTGGATCTGTTTATGGAACTGGTTCCAAACCTCATCGAAAACGGACATCGTATTCTGGTATTTTCACAGTTCACCAGCATGCTTGAACTGATCCAAAAGTCACTGGATGAAATGGGATACACCTATTATTATCTGGACGGTGGTACAAAAAAGAGTGAAAGAGTGGATTATGTAAAGGAATTTAACGCAGGAGAACGTCAGCTTTTCCTTATTTCCCTTAAAGCCGGAGGTACGGGACTTAACCTTACAGGCGCTGATACTGTTATTCATTTTGATCCCTGGTGGAATCCCGCCGTGGAAGATCAGGCTACAGACAGAGCTCACAGAATAGGTCAGAAGAATGTGGTGGAAGTTATTAAGCTTATCACCAAGGGAACCATAGAAGAAAAGATATACAAGCTGCAACACAGAAAAAAGGAACTTTCCGAGTCGATCATCTCCACCAAGGAGGTATTTATCAATTCTCTTTCCAAGGAAGAGATCATGGAACTGTTCTCATTGGATTAAAAAAATTCCGCCTTAGGGCGGAATTTTTTTAATCATTATATAGTTCGTTCATGAATTCTTCCACAAGTATGTCGGCATATTCGTCATTGGTATCGGGAAAAGCTTCCAGAAGTTTGTCTTTTACCAGATCTGACTGTTTAAGATAGAGAAGTTCAGGTGATGTGTCTTCGTCGTTAAGAGCATCCAGCATTTCTTTTGTAATGTTTTCCTTAATGTATTCCTTAAGTTTGTTTTCTGTCTTTTCTTCTTCGGCCACTTCACTCTTTAACGACTTCCCCTTGATGATGGAATATATGCCATAAGCGATGAAAAGCACGCCCATAAGGATAAGGATCAGGATGGAGAAGGTGGCTGTAAAGAGACGGATGATCTCAAGTTTATTAATGATACCGAAAGCGATAAGAGCAACACCGAAAACGGAAAACAACCATCCGGAAGAGGTGTAATCACTGCTCTTGTCACTGGCCTTTATAAAGCCTTTTTTCTGTGCCATTTCTTTCATTTGTTCAAGAGCTTGTTCGGCTTCTTTAAGGACTTCTTCAGGATTTTCCTTGAATTTGTTTTCGGCCTCAACCTTTATTATTGCCTGAATAATCTGCATGGTCTCAGTAGCTTTATCTTCGGGAACGGAGATCACATATTCGGTCTCTTCGGCCTCATTGACTCTTTCCGTGACGGAATTTTCCGTTTTGACGTGATCCAGATACTTAATGATCTTATCCTTAAGTACTTCATCTTTAACAGCCATAAGCTCTTTGAGTTCTGCTTTTACTTCATCAAGCTCTTCGATAAGAGCGATATTGCATTCGGGACAGATCGTAATTCCTGCTCTGTACTCATTTTGGCAATTGGGACACCACATGTTGTTTCCTCCGATTTATTAATCATATACTATTATATCAGTATAGATTTTTTAAAGGGATTTTTCAAGACAAATATGATTTTTACACATGTGTGCCAAAGGGGATTTTTATTGTATATTACCTGAAATTGTGTTAAAATAAACAATACGGATTTATTCAGATTTAGTTATTAAAGAGGTCTTTTCATGCAAAAGCTTGCACTTTCGGATGAAATCTTAATGAATATAGAAAAGCCGGTAAGATATATCGGCGGAGAAGTGAACAGCATTGTTAAATCCAAGGATGAGGTGGATGTTCGCTTTTGTATGTGTTTCCCCGATGTATATGAGATCGGTATGAGCCATCTGGGCATACAGATCCTCTATGATATGTTTAATAAGTTTGAGGGTGTTTGGTGCGAAAGAGTTTATTCCCCCTGGCCCGACCTTGATAAGATAATGAGAGAAAAACACATTCCTCTGTTTGCACTGGAATCCCAGGACAGGATAAAGGATTTTGATTTTCTGGGCATCACCCTTCAATATGAAATGTGTTACACCAATATCCTTCAGATCCTGGAACTTTCGGAGATTCCTCTTATAGCTTCGGAAAGGGGAGAAGATGATCCCATTGTTATCGGAGGAGGCCCTTGTTCCTATAATCCCGAGCCCATAGCGGATTTCTTTGATTTCTTCTATATCGGAGAAGGGGAAACCGTATATCAGGATATTATCAACCTTTATCGCAAAAACAGGGATAACGGCGGTACAAGACGTGAATTTCTTGAGATGGTGGCAGAAGTCGAGGGAATGTATGTCCCTATGTTCTATGATGTGGACTATAACGAGGATCAGACCATCAAGAGTTTTACTCCCAATAATCCTCATGCTCCGGCAAGGATCAGAAAACAGGTGGAAATGAAGCTATCCGAGACCTATTATCCGGACAGCCCGGTGGTTCCTTTCCTTCAGGTGGTGCAGGACAAGGTTACACTTGAGATACAGAGAGGCTGTATCAGAGGGTGTAGATTCTGTCAGGCAGGTATGCTTTACAGACCCATCAGAGAGAGGGATGTGGAATTCCTTAAACAACAGGCCGTTAAGATGATCAAAAACACCGGTCATGAAGAGATCACCCTTTCTTCCTTAAGCTCCAGTGATTACAAGGCTCTTCCGGAACTGGTATATTTCCTTATCGAATATTTTAAAGAGCTGAAGGTGAACATTTCTCTTCCTTCACTCAGAATAGATGCTTTTGCTCTGGATGTTATGAGCAAGGTTCAGGATATAAAGAAATCCTCCCTTACATTTGCTCCCGAAGCCGGATCTCAAAGGCTCAGGAATGTTATTAACAAGGGACTTACGGAAGAAAACATTTTAAAAGGCTCCATGGACGCTTTTAAAGGCGGCTGGAACAATGTAAAGCTTTACTTTATGCTGGGCCTGCCCACGGAGACTGAAGACGATATAGAGCAGATAGCTGTATTGGCTGATAAGATAGCAAGAGAGTATTACGAGATACCCAAGGATCAGAGAAACGGAAGAGTACAGATCACTCCCAGCACCAGCTTCTTTGTGCCCAAGCCCTTTACCCCTTTCCAGTGGGTGGCCATGAACAGAGAAGAACAGTTCAGGGAAAAGGCCCGTTTCCTTAAAGCAAAGGTGGCTGAGCAATTGAATGCCAGAAGCATTCATTACAAATGGCATGACAGCGACCTGACCATTCTTGAGGGAATATTTGCAAGAGGTGACAGAAGGCTTTCAAAATTGCTTCTTAATGTGTATAAGAAGGGTGCCATATTTGATGCCTGGACCGATCAGTTTAAGAAAGAGCTTTGGGACAAGGCCATGGAAGAAGAAAAGGTGGATCTGGATTTCTATGTTTTCCGAGAGAGAGACAAGGATGAGATCTTCCCCTGGGATTTTCTCGATGCGGGTATCACCAAGGAATTCTTATGGAGAGAATATCAGACCGGCCTTAATGAAAAGGTTACTCCCAACTGTCGAAAGGGATGCGCGAGATGCGGCGCCTTCGAATTCCATGGGGGCATCTGTTACGAAACAAGAAATGTGTCCGGAGACGAAGTTTAATGACTTTAAGAATAAAATTTGCAAAATACGGGAATCTTAAATTCCTGTCACATTTGGATGTAATGCGCTTCTTCCAGAAAGCCATAAGAAGAGCGGAGATAGATGTAAAATACTCTGAAGGATATCATCCTCATCAGCTCATGTCCTTTGCTGCGCCTTTGGGAGTGGGACAGACCAGCGAGGGAGAGTACTTCGACCTTGAAGTGAATTCCATGATAAGTACGGATGATATTTTGGCGAGGCTTGACGCACAGATGCCGGAAGGATTTAAAGTTCTTCATGTTTCGCTTCTGCCGCCCACGCCGCCTCAGACCAAAAAGGAATCCCTGATGGCATTGGTAAAAGCCTCGGATTACCTTGTGCTTCGTAAGGGTCTGGCACATTTACCCTTGACAAATGAGGAATTTTTAGGTAAATTTAGTGAGTTTGTTAAGGAACCTGAGATACTTGCCGTTAAGACCACCAAGGTGGGCGATACGGAGATCAATCTGGCTCCGTTTATTTATGACGTAAAATATGATGTTCCGCCTACGGAACTTACGGAAAAATATGATAATGGACTTTGTATTTATGTAAAGCTTTGTGCCGGAAACGAGAATCACATCCGCCCGGAGCTTCTTATGAAGGCATTTCATTCCTACACAGGCATCGAGTACGATCAATACGAATACCAGGTTCACAGACTTGAAGCCTATGCCCTTAAGGATGAGGAACTTATACCCATCTATAAATTTCACGAATAAAAGGATTTTTACCTATAATGAACGAGTTGGTTATTACAAATTATAACGGAAAGAAGATCAGTGCCATATATAACGACGGCAGAATGACCAATGTTTCCGTGATACCTCCCAAGACATATTTCGAGATCGGAAATATTTACGTGGGACGTGTAGACAATATTGTAAAGAACATAAATGCTGCATTTGTCAATATTTCTGATGATTGCTCCTGTTATCTGGATCTGAACTCAGATACAAAGCCTTTATTTGTCAAAAGACAGTCGGAGAAAAAGGTATGTATCGGTGATGAGATCATCGTACAGCTGGTCAAGGAAAGCATTAAGACCAAGGCTCCTGTAGTCACCACCAGTTTTTCTCTTGCGGGAAGATTTGTATCTCTTGTTAAAAACGGTTCCGGAGCGCAGGTTTCCAAAAAGATATCCAACAAGCAGATGAGGCAGCATTTAAAAGAATTGCTGTCCCGGTTCTCGGATGAAGATTATTGTGTTATTGCCAGAACAAATTCGGTTCATGCCACCGACGAGCAGATCTTAAGAGAAGCAGCCCAGCTGGTGAAAAAGTATAAGAGTATCTGCGATTATTCCGTGCATGATGCTAAATACACGGTGATCCATAAGGAGTTGCCCGCTTATCTTATTCAGCTCAGAGATACCAACACCTTCCTTTATGACAGGATAGTTACGGATATTCCCGAAGTTTACGATGAAGTGGATCAATACCTTAAGCTTTTCCCTTCCGTAAATGAAAACGGTGAAGAAACCCAGGTGCTTTTTACCGATGATCCTCATCGTTTGAACATTCTTTATAAGATCGATAAGAATATGGACGGCGCTTTAAAGAGGATCATAAATCTTAAGTCCGGAGCTTCGATAATAATCGATCAGACAGAGGCTTTGACAGCCATTGACGTTAATACAAGTAAGGCCATTTCAGGAAAGCGTGCCACAGAGCAGACGTTTTTCGAGATCAATTGCGAAGCGGCCAAGGAGATCGCTTACCAATTGAAGCTCAGAAATATTTCAGGCATAATTGTTATCGACTTCATAAATCAGCATGACGAAGCTTTAAGAGAGCAGCTTCTTGAGAACTTTAAAAATGAGTTCAAGAACGACAACATCCAGACAGAACTGGTGGATATCACCAAGCTTGGGCTTGTGGAAGTAACCCGTAAGAAGGTACATAAGTGCATAGCGGAACAGCTTAACAGTTGATGCTTTAATGTAAGTTTTGAAAATTTTTAAGACTATTTGAAAAATTTATTTATAAAACCACTTGACATTCAAGTGGTTTTTTGTTATAAATCTTCAGTATGCCGCACAACGAGGTCGAAGTCTGCCCTGACTTAAGGACAGCACCACAGTTGGCGAGTAATGATAAATAGGAGGTGCCAGTATGTACGCTATTATTGCAACAGGTGGTAAGCAATACAAGGTAGCAGAAGGCGATATCATTAATGTTGAGAAGCTCGGCGTTGAAGCAGGAGCAAATTACACATTCGATCAGGTTCTCGCAGTGAACGACGGATCAATGAAGATCGGTAACCCTACTGTTTCCGGTGCTACCGTAACAGCATCCGTTGTCGGAGATGTTAAGGGCAACAAGGTTATTGTTTATAAGTATAAGAGAAAATCCGGCTATCACAAGAAGAATGGCCACAGACAGAATTATACCCGTATCAAGATTGAAAAGATCAACGCTTAATTGGCATGATTAAAGTTACATCGATCCATAATGAAAAAGATGAGGTTTGCGGCTTTCGTGTAGAAGGTCATGCAGGATACGACAAAAAGGGCAGAGACATTATATGCTCGGCTGTTTCGGTTCTGGCTACCAATACCGTTAATTCGGTTGAGGCTTTTACCGATGATGTGTTTTCCTGTAAGCAGGCTGAAGACGGTTTCCTCGAATTGATCCTTACAGAAGAGGTTTCTGCTAAGAGCGCTTTGCTTTTGGATTCCTTCTTCCTCGGAATAGAGGCGATCGTACAGGAGTACGGAGAAAAGTTCGTTTACTTATTAAAATAGGAGGTAAGCACAATGTTAAAGATGAACCTTCAGTTATTTGCTCATAAAAAGGGCGTTGGTTCTACTAAGAACGGCAGAGACTCCGAGTCTAAGAGACTTGGTGCTAAGCGTGCCGACGGTCAGTTTGTTTTGGCCGGAAACATCCTTTACAGACAGCGTGGAACAAAGATTCATCCCGGCGTTAATGTTGGACGCGGTGGCGATGATACATTATTCGCACTTAAGGATGGTGTTTTGAGATTCGAAAGATTGGGAAGAGATAAGAAGCAGGCTTCTGTTTATCCTGTAGAAGAATCCAAGTAGAGATGATTGATTAAGCCCCGAGGGATAAGCTTCGGGGCTTAAATTTTCTGTAATGAATTAAAGATTTAAAAGCATTTGCGAGTTGAGAAAGGATATGCTATGTTTGCTGACAGAGCAGAAATTTATATAAAGTCCGGTAAAGGCGGAAACGGCTGTGTTGCATTTCGCCGTGAACTTTTTGTTGCAGCCGGCGGACCTAACGGAGGGGACGGCGGAAAAGGCGGAGATATCGTCTTTGAAGTGGATAAGGGGATGAACACTCTTACGGATTACCGTTTCGTCAGGAAATACTGCGCTGAAAGCGGAGAAGACGGCAAGGGCAACAATTGTACCGGAGCCAACGGAAACGACCTTATTCTTAAGGTGCCCGAAGGAACAGTCATACGTGAAGCTACCAGCGGTAAGGTGATAGCCGATATGTCAAACGGCAACGATCGTGAAGTGGTGTTAAAAGGCGGAAGAGGCGGCAAAGGCAATCAGCATTATGCCACAGCCACCATGCAGGTGCCTCAATATGCCCAGCCCGGTCAGGAAGCAAGAGAACTCACCGTTATCCTGGAGCTTAAGGTTATAGCGGACGTGGGTCTGGTGGGCTTCCCCAATGTAGGTAAATCCACTTTGTTAAGCCGCGTGTCCAACGCACGTCCCAAGATCGCGAATTATCATTTTACCACTTTGAATCCCAATCTGGGTGTGGTGGACCTTAAAAACGGTGAAGGCTTCGTAATGGCTGATATTCCGGGACTTATTGAAGGAGCTTCCGAAGGCGTTGGTCTGGGTCATCAGTTCCTTAAGCACATCGAGCGCTGCAGAGTACTTATCCATATAGTGGATGCGGCCTGCACGGAAGGAAGAGATGCGGTACAGGATATCTACAATATTAATAAAGAGCTGGAAGCCTATAATTCTTCCATTTCCTCAAAGCCCTGGGTTATCGCGGCTAATAAGCTGGATACACTTTACGGAGAGGAAAAAGACATTGCTCTGCAGCTTATAAAGGACGAATTTGAGCCTCAGGGCATCAAAGTGTTCCCTATATCGGCTGTCAGCGGCGAGGGCATTACCGAGCTTCTTTACTACGTAAATGACCTTTTGAAAAAATGCGGAGACAAGCCCATTGTTTTCGAAAAGGAATTCTATCCCGAAGCTCTTGAGTCTGACAGCGAGCCTTATTTCGTTTCTTATGACGAAAATGAAAAGGAATATGTTATTGAAGGACCCAGGATCGAGAAGATGCTTGGATATACTAATCTGGATTCCGAAAAGGGCTTTGAATTCTTCCAGAATTTTATGAGGACCAACGGAATACTGGATGAGCTTGAGTCCATGGGAATTAAAGACGGAGATACCGTAAGGATCTACGGTTGGTCCTTCGATTATTATAAATAAGGAGAGCATATGATCACTACAAAGCAGAGAGCCTATCTGCGCGGACTGGCACAAAATCTGGATCCTTCGTTTCAGATAGGAAAGAACAGCCTTACTCCCGAATTTACGGAAGCAATCATTGAAAATCTTGAAAAGAACGAGCTTTTAAAGATCTCGGTGCTTAAGAACTGCGATGATGAGCCCAAGGAACTGGCGGGTATACTTGCGGACAGAACCCATTCCGATGTGGTTTCCGTAACAGGCAGAAAGATCGTTGTATATAAACAGGCAAAAGACAAGGACAAGAGAAAAATAGAACTTCCGAGGTGATCATGAAAACAGGCATTTTAGGAGGAACCTTCAATCCAATACACAATGCCCATCTTTCTCTCGGTAAGGCTGCCAAAGAACAGTTCGGACTTGACAGGCTTGTGTTTATGCCCGCAGCAAGACCTGCTTACAAGGATCCGAGGCAACTGGTGTCTTTTGAAGATCGTATGGAAATGACACGGCTTGCTGTTGATGAAGTTCTTGGCGGCGAAAAGAAGGGCTATTATATTTCCGATCTGGAATTTAAGCGCCCGGGAAACACCTACACCTGTGACACCCTTGCCTATTTAAAGAATCTGGAGCCCGAAACAGAGCTTTATTTCATTATAGGCGGAGATTCCCTGATGTGGCTTGATGAGTGGAAGGATCCCGCAAATATCGTTAATAAATGTACCCTGCTGGTGGCTGAAAGAGGGGAAACAAGGCTGGCTGTATTAAAGAATAAAGCGGAAGGTCTTAAGAAAAGCATAGGTGCAAAGATCGAGTTCATCGATTATCCCTGCAATTTTGTTTCATCCTCGGATATACGTAAGCACATCCGTTCAGGTAATCTAAAATCATCAGACCTGCCTTCGGCAGTGATCGAATATATCGATAAGAAAGAACTGTACGGCTGCTGTAAGGACGGCTCTTATTTTACGGCCGACGAGATCCAGAAATTCACTAAGGAAATGGAAAAAACCTTAAGTACCTTCAGGTTTCAGCATTCCCTGGGTGTTGCCTATACAGCCGCAGCTCTGGCCATGGTTTACGGTGTAGCTGTGGATAAAGCCACAGCCGCAGGTCTTTTGCATGACAGCGCAAAAGAAATCCCTCATGATGAGCAGGAGAGACTCTGCGACGAAAAAGGCATAGCTTTAACCGATACAGAACGCCGTTTAAAGCAGCTGATACACGGTAAACTGGCCGCAGGTCTTATACAGGATAAATACGGTATTAAAGATGAGGATTTCTTAAATTCCATAAGAAATCACGTTGTGGGACGCCCCGGAATGACGCGTCTGGAGCAGATCGTGTTCTGCGCCGATTTTCTTGAACCCCAGAGAGCCTTTGTAATGGATCCGCCCTTAAAAGAGATCAGATCCTTGGTCTTCAGAGACATAGACAAGGCCACCGCCATGATATTAAAGGCTACCATAGGCTTTCTTAAAGAAAAAGGCAGCGAAATAGACGATTCCATGAATAAAACCTTCGACTACTACAAGGTATTTCTTGACAACGAAGATACAATAAAATGAACCTTTGGGGGCGGGGTTATGGGTTGAACCTTTGGGGACGGGGTTAGGGGTTCATTTTTCCAAAAAATGAACCCCTAACCCCGTCCCCAAAGGTTCAACCCATAACCCCGTCCCCAAAGGATCATTTTTAAGAAACGGAGAAAAATAATGACAGAGAAAAATCGTAAGATATTAACTGAAATCTATAAGGCACTGGATGAAAAGAAGGCTGAGAACATCAAGATCCTGGATATAAGCAAGATTTCCATCATGACGGATTTTTTTATCATCACTGACGGGAACAATCAGCCTCAGGTGGATGCACTGGTGGATGCAGCGGAAGAAGCGCTTTTAAAGGCAGGCATCAAAGATGTAAAGACCGAAGGGGGAAGGAATAACGGCTGGACTTTGATCGACGCCGGAAATATGATCATACACATTTTCACAAAAGAAAACAGAGATTTTTATGATCTGGAAAGGATCTGGAGCGACGGTAAAACTGTTGAACTCTGATAAGCTTTGCAGAATTTTTACAGACTTTGCTGAAACTTGCAGCCTTTATGATAAAAAATCCTTGACATGATCTGTTTTAACATTTTATAATCTTATATGTTTTGGTGGTTGTTTTTTGAACAGGGGTTGTTGGTTATGGAAAGGAAGATAAGCGTCATCGATTACGGTGACGTATCGTTCAAAGTATGGGATTTTAAGTATTTATATGGTTTGTTTTTTTGCACCCAAAATTCGAGTTGATCGTATTATGGGTGTTTTTTATTTCGTATTTTCGACAACGTGCCGAAAGAGGTGGAGCGGGTGGAATTTATATCTTTTGAAAATGAACCCCTAACCCCGTCCCCAAAGGGTCATAAAGGGAGGAGACTAAATGAAAGTCACGTGGAAAAAAGTAACAGGTTGTTTTTTGTGTTTGCTGCTGTTGATCGGGCTGATGCCTGTAAATATGGTTAAGGGAGATAATGTTCCTGAAGTAGACGTGCAAAATACAAGAATTGTTGACGGAAGTCAATATTCTATAGTAAGGGTTACAGGCTCATCAGACAGTAGTTTCACAATTAATGCAAATGAAAATGAGGATATAACAGTCATTTTATCCGGAGTAACAATTAATATGGAAATTTTATCCGGAGTAACATTTGGTAGGGAAAAATATGCTTTACGAATATTGGGTACCGGAAATGTGACCATTCTATTGGAGGGTAATAACACACTGAGCTCACCTTTGGGAACAGGAATAAGTAAAGAAAACAGTGGGAGCCTTATTATAAGCAATGTTGAAGGGAGTCAGAGTGCTTCATTAAATATAAATATAGGTAGCGAATGTGACGGCGCCGGGATCGGAGGAGGTTATCGTGGCTCAGGCTCTGATATCACGATCGGTGGCAATGCTCAGGTTACTGTAAATCATTTGGGTCAGGGCGCCGGGATCGGAGGAGGTCTGGAAGGCGCAGGTTCTAACATCACGATCGGTGGCAATGCTCAGGTTACTGTAAATCATTCGGGTTGGGGCGCCGGAATCGGAGGAGGTGATAGTGGCTCAGGCTCTGATATCACGATCTGTGGCAATGCTCAGGTTACTGTAAATCATTTGGTTGCGGGCGCCGGGATCGGAGGAGGTTATAGAGGCTCAGGCTCTGATATCACGATCGAAGACAATGCTCAGGTTACTGTAAATCATTCGGGTTCAGGCGCCGGGATCGGAGGAGGTCAGGGTGGCTCAGGCTCTGATATCACGATCGGTGGCAATGCAAATGTCATAGTTGTGGGTGGAGGAGATAGCGCAGCTATAGGTGGATCACGCACAGGATACTGTACCGGAGTAAGGATCCTTGACAATGCTACGGTAAGGTTGGGATTGTATGATGACAACCGTCCCTATATAGGAGGAAGGGACTGGACTGATATTGAATTTACCAACAATTCTCATCCCACGTTTACGGGAGATGTTCTTTACTATGAACCCGGTGCAACTGTTCAGGAGATTCAAAACGGTACCGCTCGAAGAGTGAATACAGCCAATCTTTCACTTAAAGCAAACGGCGGAACAGGTAATGATGTAGTGTTAACGAGACCAATAGGAGTTCAGGGCAGAATTCCCAATAATACCTTTTCCCGGGTCGGGTATGCTTTTTGTAGATGGAATACGTTAGCTAATGGAAACGGAACCAATTACACGGCCGGGCAATCTGTTACCTTAACCCAGAATCTCACTCTTTACGCTGTTTGGGAACACGTCTATAACCAAAACGTTGCTTCGGCACAATATCTTAGAACCCCTGCAGACTGTACCCATGCTGCGGTGTATTACAAGAGCTGTGTTTGCGGTGCAAGGGGAACAGAAACTTTTACTTACGGAAATCCTCTCGGACATGACTATCATGATGTGCCCGGGACCTATACAGCTCCCACCTGTACAAACGCAGGAAAGGAAGCAGATCTGGAATGCAGCAGTTGCCATGCGGTGATCGCTGGGAGAACCATAGATTCCTTGCCGCATACCTACGACAGAAATGTGGCTTCGGCACAATATCTTAAAACCCCTGCAGACTGTACCCATGCTGCGGTGTATTACAAGAGCTGTACCTGCGGTGCAAGGGGAACAGAAATTTTTACTTACGAAAGTCCTCTCGGACATGACTATCAAGAGGTTCCCGGGACCTATACAGCTCCCACCTGTACAAACGCAGGAAAGGAAGCGGATCGGGAATGCAACAGATGCCATGCGGTGATCACAGGGGGAACCATAGAGCCCTTGCCGCATACCTATGACAGGACTGAGACTTCGGCACAATATCTTAAAACCGCTGCAGACTGTACCCATGCTGCGGTGTATTACAAGAGCTGTGTTTGCGGTGCAAGGGGAACAGATAATGATACCTTTACCCAGGGCAGTCCTCTCGGGCATGATTATCATTATGTGCCCGGAAGCTACGAATCAGCCAGCTGCACTTCTTCAGGAAAAGAATCGGACAGGGAATGCTCCCGCTGTCATGATGTGATCTACGGCAGTTATATCCCCGTACTGCCTCACACTTACGACCGTGAAGTGGTAAATGCAACCTATCTTAAAAGCGATGCTGACTGTATCCATTCTGCAGTTTATTACAAGAGCTGTATCTGCGGGGAGTGCGGTACCGAGACCTTTACCTACGGCAGTCCTCTCGGACATTTTTATCAGGAGGTTTCGGAAAGCTCCATAGCACCGACCTGTACATCGGAAGGAAAGGAAGCGGATCAAAGCTGCCTTCGCTGCGGGGATGTGATCACAGGAGCCGTGATCGCCAAGCTTCCCCATACCTTTGACCAAAAGACGGCATCTGATAAGTATCTTAAGACTTCTGCAGACTGCACCCATGAGGCGGTTTATTATATGAGCTGTACCTGTGGGGAAAAGGGGACGGAGACCTTTATTCACGGCAACGCCCTGGGACATGACTATAAAGAGGTCATAGGGTCTGAAGTAGCTCCCTGCTGCACGTCGGAAGGTAAAGAGAGGGATTTGAAATGCACCCGATGTCAGGAGGTGATCACAGGTGCGGTGATCGCCAGGCTTCCTCACACCTTTGAACTGAGGAAAGCAGAAGATAAATACCTTAAGACCCCTGCAGACTGCACCCATGAGGCAGTTTATTATATGAGCTGCACCTGCGGTGAAAAGGGAACGGAAACCTTTACTTACGGACTCCCTTTAGGCCACGACTATAAGGTGCTTGTCGAGACCTATAAGGCTCCCACCTGTGCCGAACCCGGTAAGGAAGCGGATATGGAATGCGCAAGATGCCATGATCTTATCATGGGTAAAAGCATCCCAAAGACCGAAGACCACAAGTGGAAGGAAGCCACAGGATGGACTCCCAGAACCTGCGAGATCTGCGGCCTCACCGAAGGAGATGTGGTAAGCTACAGGATCTCTGCTGCCGAGAACGCCGGAACATCCGACAACAGCAAAGGTCTGACCTACAAGAAGGGGAAAAAGACGCCACTTATCCTAAAGCTTCTTAGAAGCGAAGATGAGGGTTCCGTCATCGATCATCTGGAAGGAATCCTGATCGACGGCAAAGATGCAAAGTACACCACAGACCGCTACGATAATTCCGTTTCCATAGCATACGAAACCCTTAACAGCCTGGAAGCAGGAGACCACACGATGACGGTGGTCTTTAATGACTGGAGGGAGGAATTAAAGTTCACAATAGAGCCGGCCGTAACTCCCAAAGACCTTGTCATCCCCATTGCAGTGGTCGGCAGCCTCAGTCTTGCGGGAGGCCTCGGCACTGCCATTATCGTAAGAAAGCGAAAGGCCCTAAAATGAACCCCGGGGACGGGGTTATAGGTTCATTTTTTGAACCCCAGAAAAGAGACCTCCAATAGACCTCCATAAGAGGTCTCTTTTCATGCCCTGAAATCTGAGACTTATCGCAATCCCTTATTCTATGAAAATTTTTATTAACAATAGCTGCAGTAAGTCTCGGAAAGTTGCATTTACTTTTAAATTTGAGTGGCTTAAATCTTGCTCGGATCATCGTAATTTGCACGTAATTTACTTGACATACGATGGAAAGAGAGGTATATTTTATGTAAACATTATTTCGCCAAACGCGAGTTTAACGAAATAATTATACCTTAAAAAGCGGTTTTCAGATGATAAGGAATTAAACCCATGAAAGAAATAAATTATCATGACAAACAAAATATTAATAACATAAACAAATTACGCGAGCTGGAAAATTCACTTCCTGCATTTGTAAAAACTTTTTTCAGAGGTATTGAACCCATCACTCAGTCAAGAACACGGATCGCTTACGCTGAAGATCTCAAAGTTTTTTTTGAATTTGTCAGAGAAAATAATCCGGAGTTTAAAGACAAAGAATTTTCTGCCATGAGGGATCCTACGGTTCTTGAGCGTTTTATAGCCGAGGACATTGAAGAATTTTTGGACTATCTTAAACTTTATGAGAATTCCGAAGGGAAAACCTACACAAATTCAGAGGCAGGTATTAAAAGAAAGATTTCTTCTTTAAGAGCCATGTACAATTATTATCATACACATCAGATAATAAATGAAAATCCCACATTACAGGTACGAGTACCAAAGATCCACGAAAAAAATATTATCAGGATGGATCCTAATGAAGTTGTTGATTTCCTTGATACAGTGGAAACAGGAAAAAATCTGTCGAAGAAATCCCTGGAGTTTCACGAAAAAAACAAGGTCAGAGATCTGGCTATCACTACCCTTTTACTTGGAACCGGTATCCGTGTATCCGAATGTGTCGGCCTTGATCTTAAGGATCTGGACATGGAAAACGATCGTATTAACATCATTCGAAAAGGCGGAAACGAGTCTTTTGTTTATTTCGGTGATGAGGTTCATGAGGCCTTGATCGATTATCTGGAGGAAAGAAAAAAGATAATTCCCGAATCTGGCAGTGAAAATGCGTTATTTCTTTCATCGCGAAAAAAACGTATGTGCGTAAGAAATGTAGAATTCATGGTAAAAAAATACGCAAAACTCTCCGTTTCCTCCAAGAAAATTACGCCTCACAAGCTGAGAAGTACCTATGGCACTCAATTATACACTGAAACCGGGGATATTTACCTTGTTGCAGAGGTCCTGGGACATAAGGATGTAAATACCACAAAACGCCATTATGCGGCTATAGACGAAGAAAGAAGGCGTTCTGCCAAGGATGCGGTCAAACTTAGGGAAAAATAAGAAAAAAGCTTAAAAACCTATGTAAACGTAAAGAAAAAAGCTTTATACGGTATCGGCCGTATAAAGCTTTAAATTTTCATATCTTGTAACGTTTATGTTCACTGAGAACCGTTTCAAGTTCAACAATATCCGAAGGTGTCAGGGAAATGTGGCGTAAGTATTCATTAAAGAAATTACTGATCTTACCGCTGAAAACCTTATTTAATAATGCTTTTGTTTCAATTTCCTGAACCTTTTCCTTGGTTATCAAAGCTCTGCATATAAATCCGGGATCCTCACGGCTTACAGCTCCCTTATCGATCAAACGATTGATAACTGTGTAGGTGGTGTTTTTCTCCCATCCGATGTAGTTCTTAATGATATTTGCAATGTCTTTTGCTGCAATCTGGTCATTTGCCCAAAGCAACTCCATAACATTTAATTCACCCTCATGTAATCGAATTTCCTCTCCCATTTTCAAAACTCCGTCCTTCCAAAACTAATCTACCGCGGTAGATGCTTTTACTTTCAATACTCCTCAACATATTGAAATGATCTTCCGTGGTGATAATTCTACCACCATAGAAATTGTTTTGTCAAGAATTAAAGCAGTTCTTTCGAAAGTTTTTCCAAATAAAATACCGAGTATACGGGAAGGGTTACGAATATGTCTTCTTCTACAAAATTAGAATTGGTGATTTTCAAGGCTTTAGATGATGTTTGTCTACTCTGATAGGATGAAATGCTCTTAGAGGATCTTCTGATCTCGTTCAAGTAGTCAACGGGAATAAGATCACCGTCCTTCTTTTTTATAACAAAAGGCAGTTCAGCCCTGTTTCCCGACTCCCAAAAATAAACGTCCATTTCATTTTCCAACATTGTGGCCAGGATATAGTTTTCTTCCCTGAGAAGAAATTCTACATCTGTAATCTCATCAAAACACTGAGTTTTATTAAATGTATATTCCGGATGATACAGCTTAAACTTTCTGTTATCCGATAGCTCTTCTATCTTAAGGACCAAACCTTTTCTTACCAGTTCATCTATAGCTTCCGAATACATATTGTATGTTACGCCGTTTCTGATGAGGCTGAACATGAATTTCTTATTTGGCTTGGAAAGTTGTTCGTCAAGAGTGTCAAGGATCTGCTGGCATTTAGTCTTTAAAGAAGTTTCTTTAATGAAATTTACTGTATTGTAGATCAATAATTTGGCATCGTTCTGTTTTGCGTTGATCCCCAGGCGGTTTTCCCTTATGTATTCATTAACCACTTCAGGCATACCTCCTGTCCAAAGATACTCTTCGAAGGTGGAGATCAGGTTATTGTGTACGATATCAGGCAGTTTTTCATGCCTCAAAAGAGTCTCTCCGATGGAATTCACATACCAGTCATTGTAACCCAGATTTGTAAGAAATTCATCAAATTGCAAAGGGTACATGTGAAGTTTTTTAAAGGAACCTACATCTGCGCCTATTGTGTAATCGTAATCGGAAATAAAGATCCATTTACAGCTATGGACAACAGCTTCCTTTAAAAGCCGTAAAAAAAATCCTTCAGCTTTTTCTGTTTCATTTAAGATCAAAAAATTTGCTTCAAGGGCCTCTTTACTTAAACCGAAGTGATCTCCTATATGAGCGGCGGGATCTTCGATACTGTCCTCACGTGTCAGGAAAAGCTCAGGCTCATAATGTAAAAAGGAATCATGAAAAAGTTTAGCATACTCATGGCATATAAATGCTTTACCCACGCCTTTTAATCCGTAGAGTAAAAGAGGCCCTTCCTCATGATCTTCCCATTGCTTGATCTTTTCTGTTATATTTCTTTTTAATGCCTTATTTTCCATTTATATGTTTCCTAAAAATTTACCGATCTTCTTAATTTGTCCAAAAGAGAAACAAAATACTCAGGCAAAGGAGCTTCAAATTCCACATATTCTTTGGTGGAGGGATGAATAAAACCTATAGTTTTTGCATGTAAGCACTGCCCTTGCAGATTATAATGTTTTTCTGAAGGTCCGTAAACCTCATCACCCAGTAACGGATGATGCAAAGATGCCATGTGGACTCTGATCTGGTGGGTTCTTCCGGTCTCAAGTCTGCATTCTATATGGGAGTACTTTCCTCCAAGGTTTTCCAAAACCAGGTAATTTGTAATGGCTTCTTTTCCTGACTTGTAATTAATAGCCATCTTTTTACGGTCTTTTGGGTCTCTTCCTATAGGTGCATCAACCCGTCCCGAAGCTTCTTTAAAGCAACCGTTGGCAATGGCTTCGTATTTTCGGGTTATGGAGTGGACCTTAAGCTGATCTGACAGGCATTGATGAGCTATATCATTTTTACAGACCACGAGAGCACCCGTGGTATCCTTATCGATCCTGTGAACTATACCCGGTCTCATAATACCGTTTATTCCAGACAAAGTGTCACCGCAATGATAAAGCAGTGCATTTACCAGTGTACCTGAATAGTGTCCCGCAGCCGGGTGTACTACCATATCCTTAGGCTTATTTACTATAATGATATCCGCATCTTCGTATATTATATCCAAAGGGATATTTTCGGGTTTTATATCAGGTTTTTCCGCATCGGCGAATATAACCTCTATAACATCACCTTCTACGGTCTTGTAGCTGGATCTTATCTTTTTGCCGAATACAGAAACAAAACCGCCATCAATCAATCGTTGAATAGCGGTTCTGGACATTCCTTCCGTTTGCGAAGAGATGAATTTGTCGATACGGAGATCGGCGGTCTCTTCATCGATTGTCAGTATTACTTTCTCCATTTTCCTCGATCTTCTTTTTCTTTATGGAAAAGAATGAAAAATTGTCTTCCTTGTATCTGGTCAAAATCATAACTATGGTAAGTGCCGCAGCCACTGTAATGCAGCAGTCGGCAAAGTTAAAGATGGGGAAATTGATGATCTCCACATAAATGAAATCTGTAACATATCCGAAGAAAATACGATCAATAGTATTTCCCACTGCTCCCGCGAGCATAAACACATCAATCCAGATAAGAGGCAGATAATGTTTTTCCTTGGGAAGTCTGATATAAACGAATAGCAATATAGCAAATAATAATAAAGATACGATCAAAAGGAAGTTGATCCTGTCCTGAAGTATTCCCCAAACAGAACCTCTGTTTTCAAGATAATGAAAGCATAACACGTTTTTGATCAAATAATAGCTTTTTGAGGCGCCGGTGTCTGTGATCAGGTATTTCCTCGCAAGAACCTTCGTGAATTGATCTATGGCCACTAAAACGACAAATACGAGGGCCTGAAATATATAAGTTGATTTATTAAACTTTTTTTCCATTTCAATTTTCCGCTTTTCCGTTTATGATCTCGAAGTCATTATCTTTCTGATCATTATCGGAAGCAGCGTTTCTTTCTTCTTTCTTATCGTAAAACTTTTTCGGTACAGCGATACCGTCCGTATTCAATAAACTGGCAGAAATATTAAAGGAATCGGAATTTATAAGTTCTATCTGAGCATTTACAAGGTTTTTAAAGTTGATCTTATAGGTATCAAAAACCTGATTCAGATGAATTATCTGCTGATTTATCTTGTCCAGTTCCCTGCGGGCATCACCCAGAATGACCTGAGATTTGGTCATGGCATCGTTTTCAAGCTGCCTTGCATTTTCAAATGCACTTGCTCTTGTTTCCTCAGCTGTTTTTTCGGCGAGTATCAAGGCTTTTTGCATTGTTTTCTCAATGGAACGATAATGGATCAATGCTTCTTCAAGTTCACTTACCTTATTTTCAAGTCCTTTTTTTTCTTTAAGGAGTTCCGAAAAGCTGCCGGCTATTTCCTGAAGAAAAGAATCCACATCTTTTTTATCATATCCGAGGCCCAAGGCCTTAAAGGATTTATTCTGTATATCTACAGGTGTTAACATCTTCTTTTCCTCCCTGATCAATACTTGTTAAATGTCGGAAAATCACTGCCTGTCAATGTGATCTGAGCAAGAATGTCACCCTCGATATCCACATCACCGGGTGCGGCGATGAAATTATAACCTGTGATCTGATAGATCTGACCGCCGAGGGCATATACAGCACCTCCGGCAAAGTCCATGAGTCTCTGGGCAAGTTCCACCCTTACGCCTTCAAAATTAAGGAAGATCACTCCACCGCCTTTAACTGTTTCACTTACTTCTTTGGCTTCCTCAAAAGACTTGGGGTTTAGAACGTATATGCGGCGATCTGAAAGAGAGGATCTTAAAGGCACGGCTGTTTTGCTCTGGGGCTGCTGAACCGTGTTTCTTTGAGACTGGGAGGTACGTCCCGAATAAAAACTCTGTCCGGAGGATGAAGGCCTCTGTGACTGGGGGCGATAAGAACCGAAGGAAGTATCGCGGCTCGGAGATGTTGTTCCCGAGGGACGGGAATTAAAGGTACGTCTTTGAGCTATGGGCTCATCATCGTACTCATCTTCCTCTTCCTCTTTATCTGTTCTTCCACGCATATCTTCATATTTTCTTAAAGGGGGATTTTCACGCTTAGGCACAACCTCGCGCTTGCGGCTGTTATCCATGACGATATCAAAATCTTCATCATCGTCATAATCCTCTTCATCCGTAAGCTTTAATGAATTCAAAAAACCTTGAATTAATTTTCCCATAAAGAATTCTCCTCATGCCTTTCAATATGTTACATTATCCTTATTTTTTAATACACTGTCAATAGTTTTTAGTAGATGACGGCACCTTCCGTTACCTTATCGGCTTTAAGTGCAATATGGTCGTAAGCCTTTAGTCCGGAGGGGGAATTCCTTTTGACCAGAACATAGTCAGTTCCCGATTCCAGACGCTCCACGCGTTTAAATACAGCATAGCCGTTATTGATGTTGTAAGCGCCTTCCAGCTTTACGGCAAACAGATAAAGCATTGAACTCTCGGTTTTATCCGGTTTTACTATATATTCACCGGAAGAGATAAGATTTCCGCTGATGTAATAAAAACCTTCATCTTTCCAAAAGATCTCTGTTTCCAAAAAGCCATAGGTTTTCGCTCCGTTTTTTTCATCGGTCCTTTCTATGGTAAGACCGATCTTTTCCTTATCATTCTCATTTGTCTTATAATTCGTAAAATAAGAAGAAGGTATACGGTAAAAATCCTTATAAGCCAATGAAGAAACCGGTATCTTAAGTCCCGAGTTTTCTTCCGTATCAAAAGAAATATCAACAAATCTCTCAGCAGTATAGTTAGAGATATATTTATCAAGTTTTATAATGGCATAATACTTGGTGCCGCATTTTGAAAAACTGACCGGTGCAGTGATCTTCTGCCCGTCATTAATGGTAAAGGTGACTTTTTCTTTACCCGAAAGTTTTGAAAAGATATCATCGTTCAATTCCACGATAATATTCCAGTCATCTGAGGTTATAAGTTTGTAAACGATAGTTCCGGCTTCGGCCAGATCTGTGGAATAAGCATATTGGGAAGCATACTTTTCCTCGAACATGGAAGTATTGAAATTATTCACATTCACATTGGAATAACCGTCCAGGTAATAGGAAATTATACCGGAGGAATCGGAATTCACGATATTAAAGCCGGTATTCAGCCCGGTAACCTTTATGATATCGTTCAGACGGGTCATTACCTTTTTGTCCATTGTACGACGATAATACTGAAGTATCTCGTCTTTTACAGTATTAAACTCATCAAAATCCGATGCTTTTATGTAGCTCTTGTTAATAAAAGCCTTTAGATCCGATATTTCCCGGGAAGTAAGCTTGATCCCTGATTTCTCTGTGCTTAGTCTTTCATAGACGGAACCGTCGGAACCAATGGAATAAACACTTTCGTTTTTGGAGATCTTATCTCCCTCTTTAAAATAATAATTGATATATCCGCTTTTTGAAGTGGTATAAAGTTTTTCTTCACGGACGATCAGACCCTTGAACACATCTTTTGAATAAAGCCTGCCCACAGGTACTTCATAAATTGAGATCTCTGTTTTTGTCAAAGGAACATAAACATTGATTGTCAGGTAAATAAGGACAAACAAAAAAATAACCAGTCCTATATTGACCTCTTTACGCTGTTTAATTTTTGTGGGCTTCGTACCTGACAATTTATAAACCTCCGGCGTCAAGTTATAGATCAAAGACCTGAAAACATAATAAGCACAAGGCAGTTTCCCGCCTTGTGCATTTATTATCAATATATACTCTTATAAAGCAACAACAACGTTCTGTCTTACCTTTTCGCTTAATCTATCGGCATTGGATGAAACACTGAGGATGAAATCAACCTTAAATGCGCTCGAAAGGACTTCAAGCTTATCGATCAAACCTTCCATATCTTTGGCTTCGATACATGCAATAGTTAAAAAGCTGTCCAGATAGATGCTGGAAATGTCATAATTCTGTGAAATGATACCACTGATAAAGCCGACGAATTCATCAGCGTTGTTGATGAAATAATTCTTAGCATTGATCAAACGGATCTTGTTGTTAAGTTCATACATATGCTTCGAATTTTTATCGATGTAGATAATGCTTCCCTTAGAGTGCAACACGTCGGCGTTGGCTCTGTCAAGAATAATTTTGGTTTTACCCTTTCCCTTTTCACCTGCAATAATCTGTATCATAATTTCATCCTCCTGAAATGATATTTATAATGAATGAGAAATTCATTATCAAAGTTAGTATATGCAACGTATAACAGCCATTGCGTTAGAAAAAAACGTAAAGATTAAAGTTCTGATTTATTACCTAACCCCGTTATAAGGTTATGTAAGCGAAGCTTACATAAACACACGGATGATGAGCGATCGTCAAGCTTGCTTGTAAGAGCGCTTATTATCCGTGTGCACATGAAATTTATTTCATGTGCCTTATAACGTTCACAGCTAACATCTTAGTCACTACTTAATTCTTATACAATTCTCTCCAGTCAAGGTCTCCCCTGTCCAAGGCCTTTACCAGCAACTCTGCGGTTGCTATGTTCGTTGCAAAAGGAATATTATGAGTGTCACAGAGACTGATGATATCAAATACGTTAGGCTCATGTGACTTTGGATTTAAAGGGTCTCTCAGATAGATTATCATATCCATATCATTGCTCTCTATTTGAGCTCCCATCTGTTGCTGTCCTCCGAGATGCCCCGCGAGATACTTATGAACGGTTAACCCTGTGCCATCCTCTATCATTCTTCCGGTGGTTCCTGTAGCAAAAAGAGAATGTTTCGACAATATCCCCTTATATGCTATGCAGAAACTCTGCAGAAGCTTCTTTTTGGCATCATGTGCAATTAAGCCTATGTTCATCTGATCAATTCCTCGCTTTCCTTTTTAAGGGCAACATCATGATTGATTGCTATGTTCTGTACTATCCCAAGCATAATGTAACTGCTGAGTGCAGAACTTAATCCGTTGCTTACAAACGGCAACGGAATTCCCGTATTCGGAAGAAGCAATGTAACAACGCCGATGTTAACAAACATCTGAGATGTGAAAACACAGGCGCAACCCACTCCAATCAATTTTCCGAGCAAGTCGGACGCGTTATACGCGATCTTTAAGATATTCAGCGCCATCAAGAAGAATAATATGATGACGAGTGTTGCTCCAAGAAACCCGAACTCCTCGCATATCCCTGTGAAAATAAAATCACTTTCACGAACCGGTACATACACCGTTCCTCTGGTGCCTGTATCATTGTTCAACTGCTTTCCCAAAAGTCCGCCGGAGCCAATAGCCGAAACGGAATTAAGCTGTTGGTACATGGTGTCCGGATAATCCTCCGGATGAAGATAAGCAAGTATTCTGGTTTGTTGATTTTCTGTTATGAATAAGGGATCCGGCTGCTGAACGTACCAAAAAGCAAATATGAGAAGAGGTACGGTTACTACGATCAATGCCGCTATCGCCTTTATATTGTATCCCGAAGCAAAAAGCATGATCACAAACAATAATGCAAAGACTATGCTTGTTGACAGATCGGGTTCTATCAGTATGAGCAGCCATTGAAGCCCAAAGACCGCTCCTACTATAAGTATTACATAGATTTTTTTTAACTTCGGTTCCAATATCTGATAGATCTTGGCCATCACAATGATCATAATGACCTTGGAAAGTTCCGAAGGCTGAAAAGAAAAGATCTCTTTGATCCCCAGCCATCTCCTGGCACCGTATATGGTAACGCCGAATCGTGTAAATTTAACGGCGGCAAGAAGCAAAAGGTTCAAAAGATACATGGGGACATACAGTCTGGCCAAAAATCTGTAATCAAAAACCGATACAAACATGGCCAGAAACATGCCGCCTGCAACACCGATCAGCTGCTTAAGATAGAGCTTTTCGGATACTCCGGGCATCACGAATAATGTATATGCACCAATGACACCTAAGGAAGCTGCAAAAACCATTAAAGCAATATTGTATTCCCTCAGGTTATAACACAGGATCTTGTCCCGTAACTTTTTAATCAGATTCAGCATTTGATCAGATCCGTTTTACTTTTCTTTCCTTTATGGGGATATTAGCCTGTAATGCAGGACCATTGCTGCCTGCAAGCTTTCCGTCCGGTGAGATCTTGATATCAAAATTCTCAATATCAACATCAACATACTTTGACAAAACGGAAATAATATCTGTTTTGATCTGCTCTATTGTTTCGGGCGGAAGTCCTTGATGCTCCGAATAGAGAACAAGCTTCAATCTGCTTTTTGCATCCAGCCCGGATCTTTTTTGTTTGTTTTTTTTGCTGAAAAAGCCCATTTTTGTCCCTCCCGTTATTGCCTTTTACCGAATAATTTGGAGAAGAATCCGCTTTTCTTGTTAAGATCCAGGAAAGGGACCTCTTCACCGGTAACTCTGTGACAGATGTTCATGAACGCCTTACCTGCCAATGATTCGGAACCAACAAGAGGGATACCTGTATTTGTAGCCACAACGATATTTTCATCATCGGGAACAATACCGATCAGATTGATGGAAAGTACTTCAAGAACGTCTTCTGCAGACATCATTTCTCCGCGCTTGACCATATCCATGCGAAGTCTGTTAACAATAAGGTCATAACGTTTAACCTCATTGGCATCAAGAAGACCGATGATCCTGTCTGCATCTCTGACAGCAGATACTTCAGGCGTGGTAACGATCAAAGCTCTGTCAGCACCGGCAATGGCATTTCTGAAACCTTGTTCAATACCTGCAGGGCAGTCCAGAATGACGTAATCAAATTCCTTTTTAAGAGTGTCGGTCAAGGTCTTCATCTGTTCAGGAGATACAGAAGTCTTATCTCTTGTCTGAGCGCAGGGAAGGAGATAAAAATTGGAATATCCCTTTACCTTGATAAATGCCTGATTGATCTTACACTTTTGCTCTATAACATCAACGAGATTGTATACTATCCTGTTTTCGAGACCCATAACAACGTCGAGATTTCTGAGGCCGATATCCATATCGATCAGTACTACTTTTTTGTCGAGTTTAGCCAATCCGGTACCGACATTGGCAGTGGTCGTGGTCTTACCAACGCCGCCCTTTCCGGATGTTACTACAATAACCTCTCCCATGTTTTAAAATCCTCCGAGTTTAAAGTATTATATCGTTAAGAACCGATCTGGATGCGAGCTCGATGGCAATGGCATTATCTTTTACCAATGCGATCTTCGGTTCATGCTCTTCTTTTTTTCCTTTTTTCTTGACAACGGAATCGGAAGCTCTGCCTATCTTATCCGCTATCCTGATCTGGATGGGATCCATATTAAGAGCGAATACAAAGGCGTTTTCGTTACCGTTGATGCCTGCATAGGCTTTCCCCTTGAGACTGCCCAGGATAATGATGCTCCCTTCGGAGTAGATCTCACTGCCGGCATTTATATCCCCCAGTATTACAAGGCTGCTTTTTTCGTTGAGCACCATGCCGCTTCTTAAATAACCTTTATAAAACCGGGCGATCTTTGGAATATCCTCCCGTGAGTAATAAATATAATCCTCATTTTCCGGAGGCTCCGAAACGGATGTTTCCGCATTGACCTCTTCCGAGGGAACTTCCTCGACATCTTCAAAGATCGTATCCTCAGTTTCGGCTGCGACAGTTTCCTCAACAGGCTCAATTTCTATCTCTTCAGGTTCATTATATTTCTGAACAGCCCTTCTGAATCTCTCTTCCGTATCGGAATTAAAATCCATAATACATAAAATATCCAGAGAACAACTGTCCCGAATAATACCGATCAATTCTTCTCTTTCTTCGTCGTTCAGCGGTCTGCCCTCAAAACCAATGGCGATTTTTTCTTTACCGAACATTTTTGATGCGTGTTTAAAGTATTCGGCAGTTTCAGTCTTTATATCATCAAACGACGCATCGGAGGCAATGTTAACGGAAAGTCCGTATCTGTTGCCCTTTAATGAAATTATACCGTTCATTTAACCTCCTGTCAGTCTCCGATAAATTCTATTTCACCAAGATTTGTATTATCTATTATATGATAATAGTCTTTGTAAATATCACTGACAAGAATTGCCGCATTGGTTCCGGAATATCCGTTGGTAATTACGGCAACTACACTTGTTTCCGGATCTTTCTCAGGTGCAAAACTTATAGCGAGTGCGTGAGCTGCATTGGTTGCCGATACTTCGGCAGTACCTGTTTTCGCCGCCACGGTATAGGGAACCTTTGCAAAGGCTTTCTTCAAAGTGCTTGAAGAGGAAACCACCATTTCCATTCCGGAATGTATGGACATCCAGTCATCATCCGATAATCCGTTGATAACTCCGGATATAACGGGAGTACTCTCATATAAGATATGGCCGTCCTTGTCGGTTATCTTTGATATAACGGTCAGATCGTAAACCTTACCTCGAGTGGCAATGGCTGTAGCATACTTTGACATCTGTGTGGCCGTAAATCTGTGTCCGTAACCTATGGACGAACGAACTGCATCCGAAGTAGAAAAAACAGGCTCCGCTTCACTTATTTCAATGCCGGAATTTTTATTAAGTCCAAACAATGTGCCGGTTTCCGTGAGCAATGAAATACCTTGGGAATCGGAGTACTCTTCACTGTTTTTCGTCGCGAGTCTGTAACCCACTTCATAAAAGAAATAGTTACAGGAATTCTTAATGGCATAGGCCAAAGTCTGTTCTCCGTGCCCGTGAATGTACCAACAGGCAGGACTCGGATCGATCTTGGTAAATATAACTTCATCGCGAATTTTTTCCGTGGATGTAAGAACTCCGTTTAAGATACCGGAAACCGCAACAAGCGGTTTAATGGTGGAACCTGTGGGAATCCTCATCTGAGTCGCACGGTTATAAAGAGGATTGGATCCGTCTTCCAATAATTTTGAATAGTACTTCCAGTCGATCTTATTGGCCAGTTTATTGTTGTCATAACCCGGATATGTGACCATGGCTATGACAGCTCCGGTCTTACAATCCGTCTGGACCGCAGAACCGTTATAGGGCTCTATGGCAAGCATGGCGGGTGTGATCTCGAGAGCTGAGAGCTTATCCTTAAAAAAATTGAAAGGTTTTATCTTCGAATCTTTTAATTTAATATAATCCTCTTCGTTATATTCTATCACATTTTGATCAAATAATAAAAGACAAATTTCTGTTCCTGTCAAATTATATGAAAAAATCAGATCCCTGAATATCATAAGATCGATGGCTTCATTGTCCGAAATGTCATCAAACATAGTATCCATAAGGGTTTCGTAGATCTCTCCGGTGGTATAGTAACTTCCCTCTATCCCCAAAATTTTAAGGTCTACCCACTCATTATTTATGCAATGAACAATGTAATCGGACAAACTCATCTCATTATCCGTATATTTTTTGTATTCCGGATCGTGATTTCCGGTTTTTGAGGCATATAGATACCCCTTTTCTCTCATTTCTTTAAAGAAATATTCCAGATATTTATGGGCTTCCTCCTGAAGGTCCGATAAAGGCGCGGAATTTCCGAACTGCATATATTCCCTCAACCCTTTAAGCATATCCGACTTATAGGAAGAGAACTTTTTATATATGCTTTCTTCGTTATCCGACAGATCCTCCAGTTTAAGCTTATCTATATCAAAAACATGATTTTCGAACAAAGCATAATAGCATTCGTAAACAGGGATATTTATGTCATCGGAACTGATGCCTTTTGTACCGTAATCCATCGAGTTTACAAGGTTAGCCGCCAGGACCGATGCTATGTTTTCTTCCAGCAGTCCGTAATAGTCCTTTTGAAGCTCCGCATCCAGGGACAGATATATGTTATTTCCCGAAACAGGCTTGGAAATGATTTCTGTTTCTATTATCCTTCCGGATCTGTTCAATGTAACCTTTTCCACTCCCTTGGTTCCGGAAAGTTCCTTCTCGTAGGAGGCTTCTATGCCTGTTTTACCCACATAATCCGTAGATGTATAGTCAGCATTTTCGGATTCAAGGTTAAGCGCCTCCAGTTCATCTTCGGTGATAAGACCGGTATAACCTATGATATGGGCAAAATATTCACTGTAGTAATAGACTCTTTTGGTCTGCTGCTCCACGGAAACTCCCGGAAGTTCTCCCGAAGCTTCCAGAAGCGCGGCTATGGTAACATCGTCTATGTTGGTGGCAACTGTGTATCTGGCTGAATTATCCGGATTTGTAAAATATGCATATCTTACCGCGGCCACGTCCAGCTTTTGGTCAAGGGTCAGATCATCGGAGATCTGAAACATGGCAGAGGTTTTATCGCCGTGACAAAGAAAGTCGAAAACCTCCTCCGCGGTGGCATTTCTCTGCTTTTCGGAAAGATTGTTGACAGAACGTAGTCCGTAAGCATTTTTCTTGAATCTGAGTTCGGAATTACCACTGACCGTAAAATATAGATCACCACGTTCATCCGCAGCTATACCGAATTCAAATTCAGGCTCGATGTCATGTTCTCTTAATATTGTACAGAGCTTTAAGATCATCTCATTTTTTTCTTTATTTCCGCTTAAAGATGCGGACTGCTCAAGAAAAACGGAATAAGAAAGTTCGTTTCCGGCCAGGAGTTTACCGTTACGATCATAGATCATGCCTCTGGTGGCAGGTATATACCTTAATTTGACCGTATAATACTCTTCATTTCTTTTTACGGTCTTTCCTCCCACTATCTGAAGATCGTACAATCTGAAGATAAGGACACCCGCAAGGAACGCAAAAGACAGAGCCACGTAAAACAGCCTGGATGTTAATACAGCTTTTATTCTGTTTAAGAAGTTATCATCATTCATTTGAGAAGCCTTCCGGACTCATGAGCTTTTTCTGTATAAACATGAACAGTGGATAAAGTACAACAGCAACAACCAAGGTATAAAAGGCTCTGGGAAGGATCATGTTTAACATGTAAGATCCCAGGGAAGTCTTTCCAAGGAGAAAGAAGCCGAAAATATAATAGGCCAGGGAATAGAACAATTCTCCGGAAAAAATGGCAACAGCAGGCACTATAAGGCTTTGAGGATCAAATATCCTGTTAAATCTGCCTGCGATATAAGCGATGAACATATAGATCAGGGAACAGGTTCCGACAGTCTCGGAAAACATGAGATCCAAAAGCAGGCCGGAAAAGAAGCCTGCGGCTATGGCCTGATTCTGACCTTTGGTAAGGGATATGACAATGATAAGGATCAAAAAGCAATCCGGAACCACTCCGAACACGCGAAAATTTGCAAACACCGATGTTTGCAACAAATAACACAATATGATCTCGATCAGATAAACTAAATAACGGATCATGGCATTTACCTTAAAGCTTCCGCTTCTTTTTCCTTAAGTACAGTGATCACCAGAACATTGTCCAGCTTTTGAAAGTCCACGGCAGGAACCAGTAAAGCTTCCTTTGTCATATTACTTGAATCGATCTCAAGATTTTTTATGTAACCTATAAGAAGACCGGAGAGATACTTATCACTGATACGTGAAGTAAGGACTTCTTCGTTTTCCATTGCATTACATTCCTTGGGAAGCATATTGATCTCAATGGTACCGTTGCTTCTTAGCATGGCCATGTTGCCGTTTACTATGCAATTGTCACCGGATGATGCGATCATGGCGGAAACATTGGAATTATCGTCGATTATGGACTTGACCACAGAGGTCTTTTTTCTGACATCGGTAACTATGCCCACCAGACCGTTTCCGGCTATTACGTTCATATTAACGCAGATGCCGTCATCGGAGCCCTTATCTATGGTGAATATATCATACCAGCCGTTACTTTCCCGGGCAATGATCCTTGCGGCAGTCTTTGGAAGATCCGGGTATTCCGTATCCAGATCGTACAGACGTCTCAGGGAATCCAGCTCATATTGATCGTTATCTGTAAGACGGGCTTTAGACGAAAGCTCTTCCACTTTCTTTTTTAATTCCTCGTTTTCAAGTTTTAGTTCTTCCATGGTCTCCCGTTTTTTGAACCTGCCGGATATGGCACTTCCCACATGGTTTATGCCGGACTGCATGGGGCTTAAAACAATATCCGCCAGATTTTTAACCGGTTTTATCGTATCCGGGAACCTGTAGGATACAAACATTATTACAAGGCAAATAAAGCTTAATACGAAAAGTATATGCTTGGGGAGAAGAACTATTCTTTTTTCTTCCTTTTCACGTCTGCGTATTCTTGCGGACTTTTTTCTTTTGTGGATCTCAAGTTTCATATTTAAGCCTTATCCTAAAAGTTATAAGAGAAATTATTTGATCTTTATAAGTCCCGCGTTAACCATTTCCTGAAATGACATCATGATACCGAATTTTGCATGATACCAGGTGAGACCGCCCTGAAAATATACGGCATAGGGCGGATAAAGAGGTCCGTCGGCCGAAAGCTCGATGGATGAGCCCTGAATAAAGGCACCTGCCGCCATTATAACATCCGAATGATAACCGGGCATGGGCCAGGGTTCGGGAGTTACATAACTGTCAACGGGAGCTGCCTCCTGGATACCCTTGCAAAATGCGTTCATTCCTTCGGGTGATCCCAGCTTTACAGCCTGGATTATGTCAAATCTTTCCTCAGTGGCATTGGGAACGCATTCAAAGCCGAATCTTTCATATAGATTCGCGGCAAATATAGCTCCTTTTAAAGCTCCGGCAGTAACAACGGGAGCAAGGAACAACCCCTGGAAGAAAGAACGGTTGAGGCCCAGAGTAGCACCCACTTCTTTTCCCAGACCGGGAGCAGTGAGCCTAAAGGCACAGTTTTCGATAAGATCCGATCTTCCCACGATATAACCGCCTATGGGAGCCAGTCCGCCACCGGGATTCTTAATAAGTGAACCTACGCAAAGATCCGCACCCAGATCTGTGGGTTCGATGGTCTCCACGAATTCCCCGTAACAATTGTCCACCATGCAGATGACTTCCGGCTTAACGGACTTTATATAGCTTACAAGTTCACCTATTCTTTCCACGGAAAGGGTCTTTCTGGGCTCATAGCCCTTGGAGCGCTGAATGGTGACCAGTTTTGTCTTTTCATTTATCGCATTTTTAATACCTTCAAAGTCAAACTCTCCGTTTGGAAGAAGATCCACCTGGGAGTAAGTCACACCGTATTCGGCAAGACTGCCCTTTTGAGGCCTGATACCAATAACGCCTTCCAGCGTGTCATAGGGCTTTCCCACCGGAGAAAGGATCTCGTCCCCCGGCCTTACATTGGCTGAAAGAGCTATGGTAAGAGCGTGGGTACCGCAGGTGATTGTGGGACGAACAAGAGCATCCTCTGCATGGAATATATCTGCATATACTTTCTCGAGAGTTTCTCTGCCCGCATCATCATATCCGTATCCGGTGGAAGCTTCAAAATGCTCTGCGGCAAGTTTATTCTTCCGCATTGCATTTATTACCTTTAATTGGTTGATCTCTGCGATCTCATCGATCTTATCAAATCTTTCTTTAAGTCCCGAAAGCACTTCATCGGAAAGTCTTACAACCTCCTTTGAAATGCCTGATTCTTCGTAAATCTTTTCCTTCATCTTAGCTCCATTCATTTATATCATGTTTATCATATTACTTAAAATTTCTTCATCCGACATCCGGCTCTTGTCAAACCAGATAACATCCGGTTCTCTCTTAAGCCAGGTTATCTGCCTTTTCGCAAAATGTCGGGTATCTCTTTTTAAAATATATATTGCTTCCTCCAGGCTGATCTCGCCTTCGATAAAAGCAGCGATCTCTTTGTACCCCAAGCCCTGCATGGAAACATTGGTCCTTGGCACTCCGTTTTTCAGAAGTGTCCTGACCTCCTCTACCAGTCCCATATCCAGCATCAGATCCACCCGCTTTTCAATATTATCATATATACGGCTTCTTTCATTGGTAAGGGCAAAATAATGGTATTCATAGGGGGATTTTTTAGCCCGTTGTTCTTTGTTGTGTTCAGAGATCTTCCCCTTGCTCTTTTCATAGAATTCCAGAGCACGGATAACTCTCTTCACATTATTGGGATGGATGCTTTCCGCAGCCTCGGGGTCTATTGCTTTAAGTCTTTCATGAAGCACTTCCCCGCCCTTTATCCTTGCCTCTTCTTCCAGTTCATGCCTGAAGGTCATGTCATTGTCATTGTCGGTAAAATCTATGTCATACAAAACAGACTGGATGTAAAAGCCTGTACCGCCCACAAGGATAGGGATCCTGTCATTTTCATGAAGGCGTGAAATGATCTCCTTTACCCTTTTGGCAAATTCAACAACGTTAAAATCTTCCCTGGGGTCCAGTATGTCTATCATATGGTGAGGAATGCCCTGCATTTCATCAGCTGTGACCTTGGCTGTTCCTATGTCCATGCCTTTGTAGACCTGCATGGAATCAGCGGATATGATCTCGCCCGATATTCTTTTTGCAAGTTCGATTGATATTTTGGTCTTTCCTACAGCTGTAGGCCCGCCAATTATAACTAATTTGTTATTCATCAAAGCACTCTCTTGAATTTTTTATCCATATCCGCCTTGGTCATGGATATGGTTGTAGGTCTTCCGTGTGGGCAATGATAGGGATCATCCAGCTCAAACATATCTTTTATCAACGTCTCGGCTTCTTCAAAGGTTATATAATTATTGCCCTTGATGGCGGCCTTACAGGATATGGTGGCCACTCTGTCCAGCATGGTCTCGGGACTCCCGGCATCTCTTCCGTTCAAAAGATCATCCAGTATCTCCTTAAACAGTTCTTCGTGATCTATATCCACCAGTTCTGCGGGAACACCAGTGACTTTAAATTCGCGGGGACCGAATTCTTCAAGTTCAAACCCCAGTTTCTCAAAGACTTTCATGTTCTTAACGAGGCATTCGGACTCTCTCATGGAAAGAGAGATTATTGCGGGAGGAAGCAGAGTCTGGGAAAGGAACTGCTCCTTAGCCCTTATCTTTCTCATGGTCTTTTCAAAAAGCACCTTCTCATGGGCCGCATGCTGATCGATCATAAACACGGTGTCACCCATTTCTACTATCCAATAGGTCTTAAACACCTGTCCCACCAGACGGATCTCATTCTTTTTGTCCTTATAAAGATCCAGGGGAAGCTCGGTCTGTTGAACATCCGTGATACTGTTGCTTTTATCTATAAATTCCCTTATATACTCCTCTTGAGTCAAAGGTTTGTTGATAACCTCTTTTAAAGGCTCATCGGGCTCTTTTGCGGGTTCCTTTATAACCTCATCTTCAGGTCTTGGCGCAGCCGTATTTACGGGAAGTTTTTCTTCCGGTTTTACCGGACTGTTAATAAAAGGCTCAAGATGATTTGAGTATTCGTTTACTATCTCCGGCTTTTTGATCTCCGGCTTATCTTTTTGAACAGCATTCTCGGACAGGCTTGCGGAAACAGGTACCATTTCCTTGGGGATCTTTGTCTCAAAGGGCTCGGGAATGTGGACCGAGTTCAAAGCCTCTTTCTTTGCTTCTTTTTCTGCTTCAACATCCTTTTCGTCTTTTAGGATGTTACTGACTATCATGTTCTTACCCGTAAGTGCATCTCTGACAGCCTTATAAACCATTTTATAGATGATATCGTTATCCGAGAAACGTATTTCAAGTTTTGAAGGATGTACATTTACATCCACAAAATCGGAAGGAGTTTCAAGGTAAATAGCGGCAACAGGGTAACTGTGTCCCATCATATAGCCTTTGTAGGCATCTTCAAGAGCATTTGCAACCACCTTGGATTTAATGAATCTTCCGTTTATGAAAAAGGCCTCAAGTTCTCTGTTTCCTCTTGAAATGTATGGCTTTGCAACCACTCCCTTTACCTTTATTTCCGGGTCATCGTTGGTTTCGGATATGCTTATCAGAGACTTTGCGATATCAAGACCGTAAAGTTCAAGAAAATCGTCCTGAAGTTTGCCTTTACCGGTGGTATGAAGGATGATCCTTCCGTTTCCGATCAGCTTAAATGAGATATCCGTATGGCTTAAAGCCAGTTTTTCAACTGTCTCGCATATATATCCCGCTTCCGTTGAAGCGGATTTTAGGAACTTTCTTCTGACAGGTGTATTAAAGAATATGTCTCTGATCAGCATTGTGGTTCCATCGGGACAGCCCACGTCTTCAAAAGCCTTTTCCTCTCCGCCTTCTATAACATATCTTGTTCCCGTAAAGGCATCAGCTGTCTTGGTAAGTACTTCCACTTTGGCTATGCTGGCTATGCTTGAAAGAGCCTCACCTCTGAATCCCAGGCTTGTAAGCGTCATTAGATCCGAAGCATTTTTGATCTTGCTGGTGGCATGTCTTAAAAATGCTGTCTTTACTTCCGATGCATTTATCCCTGAACCGTTATCCGTGATCCTGATAAGAGAAAGACCGCCTTCTTTTATTTCGATGGTCACAGCCGTAGCTCCCGCATCCAGAGCATTTTCCGTAAGTTCCTTTACTACCGAAGCAGGTCTTTCTATAACCTCGCCTGCGGCTATCTGATCGATGGTGTTTTTGTCAAGAACTGTAATCATCTGCATTTTTCCTTAAGTCTGTAAAGCACGTTAAGTGCATCAAGGGGTGTCATGGTCTGAACGTTTATACTGAGCAATTCGTCAATAACGTTTTTATATTTAGGTGAAAAGACAGGTTCTGCAGTAGGTGCGGGTTCGTCTTCCGGAGGCTCCTCGAAAAATGAAAGCTGACCGTCTATAAGATCATCATTCTTTTCTTTCTTCTTGGGCTTCTTTTCGTTGTGATCCGCTTCGTCAAATATATCCTCGGAAATTATATCGTTTTTAACCAATTCATCGGATATCTCTGCAGCTCTTTTAAGCACCTCTTCGGGAAGTCCCGCAAGCCTTGCTACCTGAATTCCGTAGCTCTTATCCGCTCCGCCCTTAATTATCTTTCTCAGGAAGATTATGCTGTCACCCTGTTCTTTAACGGCTATACAATAATTGTTTACCCCCTTAAGTCTGCCTTCCAGTTCCGTAAGTTCATGATAGTGAGTGGCAAACAGCGCTTTGGCTCCCAGTTTTTTGGTATCGGCTATATGTTCCACCACGGCCCAGGCGATACTTAATCCGTCATAGGTACTGGTACCTCTGCCTATCTCATCCAGGATAAGAAGGCTCTTCTTTGTGGCATTTTTAAGGATATTGGCCACTTCGTTCATTTCCACCATGAATGTGGATTGACCGCTGGCCAGATCATCGGAAGCACCGACTCTTGTAAATATCCTGTCACATATACCGATCTTTGCACTTGCAGCAGGAACAAAAGATCCCAATTGAGCCATGAGTACGATCAAAGCCGTCTGTCTCATATAGGTGGATTTTCCTGCCATATTGGGGCCTGTGATGATGGATATCCTGTGCTCATTATTGTCCAGGAAGGTATCATTTTCGATGAACATGTCGTTTATCAGCATCTGTTCCACCACAGGATGTCTTCCGCCTTTAATATGGATAACTCCGTCATCTGTGATCTCGGGACGAACATAGTTGTGATTGGAAGCCACTTTGGAAAGCGAGCATATAACGTCTATATAGGCAATGGCTCTGGCGGATTGCTGGATACGGGTAACTTCTCCCGCCACTCTGTCTCTTAAATCATCAAAAAGATCATATTCCAGTGAGAACAGTTTATCTTCAGCGCCCAAAATATCTTCTTCAATCTTTTTCAACTCTTCATTGGTGTATCTTTCAGCACCTGCCAGAGTCTGTTTTCTGATCCAGTCCGGAGGAACCTGATCCTTAAAGGAATTTGTTACTTCAAAGTAATATCCGAAAACACGGTTGTATTTTATCTTAAGGTTTTTAATACCTGTTTCTTCTTTTGCCTTGGTCTCCAGTTGCATGAGCCAGCTTTTACCGTCGGTCTTGGCACTTCTGAGTCTGTCTACTTCCGGATTATAGCCGGTTTTAATAATTCCTCCTTCTTTTATCTGTAAAGGAGGTTCTTCGGCTATACAGGAATCTATAAGATCTGCCAGATCCTTAAGTTCGTCTATCTCATCCTGCTGCTTTTTCCAGAAATCACTTGAAAACTCTTTAGCTATGCCTTTTATAAACGGAAGCATCTTAAGGGAAGAACAAAGGGCTATCATATCTCTGGGATTGGCAGATCTGTAGGATACCTTACTCATTAGTCTTTCAAGATCGTAAATGGCATCCAGATATTCCATCAGTTCTTCTCGACTTATTGCATTATCGTTCAATTCCTGAACCGCATCCAGTCTTTCGTTTATCTCATTCTTTTTGATCAGGGGCTGTTCGATGAAATTCTTTAAAAGACGCCCGCCCATGGCAGTCTTGGTCTTATCCAGGATACCGAAAAGAGAGCCTCTCTTATTCTTTTCCCTCATTGTTTCCGTAAGCTCAAGATTTCTTCTCGTGGAATTGTCAATGATCATATATCTTCCCACGAAGTATTGTTCGAGTCTGGTTATATGCAGAAGAGAATTCTTTTGGGTATCAAAAAGATACTTAAGCAAACCTCCTGCAGCCAGACGACCAATGGGAATCCCTGTAATTGAGAGATTCGGACTGTTTTCACCGAAATGAAGGGTTATCGCCTTCTCACTTTCATCTTCACTGAAAACAAAGTCATCCAGAACAGATACGAAGATATTCATCTTCTCTTTTAATCCGTCCAGATCCAAGCCGGAAACTATGCAGGATGAATTACAGATGATCTCCGAGGGAGAAAATCTGGTGATCTCATCCAAAGCCTCCGAAAGACCGTTCACTTCGGTTACAAGGAAATCTCCTGTGGAAACATCCACTGTGGAAAGGCCGAAAGCACCGTCCACATAGACTATGCTCATAAGATAATTGTGTGATGCATCGTTTCCGTTACCTACATTAAGATTTGTACCGGGAGTGACTATACGTGTGACTTCCCTTTTTACAAGGCCTTTTGCCTGTTTGGGATCTTCTGTCTGTTCGCAGATGGCTACCTTGTAGCCCTTAGCCACCAGTCTGTCCAGGTAAACATCCACCGCATGATGGGGAATGCCACACATGGGTGCTCTTTCTTCAAGACCGCAGGCTTTACCCGTAAGTGTGAGTTCCAGTTCCTTGGATGCGGTAATTGCATCGTCAAAGAACATTTCGTAGAAATCTCCCAAACGATAAAACAGAATGCAGTCCCGGTATAAAGCTTTAGTTTCAAGATATTTCGCCATCATCGGCGAAACATCTGCCTGATTGATATCCATTATCCTTTTGCCTCCGAAGGATTATTCCAGGTGCCGCTTGCCACAAATTCCTCTGCAAGGGCTGTAGCGTTTTGGATTATCCGTTCATCATATCCGTAGGTCTTTAGCATTAATATGGCATTACGGGTTTTGGACGGACCTGTTTTTAAAACATAATCAAAGTAAACGTCTCCATCTTCATCCAGACTCTCTTCAAAATGATAATTAAGATAAATGTCCTTAAGAAGCGTGGTAAGTTCAATGTCATGAGTGGCCGCAAATACCAGTTTGTTCTGAGCTGCAAGAAACTTGAGAGAGGAAGTGGAGGCGGCTATTCTTTCGACGGTATTTGTACCGCGCAACACTTCATCAACAAAGCAAAGAACGGGGTATTCTCCGCCCTCATCCATTATACGTTTCAAAGCTTTGATCTCGGTGATGTAATAACTTTCACCCGATACTATGTCATCGGAAAGGGACATACCGGTCATGGTCTTAAAGAACGAACCGCTGTAGCTTTCCGCAAAGCATGTATGAATAGTTTGAGAAAAAATGGCATTAAGTGCCACTGTTTTTAAGAAGGTGGATTTACCCGAAGCATTGGATCCTGTGATCAAAACATGTTTGTCGGTATCCAGATCCGAAGTTACGGGATCGTTCAAAAGGAAATGATAAGCCCCCTTAAAAGATACATGAGGCTTTCCTTCTTTTGTAAGCTCGGGAACACACCACTTCTTAGAGGATGCTCTCATACTGCTCACACAGATAAGAGCATCTATATATCCTACGGTCTTATACAGATCTATTATCGTATCTGTTTCTTTTGCCGCACTTTTAGCCGCATTGTTTAATGAGATCAGATCAAAATGAAAGATCAGATTTGCATAGTCCAAAAGAATGGAGCCTATATCCATGGAAACAGTTTCCCTTATAGCCCAGGAAGCCTTCTTTACGGGTCTGAGTTTTGGAAGGAGCTTTTTTAACTTTTCGTTCTCTTCCTTAAGTACCGGAATATCAGCATCTATCAGTCTGTAACCTGCATTTATGATGGAAATGATGTTCCTGATGGCATATATATAGCTGTCGGTTTTTGACTTTGCCATATAATAGGTGGTTATATTGTAAATTATAACTCCAATGGGGAAAAGCAATGAACCGGGCGTGTTTTTGATCACAGCAAAAATAACTGCTGCCACAAGCAGGAATATATTTATATATTGGGAAAAGGCATTGGCATCCAGAGTGCTTTTAAACTGCTCCAGAATAAAATAAAGGTGAAAGCCGTGACTTTTGGACATGTTTGTAAAGGTCATCTGGGTATTTACCCTTTTTTCCTTGTTTTCGGAAAAATAGCTGATTATATCTTCTCTTTTTTTCAGTTCACTCTCATCGAAGGTGGGAGTTCTCAGCATGTTGTAATAACAAACAGAACCGGCTGCGGAGCCTGTCTTGTCTGTCATAAGATAAATAAGATCCAGATCCAGATCGTTAGCCGTTATATCATCTATTACAAATCGGTCATTTCTGGCTCTTTCTTCCGCAAAAAACACTTTTGCATCTTCGCCGTAAAGGATGTTAAAGTCATCCTCTTCGTTAAATGTTCCGTATTCTCTTTCTATCCTTTGATGGAGTTTTATCGCGTTTCTGTGTTTGTCGATCAGACCTTTTACAATGAAAAATACAAAAGCCGCCAGTAATAAATAAAGAAATTCCATTTTTCTCTCCCTTGATCTTAAGCTAAAAGATCTTTAGCATAACCCTTTCTTAAGCGTAACAAAATCGGCATCTTCTGTTCCGTGAAGCAACACGAACGAAAAGGCCGATCCCGTTATTATGCATGTTGTTTTGATTTCTCCTTTTTAACCATGTTTCCCCCTGTCACTTAAGATCAAATGTCATATAAACAGGTTCGTGGTCGGAATACAGATATCCTGTGTTTAAATTCTCATAGGAAAGAACATTAACATTGTCCGAAACAATGAAACCATCCACTATAAACTCATTGGTGTGACCCTTGGTATAGGGTTCGTCACAATCTCTGCAGGTCATTTCAAGACTGTGCTTATAGTCTTCTCCGAAAAGATCCATGGCAAGTGAAAAATGCTCAGGAATGGCACTTCTCGGGAATGCACAGGCCCAGGTGGAATAACCTGTTTCATCCTCTTTTAAGAGGAGATCGTGATTAAAATCACCGCCACAGATAATATAATTTCCCTTATTGTATTCTGCCACCATGTCATTAAAGAGCATGGAAGTCTGTCCTTCTCTTACCGATTCGTCTGAACCGTAAGCGGAAAGATGCACATTAAAGAGCACAAGATATTTTCCGTTATCCAAAGGTACTCTTGATATGGAATAACATCTGTCCAAGTCTAACACTTTGGAAATGCTTTCATTTATGGGAAGACTTCTTCTTAAACCGCTTTCTATACCATATTTGGAATAGGTGGCTATCCCTGAGGTTATGGTGCCGTGAGGCTGCAAAAAGGGATAGGCGATAAATGAAGATTTAAAGTAATTATATGCGAAGGTGTAATTGTAAGGCTTAAGCATGAGGTTCACAAATTCCAGCTCATTCACATGATAAGTTCTTGTGGAATCCTCATCTATCTCCTGGATCATTATAAAATCGGGATCGAGGGCTGTAAGCTTGCTTATCTGCCCGTTAAGGTTTTTATATATCGCATCCTTGGAGAAAGCCCAGGACTGGGTACCGCCGTCCATGAAGAAATCAAAATCATAGGAATAAGCACCGAAGCCCACATTATTTGACATGATGGAAAAGGTCTTTTCGGTATCGGGTTTTAAAGAAGGATCGAATTCCGCATTTTTATGAAGGTTCAGTTCAAAATTATCCGGTAATCTGCTGTAGCTTAATAAGAAATAAGCCACATATCCTATCAATACCACCAAAAGGCAGCCGAGAACTATGCCCAGAGTTCTTAAAGTAATTGTTAAAGGGCTTTTTTTTCTTGCCTTTTTGATCATAGCCTTCTTCTTTGCTTTCATTCCTTGATCAACCTCCTCCTTGTAACTACCAGGATAGACTGCTGTGCTCCGCTTTCTTATCTCTTGTAAACAGATCGTGGACCGCTTCAATGGCGGGTTTATCTTCAAAAAGCACCATGCAGACCTGTTCCACGATGGGCATGCTCACGTCAAACTTCTTTGAAAGAGCAAGGGCTGCTTTTGCACAGTAAACACCTTCTACAGTCTGTCCTATCAGACTCAGGGCTGCTTCACAGGATTTACCCTGTCCCAGAAGATATCCCGCGTTCCTGTTTCTGGAATGGTTACTTGTACATGTAACCATAAGGTCTCCCATACCGGATAGTCCGGAGAAAGTCTCGGGATGACCTCCCATTTTAATGCCAAGTCTTGTGATCTCAGCTATTCCTCTTGTCATAAGTGCGGCTTTTGTATTGTCACCGTATCCCAGTCCGTCGGCAATACCCGCTGCAAGAGCTATAACATTCTTTAAAGAGCCGCCAAGTTCTATGCCCAAAACATCGGGACTTGTATAAACTCTGAAATAATCGTTCATAAATGCGTCCTGTATTCTTTCCGCCGCTTCCTTGCTGTGAGATCCTGCTACAATAGTAGAAGGTATATGTACCGAGACTTCTTCAGCATGAGTAGGTCCTGAAAGTACACAGACTTCAGCCTGTTTTATCTCATCTGAGATCACTTCCGTAAGGGTCATAAGACTCTTTTCCTCGATACCTTTAGCCACATTTACTATGATCTGTCCTTTTTTTATCATGGGAGCGATGAGAGCAGCCGTCTTTCTTGCATATATAGACGCCACAGCCATTACGATGATATCTTTTTCACCGGAAAGAGCTTCTTCAATATCTGTCGTAAGTTTAACTTCTTCAGGCATTACAGCGCCGGGAAGATTCCTGATCCTGGATCTGTCGGCAGCCATTGCGGATATCTCTTTTTCGACTGCACTCCATAGAGTAACCTCGTGCCGGTTTGAATTTAAAAGTATGGTTAATGCTGTTCCCCATGTTCCTGCTCCGAGAACGGTAATATTCATTATTCACTCTTCTCCTTTTTCTTTACCGTAAGCTTATTTTCGTTGTGATTAATAAGTCTGACTATATTCTGCCTGTGATTGTAAAAAGCAGAAACAGTAAAAAGCAAAGTTACAAGGATCATATGCAGATCTCCGTGGGAGGAAATGCCTACGAAGATCGGGAAAAGAACGGATGCTGTAAGTGATGCCAGAGACATGTATCTTGTGATCACAAGGATAGAGATAAAAAGTACAAGTCCGATGGCTGCCAGCCTCCAGTCATAGATCAGCATACATGCTCCCATGCAGGCAATACCTTTTCCGCCTCTGAATTTTAAGTAGAAAGGAAAAAGATGACCGCATACAGCTCCCAGAGCGGTATAAAGCACCAACAGCTGACTGAGACCGGAAAAAGCCTCATATTGAGTGAAAAGCACATATCTGGTCAGCATCATGGGAATGATGGTCTTGCCCAGATCTATCACAAGGGTGATGATCCCCGCTTTAAGCCCCACAACTCTTAAAACATTGGTAGTTCCCAGATTTCCGCTACCCTTGGATTTAACGTCCACATGGTAGATCTTTCCGATAAAATAACCGGATGAGAAGATCCCGAACACATAACCCATAATGATACAAAAAATGATCTGAAGAACGAAATAATCTTTGAATAATTCCATTTTAGTCCCCTACCTTTTAAACATTGTCTTTCTCATTACGCTCTCTGATTATAAATTTCAGGGACGTTCCAGCAAAACCAAAAGCCTCACGGATCTTGTTCTCTATATATCTGGTATATGAAAAATGCATAAGCTTCTTATCATTTACAAAAATGACAAATGCGGGAGGCTTAACCGCCACCTGCGTGATATAGAAGAGTTTCAGTCTTCTGCCCTTGTCCGAAGGCGGCTGCTGTAAAGATACAGCCTGCATCATGATCTCGTTAAGAACGCCTGTACCTATCCTCATATTCTGATTCTGAATGATCGCATCGATCCGTTCAAACAGCTTGTTCATTCTCTGACCGGTCTTTGCGGAAATGAAAAGGATATCCGCATAAGGAATGAAGGAAAGTACCTGTTTGATCTTTTCCGTCATCTTGTATATAGTCTTATCATCCTTTTCTTCAACCGCATCCCATTTGTTTACAACGATCAGGATACCCTTACCCGCATCGTGGGCAATACCGGCGATCTTTGCATCCTGCTCGGTAACACCCTCCACGGCGTTGATAACCACTACGACCACATCAGCTCTTTCAACGGCTGCAACGGTTCTTACCATCATGAAATGCTCGATATCTTCTTTTATCTTTGCGTGCTTTCTAAGGCCTGCGGTATCGATGAATACATATTCTTCATCATTATGTTTTACCACTGTATCAATGGCATCCCTGGTGGTTCCGGCTATATCGGAAACGATGACTCTGTCGGTGCCTATGAGCTTATTAATGATAGAACTTTTTCCCACATTGGGTTTACCGACTATTGCCACTCTGGGTCTTTCGTCTTCCTCCTCTTCATTGGGCCTGTCGCCTACGGCTTCACAGACCGCATCAAGAAGTTCGCCGAAACCAAGTCTGTTTACCGACGATACGGGAATGGGATCTCCGATGCCCAGATTATAAAATTCATAGGTGTCATTCATGAATTTGTTGAAATCATCGACCTTATTTACGCAAAGGATAACGGATTTACCGGATTTACGCAGGATATCTGCCACATTGTAATCCGCATCCACCAGACCTGTTTTTACATCCACAACGAAAATAACTGCGTCAGCAGTTTCAATGGCTACCTGTGCCTGCTCACGCATATAAGTCAGCATCATATCGCCGTTTTCCGGCTCAATTCCGCCTGTATCTATTAATGTAAACTGCCTGTCCAGCCAGGTGATATCAGCATAGATCCTGTCTCTTGTGACACCGGGAGTGTCTTTTACGATCGAGATCCTTTCACCTGCCAGCGCATTGAAAAGCGTTGATTTTCCCACATTGGGACGCCCAATAACAGCTATTATGGGTTTAGACATTTATTATTTCCTCCACTAAAGAGCTACCTTCAGATTTTACTATACTAATTTTTATTTGTAAAGATTTTTCGATGTCTCCGACGGTCATGTCATCCAGCAATACATCTTCTCCGGTCTTTAAGAGAACACAGGGAAGCAACAGCTTTTCGCCCAGTTCTTTACCTTTGAGCTGAGCTATGATGTCCTGCCCGGTAAGCAGTCCTGCAACAGTTATCGTATCTCCGAAAAAGTTGTTTATTATCTCATAAACCCTTACATCTATGTTGGGGAATTTTTCGTTTATCTTGGCTACCTGATCGCAAAGGATGGGATAAGCAAGGGCTCCGGTGGCAAGAGAAAGTGTATGCTTTCTGCCATCTCCCGTAAGTTCCTTTAAGCACTCGTCCACTTCATAGTTTAGGAGTCTCACCATGCCTACTCCGTTACCTATCTGAGGATATTCCTCATAGCTTTCCGCTTCGGGTATGGGCAGCTCAGCCTTTAAATACCATTCGTCACTGGCATAAACAAATCTTGTACCGAAGGCTGCCTTATACTTTTCCTGATACTTCTCTATCTGTTTTACGACAGCAATAGAATCCTCTTTATTGAAGGGTTCAAGAGGTGTCAGTTTATTTCTGAACTTAGTGATGCCCACAGGTACCACGGACAGGCTTTTCATGTGACCGATATACATGGACAGATCATTTATTGTCCTGTCCAGCTCCTCTTTGTCGTTCCAGCCCTTGCAAAGCACTATCTGGCCGTTCATATCTATGCCTGCCTGATAAAGTCTGGTCATATGGTCCATAACCGTACCCGCAAAACGGTTATGAAGCATCCTGCACCTGAGTTCGGGATTTGTGGTATGGACCGAAACGTTTATGGGGGAAAGGTTATAGGATATAAGTCTGTCTATATCCGCATCCGTCATATTCGTCAAAGTTACGTAACTTCCGGAAAGGAAGGAAAGTCTTGTATCGTCATCTTTAAAATAAATGGTATCTCTCATCCCCGGAGGGTTTTGATCTATGAAACAGAATATACATTTGTTACGGCAACTGGAATAATCATCCATAATGCCGTCTTCAAAAACAAGTCCCAGTTCTTCGGAAGGATCCTTCTCTATATCCAGTTCCCATTCTTCTCCGTCAGGTTTTTTTATGACCACCGTAAGTTCTTCATTTGCGCACAAAAATTCGAAGTCAAAGATATCAATGACTTCTTTACCGTTTATGGAAATAAGTTCATCCCCGGGTTCTATTTCCATTTCCTCGGCTATGGAACCCTCCAATATGCTTTTTATTATCTGTTTACGCTGTGAATGCATTTTTGATCCATTTTACCTCTTCGCCCAAGATAGATATCACATCAAATCTCATGGGCAGTTCAAAGGACAGACCCTTGTATTTTAAATAGGTCATGGCTCCTTTTATAAGTTTCTTTTGCTTTGTACGGTCCACAGCCTCCTCGGGATAACCGTTTACCGTATTTTCCCGCATCTTTACTTCAATAAAACAGAGATATTCCTCACCCAGCCATTTTTCAACGGCTATGATATCGATCTCTCCGCCTTTAAAATAAAAATTTCTGTCAATTATCCTGCCACCCTCTTTAAGTATCCTTGAAACAGCCAGATCTTCACCCGCTCTGCCCTTATCCCTGTTGTTCATTCTACCTCTTCTTTCCGAAAGCCGGTACCTTGTTCTCGGCTCTGTCCACCATTACAAGAACTTCTGCAACCACTCCGTAAAGCTCCTCAGGGATATAATCTCCGATATCAAGCTTTGACAGTGTGCCTGCCAGCTTTTCGTCTTTGTGGATGGGAACTTCCTTTTCCTTGGCGGTTTCAATGATCTTTTCAGCCACATAACCTTTACCGGATGCTATGATCTGGGGGGCGGTCTCTCCGGGAACATATTCCAGAGCCACGGCAGTTTTCTGTTTTTCGTCTTTCTTATCCATCATATAAATACCGGATCCGTAATTAATATTTTTTTAGCCGGATCAAACAAAATTACCGATAAAAGAACGTCTGTGGATCTCACAGGGGCCGTATTTTTTAAGGGCTTCTATATGAGCCGCACTTCCGTAACCTTTATTGGAAGCAAAGTCATATTCGGGATATTTTTCGGATATATGCTCCATATATCTGTCTCTCGTAACCTTGGCGATGATGCTTGCTGAAGCAATGGAAAGGCTTTTGGCATCACCTTTTATGATAGGCACCTGCCTTATATCTATTCCCGGTATCTTAACCGCATCGTTAAGAAGAAGATCAGGTACGGGATCAAGCATGGAAACAGCTTTTCTCATGGCTTCATAAGTTGCCTGAAGGATGTTTATCTCATCTATCCTTTCATTTGAAACAAAACCTATGCCGTAAGAAACCGCCTTTTCTATGATCTCCTCACTCAGTTCTTCTCTTTGTTTGGCCGTAAGCTTTTTTGAATCATTTACATAGAGGATCTTTAAGCCCTTGGGAAGGATAACTGCTCCTGCTACTACAGGTCCTGCAAGAGGGCCTCTTCCCACCTCGTCGATACCGCATATGTATGCCATGTCAAAATACTTGTTTTCATATATCAACATGTTTTCGATGCGTTGTAATTCTTTAAGGTATTTATCCTTCTTTTTTTCTATATCTTCGATTATCTTAATAACGCCTGCTCTGGTGTCACTTCCGTAGGCTTTGATAAACTCATCCGTATCTTCCGGTGAAAGAGTTTTTGCTTTTGCTCTGATATCCGATATACTTTCCATTTTATTCTTCCCGTTTAATATAGTCGCTGACCTTCTCCAGACTGATCTTTCCGAACTTGCCGCCTCTGAAATCGTCGGTCACGGTAAAAGCCATACGGTCTGTATCGGGTTCTCCGCCTTTTTTCATACAAGCCTTTTTAAGGCATATATCATATAAAAGCTGCAGACTGTCTTCCTTTTCTTCCACTCCGTAACGGGCATTTACCGCTCCCGGATATTCCTTTACAAGGAATTCCAAAAGTTTTAATGCCAGTTCATTGGAATCAAGAAGATTTTCATTGATGGAGCCTATCATAGCTATATGAAGTCCCACAGCCTTATCTTCAAATTTGGGCCATAATATGCCGGGAGTATCCAAAAGCTCCAGTTCTTTTGAAAGCCTGATCCACTGCTTACCCGTAGTGACTCCGGGCTTATCTCCGGTCTTGGTACATGCCTTTTTGGCATAAGAATTGATAAAAGTGGATTTTCCCACGTTGGGGATGCCAAGGATCATGGCTCTTATGGGGCGATTTATCATGCCTCTTGCCTTATCTCTTTCGATCTTTTCCTTACAGGCCTCACGTACAACGTTCATTACCGGCTTAAGGTTACCGTTTCTTGCATTGGTAACAAGAACAAAATATCCTTTTTTCTCGTAATATTCCTTAAAGTCGGCAGTTCTTTTGTCATCTGCCATATCCGCTTTATTTAAGAGAAGGACTCTGGGTTTGTTGGCGGCGATCTCATCTATGTCCGGATTCTTTGATGAATATGGGATCCTTGCATCTATAAGCTCTATGATCACGTCCACAAGTTTTAAACTGTCTTTTATCTCTCTTTTTGCTTTGGACATATGTCCGGGATACCATTGATATTCCATGCTTACCTCTGTTTCGTATTGATCTTTTTAATAAGTGCCGGAGACGGGGAAAGTCTGAAAAAAGCTTCACCAATTATATCTTCCCGTACCACGGGACCGATATTTGAAAATCTGGAATCTTCCGATGAATTTCTGTTGTCTCCAAGGACAAAAAACTCATTCTCCCCAAGGACAAAAGGGCTTTCCGCAAGTCCGGAAATCCTCATTTCATCGGTTTCCACAGCTTCTTCGAATCTTTCACCGTTAACATAAACCCTTCCGCTTTTTATCTCTACGGTGTCTCCGGGAATTCCGATGACACGTTTCACATTGTTGTATGAATGTTCATTGGAACCCTGGTTAAAAACGATAACGTCATTTCTGCGGGGATCATTTTGGGTATAAGAAAATTTGTTGATCAAAATAACATCACCATCGTTTAAAGTTCCTGACATGGAATCACCTACCATGACGGTCTTTGAAAGCGCATAAGTGATGATGAGCCAAGCGGCAAATATCACTGCGGAGGTTTCAAGGATCAACAGCGCGATCTTTTTTATAAACTTCTTAATTTTTGAAGGTTTTTCATAAAGATACTCGTATGCCATAATAATTAATTTTAATTGATTAGCCTGTTTTTGTAAATAAGGAAAAAGGACAGGCAACAGCCTGTCCCTTAAATGTCGGTTTGTTATTATATAATAACTTCCTTAACCTTAGCGCTCTTACCTTTTCTGTCACGAAGGTAGTTAAGCTTAGCACGTCTAGCCTTACCTGCTCTGATAACTTCAACCTTCTCAACGCTGGGAGCATTGAGGGGCCAAGTCTTCTCTACGCCGATACCGTTAGAGCTCTTTCTTACTGTGAAAGTCTCTCTGATCCCTGCGTGCTGCTTCTTAAGCACTGTTCCCTCGAAGATCTGTGTTCTTACACGGTTTCCTTCCCTTACCTTAGCGTATACCTTTACAGTATCGCCTACGTTGAAAGAAGGCTTCTCTTCTTTTAACTGAGCTGCTTCGATCTCTCTGATAATGTCGTTCATTTTACGACCTCCTTTTATATTAAGCCGTTCTTACTCAGTGCATCTGACAGCGGACCGACTTTTTCATGCCGAGATATTATAATACCGAATTGTATTAATTGCAAGTACATTTTTAAAAAATCTTGAATTGATCAAATCAAAAGATCCGGCCGGTACTTTTTTGTTCTTTCAACAGATTGCTCCTTCTTCCACTTTTCCACATTAGCATGATGCCCGGAAAGAAGGACCTCCGGAACCTTCATTCCTCGGTACTCTTCGGGACGTGTGTATTGCGGATGTTCCAGAAGATTATCGTTAAAGCTTTCATAAACAGCGGAATCCTCATTGTTAAGAACTCCCGGAACAAGCCTGGAAATCGTATCCATCATCACCATGGCAGGCAGTTCTCCGCCTGTAAGGACATAATCTCCGATGGTATAAAAATCCGGCTTGATGATCTCTAAAGCTCTTTCATCTATTCCTTCATAGTGACCGCAAATAAAAATAAGATCTTCTTCCTTTGCCAGTTCTTTTGCTGCGTTCTGATCGAATTTCTTACCCCAGGGAGTAAGATATATGGTCTTAGGCTGTTTATTCAGTCCGGAACAGATGTGTTCCCAGGTCCTTACCACAGGATCTGCAGCCATAAGCATACCTGCCCCGCCGCCATAGGGATAATCATCCACCTTACGATGTTTATCCAGAGTAAAATCCCGGATATTTACTGCAGAGATTTTTAATATTCCTTTTTCAACGGCTCTTCCGATGATGCTCTCATTCATACAGGAATCGATCATATCGGGAAAGAGAGTCATAACATAAAAATTCATAGGCCCTCGTTTTTAATCAAGGATCCCGGGAAGAAAATGCACAGTTATCTTCTTCTCTTCAAGGGAAACCCTGATATTGCAATCTTTAATGGCAGGGATAAGTATTTCCTTACCGTTTTTGGTTTTAGCCAGATAAACATCATTTGATGCGGTCTGAAGCACTTCCGTCAGCTTTCCGACAGATGCTTCGGGTTTTTCCTCATCAAAGACTTCAAGTCCTATAAGGTCATATATATAATATTCCCCTTCGTTAAGAGGAATGGCATTTTCACGTGTTACAAGAAGATCCATCTGTTTCCAGCGTTCCACATCGTTTATTGAATCTATGCCTTTAAACTTTAAAATGGCAAGATTCTTAAAGTATTTTACGCCTTCCACTTCAAGTTCCTTAAGCTCTTTTCCCGTATCCAGAAAAACCTGCTTAAGGTTGTCGAATCTCTTAAGATCTTCGGTGGTGGGATAAACCTTCACTTCACCCCTTATGCCGTGTGTGTTTGATATCACACCGACTCTCAGCATTTCTTCTTTGTTTGCCAAAGTCTTCTCCTTCTTCCTGCTCTTATTGCAAGAACGGCGCATGCTTAAAGAATAAACATGCGCCAAAAGTCTTACTGTAAAATTTCTACAATCACCTTTTTGTCATCCTTCGCAGAAGCGGCCTTAACCACTGTACGAATGGACTTTGCGATGCGTCCCTGCTTTCCGATAACTTTACCCATATCGGATTCAGCTACCTTAAGGGAAACAACCAGCGCTTTTTCGGTGTCCTCTTCGGTTACAACAACCTCAGAGGGATTGTCAACCAATGCCTTGGCAATGGTTTCAACAAGCTCTCTCATCATGATGCCAACCCTCCCGCTGATCGAAACAAATTATTTGTTAATTCCAGCCTTCTTGAAAAGGTTAGCAACTGTCTGAGTGGGCTGTGCTCCGTTGGAGATCCACTGCTTTGCAGCATCTGCGTCTACGTTGAATGCTGCGGGCTCCTTTGTAGGATCATAAGTACCGATCTCAGCGATGAAACGGCCGTTACGAGGTGCTCTCTCGTCTGCAACTACGATTCTGTAGAAAGGATTCTTCTTTTCTCCGACTCTCCTAAGTCTGATCTTAACCATGGTAATTTCCTCCGTAAAATATATTGATTAATAAATTTATTTATGAATATCCTTATTGATATTGCATACTGTTTAAATAGTACATCGGTTATAAAATAACCGGACCCAATGCTTGCCTGTTTACCCGACTGCCCGTACATGAAAGCCTCGGAGTAGCCCGCTACACCTGCGTTTTCAAGCACGTGCATTCGAGCAAACATTCTGCGCATTAGTCCATTTATTTTAAAACCGCTGTACTAGAACGGAAAACCGCCCTTTTTGCCGAAACCGCCGGGCATCATAGGCATTTTGCCGTGCTTATTGCCCATCATTCCTTTAAGCTGTTTCATCATCTGCTTCTGTCCTTCAACCTGTTTTACAAGCCTGTTGACTTCGGCCACATCAACTCCCGCTCCCTTGGCTATCCTTCTTTTTCTGGAAGGGTTCATGATCTTGGGATTGGATCTTTCTTCTGCCGTCATGGAATTTATGATAGCTACAACAGGTTTAAACATATCATCGTCCAGTTCGGCATTTTTAAGCGCTCCCATTCCCGGAAGCATGCCCATGATGCTTTTGATACCGCCCATTTTTTTCATCTGTTTGATCTGTTCAAGATAGTCGTTGTAGTCGAACTCGGCTTTCTTAAACTTTCTGGCCATTTCCTTGGCTTTCTCTTCATCAACCGCAGCCTGAGCTTTTTCGATAAGGGAAAGGACATCTCCCATGCCCAGGATCCTGTTGGCCATTCTGTCCGGATGGAAAGGCTCCAGATCTTCCACCTTTTCTCCCATGCCCGCAAAGATAACGGGAAGTCCGGTAACGGCTTTTACGGAAAGGGCCGCACCGCCTCTGGTATCGCCATCCAGCTTTGTGAGGATGACACCGGTCAAAGGAAGCTTTTCATTAAAGGTTTCGGCCACGTTGACCGCATCCTGACCTGTCATGGCATCTACGGTAAGAAGCGAATTTGTAATGGGATACTTTTCGGTAATCTCCACCAATTCGTTCATCATGGCTTCATCCACCTGTAAACGACCGGCTGTATCTATGATAACAAAGTTCAATTTGTTTTCCGATGCATATTTAAAGGCTGCGTCAACAATCTCTATGGGCTTCTTTTCCGTTCCCATTTCAAAGACAGGAACTCCCACCTTTTCACCGTTTACCTTTAGCTGTTCGATGGCTGCGGGACGATAAACGTCACAGGCAACCAGTAAGGGCTTTTTGCCCTTGTTCTTATATATGGCTGCAAGCTTTGCCGCTGTTGTGGTTTTACCTGCACCCTGAAGACCGCACATCATTACGGATGTGATCTCATTTGCGGGGAGGAACTTGAGCTCGGCGTTTTCGGAACCCATAAGGTTTATGAGTTCTTCATTTACTATCTTTACCACCGTCTGTCCGGGTGTAAGGGAATTAAGTACATCCTCGCCGACAGCTCTTTCCGAAACGCTTGCCACAAAGTTTTTTACGACTTTAAAGTTTACATCTGCTTCCAAAAGAGCCATTTTGATCTCTTTCATAGCAGTTTTTACATCGTTTTCCGAAAGTCGTCCTTTTCCGCGAAGTCCCTTAAATACATTTTGAAGTTTTTCGGATAATGATTCAAATGCCATTTTTCTTGATCTCTTGTATTAATTCCGTGATCCTTTTGCCCTTATCCCCTTTAATGCTTTCGGCGATAGAAGCTATCTCATCACAGATCCTTGATGCTGTTTTGTATTTTTCTGCAAGATGTAACGCATTTTCATAGTTCAAAAGACTTTTTTCACTGTTTTTGATCGCATCGAAAACGCCCTGTCTGGAAATCCCTTCGTTCTCGGCCACTTCCGCCAGAGAAAGATCGTTTAAGATGTAATCGTTAAATATATGCTTTTTTCTTTCGCTGAGCAGGTCACCGTAAAAATCAAATAGGATGGACAGCTCATAGGCTTTCTCAAGATGTTCCATTTTTCTGCTCTATATGATACGTTTACATTTGAAGACTGTAAAGTAATTTACTTGCCAGCTTTGCAGCCGTGTTATAATATCACAAGAAAAAAAGCCTGTCAAGTGTTTTTCCTTACAGGCTGTAATTTATTTGCCAAGCATAGCTTCGGCCTTTTTATAATTATTTTTTTTAAGTTCTTCCCTTATTCTTGAACTTGAAACAGGACTTCCTTCAAACTCTTCCCGTTTAATGACTGTAAGCTTAAAATCCAGGTCATTTGAAAGCTTTTTAAGAAGGTTGATATCACCCTCTCTGTTTTTACCGAACCTGAAATCGTCGCCAACCACCAGAAGCTTACAATTTAATCCTTTAACAAGGATGTCTTTTACAAAATTCTCCGGAGAAATAGAGGCTGTCTTGGAATCAAAGGGAAAAAGGATCATTTTCTCTATTCCCAGATCTTCAAATCTTTTTTCCTTTTCTTCCTCGGAAAGTATCCTGTTATCACTTTCCAGGATATTATTGTCTTTAAGGATATCAAAGGTAAAAACACAAGACTCAAGACTTCCCTTTTCCTTTAACAACGTTTCAAGTAATTTTTGGTGTCCGATATGAACACCGTCAAACTTTCCCACTGTTACAGCAGTTCCCGGGGAAGAAAAATTTTTCAGATCTTTGATAACGATCATGAGATCATCTCCTAAATAATTAAGATCACATGGAAAGGAACATTTTTTCGGGTTTATACTTGTTATCCGCAGGATCGAAGAAATATATGCCGCAGAAATCTCCACAGGAATCATATACTCTGTAAAACGTAAAATCTACACAAGTAGTAACTTCTCTTTTTCTTAAAGGATTACCGTTCCGTACAAGTTTATCAAATTCTTCTTTTGTAGAAAGCGCAGGGTATTCATTAAAATACTCATCAATGGGTAAGATCACATCGGAAAGCCTGTCTTCCCCGGCAGCCTTTGCCACCTCCGAAAGCGTTACGGCACTATCTATCTCAAATCTTCCTGTTTTCATTCTGACCAGAGATTTCATGCATGCACAGGTTCCCAGCTCTTCTCCCAGATCCCTGCAAAGACTTCTGATATAAGTGCCTTTGCCGCAGGTGATCCTGATACGTGCTTCTTTTAAAAGATCTTTTTCATCTTTTACAGTATCGAGCAATTCTATGGAATGGATGGTTACCGGTCTTTTTGCCACTTCAGCTGTTTTTCCTGCTCTGGCAAGTTCATACAGCTTTTTACCTTCCACCTTGATGGCTGAATACATGGGAGGCATCTGCATAATATCACCGGTGAAGGCTTTGAAGCTGCTTTTAAGCTGTTCCTCATCACAATTAACGGGAAGGGTTTTTATAACCTTTCCCGTAATATCTTCGGTGTCTGTAGCTGTTCCGAACAGTACTTCTGCCTCATATATTTTTGTCTTAGCGGTTTCCATATCGCACAGCTTCGTAGCAGAACCTATGCAGACCGGAAGCACACCTGTTGCCAGAGGATCGAGGGTTCCTGTATGTCCTATGTGTTTGAAATGCAAAATTCCTCTGAGTTTTGCCACCACATCATGGGAGGTGAAGCCCTCTTCCTTGTATATATTTATAATTCCGTTGATCATATTCCTTTACGGATGAACAAAGAGCATTACTCTTCTTCATCTTCTCTCTTGGGCATTGCGGCCATAACATCATCTATCTTTTTAGACATGTTTACACCGTATTCTATGGTTTGATCCACAACAAAGGTCAGTTCCGGGGTGTTCCTCATATTCATAGTATGAGCAAGCCTTCCGCGAATGAAACCGGCAGCCGAATTAAGGCCTTTAAGAGTTTCCTTCTTGGATTCTTCTCCGCCTAAAACACTGACCCAGACCTTGGCTGTCTTAAGATCCGGAGCCACATAAACGTCAACGACGCTGGTAAACGGATCGATCCTGGGATCATGAACCTCATCACGTATGATCAGGGAAAGTTCACGAAGAACTTCCTGACTCACACGAATGTTTTTAATGCTGTTTTTTTTCATTTTCTCGGTACCTCTACCATCTGATAAAGTTCGATCTGATCTCCTTCAAGAAGATCACTGAACTTTTCAAAAACAAGACCGCATTCATATCCTGCATTAACTTCCTTAACATCATCCTTGAATCTCTTTAAGGAAGCGAGATTTCCGTCGAATATCTGATTTCCGCCACGTGAGATACGTGCCTTGCAACCGCGAACGATCTTACCGTCCAGAACAAAGGAACCGGCGATGATACCAACCTGTGAAGCCTTGAAGGTCTGTCTTACTTCCGCATGAGCTATGATCTGCTCCTCAAATACAGGATCAAGCATACCCTTCATTGCAGATTCCACATCGTCAATAGCATCATAGATGACACTGTAGTTTCTTAAGTCGATCTTTTCTCTGTCACAGATATCCTTGGCTGTATTATCAGCCTTAACATTGAAGGCAATGATGATAGCATTGGAAGCGCCCGCAAGCGTTGCATCGGACTCATTGACCGCTCCTACACCGCTGTGGATGATACGAACTGCAACTTCTTCGTTGGAAAGCTTGATGAGAGACTGCTTGATAGCTTCTACAGAGCCCTGTACATCTGCCTTTACGATAACATTCAATTCTTTTACATTACCTGCCTGGATCTGTGAGAACAATCCGTCAAGCGAAAGCTTAGCCTTGGTCTCGGCGATGAGTTTCTCCTTATTCTGGGCAATATATGCATTGGCAATAGCCTTGGCTTCTTTATCGCTTGCGGTGGCAACCACTACTTCACCTGCATCGGGAACGGAATTGAGACCAAGGATCTCAACAGGCATTGAAGGTGTAGCCATCTTTACTTTTTCGTGCTTGTCGTTGATAAGAGCACGGACCTTACCCATAGCAGAACCGATAACCACATTGTCACCGATCTTAAGAGTACCCTTTTGAACAAGAACCGTAGCCACAGGACCACGTCCCTTATCAAGCTGAGCCTCTACAACGATACCTCTTGCCTGACGATCCGGATTAGCCTTTAATTCAAGTACATCCGCGGTAAGGATGATCATTTCCAGGAGTTGTTCGATACCTTCATGAGTCTTTGCGGAAACGGGTACGAAGGTAGTGCTTCCGCCCCATTCTTCGGATACAAGACCATATTCGGTAAGTTCTCTCTTAACTCTTTCAATATTTGCGGTGGGCTTATCGATCTTATTGATCGCTACAATGATCTCTACGCCTGCAGCCTTTGCATGGTTAATGGCTTCAATGGTCTGAGGCATTACGCCGTCATCGGCAGCAACGACCAGAACTGCGATATCCGTTGAATTTGCGCCACGCATACGCATAGCTGTGAAGGCCTCATGTCCGGGTGTATCCAGGAATGTGATCTTCTGACCGTTGATCTCGACCATATAAGCACCGATGTGCTGCGTGATACCACCTGCTTCTCTTGAAGTAACATTAGTGGTACGGATAGCATCAAGAAGGGATGTTTTACCGTGGTCAACATGTCCCATTACGCAAACAACGGGAGGACGCTTAACCATCTTGTTTTCATCTTCTTCATCTTCCTTAAGAAGTTCGGCAACCATATCCACTTTTTCTTCATGTTCGGCAATGATCTCGTATTCAAGTGCGATATTCTCAGCTTCTTCAAAAGTGATATCCGAGTTAACGGAGCAGATCTTACCGGAAAGGAAAAGCTTCTTAACGATATCTGCGCCCTTGATCTTCATCTTATCGGCAAGTTCCTGGATGGTAAGAACATCAGGTATACTGATGGTCTTGATAGCATCTTCTTCAACCTGAACTTTAACGGGTTCGGGCTTATGGAAAGCTCCCGCACGGTTAGGATCCTTGATCTTGCCCTTCTTGCCGCCCTGAAGCTCATCATAGTCATCAAAGCGCTTATTTGCCTTTTCCCTGTCTTTGCTCTTGTCGTTTCTGCGGTTGGTCTGCTGCTTCATTGACTCAGCAATTTCAGGTGAATTACTCCTCTTCTTGGGATCTCTTGCATGAGAAACAGGCCTGGACTCATCTTCATCCTTGCCTCCTCCGAAGCCTCCCTGAGGTCTGGTGGAAAATCCGCTACTGCGGCCTCTGTTTCCGCCGTTATTGTCTCTTGCTCCTCCGGCTACAGCACTTGCACCGTAGCTTCTCTGGTTTTTATTCTCAAAAAGGTTGCTGTGACCGCGATTATTGCCGTCATATTTACTCTCAACCTTCTGGAAATGGTTTCTGTCGGAAGTAGGACGATTATTGTTTCTGGGTCCGTTCTGACGATCCTGATTTCTTGAAGCTGTGTCTCTTCCCTCATTTCTGCGATCGGGACGATTCTCGTTGTTAATTGAACGTCTTTCACCGTTTTGAGAACGATCGTTCCTCTTTTCTCCCATATTTGTCCGGTTAACGCTGTCTGCACCGGCACGTTTGATAATATTGGGACGAACGGGATTATTAAGGGTCTTGAAAACCTTTTCGGGTTTTTCTTCACCCTCGTTCTTATTATCAACGGGTGCATCGGTGGAAGAAGGTGTTGTGGCTGCAGCTTTTGCTGCTTCTTCCTCTTTTGCTGCTTCGGCAGCTTTTTCTGCACGGTTCTTTTCAGCTTCAACTGCCTTTTGTTCTTCTATGTTTTTTTCTATATCAGCTGCCTCTTTGCGAGCTTTGGCTGCAAGTTCATTCGCCTTTGCTTCATCCTCGGCCGCCTTCTTTGCTGCTTTTACTTTCTCAGCCTCACGTCTTGCCTGGTTTTCCTTGATCTTTTCTCTCTTTAAAGCTTCAAGTTCTTCTTCGGATCTGAAAGTACCGTGAATAAGACGGTTGTCTCCGTCATCGCTGGAAATTACCACTCCGTTTATTGTTCTGGGGCCATTGGTTCTGGGGGCACCCGGACGCTGATTTCTCTGTCCCGCAAAGGATGATCTTCTGTCCTGAGGTCCGTTTAACATCTGTCTCTTTTGCCCCTGCTGCATCTGTCTTCTTTCTTCGGGACCATCCAGCATTCTTCTTACGGGCTGTCCGTTACGAGGGCCGTCTGCCATTTGTCTTCTTTGATTCTGTTGCTGCATTAATTGTCTCTTTTCTTCAGGTCCGCTAAGCATTTTTCTGGGAGCACCCTGCACATCATTTGTCCTGCGTACAGGTTTCTGTCCCGTAGGGGCATTTCCTGAGGGAGCACTTTTTATTTCACTCCTTGCAGGTGTGGCCTTCTTCTTTCCGAAATGCTCGTTCACCATTTTTATAGCATCTTCATCAACGCTGTTCATGTGGCTTGATACCTCCACATTGTGAGCGTTAAGAAAATCTATTATTTCTTTGTTTGATACATTAAGTTCTCCGGATAATTCGGATATTCTCTTTTTTGCCATTAATTGGACTCCTTCATGATCTTTTCAAGGGTTAACATCTTCTTTTGAAAGCTTTTCGCGAAGCCTTCATCTATTATTGCAACAGATGAGCGCTCTTGCTTACCTATCGCAGATCCAAGTTCCTCCTTTTTACCGAAAACAATTATCGGCACCTTGTAAAATGAACATTTATCGTTGAACAATTTTTGGGTGTTATCTGATGCATCCTCCGCAACGATAACACAAAAAGCTTTTCCGGCTTTAACCGCAGTTTCTGTCTGAAACTCACCGCTTTGAAGCTTGCCTGCTTTTTGCATGAGCGACAAAAAGGTTAAAAGACTTTTTCTGGAATTATCATCCATTATTTTCCATCTCCTTGATGAGTTCCTCATAAACTTCATCGGGTATTGCAGTAGAAAGGGATTTTGCAATACTGCCGGATTTTCTGGCTTTTTTAAAGCACTCGACCGAATCGCATATATATGCTCCGCGGCCATTGGCTCTACCGGTTTTGTCGATCTTGATATCTCCCTCCGGAGTTCTTAACACACGGATAAGTTCTTTTTTGGACTTAACAGCGCCGCATCCGGTACATTTTCTCATAGGGATCTTTTTTTCTGCCATTTTATTCTTCCTCTTCGGGAACCTCTACTTCGTTAACATCTATTCCCGCTTCCTGGGATTCGGATTTAATATCGATCTTATAGCCTGTAAGCTTTGCGGCAAGTCTTGCATTCTGGCCTTCTCTGCCGATAGCAAGTGAAAGCTGATAATCGGGAACGATTACTCTTGCCTTCTTTTCCTCGGGATCTACAGTAACGGATACAACCTTCGCAGGGCTTAAGGAATTCTCGATAAGAACTGCGGGATCCTCGCTCCAGACGATTATATCTATCTTTTCACCGTGAAGTTCATCAACGATGGCATTTACTCTTGTTCCGTTTACGCCTACACAGGCACCTACGGGATCAACATTTGCATCGTTTGAGTGAACGGAGATCTTGGTTCTCTGTCCTGCTTCACGGGAAATGCTTTTGATCTCTACTATTCCGTCGGCAATCTCTGTAACTTCTTCTTCGAAAAGTCTCTTTACAAGATTGGGATGAGTTCTGGAAACCGACACTCTGGGTCCCTTGGGTGTATCCTCTACTCTTGTGACATAGAGCTTAACTCTTTCATTCTTATAAAACTCTTCACCCTTGATCTGCTCGGCAACGGGAAGAATGGTTTCGATCTTTCCGAGGGAAACGATGATGTTATAGTTCCCTCTGTCAGGATCCTGGAAGCACTGGATGATACCTGTAACGATATCATTTTCCTTCATGCTGTAGCTGGAGAAAAGAGCCTTTCTTTCTTCTTCGCGGATCTTCTGAACGATAACCTGCTTAGCCTTCTGAGCAGCCTTTCTTCCAAAATCCTTGGGGGTTACTTCGATATTTACCACATCTCCTTCTTCGTAAGGAGTGTTAAAACGGATCCTTGCAGCCTCCTTGGATATCTGAAGGTTCTCATCCTCAACCACATCAACTACCGTCTTTTCTTCAAATACTCTGAAAGAAGATGTGATGGGATCAAAATTGATCTTAATGTTATCTGCCTGCTTAAACTCATCTTTGCAGGCTGTTATAAGTGAAGTCTCGATGGTCTCAAGCATAACTTCTTTTGATATGCCTTTTTCCTTTTCGATTGCCTCTAAAGCCATTATCAGTTCATTATTTGCCTCAGGAGCTGCTTTTGCAGTACTCTTTTTTCTGGCTGCCATTTTGTTTTCCTCCTATTTGTCTATCATTTATTATCTGTAATAAAGTGCGGTCGGTTTTAAAAATGCACCGCAAGATTGATCTTGGCTATATTTGCTCTTTCTGCCACGAAGGTTTCTTCATTTTCAAGAGTAAGAGTTACTGACTTATCGTCAAAATCCTTAAGATATCCGTTAAACTCCTTTTGACCGTCAACCGCTTTAAAAAGTTTGACTTCCACTTCTTCACCCAGGCTTCTTTTAAAATCCTTATCCTTTTTAAGAGCTCTTCCCAGTCCCGGAGAACTTACCTCAAAAATATAGGACTCTTCTATGAAATCCTGTTCGTCAAGAATATCATTCATTCTTCTGCTTACGATCTCACACTCATCGACAGTGATACCGCCGGGTTTATCAATATAAACCCTTAAATAATCTGTTCCGGCCTCTTTAACAAATTCCACATCCACCAGTTCAAAGTTAAGCTCTTCGCAGATAGGTGCGGCTATTTTTTCGGTTTTGGAACAATAATCATCTCTTTTGGACATTCATATCTCCTTCGTTTTCATTTGCAAAAGTAAAGAGTGGATTCGCATCCACTCTTAACTAGTCATTATATCGTATAAATTTATAGCATCAAACCCTTTAATTGTCAAGGCTTTCAGCCAAAAAAGTTGATCTTGGACCTATTTGATCTGTGAATTCATGATCTCATTGGCTTTTTCAAGAGCTTTTTCTATACCTGAAGGATCTTTACCGCCTGCCTGAGCCATGTTGGGACGACCGCCGCCGCCACCTCCGAGAAGTCCGGCTACTTCACGGATCAGATTACCGCAATGAGCTCCCTTTGCAACCGCATCATCGGTAGCCATGGAAACAATTGTAACCTTACCGTCAACATTACTGATAAGAAGGACAAATGCTGTTCCCAGCTTTGCTTTCATATCATCCCCCAGAGTCTTAAGCGCATTTCCGTCGGAATCTGCTATCTCTGCTGCGAGAAGTTTTACACCGTTCTTTTCTGTTACTTTGGAGTAAACATCGGAAGCGGAATTTGAAGCAAGTTTAGCTTTAAGCTTTTCATTCTCGCTCTTTAATGACTTGATCTCATCCAGCATTGCTTCGATCTTCTTGGCAAGATTACCGGGTTCACACTTGGCTGCTTTAACAGCATCAAGCATCTCCTTTTCGGCATTTCTGTAATACTCAAGCACGCCCTCTCCGGTCAAAGCTTCAATTCTTCTTGTGCCTGCTGCGATACCGGACTCGGAAACGATCTTAAAGCTTCCGATAACACCTGTATTTAATGCATGTGTACCGCCGCAGAATTCTATGGACCAGTCGCCCATATTAACGACTCTGACAGTTGCACCGTACTTTTCGTTGAAAAGATGCTTTGCACCGGTCTTTTCCGCTTCTGCAATAGGCATTTCTTTTGTAACGATGGAGATATTTTCACGGATCTTTTCGTTAACAATATCTTCAACTCTCTTAATCTCATCACTTGTCATTGCAGAAAAATGAGAGAAGTCAAAGCGAAGTCTATCTTCGTTTACAAGAGAGCCCTTCTGCTCTACATGAGTTCCCAGCACCTGACGAAGTGCTTCCTGAAGAAGGTGTGTGGCGGAATGATTTTTGCAGGTCGCATTTCTCTGATTCTTATCAACAGAAAGTGTTACTTCGTTGCCTACGCTGAAGGAACCGCTTTCAACAACACCCACATGACCGATCCTGCCGCCTTTAAGCTTAATAACATCGCTTACGGCAAAACTGCTGCTCTCACCGAAGGTGATGTAACCGGTATCTGCTTCCTGACCACCCATTGTGGCATAGAAAGGAGTTTCGTCAACGATTATGGTTCCTACCTGACCTTCTGTCAATGTATCGGTAAGTTCGGTCTCAGTGGTAAGAACGGATATCTTCGAATTATACTCAAGGTTGTCATAACCTACAAAGGATGAGGTTACAGTGGGATCGATCAAATCGTAGACAGTTGCGTCTGCACCCATATAAGATGCATTGGCACCTTTATTCTTTCTGTCGGCTCTTGCGGCAGCCTTCTGCTTCTCCATGCAAAGTTTGAAACCTTCTTTGTCATAGGTCATTCCCTTATCGGAAAGGATCTCCTCTGTAAGATCTGTAGGGAATCCGTAGGTGTCATAAAGCTTAAATACATCTTCTCCCGAAAGGATCTTGGATCCTGCTTCGGAGCACTTTTCTTCCATTTCGGAAAGGATGGCAAGTCCCTTATCTATAGTCTTGTTAAAGGTCTCTTCCTCGTTGGTGATAACCTTTAAAATGAAATCTTTCTTTTCCTCAAGCTCCGGATAGCCGTCCTTGGATTCGTTTATAACCACTTGACAAAGTTTTGCCAGGAAAAGTCCGTCGATGCCCAACAGTCTTCCGTGACGTGCGGCACGACGAAGGAGTCTTCTTAAAACATATCCTCTGCCACCATTGGAAGGAGTGATACCGTCCGATGTCATGAAGGTAACGGAACGGATATGGTCGGTAATAAGACGGATGGATACATCCTTTACGGGATCAGATTCATATTCGGTATTTGCAAGACGACAAACCGCGTCTCTGATAGCCTTCATCGTGTCTATATCGAAAACGGTATCCACGTCCTGAACAACAACCGCAAGACGCTCAAGTCCCATACCTGTATCGATATTCTTCTGCTTGAGCTCGGTATAATTTCCTTTGCCGTCGTTTTCAAACTGGGTGAACACGTTATTCCAAACTTCCATGAACCTGTCGCAATCACAGCCGACCTTACAATCAGGCTTACCGCAGCCGTATTTGATACCTCTGTCGTAATAGATCTCTGAGCAGGGACCGCAAGGGCCTGCGCCGTGCTCCCAGAAGTTGTCGCATTCTTTTGTTACCGGATCGCGATAGAATCTTGTGATCTTTTCCGCAGGAATACCGATCTCCTTGTTCCAGATCTCAAAGGCTTCGTCATCCTCTCCGTAGATGGAAGGATAAAGTCTGTCGGCTTCAAGTCCAACTACCTTTGTAAGGAATTCCCAGCTCCAATGAATGGCTTCTCTCTTAAAGTAATCTCCGAAAGAGAAATTCCCCAGCATTTCAAAGAAAGTAAGATGACGTGCTGTATGTCCTACATTTTCAATATCACCTGTTCTGATACATTTCTGGCATGTGCAGACGCGATTTCTCGGAGGGATCTCCTGTCCGGTGAAATAAGGCTTCATAGGCGCCATGCCCGCATTGATGAGCAAAAGAGATTTATCATTTTGAGGAACCAGCGAAAAGCTGTTAAGCTTTAAGTGTCCTTTTGATTCAAAAAATTCAAGATAGGATTTACGGAGTTCATTAACTCCCATTTTTTTAACCATTTTATCCTCCAAACCTGGGTCAATTCATTGTACAAAGGAATACTCCATCGCACATTCAGCCCATTTGACTTCAACTCAAAAGATTATAGTTATTAAAGAATTAAAAGTCAATAACAAAAAAAATCGAAACCGCAGTTTCGATCATTTTGGGTTGGGCTGTTTAAAAAACAGTGAGCAGCTCGTATCGGAATCGAACCGGTGATTTCGCCGTGAGAGGGCGACGTCTTAGCCTCTTGACCAACGAGCCATGTGCCACTAATATACACTAGTAACACAAAAAAATCAAGTTAAACTTTAAAGATTTTTAGGGTTTATTTTCAGAATATTCACCCCATATCAAACAAATCCATGAGACTAATCTGATCACTTTCCGGAATATCTCCGAGTAGTCCCAATCTTGCCATTGTATCTATCGCGCTTTGAGGTGCTTTTGTCCTTTCTTTGAAATTCTCCTTTGAGGTAAAAGCTCCTGCTTTACAACCTTCAAACATAAGGTCGGAAGCCTTTTCTCCAAGACCCTGGATAGAGTCAAAGGAAGGCATTACCTTTCCGTCGATCACCTGGAAGGCATGTGCCTTGGCCCTGAAGATATCTATAGGCATGAACTCATAGCCCCTGGCATACATTTCAAGAACACTCTTCATGTTCATGTATGTGGTTTCATCCTTGGCCTTGGCTGTATGATTGTCTATGGCTGCTTTGATCTCTCTCATATTCTTTAAGAGATTCTCTTTACCCAGACACATAAGTTCGTAATCAAAGGCAGCTGCACGTATGCCAAAATAAGCCGCATAGTATTCCAGCGGTCTGTACACTTTAAACCATGCCACACGGAAAGCCATCATGATATAAGCCGCAGCATGTGCCTTGGGGAACATATACTTGATCTTCTTACAGGAACCGATGTACCAGTCGGGAACATCATGCTCTTTCATTTCAGCTTCCCATTCTTCCGTAAGTCCTCTTCCCTTACGGACACTTTCCATGATCTTAAAAGCGTGTCCGGGTTCAAGGCCTTTGTTAATAAGATAAAGCATGATATCGTCACGGGTACATATGGCTTGTTTAAGGTTACATGTACCGCTCTTAATGAGATCTTGGGCGTTATTGGCATAAACATCGGTACCGTGAGAAAGACCTGAGATCCGCACCATGTCTGAAAAGCAGTCGGGTTTGGTCTCACGTAACATGTTCATGGCATTATCCGTTCCAAGTTCGGGTAATCCCAGAGATCCCATATCAATACCGTTAAGATCTTCAGCTGTTATCCCCAGAGCTTCCGTTCCATGGAACAGTGAAATAACCTTTTTATCATCCATGGGAATGGTCTTGGCATCCATGCCCGTAAGTTCCTCAAGTCTCTTTATCATAGTGGGATCATCGTGTCCCAGGATATCGAGTTTTAAAAGGTTATGGTCAATGGAGTGGTAATCAAAGTGAGTGGTGACGATGTTACTTGTCATATCATTGGCCGGGTGCTGTACGGGAGTAAAGGTGTCTATATCTTCTCCCACAGGAAGTACCACGATACCTCCGGGATGCTGACCTGTGGCACGTCTGACACCAACACAGCCCGCAGACATTCTTTCCAGTTCAGCCCTTCTGTGAGAAAGACCATGTTCTTCGTCATATTTTAGGGCGTATCCGAAAGCGGTTTTTTCAGCCACGGTTCCTACAGTACCTGCTTTAAAGGTCTGTCCTTTACCGAAGATAACTTCCGTATAATCATGTGCCTTGGACTGATATTCCCCCGAGAAGTTAAGATCAATATCCGGCTCCTTATCGCAGTTGAATCCCAGGAAGGTTTCAAAAGGAATATCACAGCCGTCTTTAACCAGCATTTCTCCGCAAACCGGACATTTCTTATCCGGCATATCGAAGCCGCAGATGGATTCCTTTTGATAATGTTTAACTTCTTCCGAATCAAAATCCGAATAATGGCATTTTTTACAATAATAATGGGCAGGAAGAGGATTGATCTCGGAAATACCTGCCATTGTGGCTACGAAGGAAGAGCCCACGGATCCTCTGGAGCCTACCAGATAACCGTCCTCGTTGGATTTCCATACCAGTTTCTGGGCAATAATGTACATAACCGAATAACCGTTTTTGATAATGGAAGTAAGCTCTTTTTCAAGTCTTGTTTCCACCTTTTCAGGCAGTTTTTCTCCGTACATCGAATGAGCCTTGTCATGACAGATCTTGGTCAGCATCTCCTCGGAATGCTCGATGACCGGAGGACATTTATCCGGTCGTACAGGCTCGATCTTTTCGATCATATCATAGATCTTCATGGGATTATCTATGACCACTTCCCTGCATTTTCTCGGCCCAAGGTAATCAAATTCAGCCAGCATCTCCTCAGTGGTCCTGAAATAAAGCGGCGGCTGGTTTTCCGCATCCTTAAAGCCCTTCGAATAGGTGATGAGCCTTCTGTATACTTCATCCTCCGGATTAAGGAAATGACAGTCACAGGTAGCGCAAACAGGCTTGTTGTAGATCTCCCCCAGCTTAACCACTTTCTCGTTCAAGGCTTTTATGTCATCTTCCGATGTAATGTTGGTAAGCTTTTCGTCTTCTATCATAAAGCGATTGTTACCCAGGGGCTGGATCTCATAATAATCATAAAACTCACAAAGACTGTCTATTTCATCCTGAGAAGCATCTTCCACCAATGCCCTGTAAAGTTCTCCGGCTTCACAGGCAGATCCAATGATCAGGCCTTCCCTGTGCTTAGCCAGCATGCTCTTGGGTATCTTTGGATTTCTGAAAAAATAGGTGAGATGGCTTTGAGATATCATCTTATAAAGATTGATACGTCCGGTCTCATTCTTTATCAAAACTATGCAATGGAAGGGATGCATCTTCTTTACGGAATCTGCCGAAGGTTTAAGATTCTCTGTAGCATCTCCCAGTTTCTCAAATCCCTTTTTCTTCATCATTTCACAAAGCTTTTGATATATGAGGGCGGTACATTCGGCATCATCAACGGCTCTGTGATGATTTTCCAGAGAAACCCCCAGTTCCTCCGCCACGGTATCCAGCTTATAGTTCTTAAGATTACCTATCAGTCCTCTGGAGAGTCCCACTGTATCCACTATAGTGGGCTTCCAGTCAATACCCTGCTCCCTGGCAAACCTTTTTATAAAGCCTGTATCAAAGGGAGCATTGTGAGCCACTATGACCGCATCTCCACAGAAATCCAGGAAGTTTTTAAGCTCGTTTTCTATGGTGGCTGCATCCTTTACCATATCGTCGGTAATATGCGTAAGGGTAATGATCTCTGTTGGAATGGGCACTTCGGGATTAACAAAGACCGAGTATCTGTCTACTATCTCATTATTCCTTAGTTTTACTGCTCCTATTTCAATGATCTTGTCCTTATTTTTTGATACACCTGTGGTTTCTATATCAAAAACAACGCTTTCAGCATCAAAACCCTGTCCCTTATCATCTTTGATGATCTCCTTCATATCGTCCACAAGGTAGATTTCGCAACCGTAAAGGATCTTAAAGTCCTTGGCTCTTTCAGCCACTTCCGGCTTTTTACTCTTCAGAAGTTTATCCCTGTAATAGTGAAAAGCTTCGGTAAATCCCTGAACCACGCCATGATCGGTGATGGCCACCCCAGGATGTCCGAAATCAAAGGCTCTCTGCACCAGATCTCCGGGTGCGATGACTGCATCCATATCACTGAAAGTGGTATGAGCATGAAGCTCCACTCTTTTTACAGATGCATCGTCCTTCCTTTTTTTGATAAAGTCCGGGATGGATTTGATACCGATGATATCAGCCATTTCCAGCTCCTTATCAAAAGCATCGTACCTTGGAAAGCCCTTCATCTTAATGCAGTTTCCCACGGCGATATACTTGAAAAGCTCATCCTTGTCCTCCACAAGAGGGAAAAGCTTGGCATATACAGAATCGGTCATATCGGTAAAAGAAAACTTTACAATATATCTGTCTTTCTTTTTGGTAAGCTTGGGTTCCTCTACTTTTATGATCTTTCCGTAAACCACAGCCTCCGAATGTCCGTCCTGAATGTCTGATAAAGGGGTTACCACTTCTTCATCGGAATCGAACAATTTACCGTAAAAGAGATCCGGATCATCTTCCAGTTTCTTTTTGAGGAATTTGGAGCGTCCTTTAAATTCTGCATTCTTAGGTGAAAATTTGCTTTTGTCATCAGCCTGTTTGTCTTCAGCCTGTTTGTTATCGGCTGACTTATTTTCCGTTTTCTCTTCTTTAATAGGTTCGGCATTTGAACTGTCCGCGGTTTTCTTATCTGTATTCTCTTTTGCTTTAGACTTGGCCTGAGCATCCGATGCCTGTACAGCTTCAGGATCTACTATACCCTGTTCGGTGATCCTCTTAACAGGCTTTTTGTCTTCCTTGGGCGTATAGTAATATACTTCTTCATCTTTTTCTGTTTCCACAGCCCTGGGCGTATTCCACTTAAAATCAATATTCAGATCAAAATTATATCTTTCCGAAAATACATCCGTCAGGAATTTTCTGATGTTCTCTGCCACCATATGGTAGATAAACGTATCCTCCGAAGTAATGACCATGGTATAGTTTTCATTTTCATCTTTTTGGAAAGAAATGTCTGCATTATCGATAAACATATTATTCATCTTGGATATGGAATTAAGTTCATCCAACAGGCTGTCCTTGGCCATATTCCACAGACTTTCCGGATTATAAAGAGATGAAAGGGAATAATTTACATTAAGCATCACCTTATTTCCCGAATGAGAAAAAAACTGAGCCTCAACCTCTTCCTCCATTGTCTTAAAATCCTTATATTCTATGACATGGGGAGAGTCCAGGAATATAGTCACTTTGCTTTTACTTTTACATAAACGGACCTTCTCCACTTCAACATCAGAAAAGGCCCGTTCCACATTCTTTTTTACCTCAAGACCGGTAAATACCTCAAATAAGTTCATTTAACTCCTCCAAGAGTTCCTTGAGCAGATCTTCTTCTTTGCACTTTTTAATGATCTCACCTTTTTTAAAGATCATTCCTGCTCCCTTGGCTCCGGCTATTCCAAGATCAGCTTCCTTGGCTTCTCCGGGGCCGTTTACAATGCAGCCCATAACAGCGATCTTAAGATCCAAAGGATAGTCCTTTACGGCTTCATTTACTTTTTCCGCCAAAGAGATAAGATCTATGTTGGTCCTTCCGCAGGTAGGACAGGAAACCACTTCAATACCGCCTTTTTTAAGTCCCAAAGTCTTTAAGATCTCTTTAGCGGCATATATCTCCTCTACGGGGTCGGCTGTTAAGGATACTCTTACAGTATCCCCTATGCCCTGATCCAGTATCAATGCAAGGCCGGCAGATGATTTGATAAGTCCTCTTTTAAGGGTACCTGCTTCAGTGATACCCACATGTAAAGGATGTTTGGTCTTGTCTTTAATAAGTTCATGGGCTTTAACGCACATTAAAACATCAGATGCTTTGATGCTTATGACCAGATTGTCATATCCCATATCTTCTATAACAGCCGCTTCTTTAAGAGCGCTTTCCGTGAGTCCTTCTGCAGTTACTCCGCCGTATTTCTCAAGACATTCTTTTTCAAGAGAGCCGGAATTCACTCCCACTCTTAAGGGAATATTCCGTTCTCTTGCACAATTTACCACTTCTCTTACTCTGTCCAAGGATCCGATATTTCCGGGATTTATCCTCACCTTATCTGCTCCGTTTTCCATGGCCGCGATAGCCAGACGGTAGTCAAAATGTATGTCTGCCACAAGAGGGATATTTATGCTTTTCTTTATCTCCGAAAGTGCAAAAGCAGCTTCCTTTGTAGGCACCGCACAGCGGATGATGTCACAGCCGGCCTTCTCCAATTCAAGTATCTGAGCAACTGTAGCTTTAACATCTTCGGTTTTTGTGTTGGTCATGGACTGAATGGCAATGGGATTATTACCGCCTATCTTCACATTACCTATATTAACTTCTTTCGTTATCATTCTCATAATCTTATCTTCCGATCAATCTCATAATATCGTTAAAGAAAACGAATACCATGAGTAACATTAGTAAAACAAAACCTGCCAGATTAACTATGCCTTCCACTTTTCTGTTTAAAGGTCTTCTTGCGACAGCCTCTACGATCAGGAACAAGAATTTCCCTCCGTCCAGTGCCGGGATGGGAAGAAGGTTCATAACTCCCAGGTTGGCGGAAAGAAGTATGGTGATGTACATGAGCTGAAGTACCACGTCCAATGTAGTTCCGGATGCCTTGGTCTCTTCATAGGAATCACCTATCATATCAACGATGGCAACAGCTCCGCCCACATCATCCTTCGAAAGCTGACCGGTAACCAGCATGCCAAGATTTCTTACAGTGGTGACGATCCAATATTTAACTTCCACAATACTGTATTTTATAACCTGAGCAGCATTTGCCTTATCTCTGTAAAGATTATAATTAAAGCCCACTGTATAGGTTTCGGATATAAACTTGGGTGAAATAGAAACAGTGAATTCGGATCCGTTTCTTTCCAGCAGCATTTTCACTTCGCTGCCGTCCAGAGGATTGGAACTGAAATACTGATTGAGTTCTTTACCGGAAGGGATCTTGTGTCCGTTGATCTCAAGGATGATATCACCCTTTTGTACTCCGGCTTCTTCCATGGGATAGCCTTTTTCCAACTCTTCCACCACAACACTGGAATCCGTAAGATTATATGTGAAGCCCAAAAGGTACTTCTTGATCTTTTCGGGATAAAGTGTGGTCTCGTACTTTTCTCCGTCTCTTTCATATATTACCTCAATGGGTTTAGTGGAAACACCGTTATACAGAAAAAAGGAATCGATCTCACGTCCTATGGAAATGTTGCTGTGATTCATCTTCTTAATGGTATCTCCTGCCCTGAGGCCTGCATCATAGGCGGGTGTATCCTTGGTAACTCCGGTTACCAGTGCGGGATCATAACCCACAATACCTGTTACGAAAAGCGCAAGGATAAAGGCCAGAATGAAATTAAAGAAAGGACCTGCAAGAATAACAGACATTCTCTGCCATACGGATTTGGAATAATAAGTTCCTTCCTCGCCGGCTTCCTTATTATCCATGTCCTCTTCACCCAGCATCTGGCATGCGCCTCCGAAGGGCAACAGCTTCAAGGAATATTTGGTTCCTCCGAATTCTTTTCCGATCAGGGTGGGACCCAGGCCTACGGAAAATTCCACTACCTTGATCCCGTTTTTCTTCGCTAAAAGCAAGTGGCCAAGTTCGTGAAAAATAATGATAAAAGAAAAGATCAAAAGTGCTATTACTATTTTCATATAATTGGGTTCTCCTTTTCCTCACGGAAACCCGAGGTCTTATTTTTTTCCTGAGGATCGTATTATGTTTAGCTAACGTGTTTTATAATGTGCAAGTTCATGTTTAAGGAAATCTTCAATGTTTAAAATATTATCCAGTGTGGGATTTAAAATTACATTATGTTTTGCCATTGCATTACCTATCATGTCGGCAATATCAAGATAACCTATATCTCCCCTTAAAAACTTATCCACTGCGATCTCATTTACCGCATTAAATACTGTAGGCATGCTTCCGCCTGTCCTGCAGGCTTCGTAAGCCATTGACAATGCAGGAAAATTTTCATTGTCGGGTTTATCGATCTCTATGGAAGTAAGTTCTCTGAAATCCAGTCTTTTTGCGGTTCTTTCTCTTCTTTCCGGGTAATAGAGAGCATACTGGATAGGGAGTTTCATATCCGGAACTCCCATCTGTGCAATAACCGCACCGTCAGTGAACTCGATCATTGAATGTATTATGCTCTGAGGCTGAATCACCACTTCGATATTATCGGGCTCCACATTAAAAAGCCATTTTGCTTCTATGACTTCCAATCCCTTGTTAACCATTGTAGACGAATCTATGGTTATTTTTCTCCCCATGGACCAATTGGGATGTTTAAGAGCATCTTCCGGTCGGATATCCTTAAGTTCGCTCTTCTTTTTACCTCTGAAGGGGCCTCCCGAGGCAGTCAAGAGGATCTTTTCCGGCCTGTTGCCCTGCGCCCCCTGTAAACACTGGAAGATTGCCGAATGTTCGGAATCCACAGGCAGGATCTTTACATTTTTTTCTTTTGCCAAAGGCATTATTATATGACCGGCGGTAACAAGAGTTTCCTTATTGGCAAGAGCAATGTCCTTTCCCTTAAGGATAGCTTCAATAGTGGGTCTTATACCTATCATGCCCACAAAAGCCGTTACCACGATATCCGCTTCATCTATGCCCGCACAGGCGATAAGTCCTTCCATGCCCGATGTAACTTCGCAAGTAAGGCCTTCTTCCTTTAGTTTTTTCGAAAGTTCTTGCGCTTTTTCTACGTTATAGAGGCAGACAAGTTTGGGCTCGAATTCCTTAATCTGGGCATATATCTTCTCGACATTGGAATTTGCCGCCAGTGCAGAAACCTTTATATCTCCGTTTTGTCTAACAACTTCAAGAGTCTGGGTGCCTATGGAACCTGTGGAACCCAGTATAGAAATACATTTCATATGATCATTCCTTCGTTAAGCAAAGCGGCTCATTTCATTCGGATATCGAATGTTAACGAACCGCCTTGTATTATTCAGAGCTTTTATTCTATCCTAAAAATATACCAAGATAATAAACTAACGGTGCTACAAAAATAATGCTGTCAAATCTGTCAAGGATCCCTCCGTGACCGGGTATCAGATTACTGTAATCCTTGATATTATTGAACCTTTTAATGGCAGAGGCCGCCAGATCTCCGATCTGAGAGAATATAGAACCAACACCGCAGATAAGGATGAGTGCGGGATAATCTATAAGCTCGAAACCGAGGAGATCCAAAACAAGCTTGTAAAGAATGCCTATCACAATGCTGGATAAAACGCCTCCGATACAGCCTTCCACCGATTTCTTAGGTGAAAGTTTCGGAAATGCCTTATGTTTGCCGATAGCTATGCCGGTAAGATAGGCACCGGAATCGGATATCCAGGAGCAGATAAAGATGAGCCAGACTATAAAAGCTCCGTTAGTAACTTCGGTCCTGGTCAGATAAATGTAGGACATTCCGAGACCCACATAGATCAATGAAGCAAAGGTTACCATAACCTGTGTCACATTGTACCTGGGGTAACAAACCACCATACATGCAAAAAGTATCAGCAGATAGATCATGAACAGAGGGACCATCCACTCCTGTTTTTGCAGATAAGCTGCAAGATACAGACATCCGCAGGCAAGAGAACTAATATATTGCAACAGTGTCTTTTGAACATTAACTGTCTTTTGAAGTTCATACATCCCCAGGCATGCAACGGCAGAATTTACAAATAAAAGCACAAGACCGCCGGGAATTATAGCCGCAAAAGCAATAAGAGTTAAGATAGCACCGCTTCTTACACGTATGAGCAATGTCTTCCTTTTTTCTTTTTTATCATCATTGTAGTTATCGGACATTGTTATTTAACCCCTCCGTATCTTCGGTCTCTGGTATTATAGTATTTTATGGCTTCAAGAAGTTGTTTTTTGCCAAAATCCGGCCACAATGTGTCACAAAAATAAAACTCCGTATAGGAAAGCTGCCATAATAAGAAATTGGAAAGTCTCTGTTCTCCGCTGGTCCTGATCAAAAGATCCGGAGCAGGGATTCCTGCCGTATCAAGAGAGTCCTCTATGGTTTTAACGGTGATGTCTTCAGGTAAGATATCTCCGGCCTTAACCCTTTCTCCTATCTTCTTAACGGCACGAAGGATCTCATCCTGTCCTCCGTAATTTATAGCAATCTGAAAATTAAGGCCTGTATAGTTCCGGGATGCCTCTTCAGTCTCTTTGATCCTGTCTCTGATATCGGGGGAAAGAGCATTTCTGTCGCCTATAACCCTGATCTTCATATTATTCTTCTTTGCATTGGCAAGACTGTCACTTAAGTAATCTCTCAAAAGATTCATGAGCATATTTACTTCTTCTGCCGGTCTTGACCAGTTTTCAGTTGAAAAAGCATAAATGGTGAGATATTTAACCCCGGCATTATAAGCTTCTTCACATATTTTTTCCACAGCCTTTGCACCTGCCCTGTGACCTGCAGTTCTGGGCAAACCTCTTTTTTTTGCCCATCTTCCGTTGCCGTCCATGATGATCGCTATATGCTGCGGTATAACTAAATCTGTCAGCTTTTCAGCCATTTTTTATAACCCCTTACCAAAAAAATTTATAGAAAAAACCCACTTGTTCATTATAGGACAAGTGGGAATCTTTTACAAGCAATTGTTAGATCATACTGTCATGATTTCTTTTTCTTTAGCATCTGCCATCTTATCGATCTCAGCAATGCGCTTATCAGTAGCTTTCTGGATCTCATCCTCTATGGTCTTCTCTTCGTCTTCCGAAATTTCAGAATTCTTACCCATTTTTTTGATAACATCCATGGCATCACGACGGATATTTCTTACAGCAACTTTGGAATTTTCAGCACTCTTTCTGATATCCTTGGCAAGAGACTTTCTGCGTTCCTCGGTAAGTTCCGGGAAAACAAGTCTGATGACTTTACCGTCATTATTGGGAGTAATACCGAGTTCAGAAGCCATGATAGCTTTTTCGATCTCTTTGATCATCTTGGACTCCCAGGGCTGGATCTGGATGATCCTTGCTTCGGGAACGGAAACGTTAGCCACGCCCTGAATGGAAGTGGGAGTTCCGTAATAGTCAACTTTGATCTTGTCAAGAAGATGAGGATTTGCACGTCCGGCTCTTATGGAAGCAAAATCTTCAGCCAGAACAGCTATGGTCTTTTCCATTTTTTCATCGTAAGGTTTAATCTTATCGTTCATAGTCTTCTCCATTCGTTTGCTTTAAAGCAAACCGACTTAATCTTTAATTTAAGGTTATTCTGCGGTGATCACTGTTCCGCTTGCTTTACCCACAGCGGCATTGTAAATTCCATCTTTTTCAAGCAGAGAAAAAATGAAAAGAGGCATCTTGTTTTCAAGACAGAGAACTGCGGCTGTCATATCAATAACACCCAGTTTATCGTCTATGATGGTATTGATCGCCATCTTGTCATATTTCTTCGCGGCAGGATTTAAATTGGGATCGCTGTCATATACTCCGTCCACAGCTTTAGCCATAAGGATCATTTCGCAATTTAATTCGATTGCTCTGAGCGCTGTGGCTGAATCTGTTGAGAAGTAAGGATGACCTGTACCGCCTGCCAGGAATACGACTTTACCGTTCTCAAGGTCATTTACCGCATTGTCCTTTGAAAACAGAGATGTCATACTGCCGCATGCGAAAGGTGTATATATGCTTGTGCCGAGACCCAGGTAACGGAAAATATCACTGACATAAATGCAATTCATAACAGTGGCAAGCATACCTATCTGATCTGCTTTTACTCTGTCAATGGTCTCGCTCTTTCGTCCTCTCCAGAAGTTTCCTCCACCGATAACAATAGCGACCTGTACGCCTTCTTCCACAAGTTTTTTAACCTGTTCACCCACCATAATGCAGGTGTTTTCGTCAAAACCCGTTTTCTTATCTCCTGCAAGAGCTTCGCCGCTTAATTTTAAAAGTATTCTTTTGTATTTAGCCATTTATAATATCCTGTCTTATTCAAAAATAGAATCAACATCAAGCTCTGCATAGGAAAGTGAGCAGAAACCGTCAAGAACGGCACCGTTGTTCATCTGAACGGATTTAGCCTTGATATTACCCTTAATGATAGCTGTTGAGTCGAGGACCACAGGTCCGTTAACATCCACTTCACCCTTTACAGCACCTGCAAGTACGGCTGAAGATGCGCTGATGTCTCCGATAACGATGGTTCCCTGGCTGATCTTAACGGTACCCTCACAGGTAATAGAACCGTCAAGTCTGTCAGTATTTACAAATACTTCTGAAGCAACCGAATTTCCCGTAACCTTACCGGAAATAGTCAGCTTACCGAGGCATTCGATATCACCGTTGATGGTTCCCATAACATCCAAAGAACAGTCGGAAATAATGGAGCCGTTGATAGTAGTACCTTTAGTGATAAGAGTAGTCTGTGTAGTATCTGCAGATGCTCCGTCGCTCTCACCCTTAGAACGTCTTTCCGCAACATCGGGAACAGTTCTTGTACTTTCAACCTTTTCTTCTTTCTTCTTGGATTTTTTACCGTTATCTTCCTCTGAATCCTCTAATATGGATTCAAGCAGTTCCGTATCGATATCGGCTGCATCCACTTCCTCATCCTGAACATCAAAAAGATTGTTCTCGGACACTTCGGTTTTCTCATTGTCAAGCTGATTCTTAGCATCATTAAATAAGCCCATAGATACCTCCCATTAAATTTTTATATGATGGTAAAAGTAAAGGCTCTTTAAACTTTGTTAGGGTTTAGTGATTTTAGCTGTGTAAAAAAAGAAACCTCTGACTCCGACATCATGATTATTTGTATAATAGCACATTATAATAATTTTGAAAACAAAAAAATATAGACAGCATAACAAAAAAAATAAAGAACGGACGCAAATCCGCTCTTTATTAATTCTAAATTTAATTTTTACAGATGGATCATTTAAAAGCATCTGCAGCAACGGTAACATTTATACTTCTGTCATTACCTTCGGGAGCCTTGGGTTCTTTATCAAAATCAGGGTTCTCCTGCTTTGCTTTACGATACTTAAAGAATTCTGTAGCAACCTGAGGGAACAATGCATAGGAAAGTACATCCTCATCCTGCTGGATCCATTCTTTACACTCCTCGCGGAACTTATCCAACTGGGGAGGAATGAGATCTGCCGGACGGCAGGTAATGGGCTCCGCATCTCCGATAGCTTTTTTCTGTACTTCCTTGTTGAAAGGCTTAACAGTCTTACCGAATTCTCCTGCAAGTATCTTTTTGGACTCCTTGGTGATCATCTTGTAACGTTCACCTGAAAGTACATTGAGAACTGCCTGAGTGCCCACGATCTGAGATGAAGGTGTAACAAGAGGCGGCTCACCGAAATCCTTTCTTACATTGGGGATCTCTTTAAGAACTGCTTCGTACTTATCCTCAGCATGTGCTTCCTTAAGCTGTGATACAAGGTTGGAAAGCATACCGCCGGGAACCTGATAAAGAAGTGTCTTGATATTTACGCCCAAAACCTTGGGATTCAAGAGGCCGTTCTTAAGCACTTCCTCTCTGTAAGGTCTGAAGTAATCGGCGATCTCTGCCAGAAGGTTCTGGTCATAGCCTGTATCGTAAGGTGTACCCTTGAAGGTCTCAACCATTACTTCCGTAGCAGGCTGTGCAGTACCCATTGAAAGAGGGCTCATAGCGCAGTCGATAACATCAGCGCCTGCTTCAACAGCCTTAAGATAGGTCATGGAAGCAACACCCGATGTGTAATGTGTGTGCATCTGCAACGGGATCTTGGAACCGTTCTTAAGGGCGGTAACCAGCTCTGTTGCAGCATAAGGAACAAGAAGGCCGGCCATATCCTTGATACAGATGGAATCTGCACCGAGTTCTTCAACAGACTTGGCCATCTTCTCCCAATACTCCAGGGTATAAGCTTCACCGAGAGTATAGGAAAGAGCTATCTGTGCATGTGCTCCTTCCTTCTTTGCAGCCTTAACTGCCGTTTCAAGGTTACGGAGATCGTTAAAGCAGTCAAATATCCTGATGATATCGATACCGTTGGCAACGGACTTCTGAACGAAGTATTCAACCACATCATCGGAATAATGGTTATAGCCTAGGATGTTCTGTCCGCGGAAAAGCATCTGAAGCTTTGAATGAGGAAGTCCCTTTCTTAAAGCTCTGAGTCTTTCCCAAGGATCTTCCTTAAGGAATCTGAGACATGCATCAAATGTAGCGCCGCCCCAACATTCAATGGAGTGATAACCCACTTTGTCCATCTTGTCCAGAATAGGGAGCATCTCGGATGTGGGCATTCTGGTAGCGATCAGGGACTGATGAGCGTCACGAAGTATTGTTTCGGTAATACCGATAGGTTTCTTTTTAATATCAGCCATAATTTTATACCCTTTCTATAGATCAAACTCCGAAAATAGCCATGAATACACCGGCTGCTACTGCTGTTCCGATAACGCCTGCAACGTTGGGTCCCATAGCGTGCATGAGAAGGAAGTTTGTAGGATCCTCTTTTGCACCGACTTTCTGAGATACACGTGCTGCCATGGGAACTGCAGAAACACCTGCGGAACCGATCAAAGGATTTATCTTACCATGTGTAAGCTTGCACATAAGTTTTCCGAGAAGAACACCGCCTGTTGTACCAAAGGCAAAAGCAACAAGTCCGAGAACAACGATCTTGATGGTTGTCCACTGAAGGAAGTTCTCTGCACTGGTGGATGCACCTACTGATGTACCGAGCATGATAACAACGATGTACATAAGTGCATTCTGAGCAGTTTCGGAAAGCTGCTTTGTAACTCCGCACTCCTTGAAAAGGTTACCCAGCATGAGCATACCTACGAGAGGAGCTGTAGAAGGAAGCAGGAAACATACAACGATGGTTACGATGATAGGGAAAAGGATCTTTTCAAGCTTGGAAACGGGACGAAGCTGTTCCATCTTGATCTTTCTCTCTTCTTTTGTTGTAAGGGCCCTCATGATAGGAGGCTGAATGATGGGAACCAGTGACATATAGCTGTAGGCTGCAACCGCGATGGGCCCCATAAGGTCTGTCTGACCAAGCTTACCTGCAAGGAAAATGGATGTGGGGCCGTCTGCTCCACCAATGATGGAAATAGCTGCAGCTGCCTCTCCGTTAAATCCGAGAAGGATCGCAAGAAGATAAGCTACAAAGATACCCAGCTGAGCTGCCGCTCCGAGAAGGAAACTTCTGGGATTGGCGATCAGGGGTCCGAAGTCTGTGGATGCACCAACTCCAAGGAAGATAAGAGAAGGGAAAATGGACCATTCATCCAGTTTAAAGAAATAATAAAGCAATCCGCCTGCAGATTCGATACCTGTAACAGGGTCTACCGAAGGAGCCGCCATGATGGACGGATACATGTTTACCAATAACATACCGAATGCGATCGGTACAAGAAGTAAGGGCTCAAACTTCCACTTGATACCAAGATAAAGGAAAACAAGAGCCACAAGGATCATGACATAATTGCCCCAATAAAGGTTGGCAAATCCTGTCTGTTCCCATAAGTTCAATAAGGTCTCACCAATATTCATGAAGATTACCCCTTTTCTTAGTTAAGTGTAACGATTACAGTTCCTGCTTCTACCTGGTCATTAACCTGGCAATTGATGGAAGCAATGGTTCCGTCCTGAGGAGCGGTAAGTTCGTTTTCCATCTTCATTGCTTCGAATGTAAGGATAACCTGTCCCTTGGTAACCTTAGTACCTGCAGATAAATTAATGCCTGTGATCTTTCCGGGCATAGGCATGGAAATGGCAACTGCGCCCTGAGCTCCTGCGGGAGCTGCTGCCTTGGGTGCTGCTGCGGGAGCTGCTGCCTGAGCAACATTGCTTCCGTTACCTTCTTCTACTGTTACGGCATATTTATTTCCGTTAATTGTAATAGTATAATTTTTCATTTTAAAAATCCTCCGTTAATAAGCATGAATCTCATGATCCGATGCCGGTGAAATGTTTTCCGACTGTAGGAGCCGGTAAATGATAACTTGCGCATTTATATGCGCCATGATCCGAAAAGAAAAACTGCCGGATCGGTCAATACTACGAAATCTTCTTTACGGAACGGACTACAATGCCGTCTTTGAAGAAATTACCGCGGGATTCCTCATACTCGCTGATGGCTGCGGTAATAATGGCAACAAGCTCAAAATTGTCGATATTAAGCTCATTTCCGGACTGCTGTGCTGCAACTGCGGGTGCCTTGGCTGCAGTCTTGGTTTCATTACTCTTATCCAACTTTCCGATATACTTGAAAAGTGAAATGATGAAGCTGATGAAAACCAATGCTGTAAATACAATGCACAGGCCCACAATCGTGTTGACACCGGCATCGGCAAGAGGACCTTTAACGCCTTCCCACCATGTCGAAGCTGCAAATACTCCTGTCATATCTACGTGCCTCCTGTTTATTCTTTTACGGGTTTTCAGATTGTCAAAACATCCACAATTTATAGAAAACCCGATTTTCTCGCAATTATAATAATATCACACATAGTAAGGAAATACAAGTAATAAAACCTTAAATAACTATGTAATTATAGTGGTTTTAGCCTGGTAATAATCGAAAAAAATAAGACCGCGATCAAAATTCACGGTCTTATATGATCCATTTTACAAAAATCAAAACATTACTCAAAGTTTTCAAGCTTAAGGGCTTTGGAGATCACATCGGATCTGAAACCTTTTCTGTAAAATTTTGCGGCCAGTTTCTGCTTTTCTTTAAAATCCAAAGCTGCTATCCTGTCAGGTGTCAGGCTCATCTTTTTAAGTAGATAGATAACAGCCTTAAGCTCAGGATCCCGTCCCTCGGGATCATCCTCATCTTTAACATAGTACTCTTCTAGGGCCCGCTCGGCTGTTTCTTCGGAGATCCCGCGTTTTTTTAACATAAACCTGATCTCAGCCTTGCTCTTTGCTTCTTTGTTTGCTCTTATGAGATTCTCTGCCAGTCTGTTATCGTCAAGATAATGATACCCGTTAAGAAAGGTGAATATCTTTTCGATGATCGAAGAGTTGTAACCGTCTTCCTCTAACTTTTCCTTAAGTGCTTTCACGGAATAGTCTTTCTTGATAAGAAGGTTCATGGCCCGCTTTTTTCCGTAGGACGTCATCTCGGAAACAAGAGTATCATACTCTTCTTCCTTCATCTCCGAATCGCTGCCCTTGTACATTCCCTTATATACAACCAAAAAGCTTTCATCATCAAATATTATTCTGGTCTTTGCCTTGGAGAATTCAGTTATTCCGGCGATCTTCAGCATATATGCTACTTATCCTCTGCCTTGGTTACAGGTGCGAGAGGAGCAAAGCCGTACTTCTCACGTACCTTGTTTTCAACTTCTCTCAATACTTCAGGTCTTTCTTCAAGGTAGTTCTTAACATTCTCCCTGCCCTGACCGATCTTCTCGTCGTTATAAGAGAACCATGCACCGCTTTTAACGATGATATTCTCATCCGTTGCGAGATCAAGAATATCTCCCGTTTTTGAAATACCTTTACCGAACATGATGTCGAATTCCGCTTCTTTGAAGGGTGGAGCCACCTTATTCTTAACGATTTTGATCTTTGTCCTGTTACCGATCACATCGCCGCCGGCCTTAATGGACTCGATACGTCTTACATCCATTCTTATGGAAGCATAGAACTTAAGAGCACGTCCGCCTGTGGTGGTCTCGGGATTACCGAACATAACACCCAGTTTTTCACGAAGCTGGTTGATAAAGATAACAACACAATTGGATCTGCTGATGGCTGCAGTGAGTTTTCTTAAAGCCTGGGACATGAGTCTTGCCTGAAGTCCCATATGGGAATCTCCCATGTCTCCTTCGATCTCGGCCTTAGGAACGAGAGCCGCAACAGAGTCAACGATAATGATATCCACAGCACCTGAACGCACCATGGTCTCGGTGATCTCAAGTGCCTGTTCCCCGTTATCCGGCTGTGAAATATAGAGATTGTCTATATCCACACCGATATTCTTTGCATATACCGGATCAAGTGCATGCTCGGCGTCTATGAAGCCCGCGATACCGCCCAGTTTCTGAACTTCAGCTACCATATGAAGAGCCACCGTGGTCTTACCTGAAGACTCGGGGCCGTAGATCTCGATTATCCTTCCCTTCGGAACGCCGCCGACTCCGAGTGCGATATCAAGAGAAAGTGAACCCGTGGGGATAGCTTCCACCTGCATTGATGCGGTGTCTCCCAATTTCATTACAGAGCCCTTGCCATAGGCTTTTTCGATCTGCGCAAGTGCAGAATCCAGGGCTTTCAATTTATCAGCATCTGCCATGATTAATATAGACTCCTTTACGTATTTTTTTTGATCAACTTATTCATAGACAAACAATTTGGGTATCTCCCAATTAATTCTGATGTTTGTATGTGACTTTGGTACATATGATTTTATCAAATCAAAGATTTTAATACAAGGGAAATAAAAAAATGGGATGTAGAAAATCACACCCCATTTTTGTACAAATTGCACAAGATGTTTTTCTTTAAAAAAGGGTTGCATTACCGCTCAAACAGCGAATTTACATAGCTGTCCGGGTCAAATTTTTTTAGACTGTCTATCTTCTCACCCAGTCCGATATACTTGACCGGAACGTTCAGTTCCGACTGTACCGCTATGGCTATACCACCCTTGGCTGTACCCTCCAGCTTGGTAATGATGATACCCGTGACAGGAGCAACTTCATTAAATTCCTTAGCCTGAACCAACGCATTCTGTCCGGTGGTTCCGTCCAGCACCACAAGAGTCTCTCTCTTGCTTTCCGGATACTCTCTTGAAATGATCCTGTCGATCTTATTAAGTTCATCCATCAGGTTTTTCTTATTCTGCAGTCTTCCTGCAGTATCCACCAAAAGCACATCGACTTTTCTGGCTTTTGCTGCATTAAGGCCGTCAAATACAACCGCTGCGGGGTCTGAGCCTTCGCTCTGGGCTATGATATCCACACCTGCTCTTCTTGCCCATTCCGCCAGCTGATCGATGGCAGCTGCTCTGAAGGTATCGGCAGCAACTATCAGCACTTTTTTACCCTCGGCCTTTAAGGAGGCTGCCAGCTTTCCGACGGAAGAAGTCTTGCCCACTCCGTTTACACCTATCATAAGGACTACAGAAGGACCTTTTTCAAAGTCATAGGCATCCTCGGGAACATGCATCTGTTCCTTTATGGAATCAATGAGCAGCTGTCTGCATTCATCCGGTTTATATATTTTTTTTTCTTTTACCTTTTGTCTGAGAGAAGAGATGATCTTTTCGGATGTGGAAATACCCACATCCGCCATGACAAGGTTTTCTTCTATCTCATCATAAAAATCATCGTCTATTATCTCCGCTCCGGTAAATAAAGCGGCTATCCTTCTGAATATTCCCATAATCTTCCTTTGTATCCGACTTTCTGTCGGTTCTTAATTTGCCAGTGAATTCTCTATCAGGCTTACGGAAACAAGAGCTGAAACTCCTTTTTCCTGCATGGTGATGCCGTACAAGGCATCAGCCGATGCCATGGTTCCTCTTCTGTGGGTAATTACAATAAACTGGGTATGATCCGTCAGTTTGTGCAAGTAACGGGCATATCTGCCCACGTTACTGTCATCAAGAGCCGCCTCGATCTCATCCAGCAGACAGAAAGGTGAAGGCTTAAGGTTCTGTATGGCGAAGAGTAAAGCTATGGCTGTAAGAGCTCTTTCACCACCGGATAACATCATCATGTTCTGCAGCTTCTTCCCGGGGGGCTGAGCATTTATCTTAATGCCTGCAATAAGCACATCCTCATCCTCCATAAGCTCCAGTGTACCCTGGCCGCCTCCGAAGAGTTCTTTGAATACCACATCAAATTCATCTCTGATCAATGCGAATTTCTCGTTGAACTGCTTACGCATTTCTTCTTCCAGGGTCTCTATAATGCCCTTGAGTTTATCCTCTGCCT
>JAEEGK010000641.1_pt1 | contig 87029 bp, 68 predicted proteins | sample 8958771 | NCBI WGS metagenome assembly JAEEGK01 (sample SAMN16246547, study PRJNA631951) | gut metagenome | biome: gut microbiome; feature: rumen; material: SC-attached | host: Bos | place: Iran: Karaj | collected 2018-10
GCTCCTCACCACTTTGCAGGTATTCCACTGCGACTGCACGCTTGAAAGCGCGTGTAAACGTTGACCTTTTCTCATAACTCTTTTTAACTCTTAAGAGGCTTGGCAGGAGTCAACCTATTTCAGGCTAAGACATTTTGTGGAAGTTGGCTTTTTTTCAACGGATATGCTGACTATTTATGCTTAAATTCAAGCGTTCTGCAAAAACGCCTGAGCCCTCCTTTGCATTAATCTGAGCCTCCTTTGCATTAATCTGAGCCTCCTCCGTATTAATCCGAGCCTCCTCCGTATTAATCCGAGTCTCCTCCGTATTAATCCGAGCCTCCTCCGTATTAATCCGAGTCTCCTCCATTATTATACCGGAGAATTCTCCATTCCATTGAAGAACGCCACCTTGGTTCTTCCGCCTGAATGTCGTTATTTCTTGGTTCGGACCGTTTTCAAGAGTCCTCCGCGTGGCACGCCAAGGCGGACGGCTCGCTCGACGTCCTCTAGGGCCTCTCCCTTGCGCCCTAAGCGCGCCAAGAGGCTGGCGCGGGCTACTATGAAGGTTGGGTCGTTTGGAGCCCTCCTGATGGCCTCTCCGTAATCGTAGACGGCCAGCTCCAGTTGTTGTCGCTCTTCCTCGATGCCGGCCCGTGCCGCATAGGCCAGGGCGCTGTCGGGATGTTGTTGCACCAACTGGTTGATCTGATCCATGGCCTCGGTGTAGTGGTGGTCCTTCTGGTTGAGCAGGGCCAGTCCGAGCAGGGCCTCAAAGTTACCGGGCACGAACGTGAGCAGGTTCTCGTAGTCGAGGCGCGCGAAGTTGTAGCGGCGCAGGCGCTCGTTGGCGTAGGCACGATAGAAAAGAGCCGCGAGGCATTCCGGGTGGCGGCTAAGGATGCGCGAGTACTCGTCGAGAGCGTACTCCCACTGTTCCAGCTCCATGTTCCAGGCGGCCTTCTTCAGCCTGAGGTCGGTGCTGTCGGGGTAGTACGCCAGCTCGTCGGCGGCCTTGCTCAGCGAGTCGCGCAACGCCTGCTTGTCTTGTGCCCAGACGGACATGGCAACGCATAGGAACGCCAGCAGAAGAGCCTTTCTCATGCCTCGTTGATGTAATTGACAATCCACTCTCCAACTTCCTTCGTGCCGTACTTTGCACCGCCCTCAACCTGTATCTCCGGGGTGCGAACGTGGGCGTCGAGCGAGGCTGATACGGCCTCACGCACCAGCTTGCCCTCTGCCTCCAGACCGAAATGCTCGAGCAGCATGGCGGCTGAGAGAATCTGTGCCAGCGGATTGGCAAGGTTCTGGCCTGCGGCCTGTGGCCATGAGCCGTGTACGGGCTCGAAGAGTGGCGTGTGCTCGCCCAGCGACGACGAGGGCTGGAGTCCCATCGAACCGGTGATGCACGAGGTCTCGTCTGTGAGGATGTCGCCGAAGGTGTTCTCGGTAACGATGACGTCGAAGTAGCCGGGCTCGGTCAGCACGCGCATCGAGGCGTTGTCTACAAACATGTAGTCGGTGGTCACCTCTGGATAGAGCGGCTCCATCTCCTGGGCTATCTGACGCCACAGGCGGCTGCTTGCAAGTACGTTGGCCTTGTCGACCACGGTGAGGTGGCGCTTACGCTTCATGGCGGTCTCGAAACCTACTTTCAGGATGCGCTCAATCTCTGGCCGGGTGTAGATGTCGGTGTCGTAAGCCATGTCGTTGTCCTGATGTTTCGCACCGAAATACATACCCCCCGTAAGTTCGCGGATTACAACAAAATTTACCCCCCGCAGAAGCTCGTCCTTTAGCGGACTTTTGTGCAACAGGCAATCATAGGTGAACACCGGGCGGATGTTGGCGAACAGCCCCAGCTTCTTGCGCATGGCCAGCAACCCCTGCTCAGGGCGCACGGGCGAAGTGGGGTCGTTGTCGTATTTCAGGTCGCCAACGGCAGCGAAGAGCACGGCATCGGCCCGCATGCACACCTCGTGGGTGCTCTCGGGATAAGGTTCGCCCACAACGTCGATGGCATGGGCACCGCAGATGGCCTCCTCGTAGGTAAACTCATGGTTGAACTTGCTGGCAATGGCGTTCATCACGGCAATACCCTGTTTCATGATTTCCGGACCTATACCGTCGCCGGAAAGAACGGCAATTCGTAACTTCATATTTGTATGTGTTTTTTATAAATGTTTCTTAAGACTCTTCCCGAATGAAAAGAGGCGGAAGGAATCTCCTCACGTCAACATAACGTCTAAAAGCCGCCGGTTATTGCTGCTCTTCAAAAATATTAAGCATTTTAAAGGTTGCTTTAATGGCGGCATCTGTCTGGTCGGCGTCGAGTCCTCGTGTACGAATCAGTTTTCCGTTGTTATTCCATGTGATAACCGTCTGTACCAGAGCGTCGGTGCGTCCTCCTGGCGGGATGCTCACCTGATAGTTGGCGAGTATGGGGAATGTGCGGCCGAGATATTTCTTGTAGATATAGCTGAGCGACTTCACGAATGCGTCGTATTGTCCGTCGCCTGTGGCGCTGGCCTCATACTGCTGTCCGTTGATTTCCACCTTGATGTTGGCGCCCGGCTTCAGTCCGTAGGCCGTCGAAACCACATAGCTGAGCAACTTCACCTTGTCCTCGGGCGCATCGTGCTTGAGCACGTCGCTGACGATGTAGGGCAGGTCTTCTTGCGTAACAATCTCCTTCCTGTCGCCCAGCTCGGTGATGCGTTTCGTCACACGTTGCTGCTGCTCGGGTGTGAGCTGAAGGCCCAGTTCCTCCAGGTTCTTGGCGATGTTGGCCCTGCCGCTGGTCTTTCCGAGGGCATACTCGCGTTTACGGCCGAAGCGCTCGGGCCGAAGCGCGTTCTGGTAGAGGTTGTTCTTGTGGTCGCCGTCGGCATGTACACCAGCCACCTGCGTGAATACATTCTCGCCGACGATGGGCTGGTTGGGTGCCACGGCAATACCGCTATAGCCCTCTACCAGCCGGCTGATGTCGTTAAGTTTGCTCTCGTTGATACCTGTCTTGGCGTTGAACTTGTCCTTCAGAATAGCCTGGACGCTTGCCAGGGGCGCATTGCCACACCGCTCACCGAGACCGTTCACCGTGACGTGCAGACCCTTTGCGCCGCTCAATACCGCAGCCAGCGAATTGCTCACGGCCAGGTCGTAGTCGTTGTGGGCATGGAAGTCGAAATGAGTATCGGGATAGCGTTTCATCATCTTGCGGAAGAACTCGACACACTGGAGCGGATGCACGATGCCCAGCGTATCGGGCAACATGACGCGGCGGATGTGTGTATCGCTTGCGAAAAGGCTGTCCAGCAGATGGTATACGTATTCGGGGGAGTCACTCATTCCGTTCGACCAATCCTCCAGATAGAGGTTCACGGTCATTCCCAGGCTGTTGGCATAGGACACGGTCTCCTTGATATCGGCGATATGCTCATCGGGCGTCTTCTGAAGTTGGTGCCGGCAATGCTTTAACGATCCTTTCGCCAGCAGGTTGATAACCTTTCCTCCACAACTGTTAATCCAATCTACACTCTTGTGCCCGTCGACAAACCCTAGTACCTCTACCCTCTCGAGCATATCGTTCTGACGCGCATAGCGGCAAATCATCTCCACCGCATCGTGCTCGCCCTCCGACACACCTGCAGAGGCCACCTCAATGCGGTCGACGTTCACCTCGCTTAGCAACATGCGGCCAATCATCAGCTTCTCGTGAGGCAGGAAAGACACACCGCTGGTTTGTTCGCCGTCGCGTAGCGTGCAGTCCATGATTTCTATGTAACGCGATTCCATCTCCTTAAACTTTAACCTTATACATTAAACTTAGAACTTCAAACGCGCATAGCGTATTTGAACTTTGCACCTTAAACTATATTCTTCTCTTCCCATTGCTCAGTCTTATCCCTATTCTCTACCAGGAAGTCAATGTCATCAAGACCGTTCATCAGACAATGCTTTTTGTAGGCGTTGATGTCGAAGTGCTCCTTTCTGCCCGTCTTCTTGTTAGTAACGGTCTGTTGGGGAAGATCTACCTCAACCTCGGTCTTCGGGTCTTCAGCAATACAGGCGAAGAGTTCAGCGAGGAATTCCTCTGTCACCACCACGGGAAGCACGAAGTTGTTCAGCTCGTTGTTCTTGTGAATATCGGCGAAGAAACTACTAATGACCACGCGGAAGCCATAGCCCGCTATAGCCCATGCGGCATGCTCACGGCTGGAGCCGCTTCCGAAGTTCTTGCCTGCAACAAGGATGGTTCCGTCGTAGGCAGGATTATTGAGCACAAAGTCAGGGTTCAAGCTTCCGTCCGGACGATAACGCCAATCGCGGAAGAGGTTGTCGCCAAATCCCTCTTTGTCAGTTGCTTTCAGAAAACGTGCCGGAATAATCTGGTCGGTATCTACATTCTCCAGCGGAAGTGGCACGCAGGTTGATGTTATGATGTTGAATTTCTGTTTCATAAACCTTGTCTCCTAATTCTATTACAGTAACTCTCTCGGGTCGGTAATCACTCCAGTAACGGCAGCAGAGGCCGCAACGAGTGGCGAGGCCAGTATAGTACGGGCGCCAGGACCCTGACGACCCTCAAAGTTTCGGTTGCTCGTCGATACACATAGCTTTCCGGCCGGAACCTTGTCATCGTTCATGGCCAAACAGGCAGAACACCCAGGCTGGCGCACCTCGAAGCCCGCCGCGGCAAGAATCTTGTCCAATCCCTCCTGACGGATCTGACGGTCTACAGCCCATGAGCCAGGTACAAGCCATGCGGTCACGCCCTCTGCTTTTGTGCGCCCTTCGGCAATGCTGGCAAAAGCACGGAAATCCTCAATGCGCCCATTGGTACAAGCACCGAGGAACACATAGTCGACCTTCTTTCCGAGCAGCATCTGCCCTTCCTCAAAGCCCATGTAGTGGAGTGCTTTCGCAAGACCGGGAACGGACTCGCCATCGGCCTTGGGAATACGCTCTGAGATACCCATACCCATGCCGGGATTGGTGCCGTAAGTGATGCGAGGCTCAATGTCGGAGGCGTAAAAGAAGTATTCCTTGTCAAACACGGCATCCTCGTCGCTACGTAAAGTCCGCCATTCGGCAACGGCTCTCTCCCATGCCTCGCCCTGAGGCGCATACTCACGTCCGCGAAGGTAAGCGAAGGTGGTCTCATCTGGGGCCACAAAACCTCCACGGGCACCCATTTCAATAGTGAGGTTACATAGTGTCAGGCGCCCTTCCATTGACATGTCCCTGACCACTTCGCCCGCATACTCCACAAAATAGCCCGTGGCACCACTCGTTGTCAGCTTTGACATCAAATAGAGCGCCACATCCTTGGCGGTCACGCACTTACCCAGCTTTCCGTTAATACTGATGCGCATCGTCTTCGGTTTTTGTTGCAGAATGCATTGGGAGGCCATTACCATCTCGACCTCCGATGTGCCGATGCCAAATGCAACTGCTCCCATAGCACCATGTGTGCTGGTGTGGGAGTCTCCACAAACAATCGTTGTTCCAGGCAACGAAAGCCCCTTCTCCGGTCCTACTACGTGGATGATACCATTGTCGGGAGACATAACGCCGAAATAGTGCAGGCCAAAGTCCCTCGCATTACGCTCAAGTGTGTCGACCTGTTTTTTCGATACGGGGTCGGTGATAGGCTTGTCCTGGTCGTGTGTAGGCGTGTTATGGTCGGGCATACAGAAAATCTGGTTGGGCCTGAAACACTTCAGGCCTCGCTCGCGCATGCCGGCAAAAGCCTGCGGCGATGTCACCTCATGGCAATAGAGACGGTCAATGTAAAGTTGTATCGGACCGTCGGGCACAATTTGTACAACGTGCTTGTCCCAAATCTTGTCGAATAGTGTTTTCATGATTTCTTAAACTTGTTGATGCAATCAATATAAGCTTCCACGGATGCGGTGACTATGTCGGTATTGGCACCAAAGCCATAGTAGACGCTGCCGTCGTACTCTACCTGCATGTGTACCTTTCCCAGGTCGTCAGAGCCTTTCGATATGGCCTGAATAGTGAACTCCTTGATGGTCATCTGCTTCATGATAATCTTCTTCAGAGCCTTCACGGCGGCATCTACGGGACCATTACCCGTCGAGGCGGCCTCGAACTTTTGGCCGCTGATGTCAAGTCCGATGCTGGCGACACTTCGAACCCCCATTCCCGTTGTCACCTGTAGGAAATCGAGTTTCACGGCATGAGCCTCGGCTGTGTCGGCACCGGCAAGGGTGAGAATATCTACATCGGTTACCTCTTTCTTCAAGTCGGCCAGTTTGAGGAACTTCTGGTAGATTTTGTCTATGCGAGCCTCGTCGTCGATATTGACGCCAAGCACACCCAGCCGGTATTTCAAAGCAGCACGGCCACTACGGGCGGTGAGCACAATAGAGTTGTCGTCGATTCCTACATCCTTCGGGTCGATAATCTCGTATGTATGTACATTCTTCAAGACGCCATCCTGATGAATACCGCTGGAATGGGCAAAAGCGTTACGGCCTACGATAGCCTTGTTCGGTTGTATAGGCATGTTCATCAGACTCGAAACCATGCGGCTTGTGGGGTATATCTTCGTTGTGTTGATATTGGTCTCAATGCCCAGATGCTTGTGGCACTTCATGATCATGGCAATCTCCTCAAGCGATGTGTTGCCGGCACGCTCTCCAATACCGTTGATGGTTACCTCCACCTGACGGGCACCGTTGATAACGCCATTAAGCGTGTTGGCCGTAGCCATTCCAAGGTCATTGTGGCAATGGGTTGAGATGATCGCCTTGTCGATTCCGTCGACGTGCTCCATCAAGTATTTGATTTTGTCGCCATATTCTTGCGGCAGGCAATAACCTGTCGTGTCTGGAATGTTCACAACGGTAGCACCTGCCTTCACCACAGCCTCAATTACTCGTGCCAGATACTCGTTCTCAGTACGGCCGGCATCCTCAGCATAGAACTCCACATCTTCGACAAACTTACGCGCATACTTGACGGCAGCTACGGCACGCTCGATAATTTCCTCGCGGTTGGAGTTGAATTTAAACTTGATGTGACTGTCACTTGTTCCTATGCCCGTGTGAATACGTTTACGTTTCGCATATTTCAACGACTCAACGGCAATGTCGATATCTTTCTCAACGGCACGCGTCAAGGCGCAGATAGTCGGCCACGTTACTGCTTTCGAAATCTCTATGACCGAATTGAAGTCGCCGGGACTGGAAACGGGGAAGCCTGCCTCAATCACGTCAACACCAAGTTGCTCGAGCGATTTAGCCACTTGAATCTTCTCTACGGTGTTCAGCTGACAACCTGGTACCTGCTCACCGTCTCGGAGCGTTGTGTCAAAAATGTATAATCTGTCACTCATAATCCATGAAATCTTTTACCTGTTATTATTGATTAGTGCCACTTTAACAAAGAAAGCCTTTCGCACTCGGAAGTGAGAAAGGCTTTATAATCACACATACGCATAACTATATGCACATATCAACACTTCCGCCCGCTTCATGCAGTCGTAGAATGCTAATAATGCTTAAAATAGAAATGTTTCTGTTCATCTTTCTTTTGTTTAACGACTGCAAATTTACAAACTTTCAGTCAAACGGGCAAATAAACTGTAAGTTTTTTAATGAAAATCTTTATAATTTGTCATTTAAATAGCACTTACCGTTTCACGGCTGCACTCACCTGATCAGCAATCTGACGCATGCCTTTGATGGTGGGATGTCCGTTCTGCTTGTCGATGTCTTTCAGCATGATATAGGGAACGCCATAGTGGTCGCATATGACTTTGCTCGACTCTGTAATGTCCTCGCGCAAGCCGTCGTTGATGATGAAATAGATGGCCACATTAGGATGATGCAACTGCAGGTAGTTGAGCAAATAAGCCATGGCCGGCCGATAGGTATAGAAGTCGCCGTAGTTCCATTCCGCCCACTTGTACTCGCCCACTTTCTCGCCAGCCCAACTGTCGTTTGTTCCTCCGAAGATGAAGATAATATCAGGGTTGCCAATATTGTCCATGCGGGTAATAAAAGAGCGGGCACTGTAGTCGTTGCCCGAATAGCCGGAGTAGCCGATAGTGGCTCCAGAGTACGAGTTGTTGGTATCCAGTTTCCATCCGTTTTCCTTGATGGTTTGCCACCACCATGTCTGAGTAACTTCTGTCACGTCGGTATTATCGCGCGTCTTGCAATAATACCATAGCTCATTGCTGGCAGGAGTCATGAAACCCTCGAAGGTTGAGTACGAGTCACCCAACACCGATACACTCAGCCGCTGGGCATACACTCCCATGCCCAGCATGCATAATATAAATAAGGTGTAAATCCGTTTCATAGCTTTTTACTGATTTCTACTTCATGAATTATCTTTCGTTATTCACTCTTCACTCCCAATTAGAATGGTGGCAGTCCGTTGATTGGAGGTGGAAAACCGTCGTTTCCACTATTCATTCGCGAGCCCATAATCTCTCCTCCGCCAGATGCTGGCAGGTAGTCTTCTCCTGGATTCTGGAAACGGGTGAACTCGCCGCGGAAAGTAAGCAGCACATCGCCGGTTGCTCCTTTACGGTGCTTGGCAATGATGATCTGCGCCATACCTCGCAAGTCGTTTCCCTTCTCATCCTGGAGTATATGATAGTATTCCGGGCGGTGAACGAAGCAGACCATATCCGCATCCTGCTCAATAGCTCCTGACTCACGCAAATCGCTTAGTTGCGGACGTTTTCCCTCAATTCCCTCACGGTTCTCCACAGTTCTGTTCAGCTGACTGAGTGCCAGAATAGGTATGTTCAACTCCTTAGCCAGCCCTTTCAGCGAGCGGCTGATTGTTGAGACCTCTTCCTGACGGCTTCCGAACTTCATGCCATTTGCGTTCATGAGCTGTAGATAGTCAATCATGATCATCTTCACATTCTTCTCTCTCACCAGCCTACGTGCCTTGGTGCGTAACTCGAAGATGCTCAAGCCTGGCGTGTCGTCGATATACATGGGAGCCTCCTGCATCTTACGCAAGTTCTTGTCCAGACGCATCCATTCCTCATTGTCTAGCTGTCCGTTGAGAATCTTCTTTCCGGAGATCTCACATACATTTGATATGAGGCGGTTGGCAAGCTGTACATTGCTCATTTCCAACGAAAAGAAGGCAACAGGAATGTGCTGGTCGATGGCTATGTTCTTGGCAAGCGACAGGGCAAAAGCCGTTTTACCCATCGCAGGACGGCCGGCGATGATCACGAGGTCGCTATTCTGCCAACCGGAAGTCTTGTCGTCAAGGTCGGTGTAGCCTGTAGGAATACCCGTCAGACCAGCCGTGTTTGCTGCCGCTTTCTGCAAGATGGCAACTGCTTGTTTCAGTATAGGGTCAATTGCCGTGTAATTCTGCCGCATGTTCTTTTGCGACAACTCAAACAATGAGCCTTCCGCTTCTTGCATCAACTCGTCCACGTCTATTGTCTCGTCGAATGCCTTCGTTTCTATGACGCTGGCGTAGGATATCAATTGCCTTGCCAGGAATTTCTGTGCAAGAATATGTGCGTGATACTCGATGTGGGCAGATGAGGCCACATGAGAGCTCAGTTCCAGAATATACGCAGGACCGCCAACATCCTCCAAAGTGCCGTCGCGCTTCAGCTGTTCCGTGACAGTCATGATGTCAACGGGTTTCTCTTCCATGCTCAGCGTGCGAATCGCCTCATAGATCTTTTGATTGCGAGGTTCGTAGAATGTCTCGGGACGAATAATCTCGCTGATGATGGAAAATGCATCCTTGTCAATCATCAACGCTCCTAACACCACTCGCTCGATGTCGGTAGCCTGTGGCTGCAAATGCCCATACTTCGGGTCTATCGGAGCCTGCCTTCTTCTGTTGCCTTTTTTTTCTTCCATAGTGGACGCAAAGTTACAATTTTTTTTTGTACTTTTGCAAGATAAAAGAGAAAAACAATGAAAATTCATCCTTGTGCAAAAATCAACCTCGGACTGAATATTGTCGAGAAACGCCCCGATGGATACCATAATCTTGAGACGGTATTCTATCCTGTGCCCATATTCGATACGCTTGATATTACACAAGCAGCGGAGACCCGCCTTTTCGTTGACTCATCCCTAAGTAGTGAGGACCCGGAAAAGAATTTGGTTATGCGTGCTTATCGGTTACTGGAGAAAGAGTTTGACCTTCCTCCTGTGCACATCCGTCTAGAAAAGCATATTCCCATGCAAGCTGGTATGGGAGGAGGCTCCAGCGATGGCGCTTACACCTTACGACTGCTTAACGAGATGTTCCAGCTTGGGATTTCTGTTGGTCAACTACAGCAGATGTCAGCTACTTTGGGAGCTGATTGCCCTTTCTTTATCACTTCTGAGCCTTCCTACGCGGAAGGAATTGGTGAGCGGTTGGCTCCGGTAGCCCTGAGCCTTTCTGATTATTTCATTGTCGTTGTGAAACCACCTGTTCCGGTCTCCACTAAAGAAGCTTTCTCAAGAATTACGCCCCAAAAGCCCGCAAAGAACTGTCGCGACATAGTCATGCAGCCTTTGTCTACATGGAGGGAATCATTAGTTAATGATTTTGAGCAGAGCATTTTTGCCCTTTATCCTGAGGTTGCGAGAATAAAGGAAAGTCTCTATGAGTCAGGGGCCGTTTATGCGGCGATGAGTGGAAGCGGTAGCAGCGTGTTCGGACTTTACAAGGAACGTCCTACCCTGCCCGATTTTCCTGGTTGCTATACTACTGTGCTGAAATTTTAAAACAAACATTTTTTTACTTTCTCATACTATCAATGGATAATCAACAAGAGCTTTTCCCTATAGTCGACGAACTTGGAAACATCCTTGGAAGCATTACACGAAAACAAGCGCACGATGGGACAAAAATCCTGCACCCGGTTGTTCATCTACATGTGTTTAACACTCATGGCGCACTCTATTTGCAGAAACGTCCTGATTGGAAAGACATTCAGCCCGGCAAATGGGATACAGCTGTTGGAGGCCACGTAGATTTTGGCGAGAATGTGGAAACCGCACTCATGCGTGAGGTTCGCGAAGAGCTTGGCATTACAGACTTCGAGCCTGTCAATCTGGGTACGTATGTCTTTGAGGGTAAGCGCGAGCGCGAACTTGTGTATGTTTTCAAGACCGTCTATGATGGCCCTGTTTCTCCTTCTGCCGCTGAACTCGACGGCGGGCGTTTTTGGTCGCCTGAGGAGATAACCGAAGCTATTGGGAATGGCATTCTTACTCCCAATTTTGAGGATGAGTATCAAAAATTCTTCGTTCAGAGATAAGGTGAGTGACCTTAGTCTGAACGAAGAACTCCTTATTTTGATAATATAGTTTGGGCTACTTGTATAGAGTAACTCCCAATTCATAGTGCATTACTCCAACATTGTAGAGGATAACTCCAGCATCGTAGAGGATAGCTCCAGCATCGTAGAGGATAACTCCAGTGACGTAGAGTGTTACTCCTGCTCAGCAGTATATGACTTTCCGCCGTCAACCAATTCCAGAATCTCTGGGTCGGTAGTCAGCGGGAAATCACCGCGTACTCGGTTCTTAAGTGTAGCGGCTGCCAGTGCATAGTCTACCCATCGCTGATTGTCATCTGGGAAGTTCAGCGCAGCATGGATACTTCCTGCGGCAAATGCATCACCAACTCCAACAGGGTCGATAACGGGCGTAATGTCCTGCACTTTCGAGACGTACATCTTCTCATTTGCCAGCATCAGAGCTGTCAGTTCATGGTGAGTGGGACTAACTTGATTTCTCACTCCAATAATCATGTGGCCGCAACGAGGGCACAACTCGTGCAACTGCTCAAACCACTGTGCATAGGCTTCTCTGTCCGGTGCCTCACCGTTAGCCGTGCGGAACGGTATAGGTTCATGATTGCAGATAAACTCGTATTCCAGCACATCGCCAAACATGATGTCGGCACGTTGCATCATACGGGTAAGAGTCTCACGTGCGTCAGCACCATATTCCCACAAGTTTTTACGATAGTTAATATCGAATGATACGGTAACACCAAGCTCATCAGCCACATCCAAAGCCTCGAACACAGCATCGGCGGCTGACTGAGAGATGGCAGCACAAATGCCAGAGGTGTGGAACACTGATGCATCTTTCAATATAGAGTGCCAGTCGATGTCGCCAGGCTTCAAGGTTGAGTATGCCGTGTCGTACCTGTCGTAAACGGTTTTGGATTTCTGACGTGAAGCGCCTTGTTGCAGAAAGTAAGAACCGATTTTATTTCCGTGGAAAAGCACCAGGTCTGTATTGACTCCATAGTGGGAAATGCGGTCGGAAGCTGCATGGCCTGCAGCATTGTCGGGCAGACGGGTTACGTATGATACTTCATCACCTAGTGTAGCAAGTGATACGGCCACGTTTGCCTCACTGCCTCCGAAGCGTGCCTCGTCATAATTCAAATCCTCCACACGTATGCCAGCTTCAGGCATACGAAGCATTAATTCACCAAAAGTTACTGTTCTTTTCATGTCGTTCTTCATATTAACCGTGCAAAATTACAAAATAATTCTTAATATATGATGATAATTCTTCTTTTTTTCCTATCTTTGCATCATGACAGTAGAGTTTATTTTGAGAATAGTCGTTGCGGCAGCTTTAGGAGGTGCTATCGGCCTGGAACGCGAATACCGTGCCAAGGAGGCAGGTTTTCGCACGCATTTCCTTGTCGGACTTGGCAGCGCGCTCTTTATGATTCTTTCTGCCTGGGGCTTTGAGGACATTCTCACAAGCGGGCTGACAGTCAGGCTTGATCCTTCCCGCATCGCGGCACAAGTTGTTTCAGGTATTGGTTTCATTGGTGCGGGAACCATTATTTTTCAAAAGCAACGGAATGTCGTCAAAGGCCTTACTACAGCTGCCGGCTTATGGGTCACTTCTGCCATAGGTATGACGGTCGGTGCAGGTATGTATTCGCTGGCTCTGACAGCTACTGTTTTGGTGCTGATTTGCATGGAGACAGCCCATTTCATACACCCACGACGTGAGGAAAATCATCCCGATGAAGAATAAATAACCAGAAAAATTTGGTTATAAGAGAAAAAAAGACTAATTTTGCACCGATTTTAAAACACCCACTGTTTCCATTCGCGAAACGATAAAATCATCATAGCATTTCTACGTATCTATAAAACACGTACATAAATTATGTATAGCAAAGACGAATTATTATCTAAGAATATCTCTGAATTGGGAGATATTGCTAAAGAATTGGGCGTTACTGTCGGCTCTGGTGATTCGCAGGAAGAGACTGTTTATGCCATTCTCGACAAACAGGCCGAGGTAGAAGGCAATAAGAATCCGCTGGGCACAAAGCGTAAGCGCACCCGTATTATAAAAAAAGATACTGACCGAGTATATTCCGTAAACGGCAAAGAAGGCGAAAACTTCGACCTCAAGAAAACGGGAAAGTCTGTTTCTGATCCGGCTCCTTTGTTCAAGGAAACGAAGACAGAAGAGCCTGTTGAGGCTCCAGTTGAAGAGAAGGAAACTCCTAAAGATGCTCCTGAGCAGGCAGAGGAAGCAGTTCAGGTTCCCAAGCATAGAGGAAGAAAGTCTAAAGCAGAACTTGCTGCTATTGCAGCTGCCGAGGCAGCCCAGATAGAACAAGAGGAAACGGTTGAAGAGGAAGAGACAACTGTCGAAGAGCCTGTACAGCAAGATGTTCCCGAAGAAGAAAAGCAGAACGATGACATTGCCTATATTCCTGAGGCCGAGTTTGCAACAGGCAACAATGAAATAGTCTCACAAGAAGATGAGGCCTCTGGTGACTTGATTGCCCAGTTGCAGGCAAAAGTTAATGCTCATAACGAGAATGAAGGCGAGATCAGGGATGGCTTTGTTGATGAGGTTTGGGAAGGTGATCCTGGCGATGGTTCTGATTTCATCGTTGTCGTAGACTTACCAATTGAGGACCATTCGGCACTCCCTAACTATGACATGTTCGACAATCCGACGACACCAATGATTCAGCCTCAGATGGGCTATCAGCAGCCTGCTCCACCACCAGTTAGCGAGACGTACGATTTCTCAGATTTAATTACTGGTAATGGCGTTTTGGAAATTATGCCTGACGGTTACGGATTCTTACGTTCCAGTGACTACAACTATCTCTCATCACCAGACGATATTTATGTCTCGAACAACTTGATTAAACGTTATGGTTTGAAGACTGGTGACGTTGTTGAATGCCATGTTCGTCCGCCTCACGATGGTGAGAAGTATTTTCCGCTCACGAGCATTGACAAAATCAATGGAAGAATTCCTGCTGAAGTTCGTGATCGTATTCCATTTGAGCATCTCACCCCATTATTCCCAGATGAAAAGTATAGCCTGACGGGTGAGCCTTCTACTACAAATCTGAGTACACGAGTTGTAGACTTGTTCGCTCCTATTGGTAAGGGACAGCGTGCGTTGATTGTTGCCCAGCCAAAAACAGGTAAGACCATCTTGATGAAGGATATTGCCAATGCCATTGCTGCCAACCATCCAGAAGCTTACCTTATGATGCTGCTCATTGATGAGCGCCCAGAAGAAGTTACCGACATGGCTCGTACGGTGAATGCAGAGGTTATTGCATCTACATTTGATGAACCAGCCGAGCGTCACGTGAAAATTGCCGGTATTGTGCTTGAGAAGGCAAAACGAATGGTTGAATGCGGTCATGATGTGGTGATTTTCCTTGACTCTATCACACGTTTGGCCCGTGCGTACAACACTGTAGCTCCGGCAAGTGGCAAGGTGCTAACTGGTGGTGTTGACGCTAATGCGCTTCAGAAACCAAAGCGTTTCTTCGGTGCCGCACGTAACATTGAAGGAGGCGGTTCATTGACTATCATTGCAACAGCATTGATTGACACTGGCTCAAAGATGGACGAGGTGATTTTCGAAGAGTTCAAGGGAACAGGCAACATGGAGTTGCAACTCGATCGCTCACTCTCGAACAAGCGTATATTCCCAGCTGTAAATCTTGTTGCGTCAAGCACGCGTCGTGACGACTTGTTGCAGGATAAGACAACACTTGATCGGATGTGGATTCTTCGTAAGTATATTGCAGACATGAATCCTATCGAAGCAATGAATACGATTCATGACCGTATGCAGACCACACGCAGCAATGAAGAGTTCCTGCTGGCCATGAATTCATAATCTGTTTTTGATGATTATTTCAAGAACTCTCAAGTTAGTCAACAATAATGAATAGATAAAAATGGTGAGACGCTCAAATGAGTATCTCACCATTTTTAATTTCCACTGTTCCACCAATCCATTCTGTACGGCTTTCCTCTGTTATCAGCTTTCTGAAAGAGATTACTTGCCTACTTTTTGAGTTGAACTCCACCACGCAAGGGGCGAACGGAATCAGCTTGCAGTCTACGACTAGATGGTGGCATGCTATCTTTCTGTATTCTTCTTTCATTTCCTGAAATTTCTTCTTCTTGCTTTGACGGTTTAACTCTCGACTCACGCATGCGAATAAGCTGCAGATTCTTCACAAACATTATTTTCAGAGTGGTTGACTTGGGATCATTATTGCCCAAATATACAAATCCTTTAACTTCCTTTATTCCTAAATGTTTTTCATCAGTGAGCTGCAGAGTATATGATGATGATGATGACATGTGTGTGACTCGGTTCGCAACGCTATCATTCGAAAACTTAATAGAAAGCAGAGCAACCCCGTCTTTCGAGCCATCCTGGTATAAAAACTGTGTATCGAAGTTCAGCATCAGTTTGTCGCCTTCATGGAAAGTACTGTCAGCGGGATAGCAAAACGTCATTCTGTTGTATGGAGCAATGGGAATAATAACAACTTCACGATCTCCTCTCCAAATATTAGCTGTATCGCCAGTATTGCTGATGGTTATAAGTTTGTTCACATCACTAACTGATGCACCTAATGCCATAGCTTCATTGCTAAGCCGTTTTGTGAGCCGCTCATAAATACTGTTTATTTTGTCGGTATGACGGAAATAATAGACCATTGATGAGTCGAACTCTGCCTTCGTGACTCCATGCTTCTTGAATACAGCATCTCGATAGATGTTCTCATTCATTTCGCGTTCGTGAGAGTCGAAAAATCCACCTGACTGAGCAATGCCCTGAGCCAAGTGATAGTCGTAAAGAATCTTCTCCATCTTATCGGGCTGTATATACTTACGTGGAATGGAAGGCTTGCATGCCACAATCATTCCCAACAAAAATACGGCAAATACCGACTTACCCTTCAGCCACTTCATCTTTCTTCGATTTTAATGAAAGCGTGCCTAACTCCTTCCGATAGAATAATAACAGCAAGACCATGCCCACACTGATGGAAGCATCAGCAAAATTGAAAATAGCACTGAAGAATGTATATTCTTCCCCCCCCTTAAATGGAACCCAATCCGGCCATGTGAAAGAGAACAAGGGGAAGTAGAACATGTCTACCACTTTTCCCATCAGGAATGGAGCATATCCTTCGCCGAAGGGTACAATGTAGCTCACATAGTATGGCGAAGAGGCATTAAAAATTAGACCGTAAAACATCGAGTCAAAGATGTTTCCAGCAGCACCAGCCATAATCATGCTTAAACAAACGATGTAGCCTGTGCGTGCCTTTTGCTTCACCTGCAACCAGATGTAGTATCCTATAACCGACACGGCAATGATACGGAAGATGCTCAACACATATTTGTTGATGAACGTCATTCCGTACGCCATTCCTTTGTTCTCTATGAAATTAATGTGAAACCAACTTGTAACTTGAATACTTTCATGAAGGCACATATTGGTTTTGACCTCGATTTTGATAATCTGGTCTATCACCAATACGGCAATCACAATACAAGCGGCAAGCCAGCCGTCATTAAAACTTTTATGCTTATTCTGCTTATTCATTTACTTTTTTCTTGCCTGCTTCGACGCAACACTCAGGGTTGCATGTGGCACTGCACGAAGGCGCTCTTTAGGTATTAGCTCGCCTGTCATACGGTCAATACCGTATGTCTTGTTTTCTATACGTACAAGAGCAGCTTCCAGGCCTTGGATGAACTTTTGCTGTCTGGCAGCCAGTTGAATTAGCTCTTCTTTGCTCTGTGTAGCACTACCCTCTTCAAGAATCTTATAAGTAGGCGATGTGTCGTCAACATCGTTTCCGTCCTGATTCATCAATTGGCGCATCATTGCCTTGTAGTCGCGACGCGCAAGTGCCAGTTTGTCGTTAATAATAGCGCGGAACTCCTCAAGTTCCTCGTCGCTATAACGTGTTTTATCAGCCATAAGTTTAGATTGTTTATTAGAGCGGGGAATCCTTTTGAATATAGATTCCTCCGCTTTTAGTTAATACTTTTTAGTTTTTATCTATTTGAATGTTCAGTTTGAAATCGTCAAATTCTGTTTCTATTCCGTTGTTGTCTGCAAGTAAAATTTCGTCTGCAAGAACCTGTGTCTTGATATAGTCACCATAGCTCTCTACAGCATTAGCTACCTGCTCGTTCGGTGTAATAGTCACTATAATCCGGTCTGTGATTTCCAGTCCGCTATCCTTTCTGATGTTCTGAATACGGTTAATTAACTCACGTGCCATTCCTTCTTTACGAAGTTCGTCTGTAAGTTCAACTTCAAGCGCAACCGTCAGGTTTCCTTCATTGGAGACAAGCCACCCGGGGATATCCTCACTGATTATTTCCACATCGGCAATATCTACCACCGCCTCTTCGCCGTCCACTTGGAGAGTAATACTTCCGTTTGTTTCCAGGTCTGCAATCTCTTCCTGGCTTAAGGCGGACATCTGAGCGGCAACACCTTTCATCAATTTGCCAAATTTCTTGCCCATTGTACGGAAATTACATCTTACTTTTTTCACCAAAATTCCGGCACCCTCGACAAAATTAAGTTCCTTGACATTCACTTCGCTCATAATCAGGTCTTTCACCTCTTCAATATGTGCTTTTTGTTTATCGTCAATTGCAGGAATCATAATTTGGTGAAGCGGTTGGCGTACTTTGATGTTTACTTTGCGGCGCAATGCCAAAGTCATGGATGTAATCTTTTGAGCCATCTCCATACGCTCTTCTAAGTCTTTGTCAATAAATTGCTCATTTACCTCGGGATAAAAATCGAGATGTACACTCAGTTTCTCACCTCCAAGGTCCTTGTAAAGCTGATCTGCATAGAATGGAGCTAATGGAGCCATCAGTTTACTTACCGACATCAGGCAGGTATAGAGAGTTTGATATGCAGAGAGTTTGTCCTCGCTCATCTCTTTACCCCAGAAGCGTTTGCGGTTAAGACGAACATACCAATTTGAGAGGTCATCGTTGACAAACGAATCTATCAAGCGGCCTGCACGTGTAGGATCATATCCGTCGAACTCTTTCGTGACACGCTTCACAAGTGTGTTCAGACATGACAGAATCCAACGGTCAATCTCTGGGCGCTTCTCAAAACTCACTTCTTCCATTGTTGGGTCAAAACCGTCCACGTTGGCATAGAGGGCGAAGAAGCTGTATGTGTTATAAAGCGTTCCAAAGAACTTGCGGCGTACCTCATCCACACCTTCTGGGTCGAACTTCAGATTGTCCCATGGCTCAGAGTTGGTCATCATGTAGAAACGAACCGCATCTGCACCATATTTATCAATCATTTCAAATGGGTTCACCACATTACCTACATGTTTCGACATCTTGTTGCCTTTGGCGTCAAGTACAAGACCTGTAGAGATAACATTCTTGAATGCTACGCTGTCAAATACCATTGTTCCGATCGCATGCAAGGTGAAAAACCATCCGCGTGTCTGGTCAACACCCTCGTTGATAAACTCTGCAGGGAATGCTTTATGGTCATCAATAGCGTCACTGTTCTCAAACGGGTAGTGAACTTGTGCGTAAGGCATAGAGCCCGAGTCAAACCATACGTCAATGAGATCGCTTTCGCGCTTCATCGGTTTGTTGTTTTCACTAACAAGAACAATATCATCGACATATGGGCGATGCAGGTCAATGCGTTGGTAATTCTCCTGACTCATGTCTCCGGGAACAAATCCTTTAGCCTTTAGCGGATTTTCACTCATTATGCCAGCATCAACAGCCTTCTCAATCTCGTTATATAGCTCCTCTACGCTGCCAATGCAAATCTCTTTACCATCCTCATCACGCCAAATGGGAAGCGGAGTCCCCCAGAAACGGCTTCTTGAGAGGTTCCAGTCATTTAGGTTCTCAAGCCAGTTACCGAAGCGACCTGTACCTGTTGACTCTGGTTGCCAGTTAATCGTTTTGTTCAGTTCGACCATACGATCTTTCTTGGCCGTAGACCGAATGAACCAAGAATCGAGAGGATAGTATAGCACCGGCTTGTCTGTACGCCAGCAATGTGGGTAATTGTGAACGTGCTTCTCGATCTTGAATGCAGTGCCTTCCTGCTTCATTTCCATGCAGATGACAATATTCAGGTCCTCGGCCTTTGAGGCTGCTTTCTCATCATATTTGCCATTTACATTAAACTCAGGAGCATAAGCATTCTTCACATAATCGCCAGCGTGATGCTCATATTTATCAACATTGACGCAAGCCTTCACAAAGTTAGTGTCAAGTTCGTTAATCAAATAATACTTTCCCTCCAAATCGACCATCGGCCTTGTCTCGCCTTTCTTGTTGATGAGAAAGAGACTTGGGATATGAGCATCTTTCGCAACTTTGGCATCGTCAGCACCAAATGTTGGAGCAATGTGCACGATACCTGTACCGTCTTCAGTGGTCACGTAATCGCCAGGAATCACACGGAAAGCCTCGCTCTCCATTTCGACAAAACGTTCTTTACCATTCTCGCTGGAGAAAACCTTCTCTGGACAGGTTGCGGCATAAGCGGTAACAAAATCTGCAGCATTTCCGTCAAGTTTGGCTGAAGGTTTCACCCAAGGCATTAGCTGACGATACTTGCATCCAACCAACTCACTTCCTGTATAGTGAGCAATGATGCGGTATGGCACAAATTTCTCCCCCTTGTTGTATTCGGGCATCTCTCCTCCATCTGTAATCTGTCCTTCGGGGTTCAGATAGGCGTTCACACGGCTTTCGGCCATAATAATTGTCACTTTCTCGCCGTCGTAAGAATTATAGGTCTCAACAGCCACGTAATCAATCTTCGGCCCTACACATAATGCTGTGTTTGAAGGAAGTGTCCATGGAGTGGTAGTCCATGCCACAAAGTAAGGCTTGCCCCACTTGGTCCACTCTTCTTTTGGATTTACCACACTGAAAAGTGCTGTAACAGTTGTGTCTTTTACATCACGATAGCACCCAGGTTGGTTCAGCTCGTGGCTGGAAAGTCCGGTACCGGCAGCAGGTGAATAAGGCTGAATGGTATAGCCTTTATAAAGCAGGCCCTTGTCATAAAGCTGGCGAAGCAGCCACCAAAGGGTCTCTATGTACTTGTTATCGAACGTGATATATGGGTGGTCTAGGTCAACAAAATATCCCATACGTTCTGTCAATTCACGCCACTCTGCAGTGAATTTCATCACGTTCTCACGGCATCTTAAGTTGTATTCCTCTGTCGAGATATAGTGTGGAGAATCCAAATTGTCAATATCTGCTTTTGTGATACCCAGTTCTTTTTCAACGCCTAACTCTACAGGAAGTCCATGAGTGTCCCACCCGGCTTTGCGATGAACCTGGAAACCCTTCATAGTCTTGTAACGGTTGAAGGTATCTTTAATAGAACGGGCAAGCACATGATGAATTCCCGGATGGCCATTGGCTGATGGAGGCCCCTCGTAGAAAACGAATTGAGGGCAGCCCTCCCGTTCTTCAATACTTTTGTGGAAGACATCGTCCTGCTCCCATTGAGCAAGAACTTCATTATTTGTCGCGGTCAGATTCAGACCCTTGTATTCGGCAAATCTTTTGGCCATATTTTGCACCTTATTTAATATATACTTTAATTAGGGCGCAAAGGTATAAAAAAAAAATCAGTACACCAAAAGAATTCAATTGATTTTTCGCATGCATCAGTGACACGCGAGAATCTATGTGTTATGAATTAGATACCTGAAACTTGAAACTAAGAACCTTGTACCAGTGTCAGCAGTAAGCCTACGATAAAGATGGTTGCAGTTCCGAATACAATAGCTAAATACTCATGAAGGTGTACTCCAGGCAGAGCAAGTGTAGACGCAAGTGAGATCCAGGCGATAACCAGAACACCACAAATGACACCCGTGAGAGCTGCTACATGTTTTGTTCTTCGTGAAATAAACCCCAGAAGGAATAGACCTAGCATGCCGCCACTGAATATCGATGAGAGCTTCCACCATGCATCTATAATGCTCTCAACACTCAGCATCGCCAATGCCACCATTGCACCGATTACTCCTACTGCCACACTCGATATTTTCAATACAATCATCTGGCGTTTCTCTGTCATATTCTTAGCATAGGGTTTGAAATAATCGGTCAAAATAATGGTAGATGAGCTGGAAATGCTAGTCGACACAGTGCTCATCCCTGCAGCAAATACTGAGGCAATGAGGAGCCCACGGATTCCAACGGGCAAACTGTTGACAATAAAGAAAGGAAAGACATAGTCTGGCTTAGCTGTAATTTCGGACGGTAACGGAGTACTATTCGTCTGATAATACGCATAAAGTGCTGTGCCTATTAGGAAGAAAACGGCTGAAACAGGGATGTACAACCAACCGCCAAATAATGCTGAGAAACGTGCATCGCTTTCGCTTTTTGCAGTAAAATAACGCTGCACATAGTTTTGGTCGATACCGTAGTTCTGAAGGTTGATAAATATACCGTATATCAGACATACCCAGAACGTGCTGGTTGTTAGATCGGCAGATAATTCGCCCAGTGAGAACTTATTTCCATCAGGGGAATGAACGGCCAAGTCGAACAATTGTTTAGGACCTTCTGGCAACGAGAAAAGTAACACTGCTAGACTGAGCATAGCTCCGCCAATCAGCATAAAGCCCAAAATGGCATCGGTCCAAATTACAGCCTTGATTCCCCCCATCATGCTATAAACTATTACTGCCAAGCTTGTCGCAAGAATGACCAAATGAATATTCCACCCCATCAGAATATACATAGGTACGGCCAACAGGTATAATATGCTGCCCATGCGGGCAATTTGTGTGAGCAAATAACAAGCAGAGGTATAAAGCCTTGCCCAGCGCCCGAATCTTTCTTCAAGAAATGCATAGGCAGACACGCTCTTGCTCTCACGGTAGAACGGGACAAACCAACGTGCTGCTATCCATGAGGCAATGGGAATGGACAGCGAGAACACAAATGCGTTCCAATTACCTGCATATGCCTTACCAGGATAACCGATATAGCTGATACTGCTCACATAGGTTGCAAAGATGGACATCCCTACTAACCAACCAGGTAGGCTTTGCCCCGCGGAAGTATACTCTTCAGCTGATGTATTCTTTTTGAAAAAAGAGCAGCCAAACAACACCACTCCAGTAACAAAACCCAGAAATATGATGAAATCGATGGTTTGCATGTGCTTATGTTATAAGATAATTGCAAAGATACGACTTTTATTTGTAAATCTGCATTTTTGACAAAAATATAGGCCAAGAAACATAGCACAATACTATGTAAGAAGAAATAACCATGAGAAAAAGGAGAAGTGAACAGTTGTATTTGTGTTTGCACAACTGTTCACTTTCAAATAAATACAAAACATATTGTGTGTTGCATTACTCTGCCTCAAGCTCAAGTACACGGCTCGACCAGTTAGTCTTTTGGTTCCAGTCTACATCGTGGGTGTAAGGCATTTCGAGACCGCGATTCATCAGATATGCACCGCTATAAGATTTTCCTTCAAAACTCAACGGCTTTCTGTCTATGCGGTTCAGTTCATGTACACGATACATCTTCTGTGCATCAAGACCAGCCATCTTAACTCGAGGAAGATGCTCGTTTTGCATCTGTTCAGTCTTCCACCAATAGAATACTGCACGATTTTTCTGCTCGCTGACGTACATGAGTGAGGCAAGTCCTTTGTGGTCATATGGTGAGAGCAGGCGATAAATATCGCCGAACTGCACTACTTGACGTATTCGTTTGTACTCGGCAATGGCTTTTCGGCAGAGTTCCTTTTCCTCCTCTGTCATGTTTTTGGGCTGAATCTCCATTCCCAGTCTTCCGCTCATGGCCACGTCAATACGCATTTTAAGTGAGGTGGTGCGATAAACAGTATGGTTTGGGGCAGCTGAAATGTGGCTGGCCATAGCGATGGCAGGGAAGAAATAAGAAGTACCCCATTGCATGTAAATGCGTTGTAAAGCGTCTGTATTGTCGCTCACCCAGAATTCATCGAAGTACGGAAGTATGCCCCAATTGGCACGGCCGCCACCACTAGCGCATGCCTGAATGGTAAGGTCGGGATACTTTTCGCGCACACGTTTGCACACCTTTTCCAAACCACGGTGATACTCTATGTAGAGGTGACTTTGGTCTGCCATGTTTAGATATTGAGAACCGTGGTTGATGATAGGCATGTTTGCGTCCCACTTGATATAATCAATCTCAGGATAGTTTCTCATTAAGTTGTCAACTACTGAAAACACGAAATCCTGCACCTTAGGATTGGCAAGGTCGAGAACCAACTGAGTGCCGCCACGGCCTTTAACAGCTTCCCTGTTAGGAGCTTTAACAATCCAGTCGGGATGCTTTTCGAATAGTTCCGACACCGAATTGGTCATCTCTGGCTCAATCCATATTCCGAACTTGATACCGTGCTTTTTGGCGTCTCGCAATAGTCCCTCAATACCATCGGGCAGTTTCTGACGGTCAACACCCCAGTCGCCCAATGAAGAATTGTCGGTCTTACGTTGATACTTGTTTCCAAACCATCCATCGTCCATAACAAATAGCTCACCACCCATCGAAGCAATATCTGCCATCATCTCGTCCATTCCTTTTTGATTGATGTCGAAGTAAACACCTTCCCACGAGTTAAGCAGGATCTTACGCTCTTTGTTCCCATGCATTAGCATATATTTGCGGCCCCACTTATGGAAATTCCGGCTAGCTCCTGAAAGGCCTTCGCTCGAGAATGTCAACGCTAATGGCGGAGTCTTAAAAGTCTCTCCTCGTTTGAGATGGTATTCGGAGTTGTCTGGATTTATGCCTGCAAAGAAGTAGTGGTATTCAGTATCGTCAGTGTCTATTTTGAGCTGGTAGTTTCCACTATAGCAGATAGCTGCGCCGATTACATCACCTGTGTTTTCACGAGCCTTGCCGTCGAGTGAAAACATCACCTCGCCATGATCTGTATGAGAATTGCGTGTTCCATCTTTATTCTTTAGTATCTTTACACCCGGTTCTAGCAGTTCCTCCACTACCCTACACTCGTTCCCCCATGACCCGTAAAGATGAGAGACCCATACATCACCGCGACGGATTGGCAGAAAACCTGAAGCGAATTGCGTTAGAGTGACAGTACCTTTCTCATTGTTTGTAATCTCGGCCCACATTAAAATCATCTCTGCATCTTTGTATTCCATGTATTTCAGGTCGATAATAACTGGATAAACGACGTCTTTCATGTGAATGACAGTAATCTGGTTGCCATCGTTCTTCAGCCTTTCAATACCTGTGACGACTAACGCAGTAGAGAGGTTGCCATCTGCATGGCGCATAGCGATAGCTGCTTCTGAAGGAGCATTGAGCCCATAGGCTGGATAAGCGTCCATACGGCCGTTTACAGGTGTCTGAAGGTGCTGCAAGTCATTGTCGTTCAAGCGGCTTCCAAAATACACATACTGAGGTTGCTTGCCATTTTCTACTTCAAGAACCATTGTAATTCCTTTTGTCTGTACAACCACCTGCTCGGCTGTTACCCATGAAGCAAAAGCCAAGAAAAATGCGATGATAATAATTCTTTTCATAAGGTTATAGTTATTTGTTTCTATTCTTTATCGATAAATCAGTACAAAGATAGAAAAAATCCTTGAATCATGCAAGCATGAAACAAGGATTGTATTAGTTGTTATAAAGAATAGCTATATTGTAAAGAATAAATTATAGAAACATTTACTTTTCAAATAGCTAATTGTTTTATAACTAAGCTCATTATTGGGCTTAAATAAAATAATAGAGGAATGAAGCTATGCCCTCAAGGGCAGGCTTGCGTTGGCCTTCAATCTCAATTTTGAAATCAATTTCAGCTTTACAGATACCACGTAAATTCTGAATATTGTGTAATTTTGTAACCAGACGAACACGGCTTCCAGTAATGACAGGTTGGCCAAAGCGCATCTTGTCCATGCCATAGTTCACTAACATCTTAATATTATTCACCTCGATTATCTGGTCCCACATGTAAGGCAGAAGCGAAAGCGTAAGGTAGCCATGAGCAATTGTGCTTTTGTATGGACTCTCTTTGAGCGCGCGCTCACTATCAACATGAATCCATTGGTGGTCGAGTGTTGCATCAGCAAACATGTTGATGCGTTCTTGATCAACTTGCAACCACTCTGAACAACCCAGTTCTTCACCCAAATGAACCGCAAATTCTTCGTATGAATTAATGATTAGTTTTGACATGATTCAGTTTATTCGTTTATTTGTCGTAAATTATCAATTCTCAATTAACTAAAACCACTCCTCTCCATCTTGCTCATGGCAATAGCTACTACCATCGAAACAATGAGTGCAGACGTCACATTTAGGCAGACCGATAGCCTCGATAAGGTCTTCAAGCTTGACAAACTTTACTGTTGTAAGACCAAGTCTTCGGCCAATCTCAGCCACCATGCGCTTATACTCTGGTGAGTCTGTCGTGGCATATTTGTCGAGCTTTGCTTTGTCGTCGCCTTCAAAATCTTTAATAATGCGGCGTGTGATAAGTTCCAAATCGCTTTTCGAGGAAGTAAAGCCAATATACGGGCAACCGTATACAAGCGGCGGACAAGAAATACGACAATGTACTTCTTTGGCACCATACTCAAAGAACGTGCGTACGTTGTCTCGCAACTGTGTACCGCGGACTATTGAGTCATCACAGAAAGCAACACGCTTGTTTTTCAACAATGCACCATTCGGGACAAGTTTCATTTTTGCCACCAGATCACGTCGGCTTTGATTACCTGGTGTGAAAGAACGTGGCCAAGTAGGTGTATATTTCAGAACTGCACGCTGATATGGAACCCTACGCCCCTCTGCATAACCTAAAGCCATTCCTACTCCAGAATCAGGAATACCGCAAACGCAATCAACTTCCGTGTCATCTTGCTCACCCATCCTCTGTCCATTGCGCTCACGTACAGTCTCAACGTTGATTCCCTCGTAGTCACTGGATGGGAAACCATAGTAAACCCAAAGGAAAGAACAAATCTGCTTGCGCTTAAATGGGTGTTGGAGCACTTCCATATGGTCGGCATGAATGCGAACTATTTCTCCGGGACCAAGATCACGAACAACTTTAAAGTCAAGATTGGGAAAGCTCGTGGTCTCGCTGGTTACTGCATATGCACCTTCTTTCTTTCCAATGACAATTGGTGTACGCCCAAGAAAATCACGCGCGGCAATAATTCCGTTTTCTGTTAGTATCATCATCGAGCATGAGCCTTCTATCTTTTTGTACACCAAATTGATTCCCTCGACAAAAGTGTTACCCATATTGATGAGCAAAGCTACAAGCTCTGTCTGATTAATATTATTGGCAGACATCTCGCTGAAGTGCATACGCAACGCCTTCAGGTCTTCTGCAATTTCCGAGAGATTGTTTATTTTGGCCACGGTCACAACCGCATATCGTCCCAAGTGAGAGTTCACAATGATAGGTTGCGGATCTGTATCGCTTATGACACCAATCCCCTGGCGACCCACAAAATGGTCGAGTTCATCCTCAAAACGTGACCGGAAATAATTACGTTCCAAACTATGGATAGAACGGTTGAAACCTTGCTCCTCGTCAAACGTAACGAGACCTGCACGCTTGGTGCCTAAATGAGAATTGTAATCAGTTCCATAAAACAAGTCGTTGACACAATTCTTGTTGGAAATCGTTCCAAAAAAACCACCCATATATTTAAATATATTCGATTTTGAGCTGCAAAATTACGAAATTCCGCTCTATATACAAAAGCTTTTCACGTATTTTTTATCGTTTTTTTTAATTCATGCAAATAATTCATATTTATTTTATCAATCGGATTTTTATTATTATCTTTGCAAAAAACAATACATAATTACAAAGAGATGCATATTGTAATCGCAGGTAATATTGGCAGTGGAAAAACCACATTGACAAACTTGTTGGTGCGGCATTATGGATGGAAACCACAGATGGAGACTGTTGAGGAGAATCCTTATCTGGCTGATTATTACAAAGATATCGCACGATGGTCTTTCTGCTTAGAAGTGTTCTTTCTGAAGCAACGTTTCAAAGACCTCATAGAGATAGCCCATTCTAATGAAACCATTGTACAAGACCGTTCTATCTTCGAGGGAGTATATGTGTTTGCGGCTAATAACAAGGATATGGGTAACATGTCTGAACGTGATTTTGAAACTTATATGGAATTGTTTCAGTCGATGATGAGCATTGCCAAATTGCCCGAATTGATGATTTATTTACGGGCGTCTGTGCCCCATTTGGTTGGGAATATTCAAAAACGTGGGCGTGATTATGAGCAAACGATACAATTGGAATATCTTACTAATTTGAATAATCGTTATGAGGATTTCATCAACAAAAAGTACCCAGGAAAGGTCTTGACAGTAGATGTTGATAATGTTGATTTCTTGAACAATCCAAAAGATTTTGCTAGTATTGTTGATAAAATAGACGCTCACTTGTACGGATTATTTCCTCATGAGCCATAGCAGGAAAAGAAAGCCTTTACGATTCGTGATTATCAATTTTAAATAATAAATACATATGCATATAGCTGTAGCCGGAAACATTGGTAGCGGAAAGACAACGCTAACCAAGATGCTTGTCAAACGATACGGGTGGACGCCACGATTTGAGCCTGTTGACAACAATCCCTATCTTGCCGATTTCTATGCCGACATGGAGCGATGGTCGTTTAACTTGCAGATTTATTTTCTGAATAAGCGATTTAAGGAAGTCGTTGAAATAGCTAATAGCAAGGATGTTATCATTCAAGACCGTACGATTTTTGAAGATGCTTGTATCTTTGCTCCAAACCTTCATGACCAAGGGAAAATGAGTGATCGGGATTTCGACAACTATCGTGATTTGTTTGATTTGATGATGTCTCTCGTCAAACTTCCCGATCTTATGATTTATATTCGCTCGAGCATTCCTAATATTGTAGCTCAGATTCAGAAACGTGGCCGCGATTATGAGCAGACCATCCGACTGGACTATCTGGAGGGTTTGAACAGAAGATATGAGGAATGGATTACAGGTTACAAGGGCAATCTGATTATTGTAGATGGTGACAATGTGAAATTTGAGAGCAACCCTCTTGATTTCCAGCATGTAACCGATATGATAGATGCCAAGCTTTATGGTTTATTCCCCCTCTAAGGATAATGTATAAATACAAGTTTAGAGTTCACACATTTTGATTATGTTGCGGATTATGCAAAAGGTAATCAAAGATATGAACTCTAAACTCGTGGTGTTACTCACTATGCGTGTAATGATGCCTTCCAGTTTTATAGAGGAGCCTTCCCGCTAAGCAGAGCAACCTTCTGGTTCTGCAAAGTAGCTCTATTCGCTTTTATTGAACTATAGTAATTCAACCAATCGAGCCATCTGGTTCGGAATACGAATCTGTTGCGGACACTTCGAGAGGCATTCCTCACAATCCATGCACTGGCTAGCCCATGCTTCTTCTTTAAGCGCCTTGTGATACCCTTCACGGTATGCCTTCAGACGGTTGGCGTATTCAGGTGTACCCTTTTCAGGTAATGGTAGCATTTTTTCGTTAACAGCGCTGTTATAATACGCGAAATTACCTGGGATATCAACACCATAAGGGCATGGCATACAATAGCGGCATGTGGTGCAGGGGATTGTAGGATAGCCCATCATTCCGTCGGCAATGCTTGCCAGTAGTGCTTTTTCATGCTCGGTACATGGATCAAGTGGCGAGAATGTCTTCACATTGTCAACCATATGCTCCATTAGCGTCATTCCGCTCAGTGTAGTCAGAATATTTGGTAATGAGCCAACCCAGCGGAAAGCCCATGATGCAATAGAGTCATCAGGACGCTCAGCCTTCAGTTGCTTGGCGAACTCCTCGGGAACCTTAGCTAGTCTTCCACCAAGCAGAGGTTCCATGATGACATTCTGAATACCTAGTTTTTCACTCTTGTTATAAAGATACTCAGCATCAGCATCAACACGTCGGCCTCCTTTTATGGAAGCATGTCGCCAGTCAATATAATTGAGCTCAATCTGACAGAAATCCCACTGGTACTTATCGTTATTGTCTAACAACCAGTCAAATACCTCAACATTGCCATGATAAGAGAATCCTAGATTCTTGATACGGCCAGCCTTTCGCTCCTCAAGCAGAAAGTCAAGCACTCCGTTGTCGATAAAACGCGGATTAAAATCCTGCATTCCTTTTCCACCGACACCGTGCAACAGATAATAGTCGATATAGTCAACTTTTAGAGCCTTCATTGAGTTGAAGTACATTTTCTTTGACTCCTCTAAAGGCCATGTGTTCGGACTATAGTTCGACATCTTTGTTGCAATCAGATACTTTTCGCGAGGATAACGTGAGAGCGCTATCCCAGTAGCTGTCTCCGACTGTCCGCCATGATACATGGGAGACGTGTCAAAATAGTTTACACCGTGGGCAATCGCATAATCTACCAGTTCGTTCACTTTCTGTTGGTCTATGATGCGGTTCTGTTGGGGAAGTCGCATCATTCCAAAGCCAAGCAACGACACTTTGTCTTGTGTGTGTCTGTTCACACGATAGACCATATTGTTGTCAGTCGTTTTATTGATCTTTTGGGGTGAATCAGCCCACACGTGCAAAGGGTCCATGGCCATCATGGCTACAGCCGAAGCTGAACCGACGCCTAGCCGTTTCAAGAATTGTCGTCTGTTTAAGTTTTCGTCGTTCATTTTGCTTTTGTCTTCTTTTGGTGTATTCTCTTATGAGATGATTAGTGAGCAAACTCTGTAGCTGACAACGTAGACTACCAAAATACAGAATCACTGATGTTGCTCTCGAAGCAGGTCATTGACCGTCTTAACGGGATTGAATGTACCAAGAGGAACTTCTACGAATACCGTATTCCAGTCGCTCATTGCTCCATTCCAAAGACCAGGTAGCTCAAGTGCTTTCAGTTCGCGACCGTTCTTCGATTTACTACTGATAAACCCAGTGGTCTTATCAACAAAATCAGGCAGATAGAAAGGCTTGCCTTCGAAGTCGCGAACAGCGCAAACAAGGTCAACAGGATTGAAATGCGTTCCTTCTGTGAACATCCGCATATACTCTTCGTTACTCTTGTCAATTTGTGAGCTCTCAAGAATCTGCAGGGAAATAGTTCCATCTTGATTGTAGGTGAGGAACGGACCACCACCTGGTTCGCCTACATTTTTCACAACACCGCAAACACGCATCGGACGATGAAGTTTCTTCTTCAAATAGATGACCAACTCTGCGTCCTCAAGTTGTTTAATGTCTGGTTTGCGGCAGCAGAGGTCTTGCTGAACAAAGCGGATAATCTCTTCTAGCTTGTCGTGGTTGTATTCTCCGCTATTGAGCAGACGAAGATAATCGAAAGCACGCTTTTGCAGTGTGACTAGCACACCGGCAATAAGTTGTTTGTACTCTACTGTCTCTGGCTTCAAACGGTCTGGAACCACGTTATCGATGTTTTTAATGAAAATCACGTCGGCCTCAATCTCGTTCAAATTCTCAATAAGGGCACCGTGGCCACCTGGACGGAAAAGAAGTGAGCCGTCATCATTGCGGAACGGAGTGTTGTCGGGATTAGCGGCAACAGTATCAGTACTAGGTTTCTGCTCTGAGAACGAAATGTTATACTTAACTCCGTACTTCTCTGCGTACATGTCTTTCTTTTCTGCCACACGCTGCTCAAACATTTGCATGTGTTCGTGTGAGACAGTGAAGTGGACATTTGCCTCACCTGCACTTGCCGCATAAAGCGCACCCTCGACCAAATGCTCTTCCATAGGCGTACGAGCACCCTCAGGATACTTGTGGAAAAGCAACATTCCTTTAGGCAACTGGCCATAGTTTAGCCCTTCTGCATTAAGCATAGCTGAAGCAATGGCCTTGTATTTCGCATCAGCCAGTAATGATGTGATGTTCTTTCCATAAAGCTCTTGGCATTTGTTGTCGAGTGCGTCATAGAAAGCAAACTTTGTGAGATTTAGGAAATACTGTTTCTCGAAATCGGTAGTTGGAACATCATAGTCAGCATTAACAAAGCTGAACATGTCCTTGAACATGCGGCTTGCCGCACCACTGGCAGGAACGAACTTCACAATCTTGTGTCCTTCGCTCTTGTATTCGTTCCAGGCATTTACATAGTTTTGACGCTCTTCCGTTTCGGGCGAAACGATTCCTTTACCAATAGCTGCAGCAGCTTCTAACTTCAGAAATGGGAAGCCGGTCTTAAACTCCTCCAACTGTCGGTTGATTTGCTCTTCGCTGATTCCTTTAACAGCGATTTGTTGTAGATCTTGTTGTGATAGCATAAATAAGTGAGTTTTATTACGTTTTGATGGTATTTCAACTACAAAAATAATCTGTTTTTCTTAAAATGACGAAGAAATCGAGAAAAAAGTGTAACTTTGCATGAAAAAAGAAAAAATAAGTAGCTAATATTATAGCTTTCATCTGCCAGAAGGTTTAAATAGTATAGAATTGAGTATGAATGACAAACTGGTTTTTAGCGAATCGGAACGTAAAGAGACTTATCTCATAATGACCCAGTTGCGTAAGCTTTTGGGCGAATCGATAACTAATGAAGATGAGCAGAAATTGCGATTCCACATGCGCCTCGCTCTGAAGAATAATCAGTTGTGGCGTGATGTGTTTGGGCTTAACCCAGTCTTGCAAGCTGTTCAGACGGCTCTTATTGCGGTTGAAGAGATTGGTCTTCGTCGTGACGGAGTGATTGCAATATTATTGCAGCAGAGTGTCATCAACGGCTTTGTGAGCATTGCCGATATTGAAAACGACTTTGGCAGAAGCACGGCAGGAATTATCCATGGCATAGTTCGTATACAGGAACTTTATAAGCACAACCCTGTCATTGAGAGCGAGAACTTCCGTAATCTGTTGCTTTCTTTTGCTGAAGACATGCGGGTGATTCTGATTATGATAGCTGACCGCGTGAACCTGATGCGGCAGATTCGTGATACGGATAATGCCGAAGCAAAAGCGCGAGTCTCAGAAGAAGCTAGTTATCTGTACGCACCTTTGGCTCATAAATTAGGTTTGTACAAGTTGAAGAGCGAATTAGAAGATTTGTCGTTGAAATATCTTGAACATGACGCCTATTATCTGATTAAAGACAAACTTAATGCTACTAAGAAAAGTCGGGATGCATATATTGATCGTTTTATAGGTCCTATTAATGAGCGCCTTACTAATGCTGGACTCAAGTTTCACATGAAGGGTCGTACAAAGTCAATTCATTCTATTTGGCAAAAGATGAAGAAGCAACATTGTGGTTTTGAAGGAGTCTACGATCTGTTTGCCATTCGTATCATTATTGATTGCTCTATAGAGAAGGAAAAGATGCAATGCTGGCAGGTATACTCAATTATCACCGACATGTATCAGCCAAACCCGAAGCGATTGCGCGACTGGCTTTCTGTGCCCAAGTCAAATGGTTATGAAAGCCTTCACATCACTGTGCTTGGCCCTGAAAAGAAATGGGTGGAAGTTCAAATTAGGACAGAACGCATGGATGAGATTGCTGAGCGCGGCCTGGCAGCACATTGGCGTTATAAGGGTGTTAAAGGCGGTGAAGGAGGACTGGATGACTGGCTGAATAGCATTCGCTCTGCATTAGAGGCAGGTGATGACCTTCAGGTTATGGATACATTCAAGATGGACCTTTACGAGGACGAGGTTTTTGTCTTTACTCCTAAAGGTGACTTGTTGAAATTTCCTAAAGGAGCTACGGTGCTTGACTTTGCATATCATATTCATTCGAGAGTGGGAAGTCAATGCACGGGCGCGAGAATTAATAATAAGGTGGTAACATTCAGACAGGAACTCCACAGTGGTGATCAAGTAGAGATTATCACGTCGACTACACAAAAGCCTAAACAAGATTGGCTGAACATCGTCAAAACGAGTCGTGCTAAAGCAAAAATACGTCTGGCACTCAAGGAAACGCAAGTGAAAGATGGCTTATATGCAAAAGAAACACTTCAGCGCAGACTGAAGAACCGCAAGATTGAGATGGATGAGTCAACAATGAATCATGTCATAAAAAAACTGGGGTTCAAGTTGACAAGCGAATTTTACAAACAATTGGCTGAAGGTACTCTTGATATCAATTCAGTGATTGAAAAATACATTGAGATTCGTGATCAGGAGCAGAATCCCGTGAGCCAACAACCGATGAGAAGCGCCAACGAGTTTGAGTTTGAAAACCCAAACGAGGAGATAATGCGCAACAATGATGACGTTCTGATTATTGACCGTAACTTAAAAGGAGTTGATTATCAGTTGGCTAAATGTTGTCACCCTATATATGGCGATGACGTGTTTGGTTTTGTTACGGTTAGTGGAGGTATTAAGATTCATCGTACTGATTGCCCCAACGCGCCAGAATTACGTAAACGTTTTGGATATCGTTTGGTTAAAGCAAAATGGAGTGGTAAGGGTACTTCGCAATACTCTATTACACTTCATGTAGTTGGGAATGATGATATTGCCATCATCAACAATATCACAAGCATCATTGCAAAGGAAGAAAAGATTGTAATGAGAAGCATTAGTATAGACTCTAATGACGGACTTTTTAGCGGTAATTTGACGGTTATGCTCGATGATACCTCTAAATTGGAATCATTGATGCGTAAAATTCGTACGGTAAAAGGTGTAAGGCAGGTTTCGAGAGTTTAGTTCGTATGAATCAGGTGTTAGATAAAAGTTCATATATGTTATACGTCTGTTTTGCACTTCTATCATAGTGCCTCGTCGAGTATGCGTTGGCCTTTCTCTGTGCAGTAGCCACGGAGAAGCACAGAGACGAAATTACGAAAAATTTCTTGCAAAGAATACTCCTTGTATAGTTTATTCGTCATTACGTAATTCATCGAGGCCTCACCTAGCCGCGTTACTATATCATAGTTAAGTGAAGGCAGAAAGTAGCCCTCCTCCACTCCACGATGGAAGAATCTTATTGTATTTTGTTTTTGTTCAACGGCTCTCTCTTGAAAGTAATCGTCAACCTTTTTGTAACGGTGCAATTCGGTAAAAAAGAGCGGGTTTATGGAACCCAACTGCTGGAACTTCACCTGATAGAAATGCAAAATGATACGCATCACATCGTTATTCTCAGACGCAAATGCTTGCAGTTCACGGCTATATTTCTCCTCATTTTTTCTGATGCCTTCCAGCAACAAGTCTTCTTTATTGTCATAGATTTCATAGAGCGTGCGTTTCGATATTTGCAAGATGGTTGCAATATCATCCATTTTCACGGCTTTGATACCTTTTTGCTGAAAAAATGTAATGGCTACATCTGGAATACGTTCCCGTAACTCCTTGCGATATTGGGTTGAAACGTTTATTTTCTGCATAAGAAATCATTTAGTTTGCAAATATACAAAAAACTTTGAAACCATTGCTTGTTTTCATTGTTTTTTTAATACCTTTGCAGTGAAAAGAAATACATAATTTGGGATTAGAAGTTTGTGGTTAGGATTTATCTCTGCCTTTTGAAGTGTAAGGAAATACTTTGAGAGAGCTAAGAGTATCATTGATAGAAGTAGATTTAACGAGTAAAGAGATAGTTTTTTCGACTCTTATACCTGTGTACCTGCTTGCATCATTTGTTCCTAGGAATCAGTTAATCAATAAAAACAATAGGTATTATGGTAAAAATAACAAAAGAGGCCGCTTTGGATTATCACGATAGTGGCCGTCCCGGTAAAATTGAAGTAAAGCCAACAAAAGCTTATCGTACGCAAACAGACCTCTCACTGGCATACTCTCCAGGAGTGGCCTTTCCTTGCCTTGAGATTCAAGAAAACCCAGATGATGCCTACCGTTACACAGACAAAGGTAATTTGGTTGCAGTGATTAGTAACGGTACTGCAGTACTTGGACTTGGAGATATTGGTGCTTTGAGCGGTAAGCCTGTAATGGAAGGAAAGGGATTACTTTTCAAGATATACGGAGGTATTGATGTCTTTGATATTGAGTTAGACGAGAAAGACCCTGAGAAGTTTTGTGAGTCCGTTGAGCGCATTGCTCCTACTTTTGGTGGAATTAACCTTGAGGACATTAAAGCACCTGAGTGTTTTTATATAGAGGAGCGTCTTAAGCGTACTCTTGATATTCCCGTTATGCACGATGACCAGCACGGTACGGCAATTATCTCAGCAGCAGGACTGAAGAATGCTCTTGAAGTATGTGGAAAAGATATAACCAAAGTTCGCGTTGTTGTTAACGGCGCAGGTGCTGCAGCTATTTCATGTACAAGACTTTACATGGCACTTGGTGTACACAAAGAGAACATTCTCATGCTCGATTCGAAGGGCGTTATTACCAGTGAACGTGAGGACCTAAATGAACAGAAACGAATCTTTGCCACAGACAGACGTGACGTTCACACACTCTCTGATGCAATTAACGGTGCAGATGTGTTTGTCGGACTTTCTAAGGGTAATGTGCTCACACAGGATATGGTACGTTCTATGGCTTCTAATCCTGTTATTTTTGCTCTTGCAAACCCTGTGCCAGAGATTTCATATGAAGACGCGATGGCTGTTCGCCCCGATATTCTTATGGCTACGGGTCGTACTGACTATCCAAACCAGATTAACAATGTTATAGGATTCCCTTATATTTTCCGAGGAGCACTCGACGTGCATGCAACGGCCATCAATGAAGAAATGAAGATGGCAGCTGTACATGCTATAGCTGATCTTGCAAAGCAGCCTGTACCCGATGTGGTGAACGATGTCTATAAGGTAAACAATTTACATTTTGGTCGCGACTATTTCATTCCGAAACCTGTAGATCCAAGGCTTATAAGTGAGGTTAGTGCTGCCGTTGCACGTGCCGCTATAGAGAGTGGCGTAGCTCGTAAAACCATTTATGATTGGGAGGCTTACAAACGTTCCCTCACAATACTTCTTGGCCAGGAAACCAAACTCACCCAGAAACTTTATGCCACAGCTGCAGCACATCCACAACGTGTGGTTTTTGCTGAAGCTATTCACCCTACAATGCTCAAAGCTGCTGTGCAAGCGAAAGCTGAGGGCATATGTAACCCTGTGCTATTGGGAAATGATGAGGTAATAACTAAGTTGGCCCAGAGTCTCGACCTCAGTCTGGATGGTATAGAGATTGTAAACCTGCGCCACCCTTGTGAACAAGAACGTCGTGAGCGTTATGCACAATTGCTTACTAAAAAGCGCCAGCGTGATGGTTATACGTTGCCAGAGGCTAACGATAAAATGTTTGAGCGTAACTATTTTGGCATGATGATGGTCGAGACTGGCGAGGCAGATGCTTTTATCACTGGTCTCTACACGAAATACTCTAATACAATTAAGGTTGCAAAAGAGGTTATTGGTATACGTCCAGAATATCGTAATTTTGGAACTATGCACATTATCAATTCTTCCAGAGGCCCTATATACATTAGTGATACGCTTGTAAACGCCAACCCCACTACAGATGAACTTGTCGATATCGCAAGGCTTTCTGCCACAGCCGTTCGTTTCTTCAATGAGAAGCCTGTTATCGCAATGGTGAGTCATTCTAATTTTGGTAGTGATGGCAGCGAAGGAACACGCAAAGTGAGATTAGCTGTTGAGCGCATGCAACAGGAATACCCGGAGCTTGCTATTGATGGAGAGATACAGCTTGGGATTGCTCTCAACAGGGAGTTGCGAGACAATCAGTATCCATTCTCACGACTCTATGGGAAAAAGGTTAACACACTCGTTTTCCCTAATCTTACAAGTGCCCGTTCAAGCTATAAGATGCTCCAGGCATTAGATGCTGATGTAGAAATAATCGGGCCCATTCAGATGGGACTTAACAAGCCTATACATTTTACTGACTTTGGTAGTTCCGTGCGCGACATTGTAAACATAACAGCAGTAGCTGTCATAGACGCATATGTAGGCAAAATCAAAAAAAGAATCAATGGAGCTGAAAAAGAATAATTGTTACGGTTATATTCAATAACTATTATGCGTCATTGTTCTCAATGGCGCATTTTAATAGTATGCCTTAAAATTATTGGGGACTATATGCTTGGAATACAGCATTTAAATGGGCTAGTTCAACCTCCTGCTGTCGTTCTTCATCCGTGTTTACTTTTATATACCAAGGTCGTGGCAATGGCTTCCATGTAAGTAATTTTGTTGAAGGTAGTTGTATGGGGTTGATGCTGATTTCGGCTTCCATATTGCTAAATCCACCACCTGATTCACGGTCGAATTCTGTACTTTGTTCGTCCGTAGTTTTCTCGGTGGCTTGAAAGAAGAATTTATAGCGGATAGCAGTAGGATAATAGACACCTTCATTTGTGGCATAACTAACACCGTAGCTGACAATCCATTGATCAATATTATAGCCTGTGAGCATGTGCGCAAATGTGAGCATTATTGGAGAAACACGGTTGCTTTTGTTCCAGTCTGTGCCTGTCTCGCGGGTTGCAGAGCGTATTACACATCTCAATGTATCGATTATAAATCGGCCACGATCAGCTTTATTTTTCTTAGAACGGAAAAGTAGTTCGACCTCATGGGGATTACTATCTGCAATATCATCTCCAACTGAGAATTTATGATCGTTGATGAAGCTTCTGCTGAACTCAGAAACAAAGTCCTCATATAGCATTCGACGTAAGTTTGTGACATCAGTCAGACGTGTACTGTCAACACTGACAATTAGCCCTGTGTCAGGGCTGATGGCGTAGAGTCCGTTATGAGACAGTGGTTGGCGTAGGATACCATTAGCTCGATATTGATAGAAACTCTTTCCCTCAATGCTTTGAGTAGTGTATAGGTAATTAAAATAGCTTGAATGTGAAGCGTAGAGATTTTTTTTAGCTTTTAAAAAACGGCGTAGTAGTGGACGTATCCAATCGGGTTCGCTTTTTACGATGACCTCACCAGCTTGATAATAACGAGGTGTGAGAAAAATGGTATCGGGAAGCTTTCGAATGATACACTTCTCGTAGTTCAAATGTGATATGGTATATGAAGGAGTAGAAAACTTTACATGTGCTAAACCTCGTTCGGACGTAATAGCCGAACGAAAAACACCTGCATCTCTCCCATAAATACTAGCATAAGCAATAGGTGCGTGTGTAAATTTATCAGCAACAACACACGTTCGTTGCGCATAGAGAGATAAGCTTGTAAACGTTAGCAGTAATAAGGAGAGAATTCTATTCATAGAATAAAAGAAGTATAGTAGTTAGGGATACTCAAAGGTGCGAAGAAACGAAAACTAAGTAGATTCTACCAATGCCATTCCTTTCTCCCTCATGAGGAGAATCCCAAACTACTTACTTCTATCAAATTTACTTGCCGAAATAGCGCTTCAACAGTCCGGAGAAACCAGCACCGTGACGGGCTTCATCTTTAGCCATTTCATGAACAGTGTCGTGAATAGCGTCGAAGCCTGCCATTTTGGCGTTTTTGGCAATGCGGAATTTGTCTTCACAAGCACCAGCCTCTGCTGCAGCACGTTTTTCAAGATTAGTTTTGGTGTCCCATACGCACTCGCCCAGTAGTTCTGCAAAACGTGATGCATGGTCAGCCTCTTCAAATGCATAGCGTTTGAAAGCTTCTGCAATCTCGGGATAACCCTCACGATCAGCCTGACGAGCCATAGCTAAATACATACCAACCTCGCCACACTCACCATTGAAATGGTTGCGGAGATCCTGTATCATCTCTTCACTAACCCCATCAGGCTTACCGTCACCAATGCGGTGAACGGTGGCATAGGTAGTATCACCATCTTCTTTCAGTTCAGAGAACTTTGATGCGGGGGCTTTGCAGATAGGACACTTCTCTGGTGCCTCGGTGCCTTCGTAAATATATCCACAAACGGCACAAATAAACTTTTTCTTCATAATGGTTTGTTGTTAGAATAAATATAATTGTTTTTGCAAAGATACAGACAAAAAATAAAATCCGCAAGAAAAAGTGGGATTTATTTTTTTATTATCGATAGTCCATATTTTTTTTACGTGCTTTGCGCAAGCTTGTAACAAGCAAAATAATGCCGACCAATGCAATTATGCCAAACAAAACAAGGGGTATCATGAGGAATGCTCCTGCAATATTGAAACCAATTACACCGCGCTGAGGAGGCGGAGCATACAATTCAAGACTATCACGCATCTCTGCAGCTTTTAAGGTATCGCCTGTCTGTTCAGCTTCTATCATCAAGTTTTCAAACTCTGCATAGCGAGCAGTTTTCAGAGAATCTTCCTCGTATGCCATCATCTCTTTTGTCCACTCTGAGTACTCTGCACGCTTACGGTCTAGTGATTCCTCAGAAGCGAACATGCCAAAGATGCAGAGCAATACGCCCCCTATGCCAATGACAGTCATGAGAATGCCCAAAACTTTCATACAGCCATTTCCTGATTTCTTCATAGTTTTTTGCGATAGCTTGATAATAATGGAATTTCCTCACAAAGCGCATCAGCTAATAAGCCAGCAACAATTGAAGCACCGTACTCGTTGTAATGTGTGTTGTCCTGACGTCCATCGGGTAGCGCAGGATGCTCACCAGGCTTATACCACATATGCAGTTTCTTTGACTTTTCACGTCCCAATGACTGTTCAAGGTCGTGGGTAATACGGTTAGCGTCAACAAAAAAACAGTTCATACGTTGAGCTACATCGCGTGGAGCCACGGCATAAAGTCCATGTGTGTCAACCAATGTATCACCTTCTATCATCTTAATGCCATCCTTAAAGGTTGTGTTGCGTAGCATTTCGTCATCAGCATTGGCTGGTACTTCATGGAAAAAATTACGTCGAACCACAGAGTTCATTACAACAGGAATGCCGCCATGTTCGCGTGTTTCGCGAATAAATCTTGCAATGTTATAGTCAAACGTCGAACCAGGGTCAGTATGACGTGATTCATGAGGTTTTTCGTCATTATGTCCGAATTGGATAATAACAAAGTCTCCTGGTTTCATAAGTGAAAGGACCTTGTCCCAACGTCCTTCGTCAATAAAACTTTTACTAGAACGACCATTTACAGCATGGTTATCGACTACTATAAAATCCTCGTTGAAATACTGTTGTAGAGCCATCCCCCATCCTCGTTCAGGGCTTCCCTTCGACAAATCTTTTTTTGCTGCGGTTGAGTCACCGATAATAAAAATTGTGGTCTTGTGAACTTGTACAAACGAAGTCAATATAAACATCATTGTCAAGCATGACAGTAATAACAGGATTTTTTTCATAAAACAGTTCTAAAAATATTAAACAATTACACTTTTATCTTCTCGATAAGTTCTTCTACAGTCAGCAAAGTCTGTTCGCCTGTACGCATATCTTTCAGTGTAATTTTGCTTTCAGCAATCTCGTTGTCACCAGCCAAAGCAACAAAAGGAATATGGTTGACATTAGCATAGCTCATCTGTTTCTTCATCTTTACCGCATCGGGATACAATTCTGCGCTGATACCATAATTGCGAACCTGCTGAATAATGGGCAGACAATAGGTCATCTCTCTATATCCGAAATTGATGAAAAGTAGTTTGGTACCAACAACAGCATCTTTGGGATAGATATCGAGTGCGTTAAGCACATCGAAGATACGATCTACTCCAAAAGAGATACCCACACCCGAAAGTCCAGGCATACCAAAAATGCCCGTTAAATTATCGTAACGTCCACCTCCTGTGATACTGCCAATCTGGACATCCATTGCCTTCACCTCGAAGATTGCGCCCGTATAGTAATTGAGTCCGCGAGCTAAAGTAAGATCCAGTTGAATCTCATTTCTCAAGGCTGTCATCTTCAATGTGTCAAGAATAAAACGAATCTCCTCAATGCCATTCAAACCAACCTCGCTTGTACTAAGCACTTCAGCAATCACATTCAGTTTCTCATTATTATTACCTTCAAGTGATATGATTGGTTGAAGCTTCTTAATCTGCTCTTCGCTCAGGCCTTTCTCACGCAATTCTTCATTGACATGATCAAGTCCTATTTTATCTAGTTTGTCAATTGCTACCGTAATATCTACGATCTTGTCAGCAGCACCAATCACCTCAGCAATACCTGAGAGTATTTTGCGGTTGTTAATCTTGATTAGCACCCGGAAACCAAAACGTGTGAATACAGTGTCAATAATCTGCATTAACTCTACTTCGTTGAGCAATGAATCAGAGCCAACTATATCACCGTCAAACTGATAGAACTCGCGGTAACGGCCTTTTTGCGGACGGTCTGCACGCCAAACAGGCTGACACTGAAAGCGCTTAAAGGGTAATTGAAGTTCTTCGCGGTGCATTACCACGTAACGTGCAAAGGGAACGGTTAGGTCGTAGCGAAGACCTTTCTCGCATAAACGTGATGCTAAGTGAAGTACATTACGTTCTGCAATCTCCTGATCAGACACCTTCGAGAGAAAGTCACCACTATTCAGTACCTTAAACAACAATTTGTCACCTTCTTCTCCGTATTTGCCCATTAATGTCTGAAGAGTCTCCATTGCTGGAGTCTCAATCTGTTGGAATCCATAAAGGGAATACACTTCCTTGATGGTGTTGAGAATATAATTGCGCTTGGCCATCTCTATTGGAGAGAAATCACGCGTTCCTTTAGGTATACTAGGTTTCTGTGCCATTTATTTATTATCTAATAATTGTCTGGTCGCGGTCAGGACCGATAGAAATAATTTTAATAGGGGTCTCTAATTTTTCTTCAAGGAATGCAATATAATTTTTGAATTCTATCGGGAATTCATCTTCACTAGTCATCTTTGTCATATCAGCGTTCCATCCGGGAAACTCTCGATACACAGGTTCAATACCTTCCTCAATGTTATAGGGGAAATAATCAATCTGCTGCCCATTCTGCCTATAAGCAACACATGCTTTGACGGTATCAAAACCATCTAGGACATCACTCTTCATCATGATTAGCTGTGTGACACCGTTTACCATAATTGCATACTTTAAAGCGACTAGATCAATCCAGCCACAACGTCGCTCTCGTCCAGTGACAGCACCATACTCATGTCCCAAATCGCGGATTCTCTTTCCTGTCTCATCGAAAAGTTCAGTTGGGAAGGGACCGGCTCCTACTCGCGTACAATAAGCTTTCATGATGCCGAAAACCTCACCAATCTTATTTGGTCCAATGCCAAGTCCGGTACATGCGCCTGCACAGATTGTGTTGGAAGAAGTTACGAATGGATAGCTTCCAAAGTCTACATCAAGCATTGTTCCCTGAGCCCCTTCGCAAAGAATGCTCTTTCCGCTTCGAATTATATTGTTAACCTCATGCTCAGAGTCAACTATTTGGAACTGCTTCATATAATCAATGCCTTCCATCCATATCTTTTCAACTTCGGTAATGTCGTAATCGGTGTAGTCAAGTGATTTTAGGATAGCCTCATGACGGGCCTTATGGGCAGCATACTTAGCTTTGAAATTGTCGAAAATGTCGCCTACCCGGAGGCCTGTACGCGAAATCTTGTCAGTATATGTCGGACCGATACCTTTACCTGTCGTTCCAACTTTGCTCTTACCCTTGGCAGCTTCGTATGCAGCGTCTAACAGACGATGTGTAGGCATGATGAGATGAGCCTTACGCGAAATATGCAGTCTTGAGCGCAACTCATGGCCACTCTTCTCCAAGTCTTTTGCCTCTTTCATAAATAAATCTGGAGCAAGTACGACGCCATTGCCTATGATGTTAATTTTATCTCCTTGAAAAATACCAGAGGGAATACTGCGTAGCACATATTTCTGCCCTTCAAACTCAAGTGTATGACCGGCATTCGGTCCGCCTTGGAACCTTGCAATCACATCGTAGTTAGGGGTTAATACGTCAACTACTTTTCCTTTACCTTCATCGCCCCACTGAAGTCCCAGCAGAACGTCTACCTTACCTGTTTTCATGAATGATTCTATTTTATATGATTCTTTGTTTTTTTTCTTTTCTGTCGTGTTTGAAGAGCAAGGCATGTGCTACAAATACCGTATATGTACATGGTGAACACATCAGGATGAAAACGTTTCAGATGAGTGTTCTCAATGCCTTCCTTCACAGCAGGAGCTTTTACCTCAGAAGTTTTGCCACACATGGTGCAAATTTGATAGCACTTGCTGGAATTTGCATAGCATGCCTCAAATTTAGTCGTCTTTCCTATTCGATGTCTGACGATTAAACGAAGCTTTAAGAATAACTTAACAGTATTATATAGAGTTGCTCTGCTAACTGGGAAATTTTGTTCCTTAAGTTTTTCGTCAAGCTGATCAATACTAAATTGACCATTGAAACTATATATATTGTCAAGCACAGCATACCTTTCTGGCGTGCGGCGATAGTGATTCGATTCCAAATACGATGTGAGAATTTGCCTCACCGTTGACTTGACATTCTCCTTCATTGCAGATTAATTCTCAATAATCCGCACAAAATTACTAATTTTTTCTGAGATGCCGTAATAAAGATATTAAAAAAGTTATAAATCCAGTTTATTCAACATACTTTCCACTATTCTCTCCTCCATGTTGCCTAACATCGCAAAGCGATGGACACAAGCATATGCGGCATGCTTGACGCCCAAATGCTCACTGCAAAGTGCTGTCGATGCTTGATCTAGAAACTCACTGATGCCTCGTTCGTCCGGTACCATTCCTTGATAGAAAAGACGTGAAAGGAGATGAAAACCACATATCAGATACAAAGGCTTATCGGAAGCTATCCATTTAAAGGCAACAACGGCTGCGCAGTCTAAATGCTGATATAGATGGAATGAGGCAATCTCAGCTATCTCCTGTGACGGGGTCTGTTCCATCCACAAGTCAATTAGTTCGAGTGACATTTTCTCCACAGGCATAATCATTGTGGCGAGAATCTTACACTCACGTATGTTCTCTTTCCATAGTTCGATCGCCAAATCGTAATCTTTCCCATACTCCTGGGCCATTTCCTGCAAATGTCCGAGCGATGCTCCCCAGTTGATATGGTAGTCGACGCCTTTCTCACGCATTGATTGTGAGGTTACTCCATTCATCAACAACCGAAAAGACTGTTTAATCTCTTTTAATTTCTGATGCGTTTCTTCCGTCATGATGGCTTTTAATAGGTGTATACATAACTAAATTAGCGCCGCATAGTCACGGCTATATCTGAGCATTTGGCTCTCATACGATTCCGTGTAATCGAGCTTTATATCAATTATTTCTCCTTTTTTATTCTTGATTGGCAGCATGACAGGGTTGATAAAACCTTTGTAAGGAGCAAGATTCAGTTTTTTATAGCGTTGAAGTACCTCTGAATGCAATACAGGGTCAACCTTGACTGCATATCGTTCGATAAGATTTTTTGCAGCTTCGTAGTCCCCCTCGCTCTTAATGCGCTGAATTTCAGCCAATAATCTCGCGAATAAACGACGAAGCTCGCAATAGTCTTCAATCTGTACGTATGTTTTGCTGTTCTTTTCTACCAGTTTTATGGTTTGACCATTGTCAAGACACCATTGGGCAATGAGAGCTCGGTTGCGCATGTGAGCTTCTTCTATTTGATGTCCAGGTTTAATGCGAGTCAGTTGAGTCATCAGTCCGTTCATGATGTAAGTATAGTATTGCGACTTATATGCATCCTTGTCTGGAGTCAAGCCAAGCTCAAATAATTTCTGGTCAGCAATGTAATAAAGGGCAAACAAGTCTGCACGTGCTTCTTCAATAGTGCTTCCGTATGCTTTGAGAGCATCTGCGCTGACACCTGCGAGTATTCGCCCGCTACCATGTCCAAGACATTCATGCAAATCGGTATGTAAGTCATCGCATATGCAGCCATATTGCTCAATCTTTGTCAACGTCTCTTTATCTACAACAAATTCGTCGTAAAACCCATTGTTTTTGGCTGATAGATAGTATGCTTCCGTTAGATTACCGATAGTAACACTCTTACTACCGTATTTTTCACGAATCCAATCAGCATTTGGAAGGTTGATACCTATTGCTGTATATGGATATTCATCACCTCCGAGCATGGCTGCACATACTACATTGGCGGTTACACCTCTAACGATTGGTTTCTTAAATCGGGAGTCAACTGGAGAATGATCCTCAAACCATTGGGCATTATCGCAGATGATTTGTGTCCGTTTTGTTGCCTCGAGATCTTTATATTCTACAATCCCCTCCCATGAGCCCTTGATTCCAAGTGGATCTCCATAAACCTCAATGAAACCATTTACAAAATCAATGCGCTCATTGCAACTCTGAAGCCATTCAATTGAATAATCATCGAAAATACTTAAAATACCTGTGTTATAATACTTTATCAATAGCTCTATTGTCTTTCTTTGTTGCTCTGATTCGGCAATGCCGGCTGCTTTTTCTAACCAATTAACAATCATTTTAATAGCAGCTCCGTATTTCCCATTAGAATGCCAAACGTCCTCTGAAATCTTACCATTCCTTTTACAAAGAGTAGAGTTCAACCCGTATGACGGAATCTCTTCAGTTATTGTGCCACTTTTCATGGCATTGTAATAATCCTCAATCTCTTTCTGGCTCACACCATCATAGAAATTACAGGCAGAAGTCAGAATCAAATCCTCGCCGTCGGTTTTGTTTACCCTTTTGGACAGATAGGATGGATTGAATATTACGGGCATCAAGTCTTCAACGTTGGCTGTGTAGTTAATGTCATGCAATATTTTTCTCAAATAATCCTCTGTAAAGCCAGGGGCAAACTTCTCGCATCCATAGTGATGGTAAATTCCATTGGAGAACCAAATCCGCTTCAAATAGGTCTCTAAAGCTAAAAACTGCTCATCTTTCCTATCACCCTGATATGATACAAATACAACCTCCAACATCTTTCTGATGCGGAGGTTGTATTTGCCAAACTGATCAAAAGTGATATCGCGTCCCCATAATGTTGCCTCCGACAAATAGTATATTAGTATCTTTTGCCTCAATGAGAGCGCTTCAAAATCCTTCAGACGATAGCGAAGCATTTGAATGTCTGCAAATCTATCGTCTGAATATCTAAAATCTTTTGACATTTTAATTATTGGTAGCTTTTTTCTTAACTTTTTTCTCTTTGTCCTGAGGTAGATGGCGTAACTTGTATTCCCTGGGTGTCATTCCGTTGAACTTATAAAAAGAAGCGTAGAATGACTGGCGGTTGGTGAATCCGACCATATCACTGATATCTTCCATATTTAGGTCAACGTATCTTCGGTCGACAAGTAAAGCCATTGCCTCCTCGATTCTAAACTTATTAACAAATGACGTGTAGTTCATGTGAAAACGAACATTTACCACTGCCGAAATGTAACGCGTGTTAGTGCCCAGATCCTCAGCTAATTGCTTTGCTGAGTAATCTTTGTCTTTGTACTTTTTCTGAATGAGAATCACAGCTAATATTCTCTCTTTCAGTTCATCCATTAGTCTAGGGCTAATCATACTGCGATATGCAGCTCCCTTGTCCTTCCGTTCCGTAATGTTGTACTTCGCCATACCTAAAAAATTAATAAACAGTCTCTATTTTTAAAATGCAAATATAAGAAAAATATTAATACTAATCAAGTTTTTTGTCGATTTTTTTCATTAATTCTTAATAATTTTAATGTTTTTGTTGGTTTAACTTTGAATTTGATTATTTTTATCTGTCATAATCCTACTTTTGTATGAAAAATGGAATTAATTTGATTGAAGGAACTATATACTATTAGTCCCATATGGTTGCTAATTATAACGTGAGTTCGACTAATTCAAAATAAAGATAGCTGTGTGCCTATTGTTCTCTGAACATTGATACACAGCTTTTTGGAAATCAATTGTGTTCTACACTGTTTCCCAGCATGTTAACGGCGAAGTTGTTGAAGCATCTGTGTCTGGAGTACTCTACCTGCGAGAAGCCCCACAATCGCTCTCAAATGAAATAAAGATGCCCTTTAGGAAGCAAGAGATGCCCTCTGTGATGCTAGAGTTGCCTTTTAACATTGTTTTGTCACATTGTCACATTGTTGCACCCATGCGTAATATTGTGTCAGCTCGCGCGGAAGGAAGGACAGGGGTAATACCAAAATTGAAATTAACATATATTAATATATTATATTAATAATTATTAATTATAGTATTATTACTATTATTATCCTTGATTCTTGTCCTTGTCCTTGTCATCATTCTTCTTAAACCTTGAGTCCCCTACTCTTCTCCTTCGTGGGGTGCGTGGAGGGACTCTCAATAAATACGCCCGGGTGCAACAATGTGACAATGTGACATTTTCTGTTTTCGATGAATGTGTGCCTCTAGAAAAAGATGAATGCTCAACGTTACTTATTATTTCCCAGCCTTCTTTTTCTTGATAATAAAAAAACATTACAAGTAATCTTTACCAGGAGAATTGATTATCCACACACAACCCTTGTAAATATTACTTGTAATGGAAAATAGAACGGGAACAGAAAGGCAGATGTGCTATTCCTCATACTCAGTGGTATCAACTATCCCAGCTTTCTGCAATGCCTCTTTCCGCTCCATACAGGTTCCACACTTGCCACAATGGAGTTCATTGCCTTTATAACAACTCCATGTTTCAGCATAATCGATGCCCATATTGTGGCCACGGAGGGCTATTTGGTCTTTTGTCAAATTTGTATATGGGCAAATCAGAGTGATACCTGGGAAAGTTCCGGTTCGGGCTGCCTCACTCATTGCACTTACGAATTCAGGACGGCAGTCAGGGTAGATGGTGTGGTCGCCGCCATGATTGGCCATCATTACATGTTTTAAGCCACGGCTCTCAGCTAGTCCTATTGCCACAGACAACATGATTCCATTACGGAAAGGAACCACTGTGGACTTCATGTTGCCATCTGCGTAATTGCCCTCGGGTATAGCATCAGCACCTTTAAGCAACGAACTCTCGAAATACTGGGCCATGAATGACAAAGGAATCACAAGGTGTTCAATGCCTAATCTCTCACAATGAAGACTGGCAAACGGTATCTCTCGGGCATTGTGGTTTGAGCCGTAATCAAAAGATACGGCCAATGCGATTCGTTGCTGTTGCTCATAAAGCAAAGTGGTGGAGTCCATACCACCACTAAGTATCAAAACAGAATCTTTCAATTCTCCACTCTTTATTTAATGTTTCTGTCTTATTTGGCCGCAATGCATTCAATCTCTACCAATGCCCCTTTAGGCAGATCCTTCACAGCAAAGGCAGAACGAGCGGGGAAAGGAGCAGAGAACATCTCTGCATACACCTCGTTCATGGGGCCGAAGTTGGCAATATCACTTAACAAAACAGTAGTCTTTACTACATTCTTCAGGTCGAGGCCAGCCTCTTGGAGTATAGCCTGTGCGTTGAGCAACGACTGGCGGGTCTGCTCTTTAATACCTCCCTCTGGGAATGCTCCTGTTGCGGGGTCAATGGGTAACTGTCCGGAAGCATAAACGAATCCGTTTGCCTCAATAGCCTGACTGTATGGTCCGATAGCAGCAGGCGCCTTGTCTGTACTGATTGCTTTCATTGCTAATATAAAGTTTAATAAATGAATGATGGAGCAAAGGTACAAATAAGCATGCGAATAAACAAATTTATTTGTACTTTTTCTCAGCTGATCATTCCACCTAAGCAAATTAAATGCTGTTTGAAAGAGCAGCTGATATGATTGGAAATGTAAACTTGACGTTACAAATTGACATGTGAGACGCAAATTTTTTATAAATAATTTATGATAGTTGGACGATTGTCGATTAAAATGACTAACTTTGCGTCGTTATTATGAATTCTAATCACAATTAAATATTTAGGTATTATGACAATTAATGAATTCAACTTTGCCGGTAAAAAGGCAATCGTACGTGTAGATTTCAACGTACCTCTCGACGAAAATGGTAAAATCACCGACGACACCCGCATCCGCGGTGCACTTCCCACTTTGAAGAAAGTGCTTAACGAAGGTGGTGCCCTTATTATTATGAGCCACATGGGTAAGCCAAAGGGCAAAGTGAATGCAAAGTTCTCTCTGGGTCAGATTGTTGATGCTGTCAGCGATGCTTTGGGCGTAAAGGTTCAGTTTGCTCCCGACTGCGCTAAAGCAAAGGAGCAGGCCGATGCTTTGAAGGCTGGTGAGGTGCTGTTGCTTGAGAATCTTCGCTTCTATGCTGAGGAGGAAGGAAAACCTGTAGGAATTGACAAGGAAGATCCTGGCTATGAAGATGCTAAGAAAGCAATGAAGGCTAGCCAAAAAGAGTTTGCCAAGACTTTGGCCAGCTATGCTGACTGCTATGTGATGGACGCTTTCGGAACTGCTCATCGTAAGCATGCTTCGACTGCTGTTATTGCTGATTATTTTGATGCAGACAACAAGATGCTTGGTCTACTCATGGAGAAGGAAGTACAGGCTGTAGACAACGTTCTATCTAATATCAAACGCCCGTTCGTAGCTATTATGGGTGGATCAAAGGTTTCTTCTAAGATTGGAATCATTGAGAATCTGCTTGGCAAAGTCGACAAACTCATTCTTTGTGGTGGAATGACCTATACATTTGCCAAGGCTCATGGTGGTGAAATTGGCAATTCTATTGTTGAGCTTGACAAACTAGATGTTGCTCTGGGCGTAGAGGAACTTGCCAAGAAGAACGGAGTGGAACTTGTTCTTGGCTCAGACTGTACTGCAACAAATGGTCTCGATTTCGGTACTATGACCGTAAAGCCCGGTTCTGAGATTATCACCTGCTTGTCCAGTCAGGTTCCTGAAGGATTTGAAGGTGTTGATGCTGGTCCTGAGAGTCAGAAAGCATTTGCTGAGGCTATTAATGGCGCCAAGACTATTCTTTGGAATGGTCCCGCAGGTGTGTTTGAGTGTGACAGTTTTACTTCTGGAAGCCGTGCTATCGGTGATGCTATTGCTAAGGCAACAGCGGAAGGTGCTTTCTCGCTCATCGGTGGTGGCGATTCTGTCGCATGCGTCAACAAGTTTGGACTTGCTGATCAAGTGAGCTATATCTCTACTGGTGGTGGAGCTCTTCTTGAAGCCATCGAAGGTAAAGTCCTTCCTGGTGTAGCTGCAATTAAGGGTTAATCGAAACATCTGCTATCGAAAACGATAATTAAATGGAACTCTCAGAAATCTCAATTTTCTGGGAGTTCTTTGTTTTTTGTAGAAAAAAACACTCAAAGGCCTTTTGATTGTTAAACATTCTTTAATATTTGTTTGTTTCATCATTTTTTAATACCTTAGCATGCTAAATAATTTGGCCTATGAGATTGAAAGTGTTTACCTTTGTGATTGCTCTGATGTTTGTGTGCATAACTCAGGCACAGGAAGAGATAGTCTTTGTACCGCAATGGACAGCACAATCTCAGTTTGCGGGCTATTATGTAGCACTTGAGAAGGGCTTCTATAAAAAAGAAGGCCTGAGAGTTAGAATTGAGCATCCATACGCTTCCAACTCATGTATTAACCTGTTGAAAGCAGGGAAATGCCATTTGATTACCCATCACCTGACTACGGCGATGTGCCATATTGATAATGGCTTTCATCTGGTGAATGTACAACAAACATCGCAGAATAACAATCAGATGATTATCTCGCATAAACCCATTAGGAACATTCAGAGTCTGAATGGTATGCGCATTGGTCGATGGAAGGCTGGGTTCTGCGAGTTGGCAATGATTTTGGAGAAGCAACATAAACTAAGCATTGAATGGATTCCATTTATTCAGAACGTTAACTTGTTTGTCTCTGGAGCCATAGATGCTACTATGGCAATGAAATATAACGAATATTTCCAACTGAAGACCTCAGGAATTAGAATGCCAAGTGAGAATCTTCTCTATTTCTCAGATATTGGCTACAATGTGCCCGAGGATGGTCTGTACACGACCCTGGAGTATTATAAGACGCATCAAATAGAAGTGGAGAAGTTTGTCAAGGCAACACGCGAGGGATGGGAATGGGCGGCTGCCCATCCTGAGGAAACAATTGATATTGTCATGAATATGACAGATTATGATGATGTGAAAACTAACAAGCTGGTCCAGCGTTGGATGTTACGCGAGTATTTAAACAGTATGATAGACAAAAAAACTGGGAAAAGAACATATAAACTTGAGAAGGATGCTCTCAAATTGGCAAATAATTTGTTATTATCGAGCGGGTTCATTAAGAAACCTGTAACCTATCAACAAATCGTAAAGCCATGAGGTTTCCATCATTCCATACAAATGATTCGTTCAGCACAAGACTTACTTATTGGGTTGTGTTGACTTCTGCCATTATATTCATTACGATTATACTGGTTATTGCTTTCTTTATGTCGGTGGGTATTATTTCCGAGGCTAAGGGCCATGGAAGAGGCGTACTTAAAAATTCATCTTTGCGTATCAATAATGTTCTCTATTCAGTCGAGGTGGCTATTCAGAACAACATCTTTGAGATTAAGAACCATTTGAAAGAGCCAGAGAAGATGTACGAGATAGCCAAGCGTATTGTTGAGCAGAATCCGACTATTTATGGTTCAGCAATAGCTTTTGAGCCTAATTATTATAAAGAGAAGGGAAAGTTTTTCTCACCTTATGCCTATCGTAATAATAGAAATGAAATAGATACCATGCAGTTGGGAACTGCAGACTATGAGTATCATTATATGGATTGGTATCAGATTCCCAAATTGTTGAAAACAGATTATTGGAGTGAGCCTTATTATGACAGTGGCGGTGGTGAGACTATCATGACCACATACTCATATCCGCTTGAGGATGAAAATGGTGACATTTTCGCGATTGTAACGGCAGATGTGTCACTAGAGTGGCTTACAAAGATTATCACAAATATGAAGTATCATGAAAAGGCGTATAACTTTGTTGTGAGCCGCTCGGGTACTTTTATCGTTCATCCCGATCAGAGCAAGATTCTCAAGGAAACGTTGTTCACTTATACGTCTGAACAATCTGATACTCTTGATTATAGAATTGCATATGACATGTTGGCCGGTAATGATTCGATGGCTATCATTAAAGATGCAGGTGTGAGGAGCGTTCTTTTCTATGCTCCTATTAAACGGATGGGATGGTCAATTGGCATAATCTGCCCTTCTGTCGAATTTTTCTCGAATGGTATCGGTGCTCTTGCTACTATTGCCTTTTTGATGATATTAGGCTTGGTAATCTTGTCGTATGTCTGTCGAAAGGTGTTAAAACGTCTGACTAAGCCCCTCTCATTATTTGCACAGTCTGCTGATGAGATTGCTAAAGGAAACATCGAGGTTCCTTTACCTGAGATTAATACACAGGATGAGATGAAGACGATGCACGACTCGTTTGAGGTGATGCAGCATTCTCTCTCTGCACGCATTGAGGAACTGAAGGAGATTAATGAGCAAAAAGGACGCATTCAGGGAGAACTTCAGGTTGCCAGAAATATTCAGTTAGCGATGATTCCCAAGCAGTTCCCGGCTTTTACAGATCGTGATGATATTGACGTGTACGGAATGTTGGACCCTGCTAAAGCGGTAGGTGGCGACCTATACGATTTCTATATCCGCGATGAGAAGCTTTTCTTCTGCATTGGTGATGTCAGCGGAAAAGGTGTTCCTGCTTCTCTTGTTATGGCTATGACCAGAAGCTTTTTCCGAAGTATATCGAGGCACGAGAGCTTGCCTTATCGTATTGTCATGCATATAAACGAGGCTCTGAGTGATATGAATGACACAATGTTCTTTGTTACATTGATTGTTGGGGCTCTTGACTTGCCATCTGGACGTTTGCGATATTGTAATGCAGGACATTGTGCGCCTTTGCTTATTAGCAAGAATACAGGATTCCTTCCAGTTTCATCTAATTTGCCTATTGGTATTATAAGCGATTTCAAATATGAGGCCCAGGAAACCCACATTGATTCTGGTACTACAATATTCCTTTATACAGATGGCCTGACCGAAGCAGAAAACATTTCTCATGAGCAATATGGAGAAGATAGGATGTTTAAGACTGCTGATGAGATAAGGGATAAACAGTTAAACGCTGAGCAGACTATACAAGGGTTGAATGACAGTGTTCGCCAGTTTGTGAACGGGGCTGCACAGAGTGATGACCTTACCATGTTGGCCATTCGATATAAAAAGGAGAATCTGGAGGTACGCCTCAGTGAAAGCCTTACACTGCCCAATGACATTGAAACAATTCCAGAACTGAACATGTTTGTAGATCGTGTGTGCGAAAGTGTTGGCTTTGACATGGCGACTACCGCTAGCCTCAATCTTGCTATGGAGGAAGCAGTCGTGAACGTGATGAATTATGCATATCCTAAATCTTTGAAAGGACTCATCACTATCAGAGCGATTGCAAACGACGCTAGGCTCAAGTTCATCATTACGGATAGTGGAACGCCTTTTGACCCTACTACCAAAGAGGATGCAGACATCACTCTTTCAGCGACGGAAAGACCGATAGGAGGACTGGGAATATATCTTGTAAGACAGATAATGGACTCTGTGAATTATGAGCGTATTGACGATATGAATGTGCTCACTTTACGCAAGAAACTCTCAACGAATAACGAAGCAATTGAATGAAATATATGGGAAGTATCATTTTTCTAGGGCTTAACCTTTATGCATGGATAACAATCATTACGGTGCTGAGTATCTTCATCGTGATGTCGCGAACGCGTATTCCTGCCGAAGTGGCATTCCTAGGCGCGCTGACCGTACTTCTCACTTTTGGCATTATTACCGAGGCTGAGGGAATGGCAGGATTTGGTAGTGAACCTGTAGTGGTTCATGCTGCCTTTTTCATTGTGATTGCGGGTCTCATGCAGACAGGAGTGCTATATTGGCTAACCAAACATTTATTGGGTATTCCGCAGAATTACAAGCAGGCTATCGTCAAGCTTATGGTTCCCATTGCAAGTTTAGGTGCATTGTTGAACGCAGTCAATGTCGTAGCTCTGTTTATTGACGTTGTGAAGATTTGGGCGCGACGTCTCAACACGCAGCCCTCAAGGCTACTCATTCCTTTGAGTTATGCGGCAACATTAGGTGGGACCTGTACGCTTATAGGCAACTCTTCTAATCTAGTTATCTCCGGTCTTTATGCAGATCAGACAGGCCATTCCATGAATCTTTTCGCCCCCTTAATACCAGGAATGTTCTGCTCCATAGTTGGAATTGGATTGGTTGTCCTTTTGCGTAATATGATTCCGTTGCGCGAGTCACCTGAGAGTTCTTTCGAGTCAACTAGTGACTATACAGTTGAGTTGCTTGTGCCGACAGACAATCCCTCGGTTGGATTGACCGTAAACGAAGCTAATTTGCGCAATGTGCGTGGTGGATCACTCATTGAGATTGTACGTTTTGACAAAGAGATTATTTCACCAGTCCCCAATGATGAGTTTATCCTTGGCGGTGACAGACTTATTTATTCCGGACAGATTAATGAATTGTTGGAACTAAAACGAACGCACGATCTTGTTGCTGCCGACCATCATGTCTATAGTATCAGCGAGATTGATAACAATCGTAAAATGCGTACCGCATATATTGGTTTTGGAAGCGACTTGATAGGGTCACGTATGAGTGAAAACAAGTTTGAACACCGTACAGATATGGTGTTGGTTGCCGTAGCACGTCAAGGACGGCGTGTTGACCAGCAGCCTCGTGAGGTGACACTGGAAGCTGGTGATACGCTTCTGCTGGAGTGTCCTCCAAAAGATGATCGCGAGATTGAGCAGATTACGAAGGGCAGCCTTACCTTTTTTAATTCTCACTTTGTTCCTCAATTGGGAAAAAAGACAATAATTGCATCTGTTATTCTGCTCGTAATGTTCCTTTTGTCTTCGTTCCATGTACTACCGCTTATGGCAACCACCATGCTTGCAGCAGGAGCTATGCTCATTTTTAAGTGCTGCCGAATGCAAAAAGTGGTCAACTACATAGAATGGGAGTTGCTGCTCATTCTCGGTGCAACGGTGGTTTTTAGTACGGCTATCACCAAAACAGGTATTGCCGATGTTATAGCCAATAATGTGTTAGATATCTGCGGTCACCACCCCTATATAATAATGATTGTTATGTGTGTTCTCGCCTCTTTGGTAAGCGAGTTTGTCAGTGATGTGGGTGCAAGCGGTGTGTTCTTTCCTATTGTCTATCAGGAAGCAGTTGCATTAGGATGTAATCCCATGCCATTTGTCATTTCTCTGATGATAGCCGTAACAACCAGCTTTGCTTCCCCCATTGGCTCTAGTACACATATGCTTATCTATGGTCCAGGTGGATTTCGCTTTAGCGATTTTCTCAAGATCGGGTTTTGGATGCACTTGGTGTTATTAGCAGCCAATCTGCTCATTGTTAATCTCGTTTACCCATTGTACTAACTTATAAATATAGAGCAATGAGTTAAGGATACAGAGCAATGAGTTATGATTGTAGAGTAATGAGTTAGCGTCGTAAAGATGTGAGTATGAGTAATAAGTGAGAATAAGAATAGTATTAACAATTTAAAATAGAAGGATTATGAAAACAACATTTCGTGAGGAAGATGGCAAGTTCATTGTCACACTCGAAGGTCGTCTCGACACAACTGCATCAGAGCAAACCGCTAAAGAGTTGGAAGTTCTTAACGATTGTACGGGACACGATATTCTAATTGATTGCTCGAGACTGGAGTACATAAGCAGTTCTGGTCTGCGCATTCTTCTCAACATTCGCAAATACGCAGGAGCTGTTGGAAGCAAAGTCATTATAAAGAATATGAGGGACGATATTCGTAAAGTGTTCGATATGACTGGATTTAGCAACATCTTCATAATTCAGAACGATTTATAAAACATAGAAATAGATTATATAGTATTTGAGCATGTTGGAGATTGGAATTAGTAAGAAGAGAGATTAAAACTCAATTCTGTTTTCCTGTCTCCCATACTTAAATTTAAAACAACAACTTTTATGGTTATAGATATTAAAGAGCAAAATGGCGGTATCATCGCATCATTGAATGGGCGACTTGATACTCCTGCGGCTGTAAAGGCACAGGACAGTTTCAAACCTTTGCATGAGGAAGCTGATAAGGAGATTATTCTTGAGTGTACAAAACTTGAATACATTAGCAGTTCTGGTCTGCGCCTTTTCCTCGCATTGCGCAAAGAAGCTGCAGCCAAAGGAGGTAGAGTCATTATCAAGAACATTAATGACGACATTCGCAAGGTGTTCATGATGACTGGTTTTTTTAATCTCTTCGAAATACGCCCATAAAGTGCATGGACGATTTTGCGCTGGACTTGCATACTAAGATCTTACTCGAAGAGTTTCGAGCCATACGACCTTCTGTAGAGATTCTGCAGAAGGTTGTAATGGAGAAACTTAACGAGCTAGTCGAGAGTAGTGGTATAGAACTTAATGCTGTCGAGTCGCGAGTGAAATCTGAACAGAGCCTCGTGGGTAAACTCGAGCGTAAAGGGCATAAGTATCAGTCTGTGAAAGATGTCACAGATCTCTTTGGTGCGCGCATTATAGTTTTTTTTAATGAAGATGTTGACAGAATTGCGTCTATGGCAGAAGCTCTTTTCGATATCGACTGGGAGAATTCTGTAGATAAGCGTCGTATACACAATTATGATACTTTTGGCTACAATTCGTTACACTATATTTGTAAGTTGCCAGTCTCTCTCTACTATGACCCGCAACATCCGGAGTTGAATGCTATGCCATTTGAGTTGCAGATGCGAACTGCATTGCAGCATGTATGGTCGGTTATACAACATGATATAGGCTACAAGTCTGAGATCGACATACCAGTTGAGTACAAAAGAAATATCAGCCGTCTTGCAGGTCTGTTAGAGCTTGCTGATAATGAGTTCAGCCGTATACGTTCCTCAGTGAGTGATTACCATCGGCGTACACAGCTACTCATGAAAAAAGGTCAGCTTGATCAGATTACTCTTGACGGTGACACCTTCCGTACTTATCTTAGTATGCGGCCATTTGATAATCTTAATCGCCGTATTGCAGGAATTAATCAGGCTGAACTACATGTTTCTTCTGTACTGCACTATCTTAAAGCTCTTCGTCACATGGGGCTTAACACCCTTGCCGACATCGAGCAAATGCTTCACGATGATGCTGATGATGCATACCAACTTGCACTAATCCAGTTGGGCAGTACGGACATAGATATCCTCTCCGATTCTGTAGGCATACAAAACTTATGCATTGTTCATATCCTCAAAACTGGTGGCACAGAGGCAAATCTCTGTGAATTTTTTAACCTTATCAATGGTAGATCCAAACAACATGAAGTGATGGCTTCTTACATTGTTGAGCAGGCTCAAAGGCTCGCATTTATGAACATAGATAAAGAGAAGTAAGACAGACAACAGCATCATTTCACATTAGTTCTTCCTTTATTTATAGTGAAAACCATCTTGGGGCTATCAAATAATGCAAAGTGAAAATGAAATGTCATAAAAATAGGGCGGAAACTGTAATTGACAGTCCCCACCCTATTTTTTGTTATAAAAGATTATTCTTTGTCAAGCAAAATCTTCATCATCTCAACAGCGGCTTTAGCAACACTGGTGCCAGGACCGAAGATTGCTGCAACGCCGGCCTTATAAAGGAAGTCATAGTCTTGAGCTGGGATAACACCACCAGCTATAACCATAATGTCCTCACGACCCAACTTCTTGAGTTCTTCGATGAGCTGTGGAATCAGAGTTTTATGACCTGCTGCTAGTGAAGACGCTCCAACGATGTGGACATCGTTCTCAACAGCCTCGCGGGCAGCCTCGGCTGGAGTTTGGAACAAAGGTCCCATATCAACGTCAAAACCACAGTCGGCATAACCTGTTGCAACCACTTTTGCACCACGATCATGACCATCTTGACCCATCTTTGCAACAAAGATACGTGGACGACGGCCCTCCTTCTTGGCAAACTCTTCTGTCAACTGACAAGCGAGATCAAAATCGCTGTCGTTCTTGCTTTCTGAACTATACACGCCTGAAATTGTTCTGATTACTGCTTTATAACGACCTACGATTTCTTCGCAGGCATCTGAAATCTCACCAAGAGTACAACGAAGCTGGGCTGCTTTAACAGCGAGATCCAACAAATTGTTCTCTGACTTACGGCCTTCATTGAAGTCGCGCACGCACTCGGTGATAGCCTTAAGAGCTGCCTGACATGCGGCCTCGTCACGAGAACCACGTACCTGAGCAAGGCTTTCCTCCTGCTGCTTACGAACAGCTGTGTTATCAACCTCAAGGATATCAATAGGATCCTCGTGCTCAAGGCGATACTTGTTGGTGCCAACGATGGTTTGAACACCAGAGTCAATACGAGCCTGGGTACGGGCGGCAGCCTCCTCGATACGCATCTTGGGCAGACCTGTCTCAATAGCCTTAGCCATACCACCGAGTTTCTCGATTTCTTGAATGTGCTCCCAGGCCTTATGTACCAGTTCGTTGGTCAGTGTCTCAACATAGTAAGAACCTGCCCACGGGTCAATCTGTTTACATACCTTGGTTTCATTCTGAATATAGATCTGGGTGTTACGGGCAATACGTGCAGAGAAGTCGGTAGGCAGAGCAATAGCCTCGTCTAGAGCATTAGTGTGAAGTGACTGAGTGTGACCCAGCACAGCTGCCATAGCTTCAATACAGGTACGACCAACGTTGTTGAAAGGATCCTGCTCTGTGAGTGACCAACCAGAGGTCTGCGAGTGGGTACGCAGTGCCAAAGACTTCGGGTTCTTTGCGCCGAAACTCTTCACAATCTTTGCCCACAACAGACGACCTGCACGCATCTTGGCAATCTCCATGAAGTGGTTCATACCAATGGCCCAGAAGAAACTCAAACGCGGAGCAAAGGCATCAACGTCAATACCTGCGTTAACACCTGTACGCAAGTAGTCCATACCATCTGCGAGGGTATAAGCCAACTCAATATCAGCTGTAGCACCAGCCTCCTGCATATGGTAACCGGAGATAGAAATAGAGTTGAACTTCGGCATCTTCTGTGAAGTGTACTCAAAGATATCGGCGATAATCTTCATTGAGAATGCGGGAGGATAAATATAGGTATTACGTACCATGAACTCCTTCAGAATATCATTCTGAATGGTTCCTGCCATTTCCTCGAGCTGAGCGCCCTGCTCCAATCCGGCCACGATGTAGAATGCCAGGATAGGCAGTACGGCACCATTCATGGTCATAGAAACTGACATCTTGTTGAGGGGTATTCCGCTAAAGAGTACCTTCATGTTCTCTTCGTTACAGATAGATACACCAGCCTTACCCACATCACCCACAACACGAGCATTATCAGGGTCGTAACCACGGTGTGTCGGCAGATCGAAAGCTACAGACAGACCTTTCTGTCCAGAAGCCAAGTTACGACGATAGAAAGCATTCGACTCCTCAGCGGTAGAGAATCCAGCATACTGACGGATTGTCCACGGACGGAACGGATACATCATTGAATATGGACCACGAAGATAAGGAGGAATACCTGCTGTGAAGTCAAGGTGCTCCATACCCTCAAGGTCTTCTTTTGTATAAACGGGACGAACCTCGATATGCTCGGGGGTCTTCCAGTTCTCTACAATACCATTTTCTTTTACCCACTTGGCACCATCTTGAGCCTTGATGCCTGCATAGATATCAATATCTTTAAACTGTTTACGCATAATTCAAGTCTCCTCTTCTTTAAATACCAAGTTTCTGATTATAATCTTTCAAAGTCTCAAGCACATTACACTTAACATGTACGAAATTCTCAATACCTGCAGCCTTGAGGTCTTCCATACAAGCAGGAGCACCTGCTACAACGAACATTGCGCGGCCGTTGAGATACTTAAATGCAGGAATTGCATACTCAGCGTACTCGTCATCGCTAGAGCATATTACCACAATATCAGCTTTTGCCTCGAGTGCAGCATCAACACCCTCCTCAACGGTCTTGAAGCCGAGATTGTCAATAACCTTGTAACCAGCACAAGCCAGGAAGTTGCATGAGAATTGAGCACGTGCCTGACGCATAGCAAGATTACCAATTGTCAGCATAAATGCAACTGGCACTTTCTTTTCCTCTGTAGCAATGCGCAGATCTTCAAAGTCTGCAGCAAGACGAGTGCTCTTAATAGCCTTGTATGGAGGATTCTCACACTCACCTTCTGGGTGACAACCACAACCACATGCTATTGGACGCTTACCTTCACTCTTTTCAGTGAAATTGGGGAACTGGTTAGTTCCAAGCAAGAACTCTTTACGTTTAGCAGCATCACCGTGGCGCTTTACATTTGTAGCATTGATGTCATCCTGAATGACTCCTGCTTTTGTTGCAGCGAGGAAACCGCCCTCTTCTTCCACTTTCAGGAAGATCTTCCATGCCTCTGTAGCCAGAGCATCAGTCAAGTGCTCAATATAGTAAGAGCCTGCACCTGGATCTACAATGCGGTCGAAATGACTCTCTTCCTTAATGATAAGCTGTTGATTGCGTGCAATGCGCTCAGAGAAGTCAGTTGCCTCTTCATAGGTAACATCGAACGGTGTGACCACCATAGAGTGAACACCTCCGAGAGCAGCACTCATAGCCTCAGTCTGAGAACGAAGCAAATTCACATAACTATCAAACAAAGTCTGATTATATGTAGATGTTGTTGCATTAATAATCATTTTACAAGCACAATCGCACTTAGGCTCATATTGCTTCACGATTTGTGCCCAAAGTAGACGGGCAGCACGGAACTTTGCAAGTTCCATGAAATAATTCTCACTTACACCCATGTTGAACTTAATGCTCTTAGCAGCAAGGTCAACGTCAACGTCAGCGTCTACAAGTTGTTGCAGATACTCATTACCCCATGCAAGTGCATAGCCTAATTCCTGTACGATGTAAGCACCAGCATTATTCAAAGCCTCTGTATTGACTGAGATACAACGGAAGCAAGGATACTCTTTTAGTACCTCTACAAGTTTCGGGGCAACCTCGAGCATTGGCGTGGTATCTTTACCTTTCATCACCATCTTAACAAGAGGATCGAAATTGATGCTGCCAACAACTTTTTCTTTGTCGTAATTCTTTTTCTCGAAGTATGCTACGAGAATATTGGCTAGGTCGAGTACATGACTTGGGCATGTTGAGAAATTTACTTCAACGATGTCGCATCGAATATTATTTAATAAGGTATCAACCAACTCTGCGCTGACCTGACTGCCTTCAACCTTAAACCCTAGAGAGTCGACACCTTTATTTAGGATGTCAAGAGCCTTGGCATTTGCCTGGACGGGATCATTAACTAAGATGTCCTGACGAACATACCATACGTTGTTGTCTTTCTTGTTGCCACGAACAAATGGAAACTCACCTGGCAAAGCGTCAGGTGTTTTCAAGTTTGCCAAATCCTCACGGCGATAGAAAGGCTGCACATTAAAACCTTCGTTTGTTCTCCAAACGAGTCTCTTCTGGAAGTCTGCCCCTTTCAAATCAACCTGGATTTTGTCCAGCCACTGTTGAGTGGTAGGTGCTTGGAACTCTGTGAAGAGCTTTTCTTTGTTGTTTGACATAGTTTTGTAATATTATATAAGTTGTAATAGAAAATACTACGCTTACAGCTTGCAAAGATACTAGTTTTTTCTGATACACTCAAATATTTCGGCAGAAAATAATATTTAATCGTGAAAAATTCAAAAACTAACGGTTTTGCACTAAAAATGTTTTGCTAAAATTATTAAATAAACAATATTATTGGTAACTTTGCACCAATTTCGCACATACGTAATGGATTGGATTATTCAATTGTTCGCAAACACAGAGTCGGTTGCACATATAGTATTGCTATATGCTGTAGTTATTGCTGTTGGGGTATATTTAGGCAAGATTAAAGTTGCAGGTATCTCTCTTGGCGTGACGTTCGTTCTTTTCGCAGGTATCGTGGCAGGACATGTAGGCTTTACTGCGCCTGAAAACATATTGACCTTTATTCAGGATTTTGGCTTAGTTCTTTTTGTGTTTATGATTGGTTTGCAGGTAGGACCAGGCTTTTTCGAGAGTTTTGGTAAAGCTGGTGTCAAACTTAACGGTTTAGCAGCATTGGGTATTCTCCTGAACATTATCGTAATGTTTATTTGTTACTACGTTTTTTTCGATACGAGTAATCCTAATAATCTCCCAATGATGATAGGAACACTTTATGGCGCGGTTACAAATACACCAGGTTTGGGTGCCGCAAATGAAGCCCTTTCGACAGTATTTCCAAATAATGATGTTCCTCAAATAGCCTCGGGGTATGCTTGTGCTTATCCTTTGGGCGTTTTAGGTATTATTGGCGCTACTATATTGGTTAAGTATTTCTGCAACATTGATTTGGACAAAGAAGAAAAACGTCTTGTTGCGCTTGAAAATGCTAATGCAAATGTTAAACCTCACAAGATGTTCTTGAAAGTTACAAACTCATATCTTGAGGGAAAAACATTGTTGCAGGTTCACAATTTTTTGAATAGAGACTTTGTTTGTTCACGTATATTGCATGAAGGACACGTGAGCATACCTAATCGGAATACCGTATTCCATATTGGCGATCAACTTTTTATGGTGTGTGCGGAGGCTGATGCAGAAGCTATTATGGCTTTTATCGGACCAAAGATTGAGGTTGAATGGGAAAAACAGGATCAACCACTTGTTAACAAACGTATACTTATTACCAGACCCTCTATCAATGGTAAAACTCTTGGGCAAATGCATTTCTCTAGTGTTCATGGCGTGAACGTAACTCGAGTAACGCGACAAGGCATGGATTTATTTGCCAGTGCAGGACTTCCATTGCAAGTTGGTGACCGTATTATGGTAGTTGGTCCTGAGGATGCTGTCAATCGTGTTGCTGATGCTATGGGCAATTCTATCCGTCGTCTTGACGCGCCCAATATTGCGACTATTTTTGTCGGAATTTTCTTGGGCATTATTTTCGGTTCACTTCCTATTGCTATTCCCGGTATACCAATCCCGATGAAATTAGGTATAGCTGGTGGCCCACTGATTATTGCTATCCTAATAGGTCGTTACGGCTATAAGGTAAAACTTGTTACATATACAACTACATCTGCCAATATGATGCTTCGGGAGATTGGCCTTGTGCTCTTCTTAGCCAGTGTGGGTGTTAAAGCTGGTGCAGGATTCGTAGATACAGTGGTCGAGGGTGATGGACTTCTTTATGTTCTCACTGGTTTTCTCATTACTGTAATCCCGATACTTATCATTGGCCCTATTGCACGTATGAGATTTCGGTTCAACTTCTTTACAATCATGGGAATGTTGGCAGGTACTTACACTGATCCGCCCGCACTGGCATATGCTAATAGCGTCTGCTCAAAGGAGGCTCCTGCATTAGGTTATTCTACCGTATATCCACTTTGTATGTTCCTTCGAATATTTACAGCACAGATAATAGTGCTATTTTTCTGTGGGTAACGATCTGGCCATTACTCGATATAAATATTTAATTAAAAGCCTATATAATAACACATGAGAAAAATCGGAATTCTGTTAATAGTATTGCTTGCAGTTCCTGCAATGATGTTCGGACAAGGTGCCCGTAACATCAGAATCAGCGAGGTGCTGGTCAACAATACTGTAAGCTTACAGGACGAGTTTGGTAATCATGACGCATGGATGGAATTAGAGAATACTGCATTCTCTACTTATAATGTCCGTGGCATGTACATTACGACCGATAAAAGCGTCCTTGACAAGTCTCTCAGTGCTCCAGAACGCATCAAACGAATGTGTATCATCCCTAGTGGAGATCCGCGTACGGTGATGTCTGCCCGTCAGCACTTGGTTCTTTATCTTAACAGCAACCCTAAAAGGGGCGCCACACATTTGGCTGTGCCTGTTGACTCTCTTGGAAAAAACTGGGTTGCACTCTATGATGGAAATGGCATCGACCTTATTGATTCAGTCAGTATCCCGCGACTTAGTGTAAATGAGTCGTATGCCTTGTTGAAAGTTGAGCGTGGGAAGTATGTTTGGGGAGTTATGCAGCCTGATATGGTGACTCCGGGCATTGCCAATGAGCAGAGTATAACTGAGTCAAAAGCTGCAAAGTTAAAAAGAGATGACCCTCATGGATTTGGTATCACCGTCCTTTCAATGGGTATTGTGTTCTTCTGTTTAACACTGCTTTTCGTTTTCTTCTCACTATTTGGTAAGTTTATGTCTGATAGATCTGCTCAGAAGAAAGCACAAGAAAAGAGGTCAAAGCAGGCAGCAACGATAGAAGCGGCTAAGAAAGCTGAGGCAGACTTTAAGAGTAAACAGGCAAGCCTCGTTAACAAGGAAATCTACATGGCAGTTATTGCTATGGCCCTCAAACAATATCAAGATGATGCACATGATATTGAGAGTGGCATCATCACTATTAACCCCAAACATTCTAAATGGACAAGAGTATAAGAATTATGAATAAGTACGAGTATAAAGTTCAAGGCGTCGACTATAAAGTTGAAATTGAAGATGTAGAAGGCAATATTGCCAAAGTAACAGTCAATGGCATTCCATTTGAAGTAGAAATGAAGGAGCCTGTTAAAGCGACAGTAAAACCTCAAGCTGTTCATGTGGTACCACCTGTTTCACAAGGTGCTAAATTCGTGAAGCCAGAAGTTCCCTCAACACCAGTAGCCGCACCTAAGCAGGAAGGCGCTGGCCATAAGGTCATAGCACCGCTACCTGGTACAATTTCTGAGGTGAAGGTTAAAGTTGGAGACAGCGTAAATGCCGGAGATACAGTTGTTGTTCTCGAAGCCATGAAGATGCAGAACAATATTGAAGCCGACTATACAGGTACAGTCACATCCGTAATGGTTAATCAAGGTGAGTCTGTCATGGAAGGCTCCACACTTGTGACCATTGGATAATTGAATATTTATGAAATGGCGAAGAATGTCATAATCACAGGTATGAGTATTCAGTCCTCTATATTTATCAGTGTAGGCAACCGAATTGTGACAATAATAGCCGAACGCAATTGATAATTGACAAATAATTATTATGAGTTTTACAGAATTTCTCGTAAGCAACTTTAATGAGTTTCTCACCTATACTGGCTTTGCCAATGCTACTGGTGGAAATCTCATCATGATTGTTGTCGGTGCCATCCTTATATATTTGGCAATCAAGAAAGACTTCGAACCTCTGTTATTGGTGCCTATTGGCTTGGGTATTATTCTTGGTAATATCCCTTTCCGCGCTGATGCTGGTTTGGAAATTGGTCTATATGAAGACAACTCTGTTTTGAACATATTCTACCAAGGTGTACGCCAAGGGTGGTATCCACCACTTGTGTTCCTCGGTATTGGTGCCATGACCGATTTCTCGGCATTGATTGCCAATCCTAAGCTGGTGCTTATTGGAGCTTCAGCCCAATTTGGTATCTTTGGCGCTTATATGTTTGCTTTGGCACTTGGCTTTGAACCCAATCAGGCTGCTGGTATTGCTATCATTGGTGGTGCTGACGGTCCTACAGCCATCTTCTTGTCCAGCAAGCTGAGTCCTAACTTGATGGGTGCGATTGCTGTATGTGCATATTCGTATATGGCTTTGGTTCCACTGATTCAGCCTCCTTTAATGCGTTTGCTCACAACTAAAAAAGAGCGTGTTATTCGCATGAAGCCTGCCCGTAATGTAAGCCAGACCGAACGTATTCTCTTCCCTATTATTGGCTTATTGCTCACCACGTTCATTGTTCCTTCAGGTTTACCTTTGCTTGGCATGCTTTTCTTCGGTAATTTACTGAAAGAATCTGGCAAGACAACCCGTCTTGCCAAAACTGCAGGATCAGCTCTTAACGACATTGTTGTTATGTTATTAGGTCTTACCGTTGGTTGCTCAACGCAGGCAAGCGAGTTCCTTACTCTTAACACCTGCTTCATCTTTGCCGTTGGTGCTATGGCCTTTATCGTAGCCAGTGCGAGTGGAGTGCTTTTCGTAAAGCTAATGAACATCTTCCTGCCAAAGGACAAGAAACTGAATCCGTTAATCGGTAATGCGGGAGTGAGTGCCGTTCCTATGGCAGCTCGTATTTCAAATAATATTGGTCTTGAATATGATCGCCATAACTTCTTGCTCATGCATGCTATGGGTCCGAATGTGGCTGGTGTTATTGGTTCAGCCGTTGCAGCTGGTGCTTTGCTTGGATTCTTAAGTTAACAGATACTAATTGATACACAATTGGCGGCTTTGCTACAGATTCAGAAGAATCATGCAAAACCGCCAATTATTTTCACTCTACTTCATATACTTGTTGTTTTTCAGTAAATAAAGAGAGCACGAATAGGAAACAATTCTTACTTTTTGGTAGTACACTCATTGACGAGATATACGATACTCATATATGGAATACCAGTATTGCTTTGTAATCCAATCTCGCAGGTGCGACTATTTGAATATCCGATCTCGATGTGGTTTCGTTCAATCTGTGGACGAAGCTTTCTAAGTGCGTATTTGTTCATTTCTGGATATGTGAAACCACGGTCACCAGCGAAGCCACAACATCCTACGCCTTCAGGCAAATATACATTTGTTGAGCATAGACGCGCTAGTTGAATAAGCTGGTCAGAAACACCCATCTCACGAGTCGAGCATGTTATGTGTAAGGCAATGTGGCGGTCAATGGGATGGAACTCCAACCGGTCTTTCAAGAATACCATAATGAATTCGGCTGGCTCATAAAGCTTCATCTTATGGATAACTTTCTTCATGCGATGCAGACATGGGCTTTGGTCGCACAAAACAGGATATCTTCCGTGCTCGCTGGCCTCCCAAAGAGCTTCCTCCAATTCTGCACTCTTACGGTCTGCAATATCGAGCATTCCCTTACTCTCCCAGATTTGTCCGCAACACATTTTGTCCATTCCCTTCGGGAAAATAACCTCATAACCAGCCTTATTAAGCAACTGGCAGGTGTCATCTACGAGTGAGCGCTTCACGGGAGCCCCTTTGGCAAGTCCCATGGTTTGGTTGATACAGCTTGGGAAGTATACAACCTTCAGGTCCTCATTTTCAGCATTTCCTACATGCGAACCTGGCTTGGGCTGGTTCTTCCGCTTGGGCATGGCTGGTGTCCAAAGTGGCATTCCCATTTTATTAAGACTATTGCAGATACCGCTCATAGCTTTGGTGCCAATAACACTATGGCCAAGATTGGCAACATCCAGCACGAGGCGCAGCCCAGACTTTATGCCAGCCATATGATTAGCGGCAAACTCACCGACTTTGTATCCTGTCTTATTGTTTAGCATGTCCATTTGACGGATGAGGTGAGTTAGTTCTCCGGTGTTAATCTTCATTGGACAAGATGTGGAGCAAAGCCCGTCGGTTGCACAAGTCTGATCTCCGTAATATTTATATTGCCGTTTAAGAGTTGCCACGCGGTCAGGGTTTGCGCCTGTGCTTTCCAACTCCCTAATCTCGCGCTGGATAGCGATACGCATACGCGATGATAAAGTCAAACCGCATGACATACAATTCACCTCACAGAATCCACACTCAATACACTTGTTGGCTCGTTTGACGGCCTCGATAGTCTCTTTGGCTGTAGAAACGCCCTCTTCACGGAAATAATGTCCTCCGTCGGGTACACGATCGAAGTCGAAATCCAACACCGGCAGCGGTTTAAGACACTTGATGAAGCACTCTGGGTCATCATTGAATATGACACCCTGGTTCAGAAGTCCTTGCGGGTCAAAGATTGCTTTGAGGTGGCACATAACGTCATATGCCTTGTCACGCCACTCATACTTCACGAAGGGAGCCATGTTACGGCCAGTACCATGTTCTGCCTTAAGCGAGCCGTCATATTCCTCAACGACAAGACGTGCCACATCGCGCATCATCTCCTCATAGCGTTTCACCTCACTTTCGCTCTTGAAACTTTGGTTTAGTATGAAATGGTAATTGCCTTCGAAAGCGTGACCATAGATGCAAGCATCGTCATAACCGTGGTCTGCAATCATTTTCTGGAGTTTTACGGTTGCCTCTGGCAGACTGTTAATTGGGAATGCAACATCCTCGATGAGACAAGATGTGCCAACGGGACGAGTACCACCTACAGATGGGAATATACCAGAACGAATAGCCCAATACTTACCGTAAACTTTCGGATCTTCTGTGAACTCGGCAGGAATATAGAGACGGAACTGGCTTAAGCAGTCTTTTATACATTCGATCTTATGAAGCAGCTGCTCGTGGGTAATGCCTTTCGTCTCAGTAAGGATTGCTGTCAGGTTGTGATAGTCACCAGGCTCTACACCCTCTATCTTTCCTGCATCTACATCTTTCTTATATTGCAAGTATACGGGATCGTCAACAGAGTTTAATGACATGTAGTCGAGCATCTCAGCACTCTTTACCATCAGGTTCTCTGCGCTCATCTTCAAATCCTCATCACCCGACTTGAGCTTCTTCATGGCAACAACGGCCTCACAGCTCTCTTTCATCGTGAGGAAATAAACCATAGCCGACGCCTTGTATTTATAGTCATGGAGGGTCTTCATGGTAACCTCGGAGAGGAATGCGAGCGTACCTTCTGAACCTACCAAGCAATGGGCCATAATGTCGAACGGATCGTCATAGGCAATTAGTGGGCGTATATTCAGACCTGTTACGTTTTTGATGCTATATTTTTGTTTGATACGGTCGGCTAATTCCTTGTCAGCTCTCACGCTATCACGTAAGTCCTCAATCTTCTTGATAAATTCTGGATGAGTCTTACGGAATTGTTCTTTACTCTTCTCGTCGCCCGTGTCAACAATGGTTCCATCGGTGAGAATCATGCGTGCACTAACCATCATTCGGTCACTATTGGCGTGTACACCGCAATTCATCCCTGAAGCGTTGTTGCACACGATACCTCCTACCATAGCACTGCCAATAGAAGCAGGATCGGGCGGGAATACTCTTCCGAAGGGTTTTAGAATTTCGTTAATACGGGCACCGACAATACCGGGTTGCATGCTGATAGTATCCTGATTAGGTCCAAGTGTATATTTTTCCCAATGCTTTCCTGCAACAATTAACACCGAATCACTAATGCTTTGACCTGATAAAGATGTACCGGCGGCACGAAAGGTAAAAGGCAGTTTGAATTTATTACAAACTTGGATGATTCGGGCTACCTGTTGTTCATTGTCGCTACGGACAACAACCTTAGGAATTGCACGATAAAAACTAGCATCTGTACCCCATCCTAGTGTACGAAGCTCATCAGTGTAAATCTGATCCGAAGGAACGAACTCCTTGATGGCGGCAAGAAATTCGTTGTAAGGCAACGACTCTTGTCCTTTGTTGTTTGTTGATGTAGTCATAATGTACGCGTATTTTTAGTTTGTTGATTAATAAAATCGTGAGTATACTCCATAGAGTTCACAGTTCAAATAGTATTAGAATATCTCAAGGGCAAATGCCTCTTTTTTCATGTTCTTCGGCAGGAAGACCGTAGCTCGATTGCCTTTGACCGTGGTTGTCATCTTTATGCCAGTAGCCAACAACCGAGCACCTTTTCGTGGTATGTTATTTGACCAAGTGATTGAGAGTGGCATGGGTTCTTCTTCTTTAGGCAGATAAATAGCATAGCGGCTTTTACCGTCCTTTGAGGCAGTAAACCAGAGATTTCCCTCATGGTAGTGATTCGTAGGGCATGTGCCATAGATGGCCTTGCCGTTTAAGCGTAACCATCGACCGATTTCTTTTAAACGCTCAACAACTTCGGGTTGTATGGTTCCTTCTGGCGTCGGTCCTATACCTAATACAAGATTACCTCCTTTGGCGACAACCTCGACTAGTGTGGCAATCACCTTGCCGGCACTTTTCCAACGTGGATTTCTTACATATCCCCAATCATCACTCAAAGGAATGCAACTCTCCCATGGATAGTCAAGTTGTGTCTCGGGGATGGTACGCTCGGGCGTCTGATAGTTCTCGTAAGGGCCATGTATGGTCCGGTCGACAATAATAATCCCCGGCTGGTGGCTGCGCGCCATTTGGGCAATACGCGGCATGTCTATGTCCTGACCTCGATTGTCGGGCCAAACCCACCCGCCGTCGAGCCAAAGGATATCGACCTTCCCATAACGAGATAGAATCTCATCAAGCTGACAATAGGTGAATTGCTTGAAACGGTTCCATCGGTCCGGATGCTGCTTTGTCGAGTAGTTCACATTTCGCCCTTTTTTGCCATACACATCCCACCAATAATCTTGCGAATGCCAGTCGGGTTTCGAAAAATATGTGCCTACAACGAAATTACGGTTTCGATAGGCGTCGAGCACATGTTTCAGAACATCTCTGCGGTCATCATTCCGAAACGCATGCCGGGCAATGGTGAAATCTGTCTCATTTGAATCGAACATGCAAAAACCGTCATGATGCTTAGTCGTAAAAATCATGTAGCGCATTCCGGCTTCACTACAAACATCTGCCCATTGTGCGGGGGCGAACTGGGTGGGATTAAACTCATCGGCTAATGAGAAATACCAACCCATATATTGCTGGTAGGTGCGCGTTGTGTCACGGGTAATCCAATCCTCGTCGCATATAGACCACGATTCCACAATACCAGGAACAGAGTAAAGCCCCCAATGCAACAACACGCCAAACTTCAGGTCTTGCCATGAATGAAGGTTCTGTACTACCAAAGCGTCGGAAGGCCACTGGTATGTCTCCGATTGTGCATGCACATTTTCTTGTGCCATAATGCTCAAGGAGAAAGCTATTCCAAGTAGCCATACAGATAATCTGATAGCAATAATCCTTTTCATGGTTGTATTATTATTGTAGTATTAAGTTCACAAATATAATAATCTTTTGCGAAACTAAAAAATATTTTTGGCAAAAAGTCAAAATAGATACGTTTTTTATTTATCTTTGCATCAAGATAAATGTTATCCATGAACCTGAAACTCAGATTTATATGAAATACGCTATTAGAAAATCAACGATGTCCGACGTCCCCACCCTGTTGCTATTGGCTGATGAGGCACGACAGACCATGCGTAAAAGCGGAAACACAAATCAATGGATCAACGGCTATCCTGATGAGTATGCCTTTGCGAACGACATTAGCCACGGACATTGTTATGTTGTGGAAGACAAGGATACCAAGCTACCTTATGGTACCTTCGCATTCATTCCAAGTCCTGAGCCAACCTATGCAACCATTTATCAAGGTGAATGGCTGGACACGGATAATCCATACTTCGTTATTCATCGAATAGCAAGCTCCTTTGGAAGCCGGGGAGTGCTCTCTGCGATTCTGGAGTATTGCTTTACGCAAACAAACAACATCCGTATTGACACTCATCGCGACAACTGCATTATGCGGCATTTGCTTGAGAAATACGGTTTCACATATTGCGGAATCATCTATCTTGCCAATGGCGACGAACGGCTTGCCTTTCAGAAAATCATCAACAAAAAGTAAGTAAAGTACAAGTCTAATTAACTTGTGTATATCTTATAAAATCAGATATTTATTTAAATCAAGTTTATACAATTAATCGAATTTACCAAACGACATGAACAAGAAACTCGTATTCATCACTGGTGCGTCCTCCGGTATTGGTGAGGCTTGTGCACGTAAATTTGCGGCTAATGGTTACCGTCTTATTCTCAATGCGAGAAGCATTGACAAATTGGAAACTTTAAAAGTCGAATTACAAACTCAATACGGCTCTGATATCATGCTCCTGCCCTTTGACGTGCGCGACCGACTTGAGGCAGAGAAGATGATTAGCAATCTGCCCGCAGACTTCAAAGACATTGACATACTTGTCAACAATGCAGGTTTGGCTTTGGGACTTGAAAAAGAACAGGAAGGTGACGTTGACCAATGGTATACGATGATAGATACCAATGTAAAGGCCTTGTTGCTCATTACCCGTCTTGTGGTGCCGGGGATGGTTGCCCGTGGGTGTGGCCACGTCATCAATATCGGATCGGTGGCTGGTGATGCAGCTTATCCTGGTGGAGCTGTGTATTGCGCCACAAAAGCTGCCGTGAAAACAATCACCGACGGTTTGCGCATGGATTTGTTCGATACGCCTGTCCGCGTTACAAATGTGAAGCCCGGTCTTGTGGAGACCAACTTCTCGAATGTCCGTTTTAGTGGTGATACCGAGAGAGCCAAAAAGGTTTATCAAGGAATTCAACCGCTTACGGGAGCAGATATAGCCGATGTGGTTTTTTTTGCGGCCTCCGCTCCTTCACATGTCCAAATAGCCGAGGTGTTGGTATTGGCAACCCATCAGGCATCAGGCTCGCATATCTGGCGAAAGAGTTAAAAGACGATATGATTGGAACACGGGCGATACATTATTCCTTCCTACTCGTCCGTGCTCCTATCATGCTTTTCAGGTGTCTTTCCAGGATGTGGAAAGAAGGCTCCACCATACTTCCATGATCGTGCCCGTCAATCTCGTATAGGTATGTGTCGTTATGGCCTACCAGTTTCATCATTCGTGCCAAGTACTGGTTTTCGTCATAACGTCCATAAAGTTCCAATTCCCTGTCTCCACATATCAGAATGAGTGGTGGACAATCCTTACGTACCCAATAGAGTGGCGCATATTCATCAATGGTAGGCTGCAGAGGGTCAATCCCTTGCATTTTCCGTACATTATAGTGCGTAATAGCCTGGCCGCTGAATGGTACATACATCATTACCGAGTCAGCATCCATGTCGTATCTCGCCAGCCACTCTTTGTTCAGACAGAGCATCATTCCCAGATAACCACCGGCAGAATGCCCGGTTACGACCATTTGGCGTTTGTCGCCGCCATATTCTCCTATGTGACGGTAGACCCACGCAACGGCCTCGGCTGCATCATCGATGGTTTTGTCTACTGTTACCTTAGGAAGCAGGCGATAGTTAACGCCTACTACAACATACCCTCTCCCCTTTAGTTTTGCAGGAATTTCTTTTTGTCCGGCTTCTAAACCTCCGCCATGGAACCACACCATCACCGGACAGTCTTTCTTCCCTACGGGATAGTAAATGTCCAGTTTAAGGCGCTCAACGGCATAACTGTCGTTCTTTTTCGTATAGCTGATGTCCGTAACGGTCTTGTACTCTTGTGCTTCTGCTCCGAGCACCAACAATAAGGTGCAGAGCAACATCATCAATCTATTTTTCATGTTCATGATTATGTCTGTTTGGGTTTTGTGATTATTCATTTCATATTAAGTTTCAGCAAATTGCAATGAAGAGGAAAGTGTCTATACATCCTTTTTGCAAAGATACAACTTTTCCCGAAACTATGAAACTTTTCTAGAGATAAACGAAGAATCGCCAGAGTTTCCAATCGGTAAGTTTTTCGCTTATGTATCATCTTTCTTTAAAAATGCATCATTGCGGCAAAACAAAGAGAATTAGCTCCTTGAAATCTATAAATAATTTGTATATTTGCAATGATATATCGGTTTTAATTAGTTATCAACACATGAACAAACGAACAGCTTTCTTTTTTGCCTTTCTTTTGTCTGCCGTTACCTCAATGGCACAAGGCCTCCGACTTAATGAGAATGAGTATTTTGAGCGACAAGGTGTTAACATCTTGGTGTTCAGCAATAACTTCAATGGCGGATTCAATGATGAGAAGAACTCTGGTATTGAGATTATCCATCATGGTGAACGAACCGTACAAGGTGGTGCCATACGCCTGAACAACACTCCAGAGCAATGGGATCTTGTCCCAAAGACAGTCAGCAGGAAAGTAAACCGAGAAACAGGTTCCATCGAAGTTGCATTACGCTACGATGAATATGATTTCGACAGTCGTATTGTGGTAACTGCCAAGGACAAAGCCGTGGAGATCGCCGTATGGCTGGACAAGCCAGTTCCCGAAAAACTTGTTGGAGAGGCAGGACTGAACATAGAATTCCTTCCTTCGAAATACTGGCTGAAAACTTTCACCATGGATGGACGTCTGAACCGATTGCCTCGCTATGCGGTCAGTCAGACAGTTACCAGGCCGAATAGTGAGAAGCCCCGTCAGTTTAAAGGTTTCAAAACCTACGATGATCGTGGTACGAACCGTTTTGTCGACCCTCTTCCCATAGAGAAAGGCCATACGTTGGTAATGGCTACCGATACTCCGGAGCGAATGATTAGCGTCAGAAGTGATGACGCGGAGTTAAGCTTGTACGACGGGCGTATATTGGCACAGAACGGTTGGTTTGTTTTACGGAGTATATTACCAGCTGGAAAGACAGGCAAGGTCGTTGCGTGGACGGTAGAGCCTAATGCCGTCGATGGATGGATTCGTGAGCCGAACATTGGCTTTTCTCAGGTTGGCTATATGCCTCACCAGCCAAAGGTTGCTGTCATAGAGCTCGATAAGGCTGACACACCTCAGACAACAGCTCGTCTCTTGTGTATCGATGAAAATGGAAAAACCGTAGAGGCGGTCCGTGGCGAGGTAAAGCCTTGGGGACCATACTTCAAGTATAACTATGTGAAATTCAACCTTTCGCAGGTCACACAACCTGGCGTGTATATGATTGAGTATGGCAAAACGCTAACCAATAATTTTATCATTGACGAGCATGTCTACGACCGGATAACAGACGCCACCACCGACGTTTGGATTCCCATACACATGAACCATATGTACGTGAACGAAGGCTATCGTGCCTGGCATGGTGAACCTTTTAAGGAAGGCTACCTCCAAGCTCCGCCAAGCGACCATTTCGACTTACATTTCCAAGGGGAAACCACGGATACGAAATATAAGCCATATGAGCTGATTCCCAGTCTGAACGTTGGCGGCTTCTTCGACGCTGGTGACTTTGACATCGAGACTGGATCAAATATTAATGTGGTGTACAATTTTGTGAAGACATGGGAAACGTTTAAGCCCATGCGCGATGAGACTTTTGTCAGCCAAAAGCAGCGTTACGTTGACTTGCGCCGTCCTGACGGTATTCCCGACATTTTGAAATTCATTGAGCATGGAACCCTGAACTTGGTGGCTCAGGCCGAGCAAATCGGTCATATGGCCTTGACACTCTCCAATTCTGTTCTTGACAATTATCACCATCTTGGCGACGCCGCATCCATTACCGACGGGTTACATTACGACCCGTCGCTGAAGCCATACGAAATCTCACTTGATGGGAAACGGAGCGGAACACCTGATGATATGTGGGCTTTCACAACGCGCAATCCGCAGCTCGATTTCAGGGCTGCCACTATGTTTGCCGCGGCCAGCAAGGCTTTGGCTGGATACAATGACGACATGGCAGAACGTGCGCTTAACCTGTCGAAGAGGCTTATGAAAGAAGCATCTGAGCTCATGGCAAGCAGACAAGGTAAACTAGAATCTGACAACGATAATAACTCGTATCAGGCACCAAGGAGAGACGCGGCCCGATTGGGTAACATGAGCACTAACCTGCAACTCTATGGCGCCACGGGCGAGAAACAGTACTTGAGAGAATTTGAAAAGAATATCTGGTGGGCGCTCGACAATCATCTGCAATATAGCATGCAACCGGCCCTCGATGCCATTCAATATCTTGATGAAGCGTATAAAAAGAGACTTTGCCCTTATGTGAGGAAATACAACGAGTATATTGAGAGTTTTGAGAAAAACAATCCTTATGGAGTGCCCATAGGATTAGGTAACTGGGCTGGCGGTGGTCAGGTGATGAGCTTTGGAACTACGGTTTGCTTCGCTCATCTCTATTTCCCCGACATTGTAGGCAAAGACAAAATTTACCGCACGGCAGACTGGCTTTTCGGTTGCCATCCATACCATAATTACTCTTTTGTAGCTGCTGTGGGAGCCGCACGCCCCAAAGCCGTATTCTATGGAAACAACCGTGCCGATTTCTCTTTTATTCCTGGCAATGTTGCGCCCGGTTTGCTTTTCCGCCGCCCCGATCATTTCGAGAATTTCGACGACTGGCCATTCCTTTGGGGACAAAACGAGGGAACCATAGCCGACAATACCCAGTATGTCATCTTCGGGTCGGCATTAAAACAATTAGTCAATCGTTAATAGACTGCCTGTCAGTTGTCTATAAGAACATTGATAATCAGCAGGCTTGCCCAACAGGCGGCTTGTCAACCATTCAACTTATCTGTCAGCCTTAAGATGTAGACGCTACATCTCTGCTCTTGAGAATGTATAAAATAAGGAGTTAGCGAACGACTCTTTTGATGACCGAATCATGACATCTTTATCGTTTCACTAACTCCTGTCTTGATTGTTCACAGCTCTAAGCCCAAAGCAAGTTCTATGCATTTAGCGAAGAACCCACAGCATGCGCCATTACAGGCCTCTGGCTTTGAGCAATGCAGAGGCGTCGGGCGACTTCATGCCTGTAAATTCGCTGAACATCTGCATCAGGTCGCCTGTGTTTCCACGGCTCAAAATGATATCGCGCATGGCCTGCCCCACCTCGGGTTTTAGCGGCCCTCTTGCGGCAAAGCAATCGGCAATGTTTACAGCTAGTACTTCTGTCCACAGGTAGCTGTAATAGCCTGCTGCATAACCGCCTCCCCATACATGATTAAAGTATGAAGTTGAGTAGCGAGGCGGTATTTGCGGATTCATCAAGCCGATGTCGGTCAGCGTCTTGGTCTCGAACTCAGCAGCCTTGTCAGCGGTTGGAATCTCGTTGGATGCAAGCATGTGCCAACCCATGTCCAAACATGTGGCAGCAAGATTCTCCCCCAAAGCATAGGCAGAATGGAAGTTGATAGATTTCAGCATCTTGGCCTTCAAGTCGGCAGGCATTGGCTCGCCCGTCTCTGTGTGCTTGGCAAAGTTGTCAAAGATCTCAGGAATCGTAGCGAACGACTCGTTGAATTGCGATGGCATCTCCACGAAGTCACGAGCAACAGCTGTTCCGCTCAGCATGTTGTATTTGCAGTTAGAGAGAATGCCGTGCAAGGCGTGACCGAACTCATGGAAGAGCGTACAAACCTCGTCCCAAGTGATGAGAGTCGGTTGACCTTCGGGAGCCTTGGCATAGTTGGTCACATTGTAGATGACGGGTTGTTGCTGCCTGAATGAACTCTGCTTGGCAAATGAGCTCATCCACGCACCTCCGCGCTTGGTGGGACGGCGGAAGAAATCGCTATAAAACAAGGCGAGGGGGTTGCCGTCTTTGTCGATCACCTCGAACACTTTCATGTCAGGATGATAGGTGGGAATGTCGGTACGCTGCTTGAACGTGAGTCCATAGACGCGGTTTGCGGCATAGAAAACACCATTCAGCTGCACGCTGTCAATGTTGAAGTAAGGCTTAATGTCGTCGTCGGACAACCCAAGCATCTCTTGTTTCATCTTGGCCGAATAGTAGAAACGGTCGTACGGCTCCAGCTTGAAGTCTGCTCCCATCGTCTTTTGGGCATATTCCTCGATGGCTTTAGTCTCGGCGTCTGCTTTGGGCGAATAGTTCTTGATAAGGTCTTTCAGGAAAGCGTATACGTTCTCTGGGGTCTTTGCCATCTTGTTCTCCAAGGTGTAAGAAGCGTAGTTCTTGTAGCCCATAATCTCGGCCTGTTCGGCTCTTAGCTTGGCAATCTCAACCACAAGCGGGAATGTGTTGAATTTGTTGGTTCCATCGGCTCTGTGAATTGATGCCTCGAACACCTTACGGCGCAAGTCGCGGTTCTCTAGATTCGTCAGAAGGGCCTGTTGGGTAGTGTTCACGATCACGATGCAATAAGGAGCCTTGCCGCCCCGGTTCTCCGCGTCGTTCTTGCACTGGGCAATATCTGCCTCGCTCAAGCCCGCCAGATCTTCCTTGTTATCAACCCATACGGCGGCATTGTTGGTGGCATCAGGCAGTAAGTCGCCCCATTGCTGTTGCAAATCGGCAATGCGCACGTTGATTTCCTTCATGCGTGCCATCTTGTCCTCCGGCAACAGAGCACCTGAGCGTACGAACTTTTTATAAACCTCCTCCAGCAGCTTTTGGTCCTCGCCCGTCAGTTTCTCGTACTCGTTGTCGTAGACCTGCTTGATACGCTCAAACAGAGCCTTGTTGAAGGTTATCTCATTGGCAAGCTCGGTCAGTAACGGAGTCACTTTCTTCTCGGTGTCGGCGATTACGGGAGTCTTGTCGGCACTACACAGGCCGTCGAATACGCTTGTCACGCGGTCGAGCAGCACCCCGCTCTCAGCGTAGGCGACAATCGTGTTCTCGAAGTTAGGCTGCTCCTCGCTCTCAACGATGGCCTTGATATTCTGCCGTTGATCATCGATGGCAGCCTTGATAGCCGGCAGATAGTCTGTAGGTTTAATTTTACTGAAGTCAGGAGCTCCGAACGGCAGCTCACTTGGTTTCAACAACGGATTGTCGGACGTATTTGCGTCTTTGCAGGCAGTCAATTGAATCAGAGCCATAGCGATTCCGATAGTTATGAATATTTTTGTGAATTTCATAAAATATTTATTATCATTTTGTTAATTATTAGTTATTAAAGAATTCCGTGAATGCCTTCACGCAATAGACATGGTCGGCTGTGCTTCCCGTCTCACGGCAACTGTGCATGGCCAGGATACCGTTACCCATGTCTACGCCACGAAGTGGAATCGACGATGCGAGAATATTACCCAATGTGCTTCCACCAGCCACATCGCTATGGTTAACGAAACGTTGGCACGGAACACCGGCTTTGCGGCAGATCTCTGCGAAGACAGCAGCCGAGATTGCATCACTGGCATACTTCTGTGCGGCATTGAACTTGATGACTGGACCGCCTCCGAGCACGGGATGATTTGTCGGGTCGAACTTCTCTGTGTAGTTGGGATGCAAGGCATGGGCGTTGTCGGCAGAGACCATGAAGGCACGTTCTACGGCCTGACTGAATGCCTCTTCGCTTCCTCCCTGGGCAACGGCAATACGGTGCAGGATGGATGCGAGGAACGGGCTTCCGGCTCCTTGCTTGGTCTGTGAACCCGTCTCCTCGTTATCGAAGATGGCCAACACTTTTGTTATTTTGCTCTTCTTGGAGCCCAGCAATGCCTCGAGCCCGGCAAAGCACATCGAGAGGTCGTCTAGCCTTCCCGACGACAGGAACTCATCGTGTACACCGAAGGTACAGGCTGGCGTGGCGTCTGCCAGATAGAGGTCGAAGTCGAGAATATCCTCACGGCTTACCTTCTGCTGCTTGTTCAGCTCGTCTAGAATCACTTTCATCAGCAGGTTGTTGCGCTCCAGCTCGTTGTTAACGATGCCCAGCAGTGGCAACACGTCTTTCTGCTTGCTCAGCTTCACGCCATCGTTCACCTGGCGATTAAAGTGTATGGCCAGATTGCTGATTTGCAGCAGGGGGCGTTTTACGTGTAAGAGCAGCGTCACAGGATTGTAGGCGTCCTTGCCTCTGACAATGACTCTTCCGGCAATCGTAAGCGGCCTGTCGAACCAAGTCGACATGATCGGGCCTCCATACACCTCGGTGTTCAGCTTGACGACACCTCCCTCGCAATTCATCTCAGCATTCGGCTTGATGCGGAATGTGGGCGAGTCGCAATGCGCGCAGATCATGTGGAAACCGGCATCTGCCAACGGCTTGCTCCCCATCTCGAAGGCATAGATCGACGAGTCGTTCTTGGTCACGAAGAGTTTGTCACCAGCCACCACCTTCCCAATGGGCTCACAGGGATTCAAACGGCGGTAGCCGGCTTTCTCCAGTTCTTCAGCCACATTCCTCACCGCAAGGAAATTCACAGGCGAGGCATTCAGAAAATCCAATAATCTGTTTATCATTATTATATAATATGTTTTGCGTTTATTGTATGATTAATGTCCATTAAATCAGCGAGAATGCCACTTCCATCATTTTGGTGAACGTGGTCTGGCGCTCTTCGGCTGTTGTCTCCTCACCGGTGATGATATGGTCGGAGATGGTGCAGATGGTAAGGGCTTTCTTTCCTGCCCAAGCTGCATTCATATAGAGCGAAGGCGATTCCATCTCGATGGCCAAAATACCCATAGCCTTCCATTTGTCGTTATGTGAGTTCGCCTTGTAGAAAATGTCAGACGAGAACACGTTGCCTGCCTTATAGCGGTAGCCCAGCTGCTCGCATGTTTCAGCGGCACGGCGCAGCAGCTCGAAATCGGCTATCGGCGCGTAAGTGCCTGCCAGCTCGTATTGTGAGGCATAGTTGGAGTCGGTACATGCCCCCATGCATAGTACAAGGTCTCCCAACTTCAATTCTTCCTGCAGGGCACCCGCCGAGCCTACACGGATAATCGTGTCGACGTCGTAGAAGTTGAAAAGCTCGTAAGAGTAGATGCCTATCGAGGGTATGCCCATGCCGTGGCCCATCACGCTTACGGGCTTGCCTTTGTATGTGCCCGTATAGCCCAGCATGCCGCGCACTTGATTGAAGAGCACCGGATTCTCCAGGAAATTCTCTGCCATGAACTTGGCGCGCAAGGGGTCGCCCGCCATAATCACTGTCTTGGCTATTTCGCCAGCTTTAGCCCCAATGTGGGGAGTAGGAATCTTTGCCATAGTGTTGTGTTTTTTGTATTGTTTATTGGTTGTATCTCTAGGTGCAAAGATAATAAAAATAATCCATATTCGTATCAATAAATAGAAAAAAATGCCACCTTGTATGTCTTTGTTTGCGATATCACTACAGGGAAATAATAACTATCCAACTGCCTGACCTCACAATAACGTTTTTTACGTGCTCCATCGCCGAGCATACTAAAATACTGAAAATCGATTTTTCAACACACAAAACAAATGTATAGAAATGACTCTTTTCCAAAGAACGTTGACTATAGATGGATATTGTTGACTCTCCATACTGAATATTTTTACTTCGTATGGAAAGGAGACAGACTTGTGCAGTACTTGGCCCGACCAAAAGATTGCCAGCATGATTTCGCGCAAATCTTGACAAGACCCCCACAAAAATGTGGTCTCGCCCGTCATCGTCCGAGGTTCCTCTACTCTCACCGGGTATTATTCCCCTATCGCTGAAGGTTGCTCCACCATTCCTGAAAGTTCTCCGACCGTGCACAGATGTGTTATGAAGCAAATAACAACCTTTTGCGTATCAAAAAAATCTTTGTTTTTTTTGTTTTTTGCGAACTAGCCCTGTTGCGATTTGGAGATTAGGAGAAAATTTTGTATCTTTGCAATAGAATTAAACGTTAAATTGATTATACATGAAAATAGTTATATTATCCATTATCACGCTTCTGTCTGCCTTTCAACTGAAAGCCAAGAATGACCAGGTGACCGTCGTCATCTCGCTCGACGGGTTCCGGTGGGATTATCCCCAATGGTACAACACTCCCTTTCTAGATCGTATGGCAGCAGAGGGAGTCGAAGCCTCGCTCATCCCTTCGTTCCCCTCGAAGACCTTCCCCAACCACTACACGATTGTCACAGGCTTGTACCCCGACCGCCACGGCATCATTGCCAACAGCTTCTTGTGCCGCTCAACCGGTCAGGTGTTCTCGCTGAGCGACGCCGAGGCCTCGCAGAATCCAAAGTACTATGGTGGTGAGCCGATCTGGCTGACCGCCCAGCGCCAAGGTCTCCGTACCGCCGTTTTTTATTGGCCGGGGTCTGATGTAGCTGTCGGTGGAAAGTACCCTGACAAGTACCTCGATTACAGTCAGGAGCCCAGACTGACTTTCGAAGAGCGCATTGATGGCGTTATCAGTCAGCTGAAGCTCCCTCCCTCAGAGCGGCCGGATTTGATTATGGCTTATTTTGAACAGCCCGACCATAATGGCCATACGCACGGTCCTCAGGCCAAGGAGACAAGGCTTGCCGTGATGGAAATGGACCGGCTGATAGGCGGACTTTACGAGCGCATACGCGAGTTATCGGTGGGCTTGAACGTGAATCTTATCGTGTTGTCGGATCACGGGATGACGCATACGCTAAAGGAGAAGAGAGTGCCCGTCAGCAAGTATCTGAAGAAAGAATGGTACGAGACCGTCATCGGAGATGTGCCGGCAAACATATACGCCCGTGAGGGCTGTGCAGACTCCATATGCTTCGCGCTACAGAAGGCTGACCACGTGCTGGCTTGGAAACGTGCCGACATTCCAGCTTACCTTCACTATGGGAGCAACGAGAACGTAGGCGACGTAGTGGTGTCGCCCGAGTTGGGATGGCTCTTCACCGATAGTGAGGTCACTCATGGCGGCATGCATGGCTTCGACCCCTCTTACAACGACATGCACGCCCTCTTCCGTGCCGTAGGGCCTGCCTTCAGGAATGTAAGTCTCTCTCGCTTCCCCAATGTCGATGTCTATCCTCTCCTCTGCCACCTGTTGGGCATCGAGCCGAGCAGCAATGACGGTTCCCTCGACGACGTCCGTGATATGCTTGCTTTTTGAGGAATGCGTTCAGATGTTTCAAATACCATCGTTTTTTGTCTGATTCTCCAAAAAAGCTTTTGCTTTTGGGAGCTTATTCGATGGGAAATGATTAACTTTGCGAAAAAATACATATTATCTAAAATACAAAAATTATTTTATGGAAAGAACTTGGAGATGGTTTGGCAAGAAAGACAAGATTACGCTTGCACAACTGAGACAAATCGGTGTCGAGGGTATCGTCACAGCACTTCACGACGTCCCTCTGGGCGAGGTTTGGACACGTGAGAAAATCCGCGACTTGCGTGATAATATTGAAAGCTACGGTATGCGATGGAGTGTGGTGGAAAGTCTGCCCGTCGTAGAGACCATCAAGTATGGCGGTCCTGACCGCGACCAGCAGATAGAGGTCTACAAGGAGTCGCTCCGCAACCTGTCGGCCGAGGGCATTCATTGCATCTGCTACAATTTCATGCCGGTGCTCGACTGGGCTCGTACCGATTTGTTCCACAACAATCCCAACGGAGCTACGAACCTCTATTTCAACTACGCTGAATTCGCCTATTTCGACATCTATATCCTCAAGCGCCCAGGTGCTCGCGAGGAATGGGAGAAGTTCCAGTTCCCCGAGGGATGGGGCGAAGGCCGCAGCGTGATTGCCGAGTGTGACGAGCTGGCCAAGACCATGACACCCGAGAAGGATCACAAACTGGTGGAGAACATCGTCATTAAGACACAGGGGTTCGTATCGGGCAACTTCAGCGAGAACGACGAGGCTCCCATACAGAAATTCCGTGAATTCTTGGATTTGTACAAGGGTATCGACAAGGCCAAACTCCGTGCCAACATGAAGTACTTCCTCGAGGCCATCATGCCTGTGTGCGAGGAGTGTGGCATGTTGATGTGCGTACACCCCGACGATCCGCCTATTGAGATATTGGGCCTGCCGCGTATCGTGCGTACCGAGGAAGACATCGAATGGTTCCTCAATGCCGTCCCCAATCGCCATAACGGCCTGACCTTCTGTGCAGGAAGTCTCTCAGCAGGTGCATACAACAATGTGGTTGAGCTGGCTAAGAAGTTCGCCTCGCGCACACACTTTGTCCATCTGCGCTCATGTCATATCTTCCCAAACGGTGACTTCACTGAGGCATCTCATTTGGGCGGACGCGCTGACCTGATTGAGCTCTGCCGCATATTCGAGAAAGAGAATCCAAATCTTCCTATGCGAGTAGATCACGGTATGACATTCACCGACAAGCCTGGTGGCGTCTTCGACGAGAGCAGCCACGGCCACAATGCCGGCTATACCCTACTTGGCCGTATGTTCGCTCTCGGACAGGTGCAGGGCATTCTGGCAACGGTTGACCGCGAACTGGGAATCGACTACAAGCAGCCGGGCTTCTTTGACTAAAACAACATAAGAATCAATCATAATAATTAAGACGAATAAAATGAGACTGACAGATATATTCTCAAGCAACTTTAACCCATCAGAATGGGAAGCTAAAGGCTATCAGCTGCCGAAGTTCAACATCATGGCAGTTCGCGAGAAGACGGCAAAAGAGCCTACATGGGTGCACTTTGGAGGTGGTAATATTTTCCGTGCCTTCCCTGCTTCCATCCTCAACGACGCACTCAATACGGGCAAATACGACCGTGGCGTCATCGTGGCTGAGACATTTGATTTCGAAGTGGTTGACAAGGCTTACACACCTTACAACAATCTTTCCCTTCTCGTCTCTCTCAAGGGCGACGGAACGGTGGAGAAGAAGGTCATCGCCAGCGTCACGGAGGCGCTGAAGGCCGACTATCAGTTTGCTGACTGGCAACGCCTCTGCGAAATCTTCCGCAATCCTACGTTGCAGATGATTTCGTTTACCATCACTGAGAAGGGCTACGGTTACAATGAGGCTGACCTCCAGAGAGGTCTGAAGCCTGTCTTTGCTTTGGGCAAGGTGACAGCATTGCTTTACGAGCGCTATCAGGCAGGAGAACTACCACTCACCGTGCAAAGCATGGACAACTGTTCGCACAATGGCGACCGTGTGATGGCTGGTGTGTTTGCATACGCAGAACGATGGGTGAACGACGGCCTGGTTCCTGCTGCTTTTGCTGACTATGTTCGCGACAAGACGAAGGTAACTTTCCCCTGGTCGATGATTGACAAGATTACACCGCGTCCCCATGAGAAGGTGAAAGAGCTGTTGGCCATCGACCGCTTCGAGGACAATAACTATATCGAGACGGAGAAGCACACCTTTACCGCACCCTTCGTCAATGCAGAGGAGACGCAGTATCTAGTCATCGAGGACGACTACACCAACGGCCGTCCCCCGTTGCATCTGGGTGGTGCGCTCTATACCACCCGCGAGACGGTGGACAAGGTGGAGACAATGAAGGTGACAACGTGCCTGAATCCGCTGCATACGGCTATGAGCATCTTTGGCTGCATGTTGGGCTATACGCTGATTTCCGCAGAGATGCAAGACGACGATCTGCGTTCTTTCATCCAGAAGATTGGTTATATTGAGGCTATGCCCGTGGTGACAGACCCAGGCGTGCTGAACCCCTATGAGTTCATTGGTGCCGTCATAAACCGTCGTCTGCCAAATCCGTTCATGCCCGATGCACCCCAGCGTATCGCCATGGACACCAGTCAAAAGCTTCCCATCCGCTTTGGAGAGACCATCAAGAAGTATATTGCCCGAGGCCTCGATATGGGTAACCTGCAGTTGATTCCGCTCACGCTGGCGGGTTATGCTCGTTATCTGAAGGGCATTAAAGACAACGGCGAGCCGTTTGAGCCGTCACCCGATCCCATGCTCGAGGAACTGCAGGCAATAGTTGCCCCGTTGGAGATTGGCAAGGCTGATCAGAATTTCAGTTGTCTGCATACCCTGTATAGCCGCAGCGATGTGTTTGGTCTTGACCTTTACGAGGCTGGCCTTGGCGAGCAGATCGAGGGAATGGTGAAAGAGTTGTATGCAGGTCCTGGTGCAGTCAGAGCTACGCTCCACAAATATGTATCGGAAAGATAAAAGAAGGGTCTAGAATCTCTAGAATATCAAGAATGTCTTAATAGTCTTGATTCTCTAGCTCCCATCTACTATTCATAATAAAAAAGACGCCCCAATTTGAAGTGAACCCCGAAAGTTAGACAAAAAACTTTCGGGGTTTATTATGTCAAAAAGGAAGAAACATGGTTATGTAGAGTGCTTGAAGTACATGCATCTGATTCAAGAAGGTAGATCTATTTATTCCATATATTTAGAGTATGGAATCAACGAGAACCGTCTTCATGTGTTATGGGATCGCTATCAAATGCTGGGTCCAGCAGGTTTGCTAAAGAGGAAGAATATCAAGGCCGATTATACATTAAAGAAGAAAATCATTCTTGATATTGAAGAAAATCATCTAACTTTGCACGCAGCTTCGTTAAAATATGGTGCGAGTTCTCAAAGAATATCTGTATGGTTAAAGATGTACAGAGAACATGGTTGGGCAGCATTAGAGGTCGTTAAGAAACGAGGCAGACCGCCAGGTATGGGAAGACCGAGAAAGAACAGCAAACCGCTCACAGAACTTGAAAGGCTTCGTAAAGAAGTGCAAGAGCTCAAGACGGAGAATGCTCTGCTAAAAAAAGTGAGAGCCTTAGTCGAGGAAAGGAATGCCCGACTGCGAGAGATTGGGCACGGGCCATCGAAGAACTAAGGCGTGAGGGACATCCCCTGCAGTTTATGCTGCATAGGATGAAGATGGCTCGTTCTGTGTTCTATTACCATCTGTCGCATATGGACGACAGCGATGGATATGATGGAATCAGGGAACGGATAAAGCAGATATATGACAAGAATCATGGACGCTATGGGTACAGGCGAATCTGTATGGAACTGCGTAATGAAGATATAGTTATTAATCACAAGACAGTACAGAAACTGATGAATCAGATGGGACTTAAGGCAAAGACCAAGAAACGTCACTATCACTCCTATAAGGGAGAGATAGGCAAGATTGCCCCCAATATACTGGGTCGTGATTTCTGTACTGACAGACCCAATCAGAAATGGGCTACAGATGTTACGCAGGTATGCATAAACGACAGGAAGCTTTACTTGTCGCCCATATTGGACATGTTTGATGGAGGGATTATATCTTACACTATTTCTACCAGTCCAAATTTGCAGATGGTCATATCTATGCTAAAGAAGGCTTTTAAGAAACATCCGCAACTAGATGGTCTCACTCTGCACTCGGATCAAGGCTGGCATTATCAGCATTGTATGTACCAGAAGAT
>JAEEGK010000642.1_pt1 | contig 86995 bp, 80 predicted proteins | sample 8958771 | NCBI WGS metagenome assembly JAEEGK01 (sample SAMN16246547, study PRJNA631951) | gut metagenome | biome: gut microbiome; feature: rumen; material: SC-attached | host: Bos | place: Iran: Karaj | collected 2018-10
CCGGAATGACGTTTAGAAGAACAACGACAACAAGTCGTCCGGGCTTAGGCCCGAGAAGAATTCGCCGGTCGCCACCTTTTGGAGGCGGCCGGCGATCGTTTTGCGATCGTAGGGGCAGCCTTCCAGCCAGGTGCAGAAGGCGTCGGTCGGCTGCTCGAAGAAATAGTCGCCGTAGATATGCAGGCCGCAGATCTTTCCTTCACGGACATCGAAATGCGCTTCCAGCAGGCCGGTGGGGAACTTGCGGACATTCGTCACGGTGCAGGCCGGCGAGGCGCCGAAATTCCAGTCGGGGTTGGCGTAACGGGTTGTGCGCAAGGACTCGATGGCCGCGATGTCTTCCGATGAATAAACATAAGGCGTGCAGTCCAGCGCATCACCGATGTGCGAGGCCAGGTGTGCGATGAAGTCTTCGACGCTGACCGGTGCTGCCAGCTGCTCCGCCAGGTTGGCCACCCGGCTCCGCACCGACTGCACTGCTTTTCCCGTAAATTTCTCCGGTCGCGGCTTCAAAGCAGCGGCCAGCCGCTCGGTCGAAGCGTCAAACAGCAACGTTCCATGCTCCAGGATGCGGCCGCCATGCTTGCATACCGCCGTGCCGGAAAATTTCCGGCCGTCGGGCAACACCAGATCGTTGCGGCCGGAACAATGACCTTCGACGCCCAGCGGCCGCAACGCATCGAGAATGACATCGGTGAACTTAGGGCCGCTCAGGTCGAAAAACGAATAATTGACGTTTCCCAGATCGTGGAACACCGCGCCGCCGCCTGTCATTCGGCGCACCACAGGAATGCCCTCGCATTCCACATAGTCGAGGTCGATCTCCGCGTAGGCATTCTGGTGCCGGCCGATGATCACGCTGTCGGCATTGCGCCACAGCCGCACGAACGGCTCGTTCCGCTGTGTCAGCAGATACTCTTCCGCCGCCAGGTTCCAGGCAGGGTCTGTCGTCGAATCGACAAGCAGATACACGGCTACATCAACGCGCAGAGGTTCTCGAAGACCTCGTCGATGGTGCCGAGTCCGTCGACCTCCTTGTACACGCCTTTGCCTTTGTAGTAGGAGATGACCGGTTCGGTCTTGGCGTGATAGGTGTTGATGCGGTTGCGGATGATCTCCGGTTTGGTGTCATCCACGCGGTTCTCGATCTCGGCACGGTGACGGATGCGCTCGAAGACCGTCTCGTCGGGGATGGCGAGCGAGAGCACGGTGTCGATTTTCTGGCCGCGTTCCGCGAGCAGGGCGTCGAGATGCTCCGCTTGGGCCGTGGTACGGGGGAAGCCGTCGAAGATGAAGCCCTTGACATCGGGATGTGCGTCGAGTTCGGATGCAATCATGCCCTCGACCACTTCGTCGGGGACAAGTTCCCCTTTGTCAATGAGGGTTTTGGCTTTCAGGCCGAGTTCCGTGCCGGCAGCGATTTCGCGGCGCAGCAGGTCGCCGGTAGAGACGTGGCGCAGGCCGAAACGATCGACCAGCAGGGCGGCCTGGGTGCCTTTGCCGGCGCCCGGAGGGCCAAAGATCAGGTAGTGTTTCATGGGTTCCTCTTTATCGAGAATATAAATGTCCTTGGAGTTGCGGCCCAGCTGGTCGTAGTCGAGTCCGAAACCGACGATGAAGCGGTTTTCGATCTCCATGGCCACGTAGTCGAGCTTCAGGTCCTTCTTGTAGACTTCGGGCTTGAGCAGCATCGTACAGATCTTCACGTCGGCGGCGCCGGCGTCTAGCAACAGGGCGTAAAGGTCAGTGATCGTCTTGCCGGTGTCGACGATGTCTTCCACCACGATGATCGTGCGCCCCTTGATGGAGGAGGTCAGGCCCAGCACCTTACGGGTGATGCCCGTGGAGAGCGTCCCTTCGTAGGAGGAAAGCCGCACGCTGGAGAATTCGCAGGGGAAGTTGAGCCGCTTCATCAGCTCGCCCGTGAACAGGATCGAGCCGTTGAGTACGCAGATGACGATGGGCACGCCGTCGAAATCCTTGAAATCGTGATTGATGCGCTCTGCAACCCTGTCGATGGCCTTTTCGAGGCGCTCATAAGGGATATAAGGGACGAAGTACTTGTCTTTGAGAAGGATTCTTTCCATGGGGAAATTTCTTTTTTCAATTTGCGAAAATACACATTATCTTTGTTCGGTGGAAGCCCTGTGAGGACTTCTTTTTGACATTTTATCAACTTTTACGATGAGAGACCATGTGCAGATCGATCGTGGGGTCGGGAATGCTCTCGCTTTTCCTGGTATTACCCTTTTCCGGTGCGCAGGCACAAAGTAGCCTGCCCCGCTTCGTCATTGACCAGATCGAAGCCGCAGCCGCCGAAGGCTTGTCGGCCGAAGACCTGGTCATCCACTACGAGGGCCTGCTCGCCCGGCCCTTGAACCTCAATGCAGCCACGCGGCGCGAACTGGAAGCGAGCGGGCTGTTTACGCTGTTCCAGCAGGAGAGCCTGCTGGCCTGGCGCGAACGTTACGGCAGCATCCGTTCCGCGGCCGAACTCGCGCTGGTGGAAGGCTTCTCCGATGAATGCGTGGCGGAGATCCGTCCCTTCGTCGCTTTCGGCGAAGTGGCCCCGGTGCGCCGCCTCACCAACACGACCACTTTCAAGGGACGCAAGAAATGGAAGCAGGCCGGCATGTCCTTTACGGCCAAGCATGCCCTGGAAGCTCCGCAGTGGTCGCTGCACGCCGTGCTGGACAACGATCCGAAGGAGCGTATTCCTGATTTCATTTCCCTGGCGGGCCGCTACAAAGGCTGGTACCTGGGCGACTTTACGGCACGCTTCGGGCAGGGACTCGTGGTCTGGAAAGCCTTCAGCCTCTCGGCTTTCGGGACGCCTTCCAGCGTGGCCCGCAGGGGGAAAGGCCTGCAGCCCTACCGCTCCACGGACGAATCCCATTTCTTCCGCGGACTGGGCTGGACCGGCCGCTTCCGCAACTGGAGCGTGACGGCTTTCTGCTCCCGTAACGCCCTGGACGCAAGAATCGTGGACGACAGTTACACCTCCATCGTCACGGACGGGCTCCATGCCACGGAAGCCGAACGGGCGAAGCGCCATACACTGCACGAATACGTGCTGGGCGCAAACCTGTCGTACGAGAAAGGCCGCTGGCATTTCGGCGTGACGGGCGCGGCGTACCGCTACGACAAGCACAACGGCCGCCGCGTGCAGGATTACAACCGCTACCAGCAATACGACGGATGGTGGGGCAACCTCGGCGCGGACTGGTACGGCACGCTGGGCAGCCTGCGCTTTTTCGGCGAACTGGCGGTTGACGCCCACCTGGCGCCTGCTGCGTTGCTGGGCTTCCTCTGGAGCCCGTCGTACAACTTCGAAACCAGCCTTACCACACGCTGTTACGCGCCAGCCTACATCGCTACGCACGCCGGGGCCCATTCATCCCTCAGCTCGGTCTCGAACCAGATCGGAAGCACCGGTTCCCTGCGCTGGATCCACGGCCGCTGGACCCTGCAGGCTGATTTTGAATATGTATATTACCCGTGGAAACGCTACCGGGCAGAAGCGGGTACGCAGCAGCTCAAGGGCCGCCTGCAGCTCGGCTATGCCTTCCGCAGCGGCGCTCTCCTCCAGGGCCAGATCGCCTATGGCTCACAGTGGAAAGCCCGCCTGCAGTTCGACCTCCCGCTGGGCGCAACCTGGCAGCTGGGCGCCCGCGCCGATGCCAATCTGCACGGCGCAGGAGCCTACGCGGGCCTCTGCTGGCATCCGTCAAAGAAATGGACGCTGGCCACCCGCCTCACGGCCTGGAACACCAGGGACTGGGCGTCGCGCATCTGCTTCTACGAGCAGAACGTGCCGCAGAGTTTCGCCGTCGAATCGTACTACGGAAAAGGAATCGGCGCGTACTTGCTGCTGCAGTACGCGCCGGTCCGCCATGTCGAGCTGAGCCTGAAGGTCCAGCAGGGCTATCTGTCCTACTTCGTGCGGATCTTCATGCCAGGATAGATCTTGGTCTTGGCGTTCATGTTGTTGAGCTTGTAGAGCGTGTTGAGCGAAACGCCGGTCTTCTTGGCGATGCCGCCCAGCGTATCACCCGACTTGACGATGTAGTACGAAGCGCCCTCAGTGCTGCCGGACGAGGAGGAACTCTTCTGGGTGCTGCCGGAGCTCTTCTGGGTGCTGCTGGAGGAGCCGCTGGCCTTGGGTGCGCTGCCATAGATGTAGAGGCGCTGGCCGACCCGGATGTTGTCGCTCTTGAGACCGTTCCAGCGTTTGATGTTGGCCACGGAAGTATGGTGCTTCTTGGCGATGCTGCCGAGCGTCTCGCCGCTCTTCACCTTGTGGATCACGCGCTGCTCGCCGCTGCCGCCTGTTTCCTGGATTTTCTTGACGGCGACCGGGCTGAAGAACACGGAGTCCTTGTAGTTGTAGATGTTTTCTTCCTGGTCGACGAAAGCCAGGGTGTATTGGTGGGGCAGATTGAGGATGTAGGTATGCTCGGTGCCCGGGATGATGTCGTGCAGGTACTGCGTGTTGAGGTCGCGGAGGGTTTCCATCGGAATGCCGATGTTCTCGGAAATCTGGCCGAAGTGCAGGTTCTTGTCGATGTGGAAGGTGTCAACATGGGCCGGCAGGCTGACCTGGGCCGGCACGATGCCGTGTTCCGGATAGTAGTTCAGCGTGTAGAGGGCGGCGATGAAGGCCGGAATATAGCCGCGGGTCTCGCGGGGCAGGTAATCGTATATCTCCCAGAAATCGGTCTTTCCGCCGCTGCGGCGGATGGCCTTGCTCACGTTGCCGGCTCCGCAGTTGTAGGAGGCGATGGCCAGCGACCAGTCGCCGAAGATCATGTAGTTGTCCTTGAGCAGTTGTGCCGCGGCCCGGCAGGAGGTCAGCGGGTCGAGGCGCTCATCGACGTAGGAGGTCATCTCCAGGCCATACATCTTGGCGGTATTGTACATGAACTGCCACATGCCCTTGGCCCTGGCGCGCGAGACGGCGCGGGGGTTGAGGGCCGATTCGATGACGGCCATGGCCTTGAGTTCCTTCGGGAGCCCGTATTCGTCGAAGATTTCCTCGAAGAGCGGCATGTAGTAGGTAGACAGGCCGATGATGCGGGAAGTGACCATGGGCATGCGCTCCGTATAGCGGATGATGGCGTTCTTGACGACCTTGTTGAACTGCACCGGGATGAAGGAATTCATCTTCTTGAGCCGCTCGATGTACACCTCGTCGGGGATGTTGCTGGTCAGCGAGTCGAGCTCCAGTGTCGCCACGTCGAAGTCGTTGACGTCGATCTGCTTCTGGATGTAGTAGATGCTCAGCAGCGAGTCGATGTTGTCGGAGTTGTACTCGATGAGGTTCTCGATGTCGTCATCGACGAGGATGTCACCGTCGGTATCATTGGCCGGAGCGGTAAGCATCTGGTACTCGTTGTAGAGCGAGTCGTAGGCTTGCTGCAGGGAATCGACGCGGTGAGTCAGTTCTTCGATAAGCTGGGCCTGTTTCTTTTTGGCGTTCTGGGCCTGTCCGGGGATGGGGACCAGCAGCGAAGCGAGCAGGAGGAGCAGGGAAAGTCGTTTCATGTATGTCAGAATGTTAATTGCAAATTGACGCCCAGGGCCGGGTTGCTGAGCGGGGACGACCCTGTGCCGTAGGAGGCGTATAGCGGAGTGATGGGTTGTATGACTGTGGGCTGTACTTCCAGCCAGGCCATGTTGTCGCTTACGTCGAAGTCGGCCATGTAGGAGAAGACGTGGGCGTCGATGACGTTGAGCGCGTAGACCAGCACCGTGGCCAGGATGGAATAGTCACGCCAGCGGCGGTACTTGTCGCGGTAGACTTCAGCCTGGGATGCCGAGATCTTGTCATGTGCGATGTAGCCTGTCTCGGAACTGTTGCGGTCCATGATGGTAATCCAGCGGAAACGCTTGTACTGCATGTCATTGAAGTGGTAGAAGTAGCCGCAGGCCATCAGGCCGCCCGTCCAGATGGGAATCTTCCACCAGTCGCCGTTGTAGGCCTGTCCCAGTCCGGGCAGGAGCAGGGAGTAGATGGTGGCCTTGGCGGGGACGGGCGCCTTGATGCTGGTCTTGAAGCAGATCGTGCCATCGAGCATCTGTCCCCAGTAGAAAGCCCCCGCCGCCGCATAGCTGGCCAGGCGAAGGTATTTGTATTTGTCCTCGCCGGTTTCGTGGTACATGTGGTTGAAGCGGATTCCGCCATAGATGCCCGCACCGATGCCCGCATAGATCACGGGCACTTTCCACCAGTCGTGGTTGTACATCTGGGCAGCGCCCGGAACGATGGCCGTGCCCAGCAGCATGTAGCCCGGAGTCAGGGTATCGCGTCCGAAATAGCCGCGCACGAGCTTGCGGACGGAAAAGCCCTGAGTGCTGTCGACGGCCACGCTCGTGTCGCGGTCCGCCTGCGCATTGGCCTGCTCTGAACCCGGAGGCCCCGTGACGGTACCGGTGTTGCTCCTGCGGGAGACGTCGTTGCGGGTGCTCCGGAACTGGGCACTGGCGCTGGTGCAGACGACGAGCAGCAGCAGGAGGGTAACGAGGAGGCGGCGCACGGGCTTACTGTTCAGGGTTGAGGGATTGGATAAAGGTTTCTATCTGTTCCGGGTTGTCGTATCGGATGGTGATGGTGCCGCCGCCCTTGCTGTCCGGGCGGACCGACACATGGCCGTCGAAATGGCGTCCCATGCGCTCCTTCAGCGTCCGGATCACAGCGGGAAGTTCCGCTTCCACCGGTTTCTCCTTGGCTTTCACGGGTTTTTCCTGGGCACTTTCCTCAAGGCGGCGCACGGACCAGCCGTATCGGACAGTCTGGTCAAACAGCTTGTGCTGCCAGGCGGGATTTTCGACGCCCAGCAGGACCTTGGCGTGTCCCACAGAAATCTTGCCAAGCTTGAGGGCCTGCTGCATTTCTTCGGGAAGTTTCAGCAGGCGCAGGCTGTTGGCGATGGTCGCACGCTTCTTGCCCACGCGCAGGGCCATCGCTTCCTGGGTGAGCTGGCATTCATCGATCAGGCGCTGGAAACTGAGGGCGGTCTCGATGGGGTCGAGGTCTTCGCGCTGGATGTTTTCCACAATGGCCATCTCGAGCATGGCAGCATCGTCGGCCTGCCGGATGTAGGCGGGCACATGCGTCAGCCCGGCGGCGCAGGCGGCGCGGTAGCGGCGTTCGCCGCTGATGATCTGGTAGCTGTCCGGGCCGGTCTGGCGCAGGGTCAGGGGCTGGATGATGCCGAGGGTACGGATGGAATCGGCGAGTTCCTCCATCGCCTCTTCGTCGAATTCGCTGCGGGGCTGCCAGGGGTTGGGAACGATCTGCCCGACGGGGACTTCATTGACGACGGCCGGGTTGCCTTTCACGATCCGGTGGATTTCCCGGGTGTCCCGCAAGGGATCGACATCGCCCAGCAAAGCGCCGAGCCCTTTTCCTAGTGCGTCTCTTTTTGCCATTGTTCGTTCTTTTGGATGATTTCCCGCGCCAGGTTCAGGTAGTTGTCCGAACCGGAAGAGCGGGCGTCGTAAAGGATGGCCGGCTTGCCGTAGGAAGGCGCCTCGCTCAAGCGTACATTCTTGGTGATCATGGTCTTGAAGACCATTTCCGGATAGTATGTCTTGACTTCTTCCACCACCTGGTTGTGGAGGCGGAGACGGCTGTCGTACATGGTGAAGAGGAAACCTTCGATGGTGAGGGAAGGATTGAGCCGTGTGCGGACGATGTTGATGGTATTCAGCAGTTTGCCCAGCCCTTCGAGCGGGAAATATTCGGGCTGGACAGGGATGATCACGCTGTCGGCGGCGGTCAGGGCGTTGATGGTGATCAGGCCCAGGGAAGGGGCGCAGTCCACCACGACGTAATCGTAGTTGCCGCGGATGCCGGCAAGGGCGTTGCGGAGCACGTTTTCCCGCCCGGGCACGTCGAGCATCTCGATTTCCGCACCCACCAGGTTGATGTGGGAGGTGATGATGTCGAGCCGTTCGAGTGCCGTCGGCTTGATGGTCTCCTCTGCTTTCCGTTCGCCGATGAGCAGTTCATAGAGCGTATCGTGCTCTTTCGAATCGGGATTGAAGTCAAGTCCGGACGTGGTGTTGGCCTGCGGGTCGGCGTCGATGATGAGGGTCTTGTGCTCCAGGACGGCCAGCGACGCGGCCAGGTTGATGGCCGTCGTGGTTTTTCCGACACCACCCTTCTGATTGGCGATTGCGATGATCTTTCCCATAAACTGCAAAATTAAGAAAAAAATAGTAACTTAGCAGAACTAAAACCTGATTCATGTCTGTACATTCTTCCTGGAAAGTGATCGTCAGCAGCCGTTCCGGTGGCGGAAAAGCTGCCAAGGATTGGCACCAGATTGAAAATATCCTCAAAGTCAAGGGAATAGAATACGATGCCACCATCACGAACCACGCCTATCATGCCATCGAACTGGCCCGCGGCGCCGTGTTGGAAGGCTGGCGGAACCTGCTGGTGGTCGGTGGTGACGGCGCCATGCACGAAGTCATCAACGGCCTGTATTCACAGCAGGAAGTTTCCCCTTCCGAAGTGACGATAGCACTGATCCCGGTCGGATCTGGCAACGACTGGGGACGTTTCCATAAGATTCCGGCCGATTATGCGGCCGCCGTCGATCTGGTCGCCGACGCCGAAAATCATGTCCGGGTCCAGGACATCGCCCGAGTGGACACACGCATGGACGGTGCGCCTTATTGCCGCTACATGATCAACGTCGGCGGCCTGGGTTTCGATTCTGACGTGTGCCGCCGTTTCGACCTGGCCAAGGCTCGGGGACATGCCGGCGACAAGCAGTATCTCCACTGCCTGCTGTCGGGCTTCGTGGCCTATCGCTGCCTGCAGTTCCGCGTATCGGTCGACGGGGAAGAGTTCTTCCGCGGTCCTGCCTTTTCCGTGGCGCTGGGCTTGGGCCGCTATTGCGGCGGCGGCATGATGCAGACACCCGAAGCCGTCCCGGATGACGGCCTGATCGACCTGACGGTAGTCCGGAAGCTCAGTAAAGTGAAGTTTATCATGAAGGTTCCGACTTTGCTCAACGGTACCATCTTCAAGAACAAGGAGGTTCTCCATACCCGCGGCCGCCGGATCGACATCTCGGCGGCACCGTATTCCTATATGGAAGTGGACGGCGAAGCCGTCGGAATCACGCCTGTCCATATCACGGTGATTCCGAACGGTATAAAGGTCATTTCGAATTATCAGTCTTTCGAGGGATCGATGTAGAGCCAGAAGACAAGGGGAGAATACTCCGGAATGGCAGGATTGCTGCCCGCTTCCCCATAGCCCAGCTCAGAATTGAACAGGGTGACCGCCTTCTCACCGTAATTCATTTTCAGGATTGCCTGTTCAAAGCCCTTTACCACGCCGTTGCTGCTGTCGGAACTTTCTTCCTCCGACTTGCGGAACGTCAGGCTGAGCGCTTTGTAGTCTTTGGCGCCCGACCAGATGCGGTAGAATTTGGCCGTGTCCTCGATGTTGGTGTCGAACACCTGGCCGTCCATCAGGCGGCCGACGTAATAGACATTGATGGAGGATCCCTCCTTGATGGTGTCGGTATCGGCGGTCTTCTCTTCCAGTTTTTTGAAGAACTGGTGCTGGGAGATGGTGTCTTCGCTGTCGTAGCGGGCCCGGAACCATTTGCGCATCTCCTTGTCCTGATAGCCGATGATGTCGGTTACGACGGTGTCGATTTCGATCGCATAAATATAGTTGTTGGATTCTTCCGTCGAGGAGAAGGCATCGTACATGGACGTCTTGTGGTAGGAAGATGATTTGGGAAGGGCGATGAGCGTGCTGCCGCCGTCGCGCATGGTCCTGAGCACTTCTTCCAGTGCGTCGGGGACATATCCCTGGGTCATCCGCCAGGTGTTTCCTGCATAATTGTAAGAGGCGTCATAGCTGCCCAGTTGCATGGCGATTTCCTCGACATCGGTATCCATGATGGTCCCGTCGAGCGCCCGTTTCGTGTAGAAGGCCCGGACGTAGGCGCTGTCGCCGATGGAGGCTCCGTCCCCCTTTTCCATCTCCAGGACATACGCGCCATAGGTGCCGAAGGGCTTCGCGGAAGGATAATTGACACGTATCCAGGAAGTCATCATGCGGTCGTAGGCGATGTCTTTGTCTTCGTCGGGCTCGACGGCGCAGGAAATGGCCAGGGAAGCGGCCAGCAGCAAGGAAACAAGCAGGGATTTGTTCAATTTCATACGTCAGTCATTCTTTTTGATCCTGGCAACGAGCAGGTCGAACATCAAGGCCGTGTTTTCGGGAACGAGTCCGACGGCCTGTTTACCGTAGCCCAGCTGGGAAGGGAACAGGATCAGGGATTCTTCGCCCAGGCGGGCGCCGAGCAGTCCGCGGTCCAGGCCGGTGATCAGGTCGCCCTTCCCGACGCGTACCATGCCGCTGTCAAGGGTGAACTGCTTATCGGGACCGTTCTTGGTAAAGGTATAGCCGACCAGGTAGAGATAGGCGGAATCCCCCGGTTCGATAGTGGCCGATGTGGCCTGGCTGTCTTCCAGCACTACGCGGACCACGCCTTCGTATCGAACGATTTTCTTGTCGGAATAGCGGCCGTTGACATAATCGTCGATGTACTGGTTCTGGTTGATGTTGGCTTCGCGCACTTCGCTTTCGCAGGAAAAGGCGAGAAGCGCGGCGGTCAGGCACAGACAGATACGGTACATCGTTTTCATCGGATCATTTCGGATAATCCGCAAAATTATACAAAAGATGTGCCTTATAAAAATTTTTCTTCTTTCGCCCAGGTGGCCAGCGCCTGTTCGAAGTAGGCGGGAACGTCTTCGAGCGGCATATAGAGCCGTCCGCCAGAAGCGTTGCGATGGCCGCCGCCGTTGAAATACCGGCTGGCGAAACGGTTGACATCGATCTCCCCCTTGGAGCGGAGCGACACGCGGACGTACTGGCTGTCGAAGTTTTCGGTGAAGAAGGCACTGACTTTCACGCTGCTGATGGCCAGGGGCATGTTGACAAATCCCTCGCTGTCGCCCGGCTTGAAGTGATAACGGTCTTTCTCCTTGTTGCTCAGGAGCATGTAGGCCGTCTTGAAAGCCGGCAGGACTTTCATCTTGTCTTTGAGCAGGTGGCCCATCAGGCGGGTCCTGGACACGCTGTAGCAACTGAGCACTTTCTCCTGCAGCCCGTCCTTGTCCACGCCCCGGGCAATGAGTTTCGAAGCCATCTCGAAGGTGCCCGGAAACACCGAATTGGAGAAATTGTTGGTGTCGGTCATCATGCCGACGTAAAGCGATTCGGCGCAGCGCGGTCCGATGCGCTGCACGTCGCCTGCGACGTCGGGCATGGCCATCAGGATCCAGAACAGCAGTTCGCAGGTGGAAGATACGGCCGTGGTGGAGATGGCCAGGTCGAATCGGTCCAGTTCGACCGGGATGTGATGGTCGATCAGGATTTTATGTCCCCGGGCAGCCAGGATGTCGTCTTCCAGGTACTCGGTGCGGGCGAGCCGGTTAAGGTCGAGGCAGATGATGGTGTCGGCGCCTGCCACGAGGCTACGGGCGGCGTCCAGGTCATTCTCGCAGACCAGCATGCGGTCCCGGGGATCGTCCGGCTCCAGGAAGTCCATGTTGTCGGGGTAGGGACTGGGCAGGATGATGCGGGGATGCTTTCCGCGGCCTTTCAGGTAATGATAAGCGGCGGAGACGCTGCCCAGCGCATCGCCGTCGGGATTGAAGTGTCCGACCAGCACGATCCTGTCTGCTTGTTGCAGCAGGGAATCCAGGGAAGAGATGTCGATCTGCATGGGAAACGCACAAGTTTTATCGCTGCAAATTTAAAAATATATTGTAGTCTTGAAATTAATTTTTTACTTTTGTAGGTCAAATAGAATTTGGCTAACTACGCAGACAATATTAAAATTAATCGATATGAGTACACTCAGTAAAATTTTGACCTATTTCATTCTTCCTCTCTGCATCGTCGCACTGGCATTCCTGCTCTACCGGAGCATCAGCGAGCCTGTGAAATTCAACAAGGAGCGTGACCAGCGCCTGAACGTCGGCATTGAGCGTCTGAAAGACATCCGTACCCTCCAGGTAACCTTCAAGGACACCTATGGTCATTATGCACCTGCGATGGATTCGCTGATTGACTTCTACAACAACGGCAAGATCACCATCATGCAGCAGATCGGTTCTGAAGACGACTCCGTGGCCGTGCTGCACACCGAGGCCGTGAAGAAAACCTTCCGCAACCTCAAGGGTGAACAGATGATGCAGAAGTTGTACGAACTTTACCAGAAAGGTGACAACAACCTGATCATCCGTATCCCGCAGCTGACCGCCGTGAAGGATACCCTCTTCCGCAACCGTCCGGATTTCCAGGTCAACGAACTTCGCTATATCCCGTTCTCCGAGGGTGACACCGTCATCATGAAATCCATCATCAAGCAGGTGTCCGGCGTGGACGTGCCGCTGTTCGAGGCGCAGATGCCGTACTGGTCGATTCTCAAGGGCATGGACCGTCAGCAGATCGTCAACCTCGTGGCCGAGCGTGAAGACACGGGCCGTTATCCGGGCCTGATGGTCGGTTCCATCGAGAACGCCAACAACAACGCCGGTAACTGGGAGTAGTGCTGAAGTATACCCTCATACCCGAAGGGTACTTCTCGCAGGAATCGGCCTGGAACCTGCTTTCGCAAGTGGCCGTTCTCGAGAAGTCCACACCGGTAAAAAGTTTGGAACTGCCTTGTTACAAGGCAGTTCTTGTTTATGCCGGTGACGATGCGCCTGCGCGCTGCATCGCCGACATGCTGGCGGCGACCGCTGCGCTCGACCGCTACAACAAGGTGGTGGTGCATCTGGGCGAAGATGCCGTCGACATTGTCGTGGCAGCCGGCGACCGGCTGCTGCTCTGCAATTCTTTCCCGGCCCGCGACGAAGTGACGGCGCAATACTTTCTGTTTGCCGCGCTCAGGCAGTTCCAGATCAATCCCGAGCTGACGCGTGTCCATTTCTTCGGCGAGGCGGGGGATGCCATCAAAAGCGACCTCTTCCGTCACTTCGCCAGCGTGGAGATGCTATGAGAATCATCGGCGGGAAGCTGCGCGGGAAGACCATCCTTCCGCCGGCCGGCTACAAGGCGCGGCCGACGACTGATTTTGCCAAGGAGGGTCTTTTCAATACGCTCGACAACGAGTTCTATTTCGACGATCTGGCTGTGCTCGACTTGTTCTGTGGTACGGGGAGCATCGCTTTCGAGTTTGCTTCCCGAGGAGCGGGTGAGGTGATCGGCGTCGAAATGAATCCTGTCAACGTAGCCTTCATCCGGAAGACGGCCACCGCATTGGGTGTTGACCGGACCGTGCGGGTCGTACACCAGAACGTCTTTGATTTCCTGGACATCTGTACCAGGCGTTTCGACATCGTCTTTGCCGATCCGCCCTATGCCATCGACGGGCTCGACACGATTCCGGAACGGGTGCTGGCGCGGGGCCTTGTCCATGCGGGCGGCTATCTCATTCTCGAGCATCCTGCTGAATACAACTTTGCCGCACATCCCTCCTTCGTAAAGGAGAAGAAGTACGGCAACGTGCATTTCAGTTATTTTTCGCCGTCGGCGGAAACGGAATCCTAATACCAGGGGTCTTCGTTGGCGGGCGTCCGGATGTCGCTCAGGCAGAGGATATCATTGAGGAACCATTGTCCGGTGCTGCCTTTCTTGCGCAGCTTGATGTGACGCGGGTTGTCGGCACCGCCAGAAGTCACCATCAACGAGCACCATTCGTGGCCGGAACCGTCGGTCGTGAAGGAATACTGGTTGCTGGTCACCGTAATCTTGTAGGGTTTGCTGGGGGTGTAGTTGTTCTGGGGCGTGGCACCGTGGAAATACGAATAGGGAATATACGATTTTCCCTGCAGCCGGTCGCGGAGGAACTGGGCATCGTAGCCCGATACGGATCCGGGACCCTTGAGATATTCGAGCATCTGGATGCAGTCACGGGTGCTCTCACCGTAGCGTGTCAGTGCTGCGACGGTCAGGGCGGCCACCGCATAGGGATCGGTCATTTCAGCTGCACCGGGCAGTTCCAGCAGGTCGTCCAGATTCTTGGGGAGTTTGTTGTAAGTGTAGGTATGGCTGGGATTGCCGCTCAGGTTGAGGCCGGTGTTCCCCATCACGCCGCAGCCATCCGTCAGCATCAGCATCAACGCCAACGACGGGAGGATAAGTAAGAGTTTTTTCATGGTTGCTTGCATTGATCGTCATCAAAGATACGAAAATTTTGGATTTATGGCAAAATTCCGTAACTTTGGTTTGAACCCATCATTTCTGGGAGCAAGCATCATCATGAACCTGAAAGAACCTTTTGTCATCACCGTCAGCCGCGAGATTGGTTCTGGCGGACGAACGATAGGCCGCATCCTGGCCGGGAAACTCAATGTCCCTTGTTGCGACAGATACCTCGTCGAGGCGCTGGAAAAAGAATTCGGCCTTACAATGGAAGAGATCGAGAAACGCAAGAGCCAGAAGAAAAGATGGTTGTCTGAATTCAGCAAGTTCCTTTCGCCTGTACCGTCCGCCGCGGTATTGGGCGTAGCAGAAGAAGAGGACGGCGTCCATGTCACTACCGACATGATCTTCCAGGCCGAAACGGAAATTCTCAAGGAACTGGCGAATGAAGGTTCCTGCGTCATTACCGGCCGTTCCGGCTTCTTCGTGTTCAAGGACCATCCCAATCACCTGAATGTCTTCATCACGGCTCCGTACCCCAATCGCATCAAACGGATCATGAAGAAGCAGGGGGTGGATGAAGAGACTGCCGCCGCTCTCATCAAGAAAATTGACAAGGCGCGCGAAAATTACATCCGGCGTTATGCAGATACCAGCCGGTATGATGTCCACAATTACGACCTTTCCATCAAGGTCGACGGTCAGTCGGAAGAGCAGATCGCCGATTTCATCCTCTCGTATATCGGGCAAAGCAACGACATGCAGCCATGAGACCTTATGGGGTTAGGTTTTGGTTGCTGGCCTTCGTCCTGCTGTCTTGTACGGCAGGATGTTGCCGACAGGACAAGCAGCCTGCGATCCAGCGTATTCAGGACCGCGGCACCTTGCTGGTGGGAACCACCGGCGATTATCGTCCCTTGTCTTTCCGGGAGGAAGACGGCAGCTACTGGGGATTCTGCATCGACATGGCCGGAGAGATTGCGAAAAGGCTTGGAGTGGACGTGTCTTTCGTCCCGACTTCCTGGCCCACGCTTGCGGACGATGTGCTGGCGGATCCGCAGGCCTTTGACCTGGCCATCGGAGGCATCACCATCACCGATGCCCGCTGCGAAACGATGTCGATGAGCGAGGGCTATCTGTCCAACGGCAAAACCTTTATCTGCCGTGCGTCAGATGCCGGTCGCTTCCGGACCCTCTCCGACCTGGACAAACCCGAAGTCCGCGTGCTGGTGAATCCCGGCGGGCTGAATGAACAGTTCGCCAGGGAGAATCTCCCGCATGCGGTCCTTCTCATTCATCCGCAGAACGCTGAGATCCCGGATATGGTGGCAGAAGGGGAGGCTGATGTGATGATTACGGAGATAACAGAGGCGCCCTGGTATATCGAAACGGACAAGCGTCTGGCTGCTCCGCTGCTCGACAAGCCCTTTTCGCACAGCGAGGTCGGCGTCTTGATGCGCCGCGGGCAGGACGATCTGATGAACCTGGTCAATGAGACGATTGCCGACATGAAGGCCGACGGCTCCCTCCGCCGGCTGCATGAGAAATACGGACTGGTGTATGCTTACGGCGGCGTCAAGTCAATGGAACTGTTCCGTACCAGCCAGAGTTGGGACGGGGCGGAGCTCCCGGACTATCCTACAGGCAGGCCGGAACTGGTAGCCGTCCGCTACGAATTCGGGCCGGGACAGAAACTGTCGCTTCATTCCCATCCGGTACTGAATTTCGGAATACTTGTACAGGGCGAACTGACCATCATCGACGAAGAAGGCAACGAAAAGACCGTGCATGCAGGGGAGGCGATCGTGGAGATGGTCGGGACCATCCATCACGGTGAAAACCGGGGGAAGGAAACAGGCGTTCTCTATATGTTCTATGCCTCGCAGAAAGGCATGTCTTTGTCCGTTCCCGCCACTGAACAGTAATAAATCTATGGACATTCAAGTGGATCGCATCTCTTTTTCAAGTATTTCCGGAATCAGTGTGGGCAATGCCCAGAATGAGGAAGCCGGCACCGGCGTGACGGTGTTCCGACTGACGACGCCCGGGAGGGCGGCCGTTGAAGTATTCGGCGGCGGCCCCGCTTCACGGGAGACGGAGACCATCGCCCCGGAACGAAATCATCCGCTGAACGCGCTGGTTTTCTCCGGCGGCTCCGCCTATGGGCTTGCCGCTGCAGACGGCGTTATGCGCTGCCTGGAGGCTCACGGCGTAGGCTACGACACTGGCATCGCTCTGGTCCCTATCGTCTGCCAGAGTTGTATCTACGATTTGGGATTTGGCAGCGCCACGGTCCGCCCCGACGCCGCGATGGGCCTGGCGGCCTGCGAAGCCAGTTTCCAGAAAAATGATCCGCGTAGCGGTAATGTAGGCGCCGGAACGGGCGCCACGGTCGGGAAGGCCGCCGGCATGCAGCAGTCCCAGAAGGCCGGCATCGGCTATGCGGCCCTGCAGATGGGAAATTTGCAGATGGGCGTCGCCGTCGTCCTGAACAGTCTGGGCGATATCTTCGAGAACGGCCGGAAGATAGCCGGCATGCTTGCACCTGACGGCAAAGGCTTTGCCGATTCCTACGAAGCGCTGCTGCAGGTCACAGGCGGCAATCTCTTCACCAGCACTACCAACACGACGCTCGCTGCTGTCTTTACGAACGGAGACTTCACGCCCGCCGAACTGAAACACCTGGCCCGGATGGCCGCCGCCGGCATGGCCCGCGCCATCCAGCCCGCCTTCTCCACCGCTGACGGCGACACCATATACGCCATCTCCGTCGGCCCCGAGGCTGACCGCGTCAGCGCCAGTCTCGACGCCGCCGGCGCCCTGGCCGCCATCCTTCTGGAAGAAGCCATCGCCGACGCCGTCCATTCCGCGCATGGAGGTTCGCAAACGCAGGATCCCTTCATCATTGAGGCTCCTTCCAAGGAAGAAGTCGTAGAGAAGGGTAAAGCTGCTTTCGATGAAATCAAGGCTAAGGCGCTGAGAGGCGAGCTTCCTGACCTCACCTTGGAAGAAATCAATGAAGAGATCCGTAAGACGAGGGAGGGTAATAAAGGAACTATGCCCTAATCGATTTTGGTTGCCATTGTCTAGTGCGAAAATATGCATTGCCGTTGATGATATTTAGCAAATATCGTCAAAGACGTTGCAAAAATTCTTTGATTGATTTACTTGTTGGATTGCTTGTGAATTCGCTTTTTCGTTGCGGATATTCCTGGAAAATCCGCAATCACGTTGCGGAAATTTCGAATTATTCTGGAACGAAATCATCCGCAGAATTTGAAAAATTCACCCAGAAAGCGAGGGATTCACCCAGAAAATTCACCCAGAAACAGAAAAAACTACCCAGAAAAAGATTGGGAAGACAGCTCAGGCCATCATCGATGCGATAGTAAGCGACGGCAAAACAACCAGAAAAGAACTAGCCAAGATCACCGGGCGATCCGAGAATACTATCAAGTACCACTTGAATATGTTGCAGGAGATGGGAATCATTGTTCATATTGGCTCCGATCGCAACGGCCACTGGAAAGTCTTGTTCAAGAAGTAAGACCGGTTGCCTGCGAGGAAATCTTATAACCTCATAAGAAACGACTGCTGCAGGTACTGGGATCGGTAGCCGGTCTCGGTATCGAGCAACACGAAGCGGGCGTGTACCTGGTACTCTGGCTGGGAGGCAACGTTTGGTATGGTAACCGTGGCGGTGCTTGCAGCATAGAAGGGCGAGGCCAGGTGGTTGCGCATCAGGCCGGGGTTGCGACCTTTGCCCGGCTCCGTGAGCTGGATCTTGGCCAACAAGCGGTAGCGCTCCGGATGAAACACCGGGGCGATGGGCACCTGCAGCTGGATGCGGAGTTCACCTCCAACATTCATCGCACCTACCAAATCAACGGCAAACGGCGGGAACGAATCGAAGGCCCTGGGAGTCGGCACATGCTCGTTGCCCAGGGTGGCAAACCCGTGGTAGGCACTGACGAAAAGATTGTAGCCGGAGATGCGCGTTGTGTGATCGAATGGTGGCCTGTGCGGCTCCACCCCCAGCGAATAGGATTCCCAAAGTTCCTGCTGCTCCGCCGGCAATGATTTCCAGGCTGCAATCGCCCGACGATGCATAGCTCAATTATAATCATCGATGCAGTCTCCGCCAGTCCACTTTCGTCCCATGGCCAACGTGAAATACTTCTGGCCACCAACGTCAGATTGAAAAGAACGGATATTTTCATGCACGAAGAAACTATCTTCCAGTGAGATTTTGCTTAACGCAAGAGGATTGACGCTTTCAATGAGCCGGGCAAGCACATATATGACACCTTCGGCCTCATTGAAACCTGCTTCTTCCACAATACTTCCGGTGTCGTACTTGTTTGTCGAGAACCGAGCTCCTTTGACGAGCTTCTGTAAATAAACATCAAGCGTTCGTGCCTCTCCTTCCTGGGGACAGAGAGGAAAAGCTGTCGGAGTTTTCCAGTTCAGTTGTTTAGCTCCAGGGGTAAGGGATTCTTTAAGCGCGTGTTCGGCTTCCCAGATTTGACGATTCATAGCTTCAATCTCGGCTTTCTGCTGGGACCATGGCTTATATTCACGTATTTCGGGAATTAGCTGACCACCATTCCATTCCCGGACCTCCTGCATTTCCTCTTCAGAAAAGATCCAGTCGCCGATTCCTACTCCTGTACTTTGAGGCCGTGAGTCTCTCGCCGACCATTCTTCTATATGCTTCTTGCAGGCAGCTGCTTCTTCTTTGGTCACTGTTTTCATCCAGCTGATATCGGGCGAAAGCGCCTTGGCCCGTAGAATAGATGGATTATCGATGAACGCTTCAATGCTTCCACAGAGGAATATGATCTTTCTACGTGTGGCATCATTATTCAGTGCGTTTTCTATTCGAGTGAGCCAACGTAAATTCTCTGGACGATTATTGCAGCGGTTTGTATCGATATGATCTACAACCATGTTCGGCTGGGGCGCCGGTCCGTTGAAGGCAGTGCATACAATCTGATGGACACGGACATCACCCGTAAAAACCATGTATCCATGTTCGTTCTTCTTGCCGAAAGTCCAAACGTTGTCAAGAGGCGATAATCGTCCTCCTTTTTTCGGTAAACGTTTGACTGCGCCATTGTCACGTACCAGATATATTCGATCTTTGTATTCGCACTGTATCTCTCGATCGAATACTTCAAGCATGCTCACTGAGTCCATTCGATGTATCTCCGTATGACTAAATGTATGAGGGAATAATGTGATGGTGCTTTTATTAACGACGTTTCACATTGTTTATGTACTGGTTTTCATGAAAATCATGCTCTGCGATATTGGCCTCAGAATAAAGCTTATGGCAGCTATATGGGGTTATCTTGAAGTATGCCCGGTCTCCCTTTCTTTTAGCGTCAAAACCAGCAAGGTACATTGCATAAATGACTTCTCCTTCTTGGACATCTTCAAGATCCCAGAATGGTTGGTATTTACATAGCTTGTTGATATAGTGCTTGATTCTACTGGAGTTTTCCTGCATGTAGTAAGTCTTTGATTTCTTGAATTTGTATTCAACAAGGTTTGTCAAAATGCCCATCCGACTTTTGTCAAATGTGCCTTCCAAGAAATCAGGGTCATCCTCATATCCGACATTGGATAGCCCTTTCAAAATATCATCTCTGTCGTATGTCATCTCGGTATCCGAAATAGCTAAATCATCTTTAAGAATTCAGTTTCTGACATAATCTCAATATCGCCTCCAGCATCTTTCAGGGCAATTGCTTTTTCTTGTTTGCTGCTCATGCCATCTTCTCCCACTCTTCGGTAGTCCTGCTGGCCGACAACCAGGATATCAGTGGTTTTAGTCACACTATTAACGGGTGTGCCGCCGATGTCGGCTATGATCTGCATCAATTTATCACGAGTGCCATAGAGGCATTTGCCTGTGAAACATACTGATTTTCCATAGAAATAACTTCCTTCGTCGAGTTTTGCCGGATCCCCGACGTACTCTTTTGAAGTTTTTGCGGAAGCCCACTTTCTGGTTGAAAGCTGAGGCCGAAAGTAGTTGTCTCCAAATTCGCCACAGCGGAACTCATACTTTTTCTGAAACTCATCCAATGATTCGACTCCACTCCTTCTAAGGGCCTCCAAAAACACCTTGGCACAACCTTCAGAATCGCTGCCTGCTCGATGATGTTGGTCAAAGGATATTCCCAAGTGGTCGCAGATGAGTGGCAAAGAATAACTGTATGCATCGGGGACCGTGTATTTTGCGGCACGATATGAGCAGAAAAAAGTAAAGTGAGGATAGGGTATACTGTCGTAGTCGAAAGCATCACGCAAAGCATACATATCAAAGCCCGTATAGTGGGCAACGACAATCTTCTTATCTAGCAACGGTTCCACCTCTTTCCAAACATTTGCAAAGCAAGGAGAATGCTGGGTCATGTCGGGCGAAATGCCGTGAATCTCGATGTTGAAAGGGTCGTATTCGTTTCCTTCTGGTTGAACCAACCACGATTTGGTATCTATGATTTCCCCATTTTCGACAAAGGTTAAGCCAATTTCACAAATTGACCTACGCTCCCAGGTGGCAGTTTCTAAGTCGAGCGCGATGAAGTTCAAGGCGGTTGTGTTCATAGAGCAATATCATTATGGGTTTATGTGATAAAGATACGGAAAATCCCGAAAAGGAAGGCTCACGTGATAAAAAAGATGGAGTTCGCTATAATACGTATTTCCTTCAGGATTCTGGGTCAAGCCCGGAATGACGAAGGGTTAGGCTCGTGTACGGCAACTACTCCCTCTGCCTCTCCTTCAATTCATCTTCGTACTCTTTGTACGCTTCTTTGAGATCGTCGAACACCTGCAGCCGGATTGGTTGATTGTGGTGCTTCAGCCCGTCGTTGAGATTGCTGCTGCGCCCGGGTGAGATCGACATCGAGAATCTGGGCAAAGGCGGCAAAGACATCCTGTTGATCGACGGGACCGCCAGCGTCGTCGATAAAGTACCCTGCTTCGTGCAAAGCCACCAGCACCCGCAGGAACTAGAGAACGAAGCGAAAAATACAATTATTCCCTTCAGATTTTGAAGCGAATAAGTTCGCATTCGCTTCATCACAGATTTTGTGCTTCTGCTGTCATTTTGCGGATTTTACGAATCAATTGGTCTCTGAAGTAGAAAAAAGGTATCCAGAGTAATCCCAGTCCTAGGGCGATCTGACAGGGGTGTTTATGGACAACGGGGTATTAAAGGTGGCGTTGTCCACAGTGATCTTTGAAATAGGCTCCCTGACGGCATTCAATATGGACAACGATTTTCGTTTTAATGTAACCGCCCCACTTTTTCCGCTGATCCGCAATAACCACCGGAATGTCGCGCCAAAGGCGCGAGGGGTCTGGGGATGTGCCCCAGTAGACAGAGGAGGCCGATTTATCGGCCTCCTCTCCACAAGAAAAGCTGGCATTTGCCAGCTTTTCTTGTGGAGATGGGCGGAGTCGAACCGCCGTCCGAATAAAGCGCCAGATGGCTTTCTACGTGTGTATCCCGCCTTTGATTGTCGGGGACCGGCTGCCAGAGGGCGGGCCATCGGTCCCTTAGCTTCTGAAACTTGGGGCGCTGTAGAAGCGTCGACGCCTGCATCCTTCCTGGATGATACCCCATATACCGGCAGGGGAAGGCTAGAATCACCGGCGGGATACTCGTCGCTACGGACCTGGTCCGCGCGATTAAGCTAATCCGCTTGGCAGATTAGGCAGCGAGTGCATAGTTGTTGTTGCCAGTTATGGCTTGCAGTCTGAGATTAACGAGCGGGGCTACGACGCTCGACACGCTTACCGTCCGACATCATTTACCGTCAAAACCAGTACATCCCCAGTGTTGGCGCAACCTGTCAGGGCGTGCTTTTCGATGCAAAGATGCAAAAAAAATGGATGAAATGTTGCGTCCTTCTTTAAAAAATTACCAGATATAAGTACGGCGATCTTTCGGGAGGTACAGATAGTTGTTCCGGTCCACGTCGTACAGTTCGTACCAGAGGTCCGTGTTCATAACCACCCCGTTCACGCGCAGGCGGGCGTGGGAGTGTACGTCGGATTCCTCGAGAATCCAGAATTTTTCGCTGCTGTATTGGATGCACCAGACGTTCGCGAAACTCTCGTAGAACTTCCGGAGCTGGTCATCGTACACTTTGCCGAAGTAGCCATCCGCTTTCAGGTGGGCCTTGTAGGCATCCAGGGCGGTTAGGAAACCGCCCAAGTCGGCAATATTCTCAAACAAAGTGCGACGACCGTCCCCATATACACCGGAATAACGATCAGGGTCCATTTCCATATGGTCGTAACATTGGACGAGGTTTTCCTGGCGTTCCTCGAAAGCCATCTTATCGGCCACAGTCCACCAATTTCGCAGGCGGCCGTCCTTGTCGAATTGGCTTCCCATTGAGTCAAAGCCGTGGGTGAGTTCGTGGCCGATGATGGAGAAGAAGGCATAATCGTAAGCCTGGCTCACGTTTTCCGGCAAACAGGGCGGAAGCAGCAGACCCGGATAAATATAGACGTTGTTTTCATACGGATCGTACATGGCGTTCACGAACGTGAGGTCCGTCGGCTGATAGTTGCCGTTACTGTCCAGTTCGTTCATCGTGAGCTGGCGGGTAAAACGATCGGACGTGCCGATCAGCTCTGCCAGCAGGCGGGCAAACCCGTATCTGTTGCGATGGACGGCTTCCACCAGCGTCTGGCATGAGGCCAGCTGGCTGACGCAGTCCGGGTGCCACTGGTCCGGATAGATCACGCTGAGCATACAGTTGTCCAGTTTTTCGATGGCGTTCTTCCGGGTCGTTTCGCTCATCCAGGCGACGTGCTGGATTCGGTTCCGAAGGGAGGACTGGAATTCCCGTGTAATTCCCAAAAACTTGTCCTTGAAGGCGGCGGAAAGATATTTTTGTGCGAAGTGGTAGGAAAGGGTGTAATTCAAGGATAGACGTGCTTCCGCGCGCAGATCTTCTTCTGTCTTTCGGGCTTTCTCCATCTGTTCTTCGCTCACATATTCTTCATATTTATCCCATGCTCCCGCGATTAGCAGCCAGAGCCCTTCCAGCGGCAGCGCTTCAAATTCTGCCCAGTACTTGTCCATACTCTCACTGGTCACGAACCGTGACGGATCGAGGCCCATACCCCGGATAATCTGGACGGGGGCTGAATCATCCGCCTTGGTGAGAATCAGGGGGACCATTTCTTCCGGTGTTGAATCTGTTGAAACGGAAGGAAGCCTGAGCGGCGGGTAGAGTTGTCCCGCCCATTTTCCTTCCGCCCAGGAAATGGAGAAAGTAACGCCGGGGGCGGCGCCGTCCATCACCAGCCGGCCGATGGTCGCGTAGGCTTCTTCCCGGGTCGTCGGTTTCGGATAGCAAGCCTTCTGCGCATCGATGTAGGCCTGTGATTCTTCAGGCTGTTGGTGCAAGGCGTCCATCAGGGCGAAGAAACGGCTGATATCCGGATTACTTCGCTTGAGTTCTTCCATGCGCTGGTCCATAGCTACGCGCGCTTTATAGACTCCACCTACAGCGCCGGTGGCAGGGTACGGCGTTGCCTTGAGCCACGAGCCGTTGCAGTAGTCGAAAAAGCTGTCGCCAGGCTTCACCGAAGTGTCTTTGTTGGTCTCGACTTCAGGCGGCAATGGCAGCGGGTCAACCGTAGAATCGGGGAAATCCGTAATGCAGGCAGTCAAAAGCAGCGCAGAAAGGTAGTATGCGAAGGTTCTGGTTTTCATAGTCGTATGTTGTATCATACAAAAATAACCATTATTTTTGTAAAATAACTATGAAACGTCGCACCTTCCTCAAGAGCGCAGCGGCGGCAGGAGCCGCCAGCTTGCTGACATCCGGTCTTCTGGGCCTGACATCCGCTTGTACGCCGAAAAAAGCCCCTGCGCAAGGCTGGAACTTCGATGAAATCATCGACAGGACGGGGACCTGGAGTATCAAGCAAAGGCGTGCCACAGACGGAAAACTGGCAATGTGGATCGCTGACATGGATTTCAAGACTGATCCGGTGGTCAGCCAGGCCCTGCGGGAGCGGCTGGACAGGGATGTATTCGGCTATACCTATGGACCGGATGAATTCTTCGATGCCATTGTGGGCTGGGAACAAAAGATGCATGGTTTCGATGTGCCGCGAGAGTGGGTGGAGTACGCCCCCGGCGTGATCACCTCGCTCTGCCAGGCATACCTGACTTTTACGGAGCCCGGCGACAAGATCATCGTCCAACCACCCGTCTATGACCCTTTCAAGAGTTACGCCCAGCGGCTGGGCCGCCAGGTTGTCGACAACCCGCTGATCTTCAAAGACGGCCGCTATGAAATGGACTTCGATGGGCTGGACCGGCTCTATGACAAGAGGGTGAAGGCACTGGTGCTCTGCAATCCCCACAATCCGGTCGGTATCATCTGGCCCCGCGAAACGCTTGCCCGGCTTGCAGACTGGTGCGCCGCGCACGACGTGATCGTCTTTTCCGACGGGATCCATGCCGACCTGGCCCTGTATGGGAAGCGCCACACCCCGTTCTGCAGCGTCAACGAGGCAGCAGCCCGCATCGGCATCGAATTCTGCTCACCGACCAAGGCTTTCAACCTGGCCGGAATTACCGGCACGGCCTATGCCGTCATCCCGGACCCGGAGAAACGGCAACGTTTCCATGATACCTTGAGCAATGCCAAACTCCGCGAAGCGTCGATTCCTACGCTCGTGGCCACCATCGCCGCCTACACCCACGAACCCGACTGGCTTGAAGCGCTCAAACGCTATATCGAAGGCAACATCGCGTATCTGGAAGATTGCTTCCAGTCCGATCCGGCAGCCCGTATCATCCGTGTCATCCGGCCGGAAGCATCTTTCCTGGTCTGGCTTGACTGCCGGGCACTGGGCCTCCCGCAAGAAAAGCTGATGCATCTCTTCAACGAAGAAGCCGGCGTGGTGGTCAACAACGGCGCCTCCTACGGACCGGGTGGGGAAGGTTTCATCCGCCTCAATGTTGGATGCCCGTGCACGATCGTTGCGGAAGCCTTCATGCGGATCGAGCGCGCCATCTCCCATCACGATGGCCGGGTACTCCGGGTTACAGGCAGCAATTAATTGCGGGATGTTGCATATTAATTCGTATCTTTACTTAATTCATTTGAAACAGAGTTATGTTGGATAAAGAAACCCGTGCGCGGATCATCGCGCTGATACACAAGGAAGTCGTCCCTGCCATCGGTTGCACCGAGCCCATGGCGGTGGCATTGTGTACGGCAAAAGCCACCGAACAGCTGGGCTGCCGGCCCGAGAAGATCAAGGCGCTGCTAAGCGCCAATATCCTGAAAAATGCCATGGGTGTGGGTATTCCCGGTACCGGCATGACCGGTCTGCCCATCGCCATTGCGCTGGGCGCCCTCATCGGCAAAAGTAGCTTCCAACTCGAAGTGCTGCGCGACCTGACGCCTGAGTCGCTGGAAGAAGGCAAGCGTTTCATCGCGGAGGACCGCATTGACATCCAACTGAAAAAAGGCATCACTGAAAAGCTCTATATCGAAATCATTGCCACGGCGGGGGAGAAGCAGGCCACGGCCGTCATTGCCAAGGGCCACACGAACTTCATTTTTGTGCAGGACGGTCGCCTCGACGATGCCACGCTGCGGCGGCTCCTGCCTGCTGATGCGGCCCAGGCCCCGGCCAGCGACGACATCGCGCTGGACCTCAAGCTCGTCTACGATTTCGCCACGACAGCTCCGCTCGATGAGATTCGCTTTATCCTCGAGACCCGCGACTACAACATGAAAGCTGCCCGCGAAGCCATCAAGGGCAACTACGGGCACAATCTGGGCAAGACCATCGACCGCCCGCTCTCGAAGGGCATCCTGGGCAACAGCATCTATTCGCACATGATCTCCCGCACCGCGGCCGCCTGCGACGCCCGCATGGGCGGCGCCATGATCCCCGTGATGAGCAATTCGGGCAGCGGCAACCAGGGCATCTGCGCCACCAACCCGGTATGCGTATTTGCCGAAGAGAATGAAAATACAGAGGAAGAACTGATCCGGGCCCTGACACTGAGCCACCTGACGGCGATCTATATCAAGCAGTCGCTGGGCCGGCTCTCGGCGCTCTGCGGCTGTGTGGTTGCCAGCACGGGCAGCAGCGTGGGCGTGACCTACTTGATGGGCGGCGACTATTCGCATTGCTGCGCGGCGGTGAAAAACATGGTGGCCAACCTCACGGGCATGATCTGCGACGGCGCGAAGCCTTCCTGCTCGCTGAAACTGACTTCGGGCGTCTCGACCGCCATCCTCTCGGCGCTGCTGGCCATGGAAGGCAAGTGCGTCACTTCGCAGGAGGGTATCGTGGACGACGACATCGATCGCTCCATACACAACCTGACGGCCATCGGCGCCGATGCCATGTGCATCACCGATGAACTGGTACTGAATATCATGACTTCGAAAGGCTGCTGAATCCAGTGCATATGAAACGTTCTGTCATCCTGTTGCTGTTTGCCGTATCGCTCCTTCCGTACGGCTGCGGGCAGGCGCATCTGGACCGCCAGACGCGGCAACTGCTGGGTGAGCTGGATGGCTACGTGGCGGCTCGTGAGGTGTATGTGGCCCGCAAGCTCGACCAGATGGACGCTTTGCGGAAACTGGCCGATGCAACGCTCGATCCGCAGTTGCGCTTCGAGACGGAACTGAACATTGCATCGGAATATTTTTCGTTCCAGTTTGATTCTACGCAGCATTATCTCAAGCATTGCCAGGAACTGGCCATGTGGTCGTTGCAGGATAGGGAGCGCTTCATGCTGGCATCTGTCCGTCTGGGTCATCTCTATGCAAAGGCCGGCAGCCATATGGAGGCTTACCGGCTTCTCTATGAACAGATTGATACGACAGGGCTTTCTGAAACACTGAAGACCGAATATCTGCTGACCTTGTATGATTTCAGCCTTGATCTGGCGGGCAATTCCGGCTTGGTCGACCAGTTGAACATTGCGAATGCTGCTTCTTTCCGGCCGGCGCTCTATGAAAGGATTCCCCGGGACAGTGAATCCTGGCGAAGCATCCTTCGGGATGATTTGTCCGAACAGGGACGCTTTGCCGAGGCCGACAGCGTGGCCCGGCTGCTGCTTGCCGGGACGAATCCGGAAGAACACAAGTATGCCATCTATGCGTTCTATCTGTCCGAGATTGCCGGACGCAGCGGCCGCACGGCTGAGCAGATGGCCTGGCTGGTGCGTTCGGCCGAGTGCGATATGATCAACGCCGTGAAAGACTACGCATCGCTGACGATGATTGCTCAGAACATCCTGCCGTCCGATGTCGACCGTTCTTTCCATTATCTCCGCATTGCGCAGGAAGATGCCTTGTTCTACAATGCCAAGCTTCGACCCTGGCAGATCTCCCGCTTCCTGATCCAGGTGCAGGATGCCTATGCCCAACGGCAATTACGGCTGAAAAAATGGACGGATGCTACCTCCATCCTGATGGCGGTTCTGGTCCTGGCGCTTTCGATTGTCAGTTGGTTCTATGTATCGCGTTCCCGGAAACTGGCTGCCATGCAGAAAGAGTTGGAAGTGAGCAATGCCCGTCTGACGGCGGCCAATTCGGCCCTGAATGCACTCAATGCGCAAATTTCCGATGCTGACCGGGTGAAAGAACAGTTCATCATTTCGTTCCTGGAAAGCTTCTCCAACCAGATTCATTTGTTCCGGACTGAGGACAACCGGTTGCGCAACCTGGTGAAGCGGGGCAGGGCGGACCTGCTGCTCAAGGACCCTGCGCTCTCGAAGCGCTCTGAAAAGGCCCGCGAGGAATTCTATCGTACTTTCGATACGACTTTCCTGGCCATGTATCCTTCTTTTGTGGACCAATTCAATGCGCTCCTGCAGGAAGATGCGCGCGTGGATCCTCCGCGCGGCCAGTTGAACACCGAACTCCGGGTATTCGCCTTGATCCGGCTGGGCGTGGACGACTCGAAGCGCATCGCTTCCATGCTTGACTATTCCCTGAGTACCATCTATAATTACAAGGTCGCCGTCAAAAACAAGGCGCTAGGAGACAGGGATTCCTTCGAAGAGCAGGTCAGACACATCGGAAAGTAGCGGTTTTGCCTTCCTTGATCGCTACTTTTTACACTGTACTTCTAAAAACGAATCGGCTGATAATCAACCGATTCGTTTTCTTAATCCGCTACTGTTTCATTCTATCGGGCATCGGGGCTTACATTTCTGTTTAATTTTGTAATGGCGAAAAGCCAAAAAGACGAAAAAACAGATTATTACTTTACAATTTTAATCAAAACGCCCATTTTAAACCCATAAGCGTATGAAAAAATTTGCTGCAATGATCCTTGCATTAGGATTGAGCCTGGCTGCTTTCGCGCAGAACATCACCGTCTCCGGTGTCGTTCTCGACGCGTCGAATCAGCCGATTGTCGGCGCTTTCGTGGTCGAAAAGGGAACCAGCAATGGCACGTCCACCGGCCTGGATGGTGATTTCACTCTCCGGACTAAATCTGGCGCCGTTCTGGAGATTTCCTGCATCGGCTATGTGACACGTACGATTACGGTCTCGCAGGACCAGCGACTGGAAATCATCCTCGAAGATGATACCCAGATGCTGGATGAGACGATCGTGGTCGGTTACGGTGTCCAGAAGAAAAGCGTCGTTACCGCTTCGATTTCCAAAGTGGACGGTGACGCATTAAATAAGGTGCGCGCCTCTACCGTCAACGACGCCATCAAAGGCAAAGTCTCCGGTGTGCAGATCACCCAGGCTTCCGGCCAGCCCGGTTCCGGATCGCAGATCAAGATCCGTGGTATCGGTTCCGTCAACAACTCCGACCCGCTTTACATCGTGGACGGCATGCCTGTCGACGGAGGCATCGATTACCTGAACCCCAATGACATCCAGTCGGTCGAGATCCTGAAGGATGCGGCATCCGCTGCTATCTACGGTGCCCGTGCCGCCAACGGTGTGGTCCTGGTGACCACCCGCAATGGCGAGAAAGGCAAAGCATCCCTCACCTACAACGGCAGCTACGGCTGGCAGAATCCCTGGCGCAAGAAAGAAGTCCTCAATGCCACGGAATATATGGTGATCATGAACGAGGCCCGCATCAACGACGGCGGCGCCCCGCTCTATTCCGCAGCGGAAATCGCAGCGGCCGGCAAGGGTACCGACTGGCAGGACGAGACCTTCAATTACAACGCGCCCATCATGCAGCATCAGCTCTCGCTGAGCGGCGGTACCGACAAGGTCACGTACTTCCTTTCCATGGGTTATTTCAAACAGGACGGTATCGTTGGCGGCAACTATGGCAAGTCCAACTATGACCGCCTCTCCATCCGTTCCAACAACGTCTACGTTCCTTTCGAGTCGAAGGAGCGCAATTTCCTCAACAAGCTGACGCTGACGGCCAACATCGCGTATTCCAACATCAATTCGACGGGTATCACGACCAACTCCGAGTTCGGCTCCGTGCTTGGATCTGCCGTCGGTTTCAATCCCTCGATTCCGGTATTCGCCTCCGAGGCAGAAGCGGCCCGCATCCTGGCCGAGCATCCGACGGCCATTGTCGCCGCCGACGGCCGCGTGTACTCGCTTCCTCCGACGGGTTACCAGGAGCTCACCAACCCGGTGGCCAACCTCGACACCCCGTCGAATACCTATTACAAGACCCATAAGATCGTGGCCAACTTCGCCGCGGAACTCGACATCCTTCCCGGTCTCAAGTTCAAGAGCAATTTCGGCACCGACTTGGCCTTCTGGCGCAACCGCGGCTATGGTTTCGAGCAGTACAAGAGTTCGATGAACCAGACGCTGACCAGCTGGGTGAACATGGGTATGAACGAAGGACTCCGCTGGCAGGTGGAGAATTACTTCTCTTACAACCGGCAGTTCGGCAAACACTCCATCGCTGCCGTGCTCGGCCAGTCCGCGATGAGCTACTCCTACATCTATGTGTCGGGCACCGATTACAACCTCAAGGAGACCAATCCGGCCATGGCCTATATCGATTCGGCCATCGGCAGCACGGATGACGAACGCACGAGCGGCGGTACCGGCGGTTACGACCACCAGCGCCTGGCTTCGTACTTCTTCCGCTTCGACTACAATTTCGACGAGCGCTACATGCTTGAGTTCACGATCCGCCGCGATGGTTCCTCTCGTTTCGGCCCGGGCCACAAGTGGGCGACTTTCCCCGCTGTCTCCGCCGGCTGGAACATGACCAACGAACCCTGGTTCCGCGACGGCCGCCCCGATTGGATCAACCAGCTCAAGATCCGCGCCAGCTGGGGCCGCAACGGTAACGAGAACATCGGTAACTTCCGCTATGCTTCCCTGATGGACACCGGCCAGGAGTATTACTTCGGCATTGGCGCTGCACCCTATGGAAACATGTATTCGGGTGCTTCTCCGGCCGCTCTGGCCAACCCGACCATCCGCTGGGAGGAATCCGAGCAGGTTGACGTCGGTTTCGACGCCCGTCTGTTCAGCGACCGCCTGAGCTTCGGCTATGACTTCTACAACAAACGGACAAAAGGCATGCTCATGGACAAGCCGATTCCGGCTTATGTAGGCCAGGGCGCACCGATGTCCAACCTCGGTGACATGCGCAACTGGGGACACGAATTTGAGATCAGCTGGCAGCACCAGGTAGGGTCTTTCCACTACTCGATCAGCGCCAATGCGTCCCTGCTCCGCAACCGTCTGATCAACCTCGGCAACGAATCGGGAGAGGCCGTGTACCAGAGCAACGGCGCTTCCGGAATCGGTGACTATGTGAAAGGTTCCAACGGCATGGTCTGGCCGTATTTCTACGGTATGAAGACCAACGGCATCTTCCAGAACTGGGCGGAGGTCGAAAGCTACAGGGACCGCGACGGCAATCTGATGCAACCCAGCGCTCAGCCGGGTGACGTCCGTTTCGTCGATGTCAACGGCGACGGTTACGTGAACGACAACGACCGTACGATGATCGGCAAGGGCATGCCCGACTGGACCGCCGGCCTGACGATGTCCGCCGACTGGAAAGGAATTGACTTGACCTTGTTCTTCCAGGGCTCTTTCGGCAACGACGTGTTCGACTACTGCATGCGTGGTGACATTCCGGCGCAGAACCGTCCGGGCTGGGTGCTCGACCGCTGGATCGGCGAAGGCACTTCCAACAGAATTCCGCGTATGACCAACGCGAACCCGAACCAGAACTGGCGCTCTTCCGACCTCTGGGTCAAAGACGGCTCCTTTGTCCGCCTGAAGACCGCCCAGCTGGGCTACACCTTCCCCGCCAAATGGATGAAGGTTGTCTTCATCAAGAACTTCCGCGTGTATGTGGCCGGTGAAAACCTCCTGACCTTCACGAAGTACGAAGGTTTCGACCCGGAGATGGCATCCGACGGCTATACGACCATCGGCGTGGACCGCGGCATCTATCCGCAGTCCCGCACCATCACCCTTGGCGCTTCCATCACCTTCTAATCAATTTTTCAGACGATTATGAAACTCTATAAATATATTGCGGTTGTCGCTTTTGCCGGACTGGTGCTGACCAGCTGCGGCGAGGAATTCCTCACGTCCCACACGACCCATCAGGGTGCGGCCGGTGCGGAAGCTACCGAAAATGCGATTCTGTCCTACCTGACGGCGACCTACCAGCCGCTGCTGATGGACTCTTACGCAAACTACAACTACAACCATATCCTGCTGCTTTCCGACCTTCGCTCCGATGATATCTACAAAGGTGGCGGCGATGCCGGCGACCAGTCCTGGATGTACCATATGTCCCTCTTCCAGATTCCTGCATCGGAGAGCCCGACCGGCATCTGGAGTCTGTACTACACGGCAATCGCCCGTGCCAACAACACGCTGATGGCCATCGACAATGCCGTCGGTTTCGACAGTGACGCCGCCAAGCGCAAGCTGGCCGGTTATAAGGCAGAGGCCCTGTTCCTGCGTGCCTACTATCTGCACCATCTGTGGAAACTCTACGGCAACATTCCTTTCTTCACCGAACCGCTCGAAGATCCGTTCATGTCTCCGCAGAAGACTGCCGACCAGATTTACAACGACATCATGGCGGACATTGCCGAAGCCGAGCGGGCTGCCGCCGAAGCGGGTGACGAGTTCCCGATGTATACCAACGGCACCATGAAGCAGGCCCGGGCCAACCTGGCCGCTCTCTATATGCTGAAGGCCCGTGTGGTGATGTACCAGAACGATCAGTCCAAATACGGTGAAGTGGCCTCCAACATGGCCGCCATCATCTCCAGCGGCCGCTACGGCCTCATCGCTTTCGACGCTCTCTGGACGGGTGCCGACGAGAACGACTTTACGCCGGAATCCATCTTCGAAAGCAACCAGATTTCCGACGGCAAGCGCGACTGGGGAAGCGCGTGGACCGGCTGCGGCACCAACCTGCCGGCCTATATCTCACCGAACGAACTCTCCGACCCTGTGTTCTGCGGCGGCTGGGGCTTCGGTCCGGTGCGTCAGGCTACCTGGGACATGTATGAACCGGGTGACGTGCGCCGTGAAGGGTCCATCAACAAATTCGCCGACGGTACCTATGGTCCGCGTTTCCAGAACACCGGCCTTTTCCAGAAGAAGTATGCCGCCCGTACGGCGCTCCGTTCGCCGATCGGCACCGTGGACCTCAACTATCCGAACAACCTGATCCTCTTCCGTTACGCGGAGACCCTGCTCAACTATGCCGAACTTGTCGGCCTGCAGGGCAACGCTCCGGCCGGAGGTGTGTCCGCCCAGGACTGCTTCGACCAGATCCGCGCCCGCGCCGGCCTGGGTTCCATCCCGTTGACCTGGGAAAACCTCAAATCGGAACGTCGCAAGGAGTTCGTGGGCGAGGGCATGCGTTTCTGGGACCTCATCCGCTGGGGTGATGCCGCAGAAGTGCTGACTGAGAACGACGTCACTTTCCAGAGTGTCCGTACCTTCAATCCTTCCAAGGACAAATATCTCCCGATTCCGCAGAGCGAAATGAGCCGTACCGCCGGTACGGGTGAGTTTGAACTCAAGCAGAATCCTGGCTATTAATGGTTAACTTCCAATGTCAATCAATATGAAAAACATATTCAAAGTCAGTCTGGTCCTGTCCGTCGCCGCGGCGCTCCTTTTCGGTTGCGCGCCGCTGGACAAGGATGACTACAAGCTCGGCGAGCCCGTCAGCGAGAGTGAACTCTCCTTTGTGTCTTCGCCGTCCGCCGTTACGCCGAACATCATTGTTCTGAGGAATACGTCCTCCACGAATGGCGTAGCTTTGTGGGATCTGGGCAACGGTTCAACCGCCAAGGGCGATGAGGTCACCGTAGCTTATCCCTTCAAGGGCGAATATACGGTAGCGATGTCGCTCTATACGTCTGGAGGCAGCGCCACAATCTCGAAGGTGATCAATATCGAAAACGATGATTACGGTTTGCTCGACACCCCGGGCTTCAATGCCCTGACCGGTGGCGCTGATGCCACTGAAGGAAAGACCTGGGTCTTCGCCCGCTATACCCGCGGCCACTTCGGCGTCGGTGACATCAATGCGGCGCCCGAGGAGAACGGGCCGGCCTGGTGGCAGTGCGATCCCAATGGAAAAGAAGGCTGCTCGCTCTATGAAAACGAGTACACTTTCATCCAGCGGGGTACGAAACTCATCTGGGAAAACCAGGGTTACATCTACACCAACGAGAACGGCATGAACCACCTGGGTATTCCCGGTACGCCCAATCCGCTTGTCGGAGACTTCGACGTGCCTTATACGCCTGCCGGCAACCTGACCTTCTCGCTTGATGAAGAAAACATGACGCTGACACTCGGCGGCAATGCCTTCCTGGGCTTCTATACCGGCGTGAGCGTATATCACATCATTCGCCTGACCGAGCATGAGCTCTATGTCTGGTGCGGCAGTGAAGCTGAGCCCGGCAACGCCTGGTATTTCATTTTCGTCCCGAAAGACGAGCTGAAGGAACCCGATCCGGAACCGGTCATCCCGCCGGATCCGAAACCCGAACCGGAAGAGGCCTGGTTCCGTCCGAACGCCGAGACCAACCTGCTCCGTACCACTTTCGACTACGAGCAATGGTTCAGCGGCGCTGACTGGGGCGGTGGCCTGGAGCCGGGCATTTCCATCAAGAACAACATTACCATCGTCGTGCCCGAGGGCATCGGTGGCGGTGAGTGGATGGGACAGTTCAAGATCCGCACGCACGTCCCTGCTGCGTCCCGCGAACGCTTCGACTTCAGCTGCAACATTGCTGCTTCGAATCAGGGCACTGCAACGGTCAAGATGACGGCGGATGACGATCCGTCAGACGATGAGTTCTTCTACAACGGCAATGTGGCCGTCGATGGCGTCACGCTCTTCGAATCGGCCGACCACATGCTCAACAAAGATACGGAGAGCATCCTGCTGGTCTTCGACTTCGGCCGTTTCCCGGCCGGTACGGTGATCACCCTGTCCGACCTTTGCCTCCAGAAGCACATTCCGATCAGTGACAAGCCTGAAGTAGTGAATCTGTGGCCTGCGGCCAATGTGACCACGACGCAGTGGTTCAGTGGTCCGGACTGGTCCGGTGGCCTGACCGCCGATTTTACGATGCTCGAAGGCAACGGCTTTGAACTGACTGTTCCCGACGGGGTCGGAGGCAGTGAATGGATGGGCCAGTTCGCCCTGCATACCGACATCCAGTTGCTGGCATCCCACGAGTATGAACTCGTCTGCACGGTGACGGCTACCAGTGCCTCGCAGTTCACGATGAAGCTGACGAACGATCCGGAAGATGACAGCAAGGTCTGCTTCTACGACAACGCCCTCAACATGAAGGAGGGTATGGTGACGATCCGCAAAGTCGCGGTCAAACCCGCGTCTGCAGATGCTGAAGCGGCCATGCTGATCTTCGACTTCGGCCGTACGCCGGCAGGTACGAAGATTACCGTAACCGACATCGTACTTCAGGAGTACATTCAGTAATGGACAGGATGCTGCACATACTGACACTTCTTTTTCTGCTGGTTTCCTGCAATCCGGTTCCGACCCCGGAACCGGAGCGGGAACCGGAGATCACTTTTTCGTCGAATGAGCTGGTGCTGAGTTCCGAGGGAGGCGAGTCTTCGCTCAAGGTGAGTGCCTCCGCAGGTTGGAGCATTGCTACGGACGGGCAAACCTGGTACGCGCTGGTTTCCGCACCGCAGGTCTATGCGGGAGAAAGTATCCTGAAAGTATCTGCGGAGCCCAATTATACAACGGCAGCCCGTACGGCGACCCTTCGCTTTACGAGCGGCAACAAGACCGTCAGTCTCAAGCTGTCGCAGGCATTTTTTGTACCGGAACTGACTTTTTCGCAAAGCACGGTGACGGGCGAAGGTGCGGGCGGCACGGTGACCGTGACGACGCGCGCCAATGCCGGCTGGATGCTTGACGAAACGGATCTGGACTATTGGTTTTCGATCAGTCCGAGGTCCGTCGGCCGGGGCGATGGCGAACTGAAAGTGACGTTCAGCAAGAGCTATTCGGCACAGCCGCGTTCGAAACAGGTCCGTTTCCGCAGCGGTGAGCATGAGAAGATCCTGACTGTCACGCAGAAAGAAGGTACGCCCGTTCCTTCCGGCGCTTATGTGCCTGAAGGCTACGAGCTGGTGTGGCAGGATGACTTCTCCGGAGTATCGTCAGCCCTGACCGACAAGTGGCGTTACGAAGACTGGGCGCCTGGCCGGGTGAATCACGAACTTCAGCGCTATCTGCCGGATGACCGGCGTACGTCCTATACGCAGGACGGCGCTTTGCACATCGTGGCCCGCAAAGACGGGAACCAGGTGATTTCCGCACGGATGAACAGCCGTGAATCCTGGCTCTACGGCTATTTTGAAGCCGCCATCTGGCTGCCGAAAGGCAAGGGTACCTGGCCTGCGTTCTGGATGATGCCGGACGATTTTTCAAAAGGCTGGCCGGCCTGTGGCGAGATTGACATTATGGAAGAGGTCGGCGTGGATGCGAACATCACCTCTTCTTCCATCCACTGCGAGTCGTACAACCACGTAAAGAACACTCAGAAGACGGCTTCCCGGACGATTCCGGGCGCCGAGAACGAGTATCACGTATATGCACTCGAGTGGACGAAAGACTATATCAAGACTTATGTGGACGGCGTGCTGCTGCTGGAATTCCGTAACGACAAGGCGGGTCGGGACAGCACTTGGCCGTTCAACAAGAAATTCTACGTCATCTTGAACCTCGCCTGGGGCGGTGACTGGGGCGGCTATGCCGGTGTGGACGAAAGCGCGCTCCCGTGCACGATGAAGGTTGATTATGTACGTGTTTACAAAAAGTAAGGAAAGATGAAATATACCAGAACCCTGCTGTTGGCCGCCCTGCTGGTGTCGCTGGCTGCCTGTACGCAGCCAAAGCCATCGACGGTGGGTTCCGATGCCGGCATTGAGAAACGCATCGAACAATTGTTGTCCAAGATGACCCTGTCCGAGAAGATCGGACAGATGAACCAGGTGTCGGTCGGCGGAGAGGTGTCCAACTATGCCGAAGCCATGCGCAATGGTCAGATCGGTTCGATCCTGAACGAAGTGGATCCGGTCAAAATCAATGAATTTCAACGCATTTGCGTGGAAGAATCCCGTCTCGGCATTCCACTGCTGGTGGGCCGCGACGTGATCCACGGTTTCCACACGGTTTTCCCGATTCCACTGGGCCTGGCGGCCACTTTCGATCCGGCATTGGTGGAGCAGGGCGCACGTATTGCGGCGGTTGAGGCCACTGGGCAAGGCGTCCGCTGGACCTTCTCGCCCATGCTCGATATCGCCCGCGACCCGCGTTGGGGCCGCATGGCAGAAGGCAGTGGGGAAGATGTATGGCTGGATGCCCGCATGGCGGAGGCAATGGTCCGCGGTTATCAGGGGACAGATCCGGACGGGAGTTCGATGGCTGCATGTATCAAGCATTTTGTGGGATACGGCGCCGCCGAGGGCGGTCGCGACTACAACAGCACTTTTCTGACTGAACGCCAGTTGCGCAATGTATATCTACCCCCGTTCGAGGCAGCCGTGAAGGCTGGCGCCATGACGCTCATGACCTCGTTCAACGACAATGACGGCGTGCCGTCCACGGGCAACACTTTCATCTTGAAAGATATACTTCGTGACGAGTGGGGCTTTGACGGACTGGTGGTTACGGACTGGAATTCCATGGGCGAAATGATTTCCCACGGCTTTGGCGTCGACCGCAAGGACGTGGCCTGCAAGGCCGTGAACGCCGGTGTCGACATGGACATGATGACTTTCGGTTTCATCTCCCATCTGGAAGAAATGGTAGCCAGCGGCTGCGTGAAGGAAAGCGTCATCGATAATGCCGTCCGTAACATTCTCCGTATCAAGATGCTGCTGGGTCTTTTCGAGAATCCTTACGTTGACGTTGCGGCAGGGCAGGCCGTGCAATATGCCGAGAACCACCTGGACGCCGCCCGCCGCAGCGCCGAGGAATCCGTGATCCTGCTGAAAAACGATGGCATCCTGCCGCTCGACGCGGCGCATGTCGGCAGCATCCTGGTCACTGGTCCGATGGCCGATGCTCCGCACGACCAGCTGGGTACCTGGGCCTTTGATGGCGAAAAATCCCATACTGTGACACCGCTCATGGCTCTGCGCGAGCGCTTCCCGGGAAAAGTGAACTATGTGCCTTACGGTTACAGCCGGGAACGGCGTACCCGTTTCGATGATATCGTGTCAGCTGCGCGCCGTGCCGACGTCGTACTGGTGTTCCTTGGCGAGGAGGCCATTCTGTCGGGAGAGGCGCACTGCCTGGCCGACCTGAACCTGATCGGTACGCAGAGCGAACTGCTCGTCGCCCTGAAGGCGGCTGGCAAGCCCGTGGTTGCCACGGTGATGGCCGGTCGCCCGCTGACCATCGAACGTGACCTGCCCAACTGCCGGGCGATGCTCTATGCCTTCCATCCGGGAACGATGGGCGGTCCCGCGCTGGTCAATCTCCTTTTCGGTGATGTGAATCCCTCCGGAAAGACGCCGGTCACCTTCCTCCGCACGGTAGGACAGGTACCGATGTATTATTCGCATACGATGACGGGACGTCCTTATAAGGGCGAGACGCTGTTGAATGATATCGCCCTGGAGGCTGGACAGACCTCGCTGGGCAATACGTCCTATTACCTGGACTATGGCGCCCGGCCGCTCTTTCCTTTCGGCTATGGCTTGAGCTACACCACTTTCGACTATTCGGACATTGCGTTGGACAAGACGGTTTATCCGGCTGACGGCATGATTACGGTTTCCTTCAAGCTGGCCAATACCGGCGCTTTTGACGGCACGGAAGTTGCGCAGATCTATGTCCGTGACCTGGTGGGATCCGTAACCCGTCCGGTCAAAGAGCTCAAACATTTCGAACGTGTTGCCCTGAAGGCAGGAGAACAGCGCACAGTCCAGGTGCAGATTCCGGTATCCGAACTGGCTTTCTGCGGACTGGACGGTGCCTGGAAAGTGGAACCCGGCGACTTCCAGTTATGGGTGTCCGGCGACAGTGATTCCGGGCAGCCCGTTTCATTTAAAGTACAATAGACGGATGCGTCATTATTTTAGGTTATTTGTTTGGTTGAGCGTAATGCTGCTTTCGGTTGCTTGCTACGAGGGACCGAAAGCAGAGCTGCGCTCTGTCTCCGTTGATCGGGATGCATTGGTGGTTCCCGTTTCGGGAAACGCTGATTTTTATTTCACGGTAGATGAACCCGGTTATACTTTTGACCTGGAAAATGACGTGGTCCTGTATCTGGCCAAAGGCCAGTTTCTTGCTTCGCAGTATTTCTTTCTGAGCCGTGTGGAAAGGGATACGATGCCCGGCCGTTACCGGGCTTTCGTCACCGACCGGGGCATCCGGGACGATTACAATGAGGAAGTGTGCATCGGCGTGCGCTTGCCCGAAGGCGTGATGAAGCTTTCTCCAAGCTTCCGCTGCGTGGGTGAATACGGCGGTCCGGACGGCCCAGCCCGAAAGACAGGCCTGCCCCTCCTTTACCTCGATACGCAGTATGGCGCCAAAATTCTCTCGAAAGAGGATTACGTGAAGGCAACAGTGACGCTGCACGACGGCGACGAAGTGACCGACGCTCTTCCGTGCAGTGTACGCGGCCGCGGCAACACGACCTGGTACTGGCCGAAGAAACCCTATCTGTTGAAAATGGATGCGAAGACTTCGTTCTTCGGTTTCCCGGCCCACAAGCGCTGGATCCTGCTGGCCAACTTCATGGACAGGACGATGATGCGCAACCTGGTGGCGATGCGGGTCTCCTCCATGACATCACTCCCCTGGACGCCGCGCTGCCGCAGCGTGGAGCTGGTGCTCAACGGGCAGCCGCAGGGAACATATCTGCTCATCGAGCAGGTGCGCGTAGACAAGAACCGTGTCAATGTCAAGGACGGATTCCTCTTCGAATCGGACTTTCACTATGACAACGATATCCAGTGGATCGATCCGCACGGACGTTCCGTGGAGTTTTCCAACGGCATCCCTTTCGCCATCAAAGATCCGGATTCTGACGAGATCACATCTGAGCAGATACAGGAAGCCAAGGATCTGATCTCACGGACTGCCGCCGCGATTTACAGTCCCGATTTCCGCGATCCGGAGAAGGGTTACGCGTCGGTAATCGATGTGGATTCTTTCATCGACTACTGGATTGTATATGAAGTGATGGGCAACCATGAACTGGGCAATCCCGGCAGCGTGTATTCCAGCTGGGATCGTGGTGGCAAACTCAAGGCAGGTCCTTGCTGGGATTTCGATTGGGGAGTGCTGTCGTACAACGCCAATCCCATCGCTCAGACCGGTCTGGTGAACGGGAAGGCCTGTTGGTACGCCCGTCTTTTTGAGGATCCGGCTTTCAAGGCACGGGTCAAGGCACGTTTTGAGGAGCTGCTGCCGCAACTCCAGACCATTCCTGCTTATATCGACGAGCTGGAGAAGCAGTTGGAGGCTTCGGCCGCCTTGAATTTTTCGATGTGGAATCCGGCGGAGGACGCCTGGACGAATGGTGGCCGCATCATCAACGGCGACGAGAACATATCGTTCCACGACGCCGTCGCCCGCCTCCGCAAAATCTATGAGGAGCGGTTGACCGTTATTCAGGACAATCTGTAAGGCTTACTCCAGACTTTCCAGCTGAACGCCCGGAATGCTGGTCAGGCGCGTGATCAGGTCGAGGGGTTTTTCCCGCTTGGGAACGCGCATGGAAATCTCCGCTTTGTAGCGATCGCCCTGCCGGGCAAAAGACAGATATTTCACGGGATTACCCAGTTTCCGGATGGCCTCCTCAAGGGCTTTTTCGTCTTCCGAAGTAAGGACGGTCGTCATCTGGTGATAGCCCAGCTTGAAATGGCAGGCATTCAGGATTTCCGTGCAGATGATGACCAGAACGGTGCAGATGGCAGCCATCAGGACCATGCCGCTGCCGGCGCCCAAGCCTATGGCGGCCGTTACCCAGAGGCCGGCTGCCGTGGTGAGGCCGGTAATCAGATTGGTCTTGCTCTTGATGATGAGTCCGCCACCGAGGAAACCGATGCCGGAGACCACGCCGGCCGCTACGCGTGCTGCGTCGTATTTGGCGGTTTCAAATTGCCCGATGTCCCCGAAGGCGTATTTCGAAATCATCATGAAGAGGCAGGCGCCCATCGCTACGAGCATATGGGTGCGTACGCCGGCGCCCTTGCCTCGGAATTCGCGCTCATATCCGATGGCGGCGCCCATCGCTGCCGCCGATACCAGGCGGATGACCAGCGGGATAATCTCTTGTTCAATCAGTGCATTCATATTATCAATGGTGTTATTTTAATCGTAAGAAGCTGTAGCCGAAGCGTTTGCATGCGGCCTTCTCCAATTCCTCACGGTCGTCCGGGTGGGCGATGGCGATCAGGGCTTTGGCGCGTTGCGCCAGATTTTTGCCGCGCAGGTAGGCGATGCCCCATTCCGTAGCCACGTACTGGGTCTGGAAACGCGTCGTGACCACGCCGGCACCCGGTGTCAGCGTCGGTACGATCTTGCCTTTTCCCTTGTTGGTCCGTGACGGCAAGGCGATGAAGCATTTGCCGCCTTCCGAGAGCGAGCAGCCGTACATGAAGTCGTGCTGGCCGCCGACGCCGGAGAAGATCATCTCACCGATGGAGTCGGCGCAGATCTGACCGGTCAGGTCGACTTCCAGTGCCGAGTTGATGGCGCAGGCTTTCGGGTTCTGGGCAATCAGGAAAGGATTGTTGGTGTAGGCCACGTCGTAGAATTCCATCGTCTTGTTGTGGTCGATGAATTCATACATTTCCTTGGAGCCAAGTGCCAGGGCGGCGATGCTGACGCCTGGATGCACTTTCTTCAGGGAGTTGTCGATGACGCCTTCCTTCATGAGCCGGATGACGCCGTCGGTCATGGCTTCGGTATGCAGGCCCAGGTGCTTGTGGTGCTTGATCCCGTTGAGGATGGCATTCGGAATGCCGCCCACGCCGATCTGGAGACAGGCTCCGTCGGGGATTTCGGCTGCCACATTGGCGCCGATGGCCTTCTCGATTTCCGTGGGTTCGCCGAACTGCATGGCAATCGGTGGCACGTTGCAGCGGACGGCCGCGGCGATTTTCGATTCGTGGATCAGGCATCCGCCATAGAGGTAGGGTATGGCTTCATTGACCTGCGCAATCACCACGCGTGCGGTTTCCACAGCGGCCACGGAAATGTCGCAGCCGATGCCATAGCTGCAGTAGCCGTTTTCATCGGGCAGCGAACAGTTGATGAACGCTACGTCGATGGGCAACTCTCCCTTGCGGAAAAGGGCCGGCACTTCGCTCAGGAAACAAGGTGTCAGCGAGCCGTAGCCTTCTGCGACATGCTTGCGCTGGTCGGCGCACAGGAAAATGCTGTTGACCAGGAAAGAATCTTTGTATTCAGGTTTGCAGAACGGAGCGGGGCCTTCTGTGATGTTGAAGCCCGAGACGATCTGTACATCACGCAGTTCGTCGGCCCGGTGAGTAAGGGCTTCCTGCAGGATTACCGGCACGGAGGTGCTTCCCTGGCAGCAGATGGTATCACCGCTTTTGACGAGACGGACGGCCTCGTCGGCAGTCATATAGTTCATGGTCGCTTACTTTTGGGCCGATGCAAGTCCTGCATCGAAGGCTTTGATATTGGCGGCGACGATGTCTTCGCCCTTGCGGCCGAAGATGCGGCGGATGCCGTCGCGGAGCTTTTCAGGGTCGAGGATGTCGAGTACGGCGGCGGTAGCTCCCAGCAAGACCATGTTGGCGCTACGCGGGGAACCCGTTTCTTTGGCGATGGCATCGACATCGATGGCGATCACACGCGGAAGTTTGTTCAGTTCGGCCATCACGCTTTCCATCGCCGGATAGTCGGGAATATTGACAAAGGGGACGGTATTGGTGATGATCCAGCCCTGCGGTGCGAGGTACGGCACGTAGCGGAGGGCTTCCATGGGCTCGAGCGAGACGATCAGGTCGGCGGCACCGCGGGGGATAAGGTCGCTGTGGATGGGTTCCGACGAGAGGCGGAGGTTCGACTGGACGTCGCCGCCGCGCTGGCTCATGCCGTGGACTTCGGCTTGTTTGAGGTGCAGGCCCTGCTGGAGGGCGGCAGAACCGATGACCGTGGCGATAGAGAGGATGCCTTGTCCTCCCACGCCTGCGAGAATGATATCTTGTTTCATAGGGGATTACTTTTTGGCGTGCCTTCTGGCGGTTTGGATGCATTCGCGGCGGCAGACGATTACAGAGACGCCGTGGTATTCAATCTCTTCCCGGATTACTTTCTCCATATCGGGATAATTCTTGGGAAGCGGGACGATGGTGCGGATATGGGCGGGGTCCACGCCGAGGCCGGCGCAGATGGCCTCGATGCGTCCTGTTCCGGCGGAATCCTGTCCGCCGGTCATGGCGGTGGTCAGGTTGTCGGAAATGCAGAGCACTACGTCAGCGTTCGAGTTGACCGCGTCGAGCAGGCCGGTCATGCCGCTGTGGGTGAAAGTCGAGTCGCCGAGCACGCCGACCGACGGCCAGGTGCCGCTGTAGGCGGCGCCCTGTGCCATCGTGAACGAGGCGCCCATCTCCACGCAGGTATGGATGGCGTGGAACGGCGCCATGTAACCGAGGGTATAGCAGCCGATGTCGCTGAACACGCGGGCAGTGGGGTAGTCTTTTTTCAGTACGTTGTTGAGGGCGGTATAGAAGTCGCGGTGGCCGCAGCCCTGGCAGAGAGCTGGCGGACGGGGGGCGAGTATCTGCGAGGCAGCGTAGGTCGGCAGGGCGGGCAGGCCGAGGGCTTTGCGCACTTCGTCGGGCGAGAGTTCGCCGTCGCGCACCACGGTGTTGTCGATGCGGCCGATGATCTTCGTCCGCGAAGGGAAGACGCCGCGGAGCATGTTCTCGACGAGAGGCTGTCCTTCTTCAAGGACGAGGATAGTGGGCACAAGGGCGGCGAGCGTCAGCGCCAGTTCGCGCGGGAACGGATACTGCGAGACTTTCAGCACGGGATACGGGCAACCGTCCGGATAATTCTCCATCAGGTAGTTGTAGGCGATGCCGCAGGCGATGATGCCGAGGCTGTGGTCGGGGCTATCGTTCAGCCAGTTGAATTTCGACACGGCGGCATCTTCCTCAAACTGTCCGTAGTCCTTGATGAGTTCGCGGTTGCGGACGCGGGCGTTCACGGGCAGGGTGACCCAGCGTTTCGGGAACTCGGGGTAGTGGAGTTCGTTCTGCGGACGGATGTCGCCGGTCGGGGTGACGACGGCGCGGGAGTGGGCCATGCGGGTGGTCAGGCGCATGATCACAGGGATGGTACGCTTCTCCGAATAGTCGAAAGCAGCGCGGGTCATCTCGTAGGCCTCTTGCTGGTTGGACGGTTCGAATACGGGCATCATGCCGAAGGTTCCCCAGAAGCGGGAGTCCTGCTCGTTCTGGGAACTGTGCATCGAAGGGTCGTCGCAGGCGGCCACGACCAGGCCACCGTTGGCGCCGGTCATGGCCGAACCCATCAGCGGGTCGGCGCAGACGTTCATGCCCACGTGCTTCATGCAGACCAGGGCGCGCTTACCGGCATACGACATGCCGAGGGCGCCTTCCATGGCGGTCTTCTCGTTGGCGGTCCAATGGTCATGCACGTGGCGTTCCTTTGTCAGGGGATGTCCCTGGATATACTCGGTGATCTCGGTGGAGGGGGTACCGGGGTAGGCGTAGACGCCGCTCAGTCCAGCATGCAACGCACCCAGCGCCACGGCTTCGTCTCCCAAAAGTAATTGTTTATCTGCCATAATTCGAATATAGTTTCTTTATAGAATCCATGAATCCTACAAAGTTAATAATTTGAAGTGATTTTTCAAATATTGCCAGACCGGAAAGAGATTATTATCTTTGTATTCATCATGGCAAAGACAAACGTATACCTGGAATCCAAGCCCCGTTACGAGATACTGGACGGGCTGCGCGGCGTGGCCGCCCTGATGGTGGTGTTGTTCCACATTTTTGAGACTTACAGCAAGGGTCCGGCCGAGCAGATCATCAACCACGGCTATCTTGCGGTGGACTTCTTCTTCGTCCTTTCCGGTTTCGTGGTGGGCTATGCCTACGACGACCGTTGGGACAAGATGACCACCTGGGGCTTTTTCAAGCGTCGTCTCACGCGTCTGCACCCGATGGTAATTGCCGGAACACTGGTGGGAGCCGCTCTGTTTTTTTATACCGGTAACGCCTTCCCCCTGACGCAGAGCATTGAACCGTGGAAGTTCCTCCTTTGCCTTGTGATGGGCCTACTGATCATCCCGTGCCCTAACAGTCTGGACATCCGTGGCTGGGGCGAACTCAACTCCTTCAACGGCCCCGTGTGGACGCTCACGCTGGAGTATATCGGCAATATCCTTTATGCATTTATTCTCAGGCGTTTGCCGAACATTGTACTGGCCATTCTGGCGGTATGCTGCGCATTCTTCACGCTGGACGTGACGCTGGGCTGGAATGTCTTCGGCCTGTTCGAGCATCCGCATTATACGGTCATCGGTGGCTGGAGCCTTTCGCCGGACCAGATTTATATCGGCTTTACGCGCCTGTTGTATCCGTTCCTCTGCGGCCTGCTCATTTCCAGGATTCTCCGCATCCGGAAAAACCCGATTCATCTGAAAGGCGGCTTCTGGTGGTGCGGCCTGGCCGTCGCAGTTCTGCTGGCCATGCCGAATATCGGCGGCAAGATGGGTGTGCTGGACGGCAGCTACCAGGCACTCTGTATCCTGCTTCTCTTCCCGTTGATCGTGGTGGCAGGCGCGGGCTCAAAGACCACAGACCCTAAGAGTACCGCTGTATGCAAGTGGCTGGGGGAGATTTCCTATCCCATCTACATCACGCATTATCCCCTCATTTACCTGCAGATGGACTGGGTGGCACAGCATCCTGACGCACCGCTGTGGCAGCACATAACCGTGGGTGCCGGTACAGTGTTCATGGCCATCATCCTGGCCTGGGGCCTGCTGAAGGCTTACGACTTGCCGGTCCGCGAGTGGCTGAAGGAACACTGGCTGAAGAGATAATGGAAGTCACCAACCTGCTGGACATACATACGCGGGAAGAATTGTACCGCTGGTACCAGGAGAACCACGAGACGGTTCCCGATTTCTGGCTGCGGATCAACCGGGCCGAGGCGGACTGCCCCGGCGTCATCCGCTATGTGGACGCCGTGGAGGTAGCACTGTGCTTCGGTTGGATCGACAGCACGATGAAACGCATTGACGCCGGCAAGCCTATCCAGCATTTTACTCCTCGCCGGAAGGGCAGCAACTGGTGCGAGCAGAACCTGGTGCGCTGCAGAAGGCTTCTCAAACTGGGGGAGATGACCCCCGCCGGGCTGGCCGTGGTGCCAGACTTGAATCCCCGGCATTTTATTTTCGAAGACTGGGTGCTGGACGCCATTAAAGCCGACAAACCAGCTTGGAAGCACTACAAGACCTTCCCGGAAAACTATCGGCGCATCAAAGTCGACCGCATCCAGCACTACTACCACACCGGCCGGCAGGAATATGCGCAGAAAATGCTGACGAAGTTCATCGAGGACTGCCACGTCGGCAAAATGCAATCCGGGTGGAGCGACTTTGGACGATTGATGTAGAGAGAAGATGTCCGAACACTGGGAAATTTACGCCGACTGGAATCCGTGGCATGGGTGCACCAAAATCAGCCCCGGGTGCAAGTACTGCTATGTGTATCGGCAGGACGAGATGTACGGTAGCGAGGTCTCCAGCAGCGAGTGTCGCAAGACAGGAGCTTTCTATCTGCCGATCAAGCGGAAGCGCGACAAGTCGTGGAAGATTGAGAGCGGAAAGGTTGTATTCACCTGTTTTACCTCTGACTTCCTACTCAAGGACGCCGACCCGTGGCGGGAGGAATGCTGGCTGATGATGAAGCGTCGCAGCGACCTCTGGTTCTACTTCTTCACCAAGCGCATCGACCGTTTCATGGAATGCGTGCCGGAGGATTGGGGCGATGGCTACGACAACGTCATCGTGGGATGCACGGTTGAGAACCAGACGATGGCCGACTACCGCCTGCCCATCTTCCTGTCGCTCCCCATCAAGCACAAAAGCATCATCGCATCACCGCTGATCACGCCACTCAAGCTCACGCCTTACTTGGACGAAACCATCGAGGAGGTGTCAGTAGGCGGCGAGTCCGGCGTGGACGCCAGGCCGTGCGACTACGACTGGGTGCTGTCCATCCGCGAACAATGCGTTGCCCGCAGCGTCCCCTTCCGCTTCCACCAGACCGGCGCCCATTTCATCAAGGACGGCAAAGCCTACTATGTCCGCCGTTGCTACCAGCTCAGCCAGGCCCACAAGGCCAACATCGACTACAAGATCGGCAAGTACCTGGTGCCCGAGACCGCGCGATACGAATGGAAAGACAGTGACTATCACGATTGATATCATATAAAACGCGGGCATTGTTCTGCAGTGAGGGTACCGTCCCAAATTCTGGCAGGCTACCGTCAATCTCGGCCGTTTTTGACGGTAGCGGGCTAAGGAATGGGACGCTACCGTCACTCGTCACGGATAACAGATTTGACATTAGGCAGATGTTTCACGCCGAAACAATCCTTTCTTCCCAGGCTTTCAGGAAGGCAAGTTGTTCTGGTGTATGGAACCAATGTTCGCCGTTTGGCATTTTGGTGACCTGGCACTGGTGCTGACTGATAAAGTCGCGACCTACTTCCTCGATGACAATCAGGTCTACTGCAGGGCGGAGGATATATGTGGGGGCATTCCAACGTGTAATCGGGTTACTGACAACCCACTCGTAATAGTCGTCCTCGCGTTGTGGCATCAGCTCGATAAACTTCTTCATATCGAGAATCGGAGAGACAAGCAATGCCTGTTCAACTTTCATGTTTTGGAATGCCAACAACGCGAACCATGAGCCGATGCTGTTGGCACGAATGGACACATTCTTCCAATTCTCGAAAAGATAATCTCGAATATCTTTCAGTAACGGCAGCACCTCCCAAGGCTTGTGTTCTACAGACATATCGATACCCAAGACCTGATATCCTTTTGGCACGACCACTTCTGCAAAGGCCAAGGCCTCTTCCTTGCGTCCATGCAACCCATGCACAAAAAGGAATATTTTTTCGCTCTTTTCGCCTAAGAGCAGCGCCGGCATAGAGCCGATATTTAATTCAATAACCTTCATGTCTTGTTATTCGGAATGTACAGCGGTCGCTCCCCCTAAGAATTGTATTCTCAATCCGAACCTCGAAATGGCTGCCTGGTTCAAGTTGCGACAAGATATATAGAATGCTTTGTCGTGAGCACTCACACTGCTGCGGATGGTTTCTCAGCCCACATTTAACTTTAGGGCACGTACATTCCAAATAACTCAGTTCATAAATCTTTCCTGGCTCAATTACCCTACCCTTATAGGACTTGCTGTTGTACCCTTCCGTATAGATCCTGTCAAAATCCCCTTCATACCTGTCATATATTTGCATATGTATTTGGAGGACATGATCCTTAACACATTCAATTGCTTCTTCTCTATAGCGCATACCTTTGTTTCATTACTTTTCAACAAACGAACCAATCTCTATCAGATTGCCGTCTGGATCGGCCACATAGCAGGTGCGTTGTCCCCAAGGCTCTGTGATGGGAGGAAGAACGGAGGCGGCGCCATTCGCGAGCGCATGCTGGTATTCCATATCGACATCGGCGAAAGTGGGTACATCGAATGCCAGTTCTATAGTACCGTTGAACCCCTCGGGATATTGGAACTTTCTGGAAACCATCTGTTCGAAAGCATCACGAGGATAGAGGATGATACGCATACCGCCCAGCATCATCTCCACGTTGGGCTGGATGCCGTCCCAATCGGTAGTGAATCCGAATGACTTCGTGTAGAAATCGACTGTCGCTTTGTTGTTGCGGGTGAAAAGACCTACGGTGTTGAAGTTGAATCGTTTCATGGTTTTATTTTATTCGTTCTTATATAATGCCCCTCTTGAATTGCGGCAAACGTGGCAATGGAAGCTGCAGTGGCGAGGGGAATGATAGACCAAAATGTCATGGGGACGGCTATGAAGAGCAGGAATCCTGTTGCCTTGTTCGCGAGTGTGTGAGGGAAGCTGTAGCGCCCGTACATCACAAGTGCTGGAAGTTGATTTACGATTTTAATCGCGACAATCACTCCAGCCCACAACCACAACCATTGCGGAGGATCGAGTATCGGCAGGAGTTTCCAGGCACAACACGCTACGAAGCAGATGTCTGCCACGCTATCCAAGACAGCCCCGGCTTTGGTTTCTGCATGGAGCTTCCGAGCCAACCATCCGTCGGCTATATCGCTGATGCCACAGAGGCCATAGATGATCCAAAACACCACACCCGCCCCATCACAAAGGAGCAGGCCCAAAGAGCCTGCAATCCTGAGTAAAGTTGTGATGTTTGGCAGATGTTTCATTTTATTTCCAATCTCAACACCCTGATGGGTCTGTCTGCACCTTGATACTGGTTTGCATCTATGCAGGTTTCGCCAGTGGGTACGAAACCACATTTCTCCATAACTCGGCCAGAGGCAGGATTGTCTACAAAGTGGCCGCTGATGAGCGATTTGATGTCTGTCGTTTGGCTGATGTGGTCTAACATCAGGCGCAAAGCCTCCGTACAGATGCCCTGATTCCAATAGGGCTTTGCCACCCAATAGCCGATGAGCGGTTCGCCATCGCGGGCTGGCAAATCACACTCGCACGAAGGGCCGTAGCCCATAGCGCCAATCGGCTCTCCTGTTTCCTTCAACTCAATAGCCCATGTGTGTAGCGCATCGTTAAACACGGTGCGGATAATCTCCAGACTCTCTTCCACACTCTTATGTGGTGCCCATCCTGCACGGGGCCCGACATCCGGGTCGGAAGCATATTTAAACAATACTTCGGCGTCACTTTCGCGCCAAGGGCGCAAAATGATTCTGTCGGTTTCCATTATTCTTCGTATCCCAATTGTCCGGGCAGGCGGAGTTTTTCTTTCGGCGGGAAGGTGGCCTCATATGCTTCGAAGGCCTCCGGATACTCATCGGCTACGAAATAGCCTTTGGGCGGGCAGTAGGTGGCCTCGGTGATGCCATTGCTTCGAAGCCAGCCGGGGATAAGTTCCTGCGCCAGGAAGAAGGGTACTTCTTCATCGTGCGGCATGTCGTGATAGTGGATACCGAGGCGGCTGGCGAGGCCAAAGCCTGCATGCTTGTAGAAGTCTATGTTGCCCTCCATGCAGAGGAAACCGACGCCTATCCCGCGGGCCTTCTCCAATGCATATTGAAGCAGCTTAAGCCCGTAGCCCTTGCGCTTGTAGTCCGGATGGATGCTGATGGGACCGAAGGTCCAGGAAGGCTTGCGGGTGCCGTCCGGCAGCGTCAATTCGGCATGTGAGAACATGATGTGACCGATGATGCGACCATCTTCTTCCATCACAAAGTCCAGCTCCGGAATGAAGTCCGGGTTGCTTCGATATTGGTTCAGTACGTAATGCTCCGTGCAGCCGGGGCGATATACATTCCAAAAAGCCTCGCGCGTTAGGTTCTCTACCTCACAGTAGTCTTTTGTTTGTTCAAAACGGATAGTCATTGTTCTCGTATTGTTACTCAATCACAAAACTTCTCGGATAGAAATCGCTGTAGAAGCGGCCGTTGGTGGCGGTGAACTTCAGGACACAGTAGTTGGGGTCGGTGACGCCACCGGGGTAGTATTCTGTGTCACCTTCTCGCCAGATCATCTTTTTGCTTTCGGCATCTGTCAGCACTTCCATCGTGCCGCGCAGCATCATGCCTTTGAAGCCTTCGGCGTCGCAGAAATAGATGCTGGCCTTGGGGTTGGCCTTATAGTGGGCCACGCGCAGCGAGAAGGTGTTGGTGGTAAAGTAGAACGTCTTGATGCCTTCGCGGACGCGGGGCGACAGCATGGCCTTCGTACAGGGATATCCCTCTTCGTCAACCGAAGATATGAAGGTGACGGGAAGATTGTCGGCCATTTTCCCGATGAGTTCTTTTACGCCCGCCAGGGCAGGATTCTCCGGCGTCGCATCCGTAATCGTCAATTCTTTGCGCCAACGCTTCAGATGCGGGAAATACATCTTCATCTGGCCGATGTATTCCTCTTTCGTGATGGGATTCGGCAGGCCTTTGTTGACCTCGTCCACAAATTGAGCACAATGTTCAATCATCTCTTCCATCGTACAATCCTGCAGGAACTTGCCGTCCTTGTAGCAGTACATACAATAATCTTCGTTCTTGCTCCCATCGGCATTGGTACCGAAGATTTCCGGGGTGAGCGGCATTCCGCAGCTTTGGCAAAATTTCATTTCCATATCGTGAGGTATTACATTCTAGCTTTCTCATCTGCGCCGGCGCCGGTGCCGCGGTACTTGCTCGGGGCGACATTGAAGTTGTAGCGCACGGAGAATTTGACTTTCTGCGTATCCATCCGGTTGGTCTGCATGATGGTGTGGCTGCCGAAATCGGAGTCCACGTCGTAGTGGGCCATGCCCAACAGATCGGCCCCTTCCAGACGGAGGACCAGCGAGCCGTCTTTCAGGAGGGTCTTCTGCACAGCGGCTGTCACGTCGACATAGGTATTGCGCAGATACAGGTTCTGAGAGTAGCCGCGGCTGTTTACCTGACCGCCCAGTTCCAGCTGCCAGCCGCCTTTGAGCGTAAAGGTATTCTGCAACTGCGCAAAGAAGAGGGGTTTGCCGTTGAAGGTGGTGACGCGCTTGCCCGATGCCTCGCGGGGATCATCCACGGTAATGCTGAGCCACTGGGGCTGGATGCCCAGCGTATAGTTCATGTTCCAGCATCCCACCGTCGGAGTGAGGTTCACGTAAGCGGCCATGAAGCGGTACGGCTCCTCGAGGTTGCGGGGCTTGACCAGCACAACGCCTTCGTCTCCATAAGGGGCGCTCCAGGTTACCATGGCATTGTTCATGCGCGTGTAATTTACCATGACGGTAAACCATTTGTACACGGCTGCTAGACTCACGTTGTGCATCAGACTGGGTTGCAGTTGGGCGTTTCCGCTCTGCCAGATATAGCGGCTGTTGTAACGGATGGCACTGGACAGGAGGGCGTAGTTGGGACGGGAGGTCTTCGCGGCATAGTTCAGCATCACCTGCACGGGGCCGAAGGCATTGGCATAGGTCGCATTGGGGAACCAGTTGCTGTACCTGCGCTCCACCCTGGCGTCAAGCCGCATGGCATCATCGTAGACGTAGTGCACGTTCTCATAACGAACACCAGCGCTCAACTGGCCCACCTTGGGGATGTAGCACCCGTAGGATGCGAAACCGGCGATATTGTCTTCCTTCACAGACGCCTGCGAGGCGGGGATGACGATGCCAGTGATGGTATAATTGTCTTTCCGGCGGGAGAAAGTCTCTTCCGTTCCCACCTGCAGCTGCCCCATCCAGATGGGATAGGAAAGCACGGCCTTGGCAGCATACAGCCGGCTGGAATTGTCGCTGGTCGTGCTGATGGTGGCATCGTGGGTCATAGCGCTGGTTTCCGTGGAGGTGGAATTGGCGCTGTCTTCCGTGCCATAGTAGTCCAGGTTGACGTCAATGCCCAGTTTCTGACCGATGGTGCCATTATAATAAAGGTTGGCGCCCAGGTTGTAGGGAACTTTGTCCCCGATTACGTCTTCAGAAGTCGTGGTGAGTTTGTCAATCAGCGTTCCGTTCTCATAGACATTGTCGTTCACCACCGTCTTTACGTTGTAGGTCAGGTGACGGCCCCATTCCACCTTGCCGCCCATGAAGTGATTGTCGGCGATCTGCCAGTTCACGCCGGCGTTTCCGTAAAGGGTGCTGCCGAAGTATTCGTTTAGGAGCGTGCCCTTGTTCTCGAAGAGCCAGTCGGATCCATCTGCCTTTTTTCCGAAAGTCTGCTTCTCCAGGTAACTCTCCTGCCTCGAGGTGTTACGGTCGTAGTTCACCCCTGCAAAGATATCCACGCCACCTGTTCGATAGTTCACGTTGAAAGCACCGTGGGGGTCGTTGCCCTTCGCCCAGCGCAGGGACTGCGCATCAGAGGCGTTCAGATTGAAGCCGAAGCCGTCGCCCTGGCGCCGGATGGTCTTGATGCGAACCACCGACCGCACCGTGGCATCGTACTGGGCACCGGGGTTGGTAATCACCTCAATGCTTTGGATTTCATTGCTTTGCAGACGGTCCAGTTCCGAAGCGTCGGTAACGCGTCGGCCATTGATGTACACCAGCGGCGAGCCTTTGCCGATGACCTCCAGGCCGTTCTGGCCTTTGATGAGGCCGGGTGTCTTGGCCAGCACATCTTTGGCGTTGCCCACGTTTTCCAGCACCGAACCCCGCACGTTGGTCTGCAGGCCTTCGGCGGTCAGTTTGGTCTTGGGCATGACGGCCTGAATCGTGGCCCCCTCCAGCATGGCGGTATCGTCGGCCAGGGTGATGACAGCGCCATCGACCGGTGCCATATACACTGTCTTGTAGCCCAGCATGGCCACCATCATGATGCCATCGGTTTCTTTTGTCACGATATTGAAAGTTCCGTCTTCTCCGGTGACGACACCGCATACGACGGACGAATCGGCCTTTGCGAGCACGGCTACGTTGGCGTAGGCCACCGGCTCGCCTTTTTCATCCACCACTTTTCCTTTCCAATCGCCCTTTGCCTGGGCGGAAACGGCTGCCAGCAGCAGCACGCTTGCAATCATCAATCTTCTCATTTTATATTACTTCTTCTTGGGTTCAATATTGACTACTTCGCGGCCCGACTTGATCAACGTCAGCTGGGCCATGAACTGTGTGGACAGCGACAGGGAAATGCGCTCGTCCGTATATACCTCCGGATTCTTGTTGCAGAGCATGGCCAAACCGCAGGCAAAGGTCCATTCCTGATCGAAAATCTGCTCGGTCTGCGCCGGGGTCAGTTCGAAAGAGGCGGCCGTTTGCTTCAGGCAATCCTGTGCGATGGCATGGGCCACTTCACTGCTGCCGCCTTTTTCCAGGAACAGGTAATGGAACAGATTCGGCTCTTCTTTGGAGAAACGGATGAGCCGGATGCCGAATTCCTTGAAAGCGGGATCGTAGTTGACCGAATCGGCCAGATAGTCCGTGAATATTTTCTCGGCGGCCTTCCGGGCGTCTGCATGGATCTCCTCCATATTTTTATATTCCCTGAAAAGCGGGCTCACAGAGCATCCGAGTCTCTTTCCGATCGCCCGGGACGTCAGGGTTTCAGAGCCGTCTGTCCGAATGAGATCAATGACGGCTTTCGTGATTTTTTCCTTGTTGAAGAATACTGCTTTGGGCATGGCTTTACTGTTTGTGGCCGCAAAGGTAAATGGTAATTTTTAAAAAAGCAAGTGTTATGTAACAAATGTTTTTACATAAATGAAGACTTTTCGGGGATTTTATGCAATTCGTAAAATAATTTTATGTTTTTCATAAAATTGGCATTATCTTTGTCCAGCGATTCGGCAAAACGAAAAAGACAAAGTCATGAAACATTCCACCCAAAAGAGCATTCAAAGGCTCTCCATCGCCATCCTCATCATCGGCGGCCTGACACTCGCCTACACCTATGTACAGATGATTTCCCAGTTGTGGCTGAACAACTTTATTACGCCCATGACCTGGAATCCGGATATCAAGGGATGGCAGACCTTCATCCTGGCGGCCCGTTTCGTCGGCATCACACTTCTTTTCGTCATGTGCTGCATTTTCCTGTACCGCATCAACCAGGGGCTGAAAGACGGGGAACTCTTTCCAAAATCCAACATCTCCCTTATCCGCTGGGCCGCACTGGTTGCCGCGCTCCTCGCCTTCGTCCACTCCAATTACGACGCTGTGGTGAAAGGAGAATCCGCGCTGATGCTCGATTCAAATACCATACTGATCCCTCTCATCGTCCTCTTGTTCGCAGGACTCTATAAAATGGCCTACCTGGCCGCAAAAGACAGCAAGCTTGCGATATGATTACCGTTAATCTTGATAAAATACTCTGGGAGCGCCACATGAAACTCTCGGAGCTGTCCGAAAAGATCGGCATCTCGATGACGAACCTTTCCCTGCTCAAGACAGGGAAAGGCCGCGCCATCCGCTTCACGACGCTCAACAAACTCTGCAAGGTGCTCGATTGCCTGCCGGGCGACATCCTGGACTACCAGCCCGATCCGGAAGGCGTTGAAATGGAGGAGGATATCTATGCGGATTAATTTCGTGTTGGCAACCTTGTTGCTGCCTGTAATGCTATTTGCACAAGATCGCGTCACCGTCAAAGGGAGGATCGTCGATGAAAAAGGCGACGCTGTCGAATACGTCCAGCTTGGCGTGCCTAAACTTCAGATAGGAACAGTTTCTACCGCCGACGGCCGCTTTGAAATCGAGATGCCCTGCGATACGCTGGAATTCTTCCACGTTTCCTATCAGCCGGCAGCGTATCCGGTCACAGGCGCTGCCGACGACGTGGTCATCGTCCTGCACGAGCAGGAGTTGCCGCCAGCCGTTCTCATCGGCGGGGATACAAAAGAGAAGTATCTCCTGCGTCCGGGGACGAAGGTGCTGGGAAACAAAGGAATCATCAGTTTTTCACTCCAGAATGGCCGTTCGGAAGGGCGGGAGTTGGGATCTGTCGCCCAGGTCAGGAAACCGTTCCTCGTGCAGGATATCCTGCTCTCTGTCCATAGCAACCATATCCCAGGCTGCGTTGCAAGCGTCAACATCTACCGTATTGAGGGCAAGAATGAATCGTTTGTCAATGTGCTCCGCAAGCCCATTTACTTTGAAGTCGCCGTATCCGACGATCCGCAGCCCTTCGACATCCAGCCGGAAGAGACCCTGCTGCTGGAGCCGGGCAAATATTTCATCGCCTTCCAGATTGTCGGGTACGATGAGCAGGCCTTGGCAGCTTTCCTGGACAAACCCGAAGAAGACAGGAAGTTCTGGGAAATGTCCATGGACTTCATCATCCATTTCAAAAGCAGTTATGTCAGAGAAGTAGCCCTGGGGGAGATGAAGTCGCTTCCCGTCAATATCGGCATTGCCGTCAAAGGACTGGAATACCAGCAGTAATCATACACCAGACAAAAGCCCGGGCAAGGCGGCCCTCATTATCCGTGAAATGATTGCCTTGTTCCCAGACGAGTGCGCAGCGCCCCGGTCCCAGTTGCTCCTGCAGCAGCACATGGTAAGCCCGGAGATTGTCGCCCACGCGAGCGATGGCCTGGTTCTTCACATGTTCTTCTTGTTCGCCCAGGCTCAGATAGACATGATCCGCCAGTATGACATGTTTTCTGGCATAAGGAAGCCAGCCGTGGATCCAGACGGAGGGAGAAGCAGCGGCAACGGCCTTGAAACTGTCGGTCTGGGTAGATGCCCAGAGACCGAAAAGCCCGCCGAGCGAATAGCCGCCCAGGATGACAGGCAGGGGGCCAAAGTTCTTGAGCATTTCCGGAATCAACGACAGCAACAAGTATTGCAGCGTTTCCTGTCCATGTTTGCCAGCCTCCGGATCACGGGAAATGTTCCCGTCCGGCCAGGGCATCAGGTCGATGATCCAGTCTTCGAGTTCGATGGTCGCCAGCGCGAACGGTATCCGGCTCAGCGCTGCGATCTGCGCCGCTTCCGCTTCCAGCGTAGCATTCTCATGCCGGGCCGAAGGCTGGACCAGCAGGCAGGCTGGTGCATCTGACCCGAACAGCCGGCATGTTCTGCCACCGATGATTAACGTTTCGGACATGATTTCATGGCGATAACCGCTGCGATTACCTCAACCAGTCCCAGAACGAAATAGATGTTGCTCAGGGCATTGAATCCCCATACCCACCATTCCAGCACGATCCAGAGCATCAGGATGATGCCGCAGGCCAGGACGGCCTGGTATGCCCGCGGGTGATTCTTGAACAGCAGGATGGCAGCGATGAACTGGGTGAAGCCGTTTATGATCAGCAGGGCGAAACCTGATGCTATGAAATCCTTGAAAAACACGTCCGGCCATGGCATCTTCGCCCGCAGCAGGTCCAGCATCGGTTCTCCGCCCCAGCTGACACCGGTAGGATCCACCCACATCATCACGGCACCACCAACGGCGCCGATGCCGATGAACAAGGTCAATATCTTCAGAAAAGTCTTCATGATCTTAAAATCTCCGCGTGCGCTTGCAATAGTCCGCATACTCCTGGCCGAAGTCCCGGCGGAGGCGCTTTTCTTCGCTGAGTACCTGCACCAGCATGATGATCAGAAATGCAGCCCAAACTACGGCAGCCGGCCAGTGCCACAGCCATATGGCCACGCCTGCCAGATAAGTAAGCGTGCCTGTGAGCATCGGGTTGCGGTTGAAGTTATAAGGTCCGTCTGTCATCAGGTGCTGCGTACGGGGCGCCACTTCGTGCCCGAAGGCATCCATCGGGTTACCCTTGCCCCGCTGCTTCATATAGACAATGGTCCAGACGGAGAGTGAGAGCCCACCCATCATCAGCAAGCCTGCGATGATGGCCCGGCCGAGCGGCACCGGCCACAGTGCGGGCATCCCGGATACCAACCACATGAGGGCAGGAATACCCACCACGAACAGCAGGAAGCCCAATATATATCCAAAAGCATTTCTCATATACTGCAAAGATACACCTCCGCCGCCATTTTCGCAACGCCCTCCCCCCTAAACTGACGGTAGCGTCCCATTCTTTGGCCCGCCACCGTCAAAAATGGCCGTTTTTGACGGTAGTCTGCCAGATTTTGGGACGGTACCGGCAGTTATCCGATGGTGGAGCGGTGATGATTGGCGCAAATTGTTTATTTTTGTCGAATATGGTACTTGTAAGTTCAATGATCGCGATGGGGGTTTGCGCCCTGGTGGGTGTGGCCGTACCCGTAGCACTGGCCTGGTGGCTGGTGAAGAAGTATAAAGCGCGCCTGTCGACCATTCTCATCGGCGCGGGTGTGTTCATTGTCTTTGCCCTGTTGCTGGAGCCTGTCGTGCACCAGATCGTCCTGAAGGGGCCGCATGGTCCGGCTATCATGGGAAACGTCTGGTTCTATGCGCTTTACGGTGGGCTTGCCGCGGGCTTCTTCGAAGAGACCGGCCGCTTCCTGGCCATGAAGTATCTGCTGAGGAAGGAACCTTCGAAAGCATTGCCGGCCATCTCCTATGGCGCCGGCCATGGCGGGGTGGAGATGATCCTGATCTTCGGGTTGACCATGATTTCCAATCTTGTCCTTTCGGTGATGATCAACAGCGGAGCGGCCGATATGCTGCTGGCCGCCGCTCCGGCCAACGCCCTGGAGCAGGTTCAAGGGCAGTTTGAGCAGTTGGAGACGGCTGCCGCTGGCAGTTTCTTCCTGGGTGTCTGGGAACGTATCTCTGCTCTTATCCTGCAACTGGGCCTGTCTATCCTGGTGTGGTCGGCCGTACGGAAAGGCGGAAGATGGCTTTGGCTTTTCCCGGCCGCCATCCTGCTTCATTTCCTGGTGGATGCTTGCGCAGTCGTTATTTCGAAGAACGCCAGCATGGTGTTCACGGAAGTGGTCATCTTTGCCATGGCCCTGGCTGTGGGCGCCATCGGCTTCTTGTTGGCTCGGAAACTCAACCAGGATACCGAGCCGGCTGCCGTCAGCAGTCGCCCTTGACGACGATGGCATAGGGACCGCCGACACGGATGTCGGGGATGCCTTTTTTTATTTGAAGCGTGGTCTGGATGAGGGAAGGGCGGCCCATGGCTTCGCCCTGCAGGAAGAAGCACCGGGCACCGTCTCCGATGATGCGGTGATGGTAGAGATAGCCCGTCAGGGCGGCGTTGGCCGTGCCCGTGGCGGATTCTTCCGGGATGCCATAGCGGGGAGCAAAGTTGCGCACGTGGGCCGTGTATGCATCGTTCGGATCAATGGCGAAAGCGTGGACGCCCACGACGTCCAGACGGTCGCTGAGCGCATGCAGCTGCGACATGTCGGGCTGGAGTGACTGTAAGGTGGCGACGTCGCGCAGGGGCAGGATAATGTCGGGAAGTCCGGTGGAGAAGGTTTCGGCTGGCCATTGGCCCAGTTGCTCCGGATTCAGGCCGCCCATGGCCGAGAGCAGATCGCCCAACTGTACCGGTTCTTCGAAGCCGCCCACCCGCTGCGGAGCCGCCATCTGCATCATCACCTGTTCGCCCACGACGACTTCCAAATCGCCGGCCCGCGTGTGGTTGAGGCAACGGGTTCCGTCCGGCACGAAGCCTTCGCGGAAAAGAACGCCGAAGGAAGCGATGGTGGCATGGCCGCACAGGTCGATCTCACCGGCCGGCGTGAAATAGCGGACGGTGAATTCCGCAGCGCCGTCACGACGTACGAAAGCAGTCTCTGAATAACGCAGTTCTGCGGCCAGAGACCGCATCCATTCTTCATCCGGAAAGACCGCACCCGGTTCGAGCAGCACGACACCGGCCGTATTGCCGCCGAAAGGCTTTTCCGTAAAAGCATCGACAATGTAGAGTTTCATGAATTCTGTATTATCTTTGCAAAGATAACTGAAAACTTTTTTTCAAATGGCCAAAGATAAAAGATTCACTATTGACGAGAAAAACGGATTGGGTATGACTACGCAGGCCGTCGTCATCGTCGACAACGAAACCGGCGTCAATTACCTTTTTGTCAAATCCGGCTATGGCGCAGGCCTCACCCCGCTCCTCGATTCCAAGGGCAACGTCATCATTACCCGGTAGTTTTTCTAGAAGCGCAGCGTCACATGGCCCAGGACGGTGATTCCCGCCACGGGGATGAAGCCGATCTGGTAGTAGCGGTGGTCATTCGGATGTCCACCGCTCGCATAGATGGCGCTGTAAACCCAGCCGCTCTGGGCGACGCGGGCATTGAACAGGTTGCTTGCGTCAGCGCCCAGGTCGATTTCCTTGATACCGAATCCTTTGGGAATCTTGAACGTATAGCCTGCCGACAGTTCTGACAGACTGTAGGCGGGCAGCGAGCGCTCGATGTTCCCGGTGTTGTCGAGATACATCCGGCTTACGAAACCCGTGTGCCACTGGGCACGGAAGCCTTTGTAATGGAAATTGACGAAGCCGTTGAGGATGACGTCGGGCGAGTAGGCAAGGGCTGCGTCGTCGTAGTGGATGACGGTCATGCCGTTGTCCCAGTCTTCCACGTATTCGTCGAAATCGAGCAGCCTGTTGCGGCTCAGCGCGGCATTGGCTTCCAGCGTCAGCCAGGCTGTCGGGTCCCATCCGGCCGTCAGTTCGATGCCTGTACGGTAGGAATCGGGAATGTTGGTGGTCAGGGCCTCGCCGATATCACTCAACTCGCCGGTCTGCACCAGCTGGTCGCGGTAACGCATGTAATAGAGATTGATACCGGCACGAGCGCTGCGTGCGGTCAGCTGGTAGCCCGCTTCAAGATCATAGAGACGCTCGGCCTTGGGAGCGGGATATTTGCCGTTGTCGGTAAAATTGTTTCGTTCGGGCTCGCGGTGGCTGACGGCCACGGAGGCGTATGCCCGGTGCCTGCCCCGGGAGAAGTTGACGCCTGCCTTGGGATTGAAGAAATTGTAGCGAGCGTCGATGTCGAGCATCTGCCGGACGATGTTTCCGTCGTCTTCGACAATGAATTTGTCATTATAACCATCCGTCTTGAAACGCACGCGCCGGTACTGGATGTCTCCAAAGGCGGACCAGGCATCCGAGAAATGATACGATACTTTGACAAAGGCGCTCCCGTCGAATTTGGAGGCGTTCGAATTGTAGTATTTGTAGGGATGTTTGCCTTCGTTGGTCAGTACATCGTACAGGTCCCTCAGGCTGATATAAGTCAGGTAACCATAGTGGTTGCCTCCGAATATCTGGATGGAAAGGCCGGCTACGGCATCCAGTCGTCCCCTTTGATACGAAAGATTGGCCACCAGGCCGCCGGTCCGCTGTGTGAGTCCTTTGCGGCGGACGAAATCGCAGCGTTTGTAGCTTTTTCCCGCATCGTCCACATAAACGGGAAGACCGAATTTCGACAGTTTGTTGTTGTCGCGGAATTCGTCGTACCAGCCGTGTCCGCCGGTGAAATGGGCAGTGGCCGATAGTTTCCAGGCGTCACCGAAATTGGCGGCGAAGTTGAGCAGGTTGTGGTTCTGCCAGAAGTTGTCGGTGGTGTGAGGCCACCATGAACCATCGTTCAGGTCATAGCGCTCCAAGTCATAGTCAAGCGGGTCTGCGCTGTAGATGACCAGTCTTTCGTACAGCGAATTGTATTTTCCCAGCCCGACCCGGTACATGTCTTTGTACGTCCGGATGCCCGTGCGTTCACCGTAGGTACCGTCCATCAGCGACAGGTCGTCATTGCCGGCCACCACACCGTTCCAGGCCTGTCCGGTGACCTCGAAATTCCCGATAAGCTTGTAGCTCAGTTTCCAGCTGCCACCCAGGAAGGTTACTCCGCCGTAGTAGCTGCCGGAGCGGCCGTCCGTGCCGTCCAGATAGCCGTTGGTCGTGGTCTGGTTGTAGGCGGCGTCCAGCACGAGCCGTTTCCATAACAGCCCGCTGGTGAACCGGGTGCCGATGTGCATGGTGTTGTAGGAGCCGTATGAAAAGGATACTTCGCTTCCGAGCGTCGTGGAGGGCGCCAGCGTGGCGAGGGCGATGGTGCCACCAAAGGCGCCGTCGCCGTTGGTTGAGGTTCCTACGCCGCGCTGGATCTGCACGCTGCCCAGCAGTCTGCCATAGGAGTTCATGTTGACCCAGAACACGCTTTGGTCTTCCGGGGAATTGAGGGGCACGCCGTCGAGCGTTACGTTGATGCGGGAGTCTCCGGCACCACGGATGCGCATGTACGAAGTGCCGGTGCCCAGGCCGTTTTCACTCCAGGAAATGATACCGGGCGTGCGGGCGAAGAGCATCGGAAGTTCCTTCCCAGAGCTGGAGAATTGTTGCAGTTCTCTCCGGCCGATGTTGGCCACGGCGAACGGCGCGTCCTTCGACGCCCGCACGGCGCTGACGACCACTTCCTGCAATTGCTCCGCCTTCGTCGAATCAGGTTCTTGCGCGAAAGCCGGAAATGCGGCGGCCAGGCCGAATGCGGCCAGCATCGCAAAATAAAGATTAAATTTCATGTAAAGCCTTAATTGTAAATAACTTATACAATAAAGGGGATGGGAAGATAGCGGTTTTCCTACGCGGGCATTACCCCGATCAGGTAGTGAGGGTATCATCTCAGCCTTGGCCCGCGGACGGCCTTCGCCGCCCCGGATGCCTCAGCACCCCTTCGCCTGCACCCTGCAGACTGGTCGCAAAGATAATAAAAACTAGTATTTCCTGTACTTCCAGACTTCGCGCTTGAGATTTTTCATCTCATCGAAGATGGGATCGCCGGCGTGAACTGTGACGGTCTTGTCGTTGAAGACGACCGTCGGCTTGGTCTCCGGATCGTAGGGTTCCCAGTGGAATTTCTTCACGTCAGGGTTGCCGTCCTTTGCGAAAGACACCCATACGTCGCTCATGAAATCGGCCAGCTTGTAAGCGCTCTTGTCGGCGCCGACCATGAAGCGGCCCAGCCAGATGTTGTTGAACACGAAGGGCATCTCCGTGCAGTGATTGGTGCCGAAGGTGCCGTCCATGTGCGGCGACGGCTTCGCGAAAACATAGAGATACTGCCTGGTGTCGCCCATCTCGTATCGGATGTCGGCGTTCTTCCAGACTGCCGGGAGCATGCCATATTCGGAGTAGTTGCAGCCGATGATGGTGGGAAGGCCCTTTGATATCTCCGCCACGCGCGGGTCATCCAAAGGATAGGGGATGATCTCGCCGTCCTGCAGGGGCTGGAACCACATGCCGGCGCCATAGATACGATAGAAGAAATTGTCTGGGAACTGCGCGAGGACGGCGTCAGTGGCGGCGGCGAGAAGATCCGCATACGGGATGGTCTGGATCTGGTCGATGGTCTTCTCATTGAGCCCGAGGTTCTCCACCGTCCGGCGGGCCATCGCTCCGGCGGACGCATGGTCCGCCAGTCCCAGCATGGAGCCGCTCTCGATGATTCCCTTGTTGAACAGGCCTTTGGCGGAAGGCGTCCCCAGCAGGATGTTCACCTTTCCGCCACCGCCGCTCTGGCCGAAGATCGTGACATTGTCCGGATCGCCGCCGAAGGCCGCAATGTTCTTGTGTACCCATTCCAATGCCTTGACCATGTCCATCACGCCCACTACACCGGAATACTTGTATTTCTCGCCGTAATCCGACAGGTCAAGGAAACCCAGCACGTTGAGGCGGTGATTGATGCTTACCAGCACCACATCCTTCCGGGCCAGGTTGGCACCATTATAGAACGGCAGTTCGCTGCTGGCACCCATGGCATAGCCACCGCCGTGCAGCCAAACCATCACGGGACGCTTCTTTCCGTCGTTGATGCCTTTGGTCCATACATTCAGGTATTGGCAGTCATCGCTCTGCGTGCCGTCATCCCATTGATAGAGGAAGGCTTCGCAGTCGTCCTCCCAGGTGACGCGGGGCCCCTGGTAGCACTGATGCCCATAGTAGAGCGCTGTTTGCACGCCCTCCCAAGGCTCCGGGTCTTGCGGCGGCATGAAGCGATCTGCTTTCGCGTAGCTGATGCCTTTGAAGGTATAGATACCGTCTTCGATGTACCCGCAAAGCGTTCCATAAGTGGTTTCGACCAGCGCGTCGGTACTGTTCACGACCACGCTGTGGTCAGGATATTGCTTGCATCCCGTAAGCAGGATTGCCAGGGTTGCGATGACAAGGATTCTTTTCATGACAAGAGGGGTTTCGTATGCAACTACTTGAACAACTTCTGCGCGAAGATCGTCAGATAGTCGCGCCAGTTGCGCCAGATGTGGCCGCCTTCAGATTCGTAGAAGGTGACGGGGTAGCCGTGGTCGAGGCAGTATTTCTCCAGCTTGCGGGAATTCACCATGATACCGTCGGCCTTGCCGCAGCCGATCCAGTAGAGTTTCGGATGAGCTGCGAAGACAGCATCCAGCGCCGCCTCGTTGCCTTCGGGCGTCGCCACGCCGGAGAACAGGCCGACATAGCCGAAACGTTTCGGATAGTGCATCGACAGCATGCAGGACTGGCGGCCGCCCATCGACAGGCCGGCCACGGCCGTGTTGGCGTAGCCTTTTGCCACCCGGTAGTGTTTCTCGATGTAGTTCATGATATCGGGGAAACTGTTTTCCACCTCGATGGTCGACTGCGAGCGGCTGTTCTCGAAGGTCGGCTGGAACATGTTGACGGCGGCGCCCGGAGCGGCCTGATTGAAATACACGCCGTTCGGCATCACCACGATCATCGGCTTGGCCTTGCCTTCCGCGATCAGGTTGTCGAGGATCTGTGCCGTGCGGCCCAGGTCAGACCAGGCATCCTCGTCGCCGCCGGAACCATGCAACAGATAGAGCACGGGATATTTCGCCTTGGGATTGTCCTCGTAACCGGCCGGCGTATAGACCGTCAGGCGACGCTGCGCACCTAGTGTCGGGCTGTCGTACCAGACATGCGCCACAGTGCCGTGCGGCACGTCATGCACTTCATAGTACCAGCCCTTGTCACCCTCCCGGGCGCTGAGCGTAAAGATGTTGGTCCAGGTAGCCACATCGCGGTTCTGATAGACATTGGACGGGTCCATGATCTTGCGGCCGTCTACGAGGAAACTATAGGAATACAGTTCGCCTTCCAGCGGCGCGGACGTCCAGGTCCAGACACCGTCACGGCCCTCTTTCAGGTCGACGATGCCGGGCGCGTCGTAAGTCAGTTTCTGGCCGCCCATTTCGTATTCGATGGGCCGCGTGGGCAGGAAGTCGCCCGTCAGCTGTACCATCTTGGCCTTGGGCGCAAACAGACGGAAGGTGACGGAGTGGTCGGGGTTGATCTCGGGCGAAACGAGCCCGGTGCCCGGGCCCAGCGCCTGCTGGGCGAAGGCGGCCACGGTCATGCCGAGGACAGCCAACAAAGCGATAATCTTTTTCATGGGGTGATTCATTTCCCAAATTTACACAATTTTCGGATTTTTTACATATCTTGCATTTTTCTAAGAAAAATCGACTATGTACAACGGTCTGAAAGAATATATACATTTTCTGGAGGAGAAGGGGGAATTGCGCCGGATTACGGAATTCGTGGACCCGGTACTGGAGATCGCGTGCGCAACGGACATCGAGTCCAAGAAAGCATATGGCGGGAAGGCGCTGCTTTTCGAGAATACCGGCACATCCTATCCCGTACTGACCAATATGATGGGTTCCGAAGCCCGTATCTGTTACGCCTTGGGCGTCGATTCGCTCGACGGCGTTGGCACGCGCATCGACCAGTTGTTCGACCTCGTGCTGGGCGGAAAGCACGGGCTCCGCGACAAGCTGAAGATGCTGCCACTGATCAAACAAGCTGCCAAATGGAAGCCGCGCCAGCACAAGGGCCATGCACCCTGCCAGGATGCCGTTCAGTATACGGCACAGTTGAGCCAGATTCCGATTCTCAAATGCTGGCCGCAGGACGGCGGCCGTTTCATCACCCTGCCGCTCGTCAACACCATAAGCCCCGTGACCGGCGTGCGCAACGTCGGCATGTACCGCATGCAGGTGCTCGACGACGCCACCACCGGCATGCACTGGCACATGCACAAGACCGGCGCCAAACATCTGTCCGAATGCACACACCGTCTGCCCGTGGCCGTCTGCCTGGGCGGCGATCCTGTTTATTCCTATGCCGCCACGGCGCCCCTGCCGGAAGGCATCGACGAATACATGCTGGCCGGCTTCCTGCGCGGCAAGCCCGTGGAATTGGTCAAATGCTTTACCCAGGACCTCATGGTGCCTGCCGACTGCGATTTCGTCCTGGAGGGCTACGTGCAGAAGAGCGAAGAGAAATTCATGGAAGGACCTTTCGGCGACCATACGGGATTCTATTCCCTGGAAGACCTCTATCCGAAATTCCATGTGACCTGCATCACCCACCGTTTCGACGCCATCTACCCTGCTACGGTGGTAGGCATCCCGCCCATGGAAGACAAATACATCCAGGAAGCCACCGAAAAGATCTTCCTCTCTCCCATCAAGCTGGCCATCGCACCGGAAATCGAAGACCTCTTCCTGCCGGAAGAAGGCGTGGGACACAACTTTGCCATTGCCAAAATCCGAAAGCAGTACGAAGGCCAGGCCTTCAAGGTCGCCCATGCGCTCTGGGGAGCCGGACAGATGATGTTCAACAAATTTCTGCTGGTGGTAGACGAAGATATCGACATCCGCGACCGGGAAGCCGTCTTCGGGACCATCTGCCGCAACGTGGATGTCACGCGCGACCTGCTTTTCAGCCGCGGCCCGCTCGACGTGCTCGACCACGCCGCCCCCACGACCGGTTTCGGCAGCAAGCTTTGCATCGATGCGACCCGGAAAGCGACGGTCTTTTCCGACCGGAAGCTCGAACGGGTGGTCCGTGTTCTCTACGACAATGACGAAAAGGATGCGTCCCGCTCCCGTAAGCTCTGGCTGCTGGGCGCCAACTGCGACCCGCTGCGCGACGGCCGCGTCGGGGACCACCTGATTCTCGACGCCCGTTCGAAGCGCGGCATGCCGGGCTTCAACCGGCCCTGGCCCGATATCCTGGCTCACAATCCGGAAATGGTCGAACGGATGACGGAACTCCTGAAAGACTGATAGATATGAAAAATATTGCGGTCTATCTGGGCTCGGCGCCCAGTTGCAAGGACATCTATAAGGGATTAGCGTACGAGTTGGGCAACCGTCTGGCGAAGGCCGGCGTTACGCTGGTCTACGGCGGCGCGGCCGTCGGGACGATGGGCGCGCTGGCCGATGGGGCAGCGGATGCCGACGGCAAGGTCATCGGCGTCTTTCCGAAAGGTTTCCGCGGCACGAAAGAAGTTCGCGAGAGCGGGTTGGAAGTCGTGCAGCACGGCCTGTCCGAATTTATCGAGACGGCCGACTTCTCAGAAAGAAAGCAAGTGATGGAAGACATGAGCGACGGCTGCATCGTGATGCCTGGCAGTTTCGGCACGATGGACGAACTCTTTACCTACGCCTGCAACCGCGCCATCGACAAACACACGAAGCCTATCCTCGTCTTCAATTTCGAAGGTTACTACGACCCGCTGAAACAACTCCTGGCCAACATGCAGGAAGCCGGTTTCATGAAGCCCGTCATGGCCGACGCCGTCACTTTCTGCGATACGATCGAAGAGCTTATCGCCTGCCTGTAAGGGGCAATCAGAAGTAATTCCTGCTCTGAACCTTGATGCTCGGATTGATCCGGACAAGGTGGTCGATCAGTGCGTCGGCCTGGGCAGGAAGCAACTTGACGTCGACGAAGCGGACGCCGGCTTCGTGGATGTTCAGATAGCGCAGTTTGCCCTTCTTGTTGGTCACACGGGTAATGCGGTCGATGTCGGCGATCTTGATCGGCCACTTTTTGTTCTCGGGCGTGGAAAGCGTGCGTTCCTCGTCGTCGACTATGCATCTGACGGAGGTCAGAGGAATCCATACAATGGCGGCGATGGCAATCATATACAAGACCATCCGCAGAATCTGCCAACCGGTATGATCGATACCGATCATCGCAAAGTAGGCAGCATAGCCGACGATGACGACCGAACCGAGAATCCAGGTCAGGCGTTTGGGATTCTTAACGTTGGAATACGTCGTTTTCATGCTGTAAAGGTAATTCTTTTTCTTGGACGGATGACATTTATTCCACCTGAATGTACACACCCGCCAATACTTCCCCGGCGGCCTGATTTTTGTATCATTTGGCTCACGATGAAACGCTTCTGCCTCCTGTTCCTGCTATTATCCCTATCCTTTTCATTGTCCGCCCAGCCGGATGATGACTTCACGGGTGACAGGATTCTCTGGAAAGGAGAAACGCTGACAATTCTGTGGGAGCAACCCACTGCCCGACTAGATTCTGCCCTGCGTAATCGGATAAAGGAAGTTGTTGCAGCTGGCGAGGAACACACTGCCTTTTCATTTGGCTGGTATGACCAGGAAGAATTCCAGTCCGTATGGCGGATCGTGGACGACAAACTCGTCCTGGACCGCATCGGCATCTATGGATATGACGAAGAATGGAAGAATTCACATCGCATTTGGCGAGACAGCGACTTCCTGAAAGAGCCGTTCAGCGAATACTGGCAGGACGGACAGATCGTGGCTTCCTGGTACACAGGTTCTTTCAAGGCTTTTCCCGAAGGAGTGCATCCCATCGAACTGGCAGGCGATAAATTCTATGTTTCCAGGGAAAAAGAATGGATCTTCGAGTTCCGGGAAGGACGATTGCTTTCAGCTCTGCTGGAAGACCATGTGGTTCATGCGGGAGCCTTGGGATCTTGGGAAACGGCACAAGAGACAAGAGCCTTTTTTGATGGAATTCAGCAATCCTTCCCTTATCCTGATTTCCCGGAACTGGCTGGAAAGTCCATGTATGTGACGGCGGAAAACATCGTGGTGGATGACCATTTTCATCTGGTAGATTTCAAACCGGAATTCCGGCCCCGCCCTTCGATTCTGGACGAGAACCCCCTGCTGGAAACTAGGCTTGCCGAAGAAATCAGACGCAGGATGTGTACCGGCGACTGGACCATTTACCAGTTCGACGGAGCCTGCTCCCTGATCCGCCTGTACCACGCATTTCCGCAATTGAAGCTGGTATTTCCGTAATATCTTTACTATCTTTGCTTTCAGCATGATACACGAAGGAATTGTTTTCGAAAGCCGATATATCGTTGGGGACGATGATACGGCCATTGTTGTCGGTTCGGGGGATCTGCCGGTGCTGGCGACGCCGCGGCTGATTGCCTGGATGGAAAACGCCGCGATGCTTTCGGTCGCGAAAGCGGTCGGTGAAGGCGAAACCACGGTTGGAGGAAAGATTGAAGTTTCGCATCTGAGACCTTCGGCCGTGGGTACGGAAGTCAGTGTCGCAACGGTCCTTGACGGGGTTGAAGGAAGGAAAATGAGCTTTTCCGTCGTCGCCAAGGATGGCGAAGGCGTCATCGCTGAAGGCCGTCACGTTCGTTTCGTCGTAGATCGGGAACGATTTATGGCGAAACTCCGTCGTTGATGTCCCAAATCGGGGACATCAATATCTTTTCACGCCGTTTTTGCTGCCGGTGTCCCTGTTTGGGGGACATCGGCAGCAGTTGCATTGATCGTCAGCAATTGTAAGGATTGTCCGGAACCTCTCCCTCTTTCCGCTGCAACGGACGCAGTTGATTGTCAGCCGTTTGTGAAAAGTCCTCCCCTTACGCAGAAAGGGGAGGACTTTCCGTAAGGCGTTGATTGACTGATGTGTACATTGCAGCGGAAAAATACATATATTTGCAGCAGTAAATACATCGAAAGCCATGAAATTCAAAACCTTTATTCTGGCAGCGGCAGCGCTGCTGAGCCTGGCGTCCCTCGCTGGATGTGCCGGCAATGGGAGTGCGTCTCCCACCTTCGACGAATTGCTGGTCTCGCGCCGCAGTGTGCGCAGCTACGATGCTACGAAGACCATCTCAGAGGCTGAAGTCCGTACGCTTCTGACCAAAACGCAGGAGGCTCCGTCCTGGGCCAACTTCCAGCCCAGCAAGTATTATGTGGCTATCAGCCCGGAGAAAGTGGCAGCCGTGCAAGACATGGTGGGTGGCAACAAGGAGCGCATCCAGGGCGCGCCTGTGCTCATCGTCTCGACCTTTGAGAAAGGCAAGTCCGGCTTCTTCCGCGGGGAACAGACCAACGAACTGGGCGACTTCTGGGGCGCCTACGACAACGGCCTGAGCAATGCCTACCTGATCCTGACGGCCCGCGCCATGGGCTTCGATACGCTGATTATGGGCATGCGCGACGCTTCTGCCTTGCGGACGCTTTTCCAGATTCCGGCCGAAGAAATGGTAACGGCCGTCATTGCCCTGGGCTACCGGGCCGAAGAACCGAACCAGCCTAAGCACCGCGACTTTGACGAGATCGTGAAATTCTTCTGATCAGCGTTGCAGCTGCGAGAGGAAGTGCGTGAAGATGTCGGGGCGGAGAAGGAGCGGGAAGACCAGACCGTAGACGGCACCCCAGAAGTGTGCCGAATGGCCGATGTTGTCCACGTTCTTCCGTGCCATCACGATGCAGTAGACCAGATAGACCGGGGCGAAGATGTAAGCCGGTACGGGGATGGGAATCAGGTAGATGTAGATGCCCATCTTCGGCTCGAACAGGATCGAGGCGAAGAGAATGGCCGATACCGCGCCCGATGCGCCAACCGCGCTGTAGTACGGGTCGTTCCGGAACTTGAGCAGGTCTCCGATGCTGGACACGGCCAGTGCTGTTACGTATAACACGACATAGAGGATTGGCCCGGTCGTCTCTCCGAAGGCCTCGCCGAAATAGTGTTCCACAATCCGCCCGAAGCAGAAAAGCGTAATCATGTTGAATACCAGATGCCCCCAGCCGCCATGTACCAGGCCGTAGCTCAGCATCCGGTACCACTGCCGTCGGTGCCACACCGCATACGCGCTGAATTTCATCGACGCGAACGCCGTCGGCCGTGAAAAGCAATAGATACTCACCGCTGCGGTGAGAAGGATGATGACAAGCGTGATCATAGAACAAATATACGAAAATTTGTGTTTGCGAAATTCGCCCCGGGAGCGTATCTTTGTGCCTGCTCAAAAAGAACGTTCGAGAAAAAGGATCGTGTCATGAGGAAATCATTGTTTCTGTTTATTCTGATATTTGCCCTTGTCTTCCAGGCACATGCGCAAAACCAGGAGGACATGCGGCAATCGGTGGAATATCTGGCATCGCCGGAACTGGGCGGCCGTTTCCCGGCCACTGCCGGTGACACCCTTGCGTCGGATTATCTGGCCGGCAAATTTCGCAGGATGAAGCTAAAACCAGTCGTCCGGGAAAAGAAGAACAAAGGTTTCTACCAGGACTTCACTTTTGGAAAAACAGAACAGAAGACCACCCATAACATCATCGGCGTCCTTCCTGGAAAGGACAAGCAGCTACGGAACGAATACATTGTTGTCGGGGCGCATTATGACCATCTGGGCTTGGGAGGCCAGAACTCCGGTTCGCGTCGTCCTGACACCGTGGCGGTACACCCCGGTGCCGATGACAATGCCAGCGGCGATGCCGTGATCCTTGAGTTGGCCAGGTATTTCAAAAAGCATCGGCCTTCCCGGAGCATCATCTTCGCATTCTTCGGCGCGGAAGAACAAGGGATTGTCGGCTCCAAAAGTTTTGTCGAATGGATGAAACAAGCTGACAGCCACCGCATCAACCTCCCGGCTGATATCAAAGGGATCGTCGCCATGGTGAATCTGGACATGGTAGGGCGTATGCGGGACAGCTCCCTGAGCGTTTCCGGTACGGGGACCAGCACGGAATTCAAGGCCATGGCGGAGAGGGCGGCTGAGCGGACCGGCCTGCAGATCAGTTGCACGCCGGACGGTTATGGTCCGAGCGACCAGGCGTCGTTCGTGGCAGCGGACATTCCGGTCTTCAATCTCACCACAGGCGGCCACGTGGAATACCACACTCCGGAGGATGTCCCTTCCTCCTTGAATTATGACGGCATGCAGCTGGCCCTGGAATACACAAAGGAGCTGGTCGCCCAACTGGCGGGCATGCCTGCTGCACCCGATTTCATCAATGTGCCCGGCAGCCAGCAGATGATCCACGCCAAGTTCAAGGTTTCTTTGGGCCTTATGCCGGATGTCACGGGCGCAAGCACGGTTCCAGGACTCCGAGCCGATATCGTGGTGGCCGGAAAGCCCGCCCACAAGGCAGGCATGAAGAACGGCGACATCATCCGGGAAATCGACGGCAAGCCAGTCAAGGACATCAATGAATACATGGAACGCCTGTCGGAACTCCAGCCAGGCACCACTATCCCCGTGAAAGTGCTCCGGGGTGACGAAACGATTGTATTGCAAGTTCAACTTAATCCTGCCGAGAAATGAAAAATTGGGTCTGCTGGCTCCTTGCCGTCGTCATTACCTTGACCTTGAGCGTGTACCAACGCATGACCGGTCCGACCAATCCCAAGCGCGTGACCGTCGAACTGAACGGGGACAGTTATCAGCTGAAATTACCCAGAAGCGGTGTACGGCAGGACCAGATGGTGACACTGAAAGGCCTGCCGTCCCATGCCGATGCGCAGCTGCATTACCGCCGCTATCCGACGACAGATGAATACACGACGGAGGATTTCAATTGGGAAGGCGATGCGTTGCAGGCGGCATTGCCGGTTCAGCCTGTCGCCGGTAAACTGCAGTATTACATTACAGTAGGGGGGAAGGACCATCCCGTCGACGGGCCGGTCGTCATCCGTTTCCGGAATGACGTCCCGGCAGGCATCCTGATTCCGCACATTCTGTTCATGTTCGCAGCCATGCTGTTTGCCGTCTATACCTTCCTGCTGGTCATTTCACGCAAGAAATACAGCACGTGGCTGATCGTCACGACCGTGACCTTGTTCATCGGCGGTTTCATCCTCGGGCCGCTCGTGCAGCATGTGGCTTTCGGCCCGTGGTGGACAGGTTTCCCCTTCGGAACGGACCTGACCGACAACAAGACGCTCCTGTCCTTCCTGTTCTTCCTGGCGGCCATCGCTACGTTGAAGTGGAAGTTCAACAAATGGGTCGTCATCCTCGCAGTGCTGTTCATGGTGCTTGTCTTCACGATTCCGCACAGCACGAGGGGCTCCGAATATGACTACGCTACGGAGCAGTTAAGCACGGAGATGCCGGGTCAAGCCCGGCATGTCGTTAATGAATGACTATTTCCTGATATCGATCCCGGCCGCATCGGCGACCAGGTAGACGATGGACTTGAAGACCAGGCCGCTGTTGCGGGAAAGGCCGATCTCGCAGGTGCGGCTCACGGCGAAGCCTTCGTCGCAGCCTTCCACCTGGCGCTTGAGGTCGCGCAGGCCGTGCTCGTTGAGTTCCGGGAAGAAGAAGCCGCGGTCGCCCGCAAAGCCGTCGCAGTTCGAATCGACAACGACCACCTCGCGTGCGCAGCGCTCCGCCACCCGTTTCAAGCAGGGATCGACGCCCATCTTCTTGGCCGAACAGACGGCGAACAAAGCTACTTTTTCGTCGACCGGTTTCAACGTCAGATGCTCCAGTACGAATTTCTCGATAAACTCTGTCGGTTCGTACAGCGGCAGTTCGTCACCGAAATTCGCCTTCATCGTGTAGAGGCAGGGACTCATGTCACAAAGAATCGGAATCTTTCCGCCATCGGACGCTTTCGCCAGCGCTGCTTTCAGGTCGTTGGAAGCCTTCTGCCCGGCTTCCACATAGCCTTTGCTGGAGAAGAGCATGCCGCAGCAGAGCGAATCCATCTTCTCCGGGTAAATGATCTGGAACCCGGCGGCTTCCAGCAGGGCGGCCGTCACTTGCGTGACTTCCTTCTCCTTGGAATAGGCCTTTGTGGTGCCCATGCTTCGCGTGATGCAGGACGGGAAATAAACGACTTTCCGTTCGCGTTCCTGCGAAACCGCAGGAACGCGGATCTTCTTCGCTCCCGTCGGCATATATTCGTTCCAGAGCGGCAGCTTCTTGCAGGTGAGCCAGCGCAGGCCGCGGGCCAGAGCGCCGAATACCCGTTTGCCGAAGAGCAGCCGCAAGGCGTTCAGGCACTTCAGCCCGCCGCGCAGCAGGGAAGTGAGGCCTGCCATGTGCCCGGCCAGCCAGACCGCCCGCTTCTCGCCGCGCTCCGAATGGCCCTCATGCCGCAGCTCTTTGATGAGCTTGCCCGCATCGGCCTTTACGGGGCAGTGCAGGTTGCAGAGCGAATCGGTGGCGCAGGTCTGCTCGCCGGCATATCTGTAGAGTTTCTGCATTTCGGCTGCCCGGTGCGGCTCTTCGCCCGAAGCGCGCAGGCGCTCGATCTCGCGGAAGGCCGCAACGCGTTGGCGCGGCGACAGCGTCAGGCCCTCTGCCACGCAGTATCCTTCGCAGAAGCCGCATTCCATGCACTTGTCCACCAGTTGTTTCGTGGACGGACAGGGCTTGAGGTTGGAGATGTGTGCCATCGGGTCGGTATTGAGGATTACGCCCGGATTGAGGATGCCTTTCGGGTCGAACAAGCGTTTCACCCGCTGCATCAGGCCGTAGGCTTGCCGGCCCCATTCGTACTCGACGAAAGGCGCCATGTTGCGGCCCGTACCGTGCTCGGCTTTCAGCGAGCCGTCGTAACGGTCGACCACCAGCTTGACCACGTCGTCCATGAAATGTTTGTATTTCTCCACTTCGGCAGCCGTCGAGAAATCCTGGTTGAACATGAAGTGGAGGTTGCCGGCCAGCGCGTGTCCGAAAATCACGGCGTCGGCATAGCCGTCGGCCGCAAAGACTTCGCGCAGGCGCACGGTGGCCTCTGCAAGCTTTTCGATGGGGAAGCAGATATCTTCGATGATGGATGTGGTGCCGCTGCGGCGCATGCCCGCCACGGTGGGCAGCATTTCCTTGCGGAGCTTCCAGAGCGTGGCCTGCTCCCTGGCGTCGGTGGTGAAGGCCCACTCCAGTTCCGTAGGAACACCCGCGATTCCCGTGGTGATGGCAGCCACCTTTTCGGAAAGCTCCTCGGCGGAAGCCGCCCGCGTCTCGACCAGGATCACGCAACTCTCGTCACCGATGGTCTTCAGGAATTCGGGGATGCCGGGCGCGGAGTCGACGCTGCGCACGCCGGCTCGGTCGATCAGTTCCACGGCGGAGACCTTGTCCTGCGCCTTGAGGATCTGCACGGCCTCGCAGGCCAGCGCGATGTTGGTGTACGTAATCATCGCCAGTGCCTTATGCTTGTGGTCCACCACCGTGTTGTAGGTGATGTCGGAAATGAAGGCCAGGGTGCCTTCAGAGCCGATGACCAGATGCTTGACGATGTCGATGGAGTCGCTGTAATCGACGAAGGCGTTGAGCGAGTAGCCCGTCGTATTCTTGATCTTGTATTTGCGGCGGATGCGCGATTCAAGTTCCGGATCGGCAGCGATTTCGGCGGCGATCTTCGCAATGCCGTTGAGGAAATCCGCATGGGTGCGGCGGAATTCGGCGCAGGAAGCCGTATCGCCCGTGTCGAGCACCGTCCCGTCGGGAAGGATGATGCGGATGTCCGCCATGGTCTTGTAAGAGTTCTCGGAGGTGCCGCAACACATGCCGCTGGCATTGTTGGCCGCTATGCCGCCGATCATGGCCGAGTCGATGGAGGCGGGATCGGGTCCGATCTTGCGGCCGTATTTCACCAGATAGGTATTGGCCCTTCCGCCTCGGATGCCTGGTTGCAGGCGGATTTTGCGCCCTTCTTCCAGCACCTGCCAGTGCTGCCATCCGTGCGAGACAATCACGAGTACGGAGTCGCTGAGGGCCTGGCCGGAGAGGGAAGTGCCGGCCGCCCGGAACGTGACGGGAATGTTCATCACGTCGGCCTGGTGGAGGATGGCGGCGATTTCGCGCTCATCCTTGGCGCGGATCACCAGCTTGGGAATCAGGCGATAGAAAGAAGCATCCGTACCATAGGCCAGGGTGCTGAGTGCATCGTGAAACATCCGTTCCTTCGGAATCACGGGAAGGAGCGCGTCGTAAAAACGTTTGTATTCGCCGCTGATCATAAGAGCTTGAGTAAATCTTTAAGTTCGCTTGCGCGTATATCTTTCGCCACGACGATACCGTTCTGGTCGAGCAGGTAGAGGTGGGGGACATAATCGAGGTCGTAGAGCATCCGCATGTTGCTGGTGCCTTTGAAATCGTTGAGGAAGGTCCAGCGGCTGGGCAGCTGCCTGCGGACGAATTTCTTCCAGTTATCCTGGTCCTGGCCCACATAGACCAGCACGGGCTGGATGTCGAGATCATAGAACTCCGCACTCATCTCCTTGAGTTCGGCGAGTTCTTTCTGGCATTGCTGGCAGTCGATCAGGTGGAAGAAAACCAGGGTGTACCAGTGCTTGTCGTTGTACATGGGCACGGTCTTGCCGCATTTCTTCTGCAGATAGAGCTGGGTGGCTCTCTCGCCGGCAGGATTGAGCCGGGCCTTGGCCAGGGCATAGACGGTGCGCTCGAGGAATTCGGGCGACCACATGTCAGGCTCGGAAACGATGTATTTCTCGGCAACATAGAGCGCGCCTTGCTGCTGGGCGAAATTGTCGCTGCTCCGGAGATAGTTGAACAATTTGAGCATGGTCTCGGCGTACATCTGCCTGTCGTTGCGCACCCGGTCGGCGAGGGCATCGGCGATCCGTTCCACGTTTTCGATCGTCAGGGGGTTGAATGCGCCGAAGATGTTGTCGAAGAGATTCTTGTATTGCAGGACCAGGGTATTTTCCATCCCCAGCATCTGGGCCAGCGCTTCGCTGTCGAGGCCTCGCCCGGTTATCACGTTCTGCTCGTCAAGCAGGAAGAGCATCGGGGTAGACAGCACGCCGTATTTCTTGTGAAAGCCGGTCTCGGCTTCCGGGTCCCAGAGGTGGATGAGCCGGACGTCGGGGTTGTCGATGCCGCCGAACCATTCCTGGACATAATTTTCCCATGCAGTCCGGTCGCTCTGGGTATAGATGGCGACCATGGTGACGGGCTCTCCATGGTAGTTGCGGGCCAGGTCAGCCAGTAACGGGGTCTCCTTGCGGCAGGTGCTGCACTCCGTGTCATAGAAAAACAGCACTTTGAGCGGCGTGGTGATGTCGCGGATCTCCACGGGGAGGCTGTCGATGCTTTGCATCAGCAGGGACGGTGCATCCTTGCCAACCAGGGAGCTGCGGTTGAATTCCGCAAAGGTATAGATGAGCGGATAGAGGTTTTCATTCTCCAGCTTGAGCCGCTTGTTGAGAAACCATTCATCCGCGATGTGGACGGCCACGGCTTCGTGTCCCATGACCGGCGAAGTGGAGAAATAGTCGAAAGCGATGCCGGCTACCTTGGACTGCAGTTCGGGCTGCTGGCGGCCGACCGAGTCGATGAGCCGGTCGACATGCAGATTAATGCTGTCGACCGGCTCTTCGAGCAGGGTCTGGAGATAGGAGGTGACGGAGGCGTGGGGCGTGGATTCCTGCGCGGCGGCGGATCCCAGACCCAGCATGAGCACCAGTATGGCAAGAATCCGTCTCATCGCCTAGTCCTCCTCTTTACGCAATTTCAGGTATTTGTCGATGTCGACGCTCCTCGGGAGGAAGCACTTGGCGCTGCCACCGTTGTTCAGGACGTCGCGGACGACCGTCGAGGAAATGAAGGAGTATTCATGCCCGGCGGGAATGAAGATGCTCTGGATGTCAGGCGCCATCGTGCGGTTGGCCTGGGCGATGACGCTTTCCATCTCGAAGTCGGTGGTCGTACGCAGGCCGCGGATGATGCAGCTGACGCCTTTCTTCTTGCAGAAATCGACGGTCAGGCCGCGGTAGGAGCAGACTTCCACGTTGTCCAGTCCGGCGACGGCATCTTCAATGATACGGACCCGGAGGTCCGGGCGGAAGAATCCGCTCTTGGCGCTGTTGTAGCCGACGGCCACGATCACCTTGTCGAACAGCGTGAGCGCCGAGCGGAGGATGTCCATGTGACCCAGGGTAAAGGGGTCGAAGGATCCGGGGAAGAGGGCGGTTCTCATGGCTTATCCGACGGCAGGAAGTTTGGCATAGATACCGGCGACGGTCGTTCCGATCGGGAAGAAATCGTTGGGATTGCCACGGAGGATGGTGATGATGGCAAAGCCGTCGAAGAAGCGGATGGAATACTGCAGGCTGTTGTCGATGCCGTCATCCCACTTGTAAATGTAGAATTCCGTATTGTCGCCGAAATATTCAGTTTGCTCGTCCGAGGCGACCTTGGGGAAGTCGCCGTTCCATTCGTTGTCAATCTGGAAATGGACGTTTTCCCAGTTCTCGCCGCAGCGCGAGACATCCAGCTGGCCAGAAGTGGAGCCGTCCTTGAACGCGTAGCAGTAAAGGCCGGGGATTTCGGAGCCGGTCGTGGAGAACTGATATGTCCTCAGGTCCTTGCGTGTGGGATTGAGCGTGATCCCGACTGGCTCGGGGTCCATGTCCCGCATGTCGTACAGGCTGGCGTTGCGCTTGCCGCTCCCGGCGGGAATGGAGAGCGACCACGGAATCTCGCCTTCTTCTTCCAGGGCGACGAAGTACAGATTGTCCTCCTTGTCGCGCTTGCCGACGGCCCGCCATTCGTTGCCGTCGATGTTCAGTCGGCCGAAGAAGACGCCGTTGTCTTCCGTACAGATGAGGAGCACATCAACGTTCCCGGCTTTTCCCTCAAAGCCGTAGTTCTGGCCCTGGTCTTCACCGCGATATTTGATTTTACGGATCGTTTCCGGCATCATTTCATCGATGTTGTCGAAATTGGTATACTGAAGGTCAGGCAGATAGGGAATGCCACAGGTGCGGCGGGTCCAGTTGCCGAAAGTGTCGTAGCGGGGGGCGAAATTCCGGGTCCGGGTGTTCTTTACCGTACCCAGTGACAATTCTTTCCATTCCATGTCCCGGAGGGTGACGCCGTCTTTCTCGTAATTGAAATCCAGGATGTATTTGGGGTTGTTCGCCTGCCCTTCGAAGAACTCGTAGTGGATCAGGTTGTCCTGCTTGTTGAAGACGCCTTCATAGCTGTGGGGATCGTCGCCGTAGTTGTTGTAGATGTGCTGGTGGCGGAGCCCCTTGCTGTCGGTGAAAGTGCTGTCGCTGTATTCGAGGCGGTAGCCTTTCTCATCGTTGACGTAGTTCCGGTTGGCGACGAACTCTCCTTTTTCATCGTAGTTGCTGTAGTATTCGTTGACCTTGTTCAGCTGATGGTAGGTCTCTTTGCGGAAAACGGTGTTTCCTTTCTCGTCAAAAGTGTTTTCGGAAGTGGAGTAGAGCTTGCCGTTGGAATAGAAAGTCATCTTGACCATGCGGCCCTGGTCGTCGTATTCGTAGGTATTCGAGTTTTCGCCGTAAGGAGAACTATAGGATGCCATGATCATATGGCCATCGGCGTCGTAGCGGTTGCGGGTCGTGCTCTGCCAGCTGCCGTCAGCACTCTTGGCTTCGCTCATCGTGATGTCGCCCTTGTCGTTGTATTCGAAAAGGATCGTCTGCTCGGGCTGGCCGTCGCTGCCGTACACTTCCTTGGTATAGCGGCCCTGTTCATCTTTTTCGCACAGACTTTCAATCCGGCCGTAGTCGTCCTCGAAGGCTTCGTCCCACTCTTCTTTCTCTCCGGTCACCTCTCCTTTTTCGTTGTAACTGTAGACAGTCGTGCCCGGTTCACCCTCGCCGTAATAGGTCGTTACCCAGACGGTCTCGACCGGTCCCTTGACAGTAGAAAAGTCGACACCCGCCGGGGTGTCGACTTTTCCATCGGTGTTGCTGCCGCCGGAACATCCGGCCAGGCTGACCATAAGGGCGATGGCCAGCAGCGCTGCAACATTATTCAGTTTTTTTTTTCGTGAACGGCTCACGAGCCAGAATATCAGGAGTGCTGCCAGCACCAGCAATGAGATGGCGAGTGCAGGGCGGTAGGCTACCCAGGCCAGTGCGATCACTACGAGGCTCCATACCAGGCCGACCAGCGTCGTAACTACGCCGATGCCTGCACCGATGATCTTCTGGACGAACGGCACCACGGCGAAGACCGTGCTGATGAAGCCCAGCAGGCTCTTGAATCCACCAACCACGAGGAGGATGCCCAGGATGCGGAGCAGCCAGAGTGTCACCTTGTTGGCGCTCTTCTGGTGCTCGATCATGTTCGTGGCGCTGACGGTGCCCATTTCAACTTTCGAGAAAGATTTGCCGTTCTTGGCAATATAGCTTTCGAAAGTTCCGTTGACCACTTTCTGCAGGATGGAAATCGTCTTGGGCGAAGTCACCTGATTGAAAGTGATGCGTACGTCGCCGATGTGCGGGAAATCCGGGTCGGCGCCGATATATACCTGATTGCCGCGGACGGTCACTACGACGGTCGTGTCCGTTACCTTGGCCAGCAGTTGTTTCGTCTGCTCTTCGGTGAGGCTGGGCTCGACCGGTTCTTCGCCCGAAATGCTGCCAATGATGGAAGGCGTGAGCCTGTAGGCGCCGAACGTGGCGGTGGATGCCGTCTGGTCGAGGTCTTCAACGACGCGCCAGACAAAGTTCTTGCCCTTGTAGTCCGGATCTTTGAACTCGGCTGAATTGACCGGTTCGCTGCACCATTCGGGTTCGTAGGTATAGGTGGTCGTCGTTTCCGTGCTGCCGCCGAGCTTGTCCTTGCTCTCGGAACTGCTCTGCTGCGTCCACTGGTAGTATTCCACGTCACGCGTCAGATGGAAGGCGTTGACGGCGATGCCGAAAGCGGCATCGCGCAGGATTTCATCGGTGGTGGCAACGCCGGTGGCATGGATGGCCTTGCCCTCAAACTCAGGATCGATCGAGTTGATGTCGGACATTTCCACATAGTTCTTCTGGAAATCCTTCAGGGCGTTGGCGGATTTCACGGCCCGGCCTTCGTTCCACCAGAGGAGGATGGTACCGGCAATGATGAGGATGATGCCTCCGAGGATACCCTGGAAGGAGTTTTTAACTTTGCTCCCGTAGCTGGTACGGGTTGTTTCTTGATATGCCATAGTCGTCAGATTCAGTTAAGGTCGAGTCCGATCAGTTGGCGCTGGCCTGGGCTTCAGCGTCCTTGATCATCTTTTCATTGGCGGTGAGATAGATCTCGACGCGGCGGTTCTGCAGGCGGCCCTCCACGGTGGAGTTGTCGGCAATCGGCTCGCGGAACGAACGGCCTTCGATGGTCATGCGGTCTTTCTTGATGCCGCAGCTCTGGAGATAGTTGGCCACGGATTCGGCACGGTCGACAGCCAGCTTCTCATTGTATTCGGGCGTACCGGTGTTGTCGGTGTGGCCGAGGATGGTGAGGTCGGTATCCGGCATGTCGGCGATGTCCTTGGCAAATTTGGTAAGCTGGGCCTTAGAGGCATCGCTCAGGGCAAAGCTGCTGGTCTTGAAGAGAATGCCGCTTTCGAAGGTGACCTTTACGGCCTTCAGGTCGTTGGCGTCGGTCACGACTTCCACGTTGGCGTCTTCGAGCTGGGCTGCCAGTTCGGCGGCTTTCTTGTCCATCCTGTTGCCGATCAGGACACCGACACCGGCGCCGACGGCCGTGCCGATCGCAGCACCGATCGCTGCGCCTTTTCCGTCCTTGCCGATCAGGGCACCGACGCCGGCGCCGACAGCTGCACCAGAGCCGCCGCCGATGACGCCGCCCTTGGCCGTGTTAGACATGGTGCCGCATCCCGAAAGCACGAGTGCTGCACAAAGCATGGCTGCTAAAACTTTTTTCATGATAAAACTATTTTTTGGTTGTAATAATCTTGTTAGCGTCATTTCCGGTTTGACCGGGAATCTCATCATACAAATATATAAAAAAGAGAGATAGGGTGGGACGATAAATGAAAAAAAGTACCCGAAGGTACTTTTTCATTTTGTCCAATCTATTGGTGCAAGCCCTTCTGAGATAAGGACTTGATTGGTTTTTGAAAAATGCCTGCAACCAAAGAAGGCACCGCGGGCAAGCGGAGATGGGTGGGGCGCTTCGAGCACGGTGTGCCGGCTTGTGTCGATGAGTTCCCGCTTCGAGCGGGCGAAATTGCCCCAGAGCAGGAAGACCAGGCCCTGGCGCTGCTCCGACAGGGTTCGGATCACGGCGTCGGTGAATTCCGCCCAGCCGATGCGGCTGTGGGATGTGGGCTGTCCGGCCCGTACTGTCAGGATGGCGTTGAGGAGGAAAACGCCCTGCTCCGCCCAGCCGCGCAGCGAACCGTCCTTGTGCAACTGCACGCCGAGGTCTGTTTCAATCTCCTTGTAGATGTTGACCAGAGAAGGTGGCAGGGGAATGCCGTGCGGCACGGAGAAGGAGAGTCCTTCGGCCTGCCCGGGACCGTGATAGGGGTCCTGACCGAGGATGACGACCTTGACTTTGTCGAAGGGCGTCAGGTTGAAGGCATTGAAAATCAGCGGGCCGGGCGGATAGATCATCCGGCCGGCACGCTTCTCTCCGTGGAGCTGGCGCGCCAGTTCCTGAAGATAGGGTTTTTCAAATTCCGGCGCGAGCACGCGCTTCCAGCTCTCTTCGATCTTGACGTCCATGGCTGTTTATTCGGTGGCAAAGACGAAGGTGAGTACTTCGTCGATGGTGTTGACATAGTGGAATTCAAGCCCTTCCACATAGAGCGGCTTGATGTCCAGGATGTCTTTTTCGTTTTCCTTCGACAGGACGATGGTTTTCACACCGGCCCGTTTGGCGGCAAGGATCTTCTCCTTGATGCCGCCGACCGGCAGTACCTTGCCGCGCAGGGTGATTTCTCCTGTCATGGCGATGTGGCTGCGGACGGCCTGTCCCTTGAGGGCGGAGGCCATGGCGCTGACCATCGTGATGCCGGCGGATGGCCCGTCCTTCGGGATGGCGCCTTCCGGCACGTGGATGTGGATGTCCTTCTTGGCCAGTTCCTTCGCCGTTGTGCCTGCCAGTTGCGGATGGGCTTTCAGGTACTGGTAGGCGATGGTTACGGATTCTTTCATCACGTCGCCCAGGCTGCCGGTGGTCGAGAGCACGCCCTTGCCTTCGCTCAGGCTGCATTCCACGAAGAGGATCTCGCCGCCCATCTGGGTCCAGGCCAGGCCTGTCACCACGCCCGGGGCCTCGTTGCCTTCCTGCAGGTCATGGAAGTTGGTGGGCAGTCCCAGATAGGATTTCACTTCATCGGGACCGATCACTTCCGGCAGGGGTTCTTCCAGCGCGATTTTCTTGGCCGTCATGCGGGCTACCTTGGCGATCTGCTTGTCGAGACCGCGCACGCCGGACTCGCGGGTGTAACTGTCGATAATTGTCTCAACAGCTTCCTTGGAGAGCTGGAACTGTTCTTTTGCCAGGCCGTGTGCTTGCTGTTGCTTGGGGATGAGATAGCCTTCTGCAATGGCGACTTTCTCTTCTGCCAGGTAGCCCGACACGTTGATCATCTCCATCCTGTCCTTCAGGGCGGGATGGATGCCGCTCACGTCGTTGGCCGTAGTGATGAACAGCACTTTGGACAGGTCGTAGTCGATGTCGAGATAATTGTCGTGGAAAGTGGTGTTCTGCTCAGGGTCAAGTACTTCCAGCAAGGCGGAAGCGGGATCGCCGTGGAAATCTTCCGTCACTTTGTCGATCTCGTCGAGCACGATCACGGGGTTCGATGTGCCTGCACGCTTGATGGTCTGGATGATGCGGCCCGGCATGGCGCCGATGTAGGTCTTGCGGTGACCGCGGATCTCGGATTCGTCGTGCAGGCCGCCCAGGGAAATGCGTCCGTACTGGCGTCCCAGCGCCCGGGCGATGGATTTGCCGAGGGAGGTCTTGCCGACGCCCGGAGGGCCGTAGAGGCAGAGGATGGGCGATTTCATGTCACCCTTGAGTTTCAGTACGGCCAGGTATTCCACGATGCGCTCTTTCACCTTTTCCAGTCCGAAGTGGTCCTCGTCGAGTACCTGCTGGGCGTTCTTCATGTCGAGATTGTCTTCCGACACATTGTCCCAGGGCAGTTCCAGCAGGAAATCCACGTAGGCATACTGTACGTTGTAGTCAGCGGAGTTGGGGTTGGTGTGCTCCAGCTTCCGGAGTTCCTTCTCGAAGATCTCGGCCACTTTGGCAGACCATTTCTTCTCCTTCGCGCGGGTGCGGAATTCATTCAGCTCTTCCTGCTCGTCGTTGATGCCGAGTTCTTCCTGGATGGTTTTCAGCTGGTTGTTCAGGTAGTATTCGCGCTGTTGCTGGTCTATTTCGGACTTGACCTTCTTCTGCAGGTCATCCTTGATCTTGAGCAGCTCGATGTGCTTGTTGAGCAGGACCAGGAGTTTCCGGGCCCGCTCTTTCAGGTCGTCGACTTCGAGCAGCGGCACCTTTTCGGTGGGCGGGTCGATTTCTGCGCTGGAGGCGATGAAGTTGACGATGAACTCGTAACCTTCTATATTCTTGATGGCATAGCCTGCTTCCTGGGGGATGTGGGGTGTCAGTTTGACAATCTGGATGGCCGCATCCTTGATGGAGCCTGTCAGTGCATCCATGTCGGCATCGCCGGCGGCGGGAATGCTGTCGCGGCGGTAGCTGACTTCTGCCATCATGTAGGGGGCCGTGATATTGATCTGGTCGATGTCGAAGCGGCGTACGCCCTGGATAATGGCCGTGATGGTGTCGTCGGGCATCTCGATGGTCTTGACGATGCGTCCCAGCGTACCGATGCGGTAGATGTCGGCGGGCGTGGGCTCTTCGACCTTGGCGTCGAGTTGGGTGACAGCGCCCAGCAGGCGTCCGGACCGGAACGTGTCGTTGATCAGCTGGATCGACTTGGGCCTGCCCACCGTGACAGGGATCACCGTGTTGGGGAAGAGGATGGCGTTGCGGAGCGGCAGAATCGGCAGCAGTGCAGGGAGTTCCATCTCCTTCAGGTCCTGGGATGCGTTCTCCAGGTTGACGGGGATGATGTTGACTTCCGGGCCGGAACCGCCGAGCAGTTCTTTCAATATATCGTTGTTGTTCATGTTCAGTGTGTCAAAATGTCAGTTTTTCCGGATAAAAAAGCCGGCAGGGTATATGGTCAATAGTTATGCCAAACAAAAAACAAGAAAAAATGCTCACTTGTTTTTGAAAATTAAAAAATTAGCTATAATTTTGCCTCCCCAAAAATAGCAATTAACCGAATATAAATCTATTAATATCATGACAAAAGCTGAAATCGTAAACGAAATCGCAAAGAGCACTGGTGTTGAAAAGATCAAAGTGCAGAGCGTGGTTGAGAGCTTCATGGAAAGCGTGAAGAATTCGTTGGCAAATGATGAGAACGTGTACCTCCGTGGTTTTGGTAGCTTTACCGTAAAGACTCGCGCCAAGAAGACCGCCCGTAACATCTCGAAGAACACGACCATCGTGATCCCCGCCCACAAGGTGCCCGCCTTCAAGCCCGCCAAGACTTTCATCGCCAAGGTCAGCAAGGAAAACCTTTAAAAATATTATATTATGCCTAACGGAAAGAAGCATAAGAGACATAAAATGGCTACGCACAAGCGTAAGAAACGCCTGCGCAAGAACAGACACAAGAAGAAATAATTTGTCTCCGAAATTCTAATCTACGATTAATCTAAAGCAGACCGCGTCTGCTTTAGATTATTTTTGTTTTGTACAAGTATGGACAAAGATCTGATCATTGACGTAGGACCGTCCGACATATCCATCGCGCTGCTGGAGAACAAGCGGCTCATCGAGCTGAACCAGGAGAAGACGGAAGGGCGGGGCTACAGTGTGGGAGATGTCTATCTTGGAAAAGTCAAAAAGATCCTTCCCTCGCTCAATGCCGCTTTCGTTGACATTGGGGACGAGAAGGACGCTTTCGTCCATTATCTCGACCTGGGCCTGAATTTCAAGGCCTTCGATCATTTTATCCGCAACATCAACCCCAACGTCGATGCCACCCAGCTCTATCGGAGCGAGCGGATCGATGACATCCTGGAAAAAGAAGGCAAGATCGAGCGCTTCCTGTCGCCCGGCCAGCCCATCGCCGTCCAGATCGTCAAGGAGCCTATTTCCACCAAGGGGTCGCGCCTGACCGCCGAAATATCGATTGCGGGGCGTAATCTGGTGTTGCTTCCTTTTGCCGACAAGGTCAGCATTTCGCAGAAAATCTCCTCGCGCGAAGAGAAGAAGCGTCTGGAGCGCCTGGTTTACAGCATCCTTCCGCCCAATTACGGTGTCATCATCCGCACGGCTGCCGAGGGCAAGCGGGCTGCCGTACTCGATGCGGAGCTCAAGAGCCTCATTAAGAAATGGGAAGATTCCTGGCCCAAGATAGCCCGGAACAAGGGTGTCCAGCTGCTCTTTACCGAAAACAGCCGTACGACCACCATCCTGCGCGACCTGCTCAACGATTCCTTCACCAATATCTACGTCAACGATGAGGCGGTTTACAAGGAAGTCGACGATTATGTGTCGATGATCTCTCCCGAGCAGGAGAAAATCGTCAAGCTCTACAAGGGCCATGAGCCCATCCTCGACCACTTCGAGGTGAGCCGCCAGATCAAAGGCTCGTTCGGCAAGATCGTTTCGATCAAGTCCGGAGCCTATCTCGTGATCGAGCATACCGAGGCCTTGCATGTAATCGATGTCAACAGCGGCATCCGTGCCAAGCAGAAGGACCAGGAAAACAATGCGTTCGAAGTCAACAAGAACGCTGCAGAAGAAATAGCCCGCCAGCTTCGCCTCCGCGATATGGGCGGCATCGTAATCATCGATTTCATCGATATGGACGACAGCGCTCACCGTCTCCAACTCTACAAGCACATGCAGGAGCTCATGGAAGGTGACCGCGCCAAGCATACCATTCTCCCGCTCACCAAATTCGGACTCATGCAGATTACCCGGCAGCGGGTCCGCCCGGCGACGGAAATCAATACGACCGAAGTGTGCCCCACCTGCAATGGTACGGGCAAAGTGGGACCGACCATCCTGTTTGACGAAGCAGTCGAACGCCAGCTTGCCTATTTTGTAAAGGAGCGCAAGATCAGTTCGTTCCTGCTCAAGGTCAGCCCGATATTCGAGGCATATCTGACCAGGGGCTTCAACAGCATCCGCAGGAAGTGGTGCCGCAAGTACGGTTGCAAGATCAAGATAGAAGGTGACACCGACTACTCGCTGCTCAAGGCGACCTGGTGCAACGCCGACGGAGAACCGATTGAATAAATCCATTACTATATAATAGGTATGGCCCGGAAGAAGAAATCCAAGAAACACAATCTTGCGCCTGGTTTCAGGAGTGAGCGTCAGAGCCATCTGGTGCGCCGTTACCGCAAGACCATCCTTTTCAACGAGAAGGAACTTTCGCTGATCAACCAGTTCTGTGAAAAGTATTCTGTCCGGAATAAATCGGCATTTATCCGTAACATCGTGATTTCTCACATCTTAGAGCAGATGGACGATAATTACCCCCGTCTGTTCTGATAAAAATTTTCAAAAAAATCTTAAAAAAAGTTTGTTTTGTCGAATTAATGTGTACCTTTGCAGTCCCGTTCGGGAAACGATAGGGAACGGTTAAGTGAGTTGACATAGTGCTGCAGAAGTTGCTGAGAGAGGCAAGACAAAAATTCAAATATTTTTGAAAATAATTTTGCGGATTAAAAAAATTCGCATACCTTTGCAGCCCGTTTCGGAAAGAACGGGAAGTTCATTGAAAGAATAGGAAGAACAAGTACAAGCAAGTACCGATTTTAACTTGATTAAAATCAGAAGAGCAAAGC